>Ga0070739_10008717_pt1 | contig 10300 bp, 11 predicted proteins | sample Coa_R1_7_FD_66445 | JGI IMG/M metagenome (GOLD analysis project Ga0070739, IMG submission 66445) | Surface soil microbial communities from Centralia Pennsylvania, which are recovering from an underground coalmine fire - Coalmine... | ecosystem: Environmental > Terrestrial > Soil > Unclassified ...
CAAGAAAGATAAGCATGGTTGTAACATATCCGCCTGTCCGCTTTCCGTGCTATGCTGGAATAGACTTTCCATCTCAGGAAGAGCTTGTTGCTTACAGGCAGGGAATGGATGAAGGCCCGCCTGCTGCAGCGGGCCCGCTTGTAGCCAAGGTTATTGGAGCCGATTATGTAGCTTACAACGATACATCAAACCTTGCAAGAGCAATTGGCATGGACGAAAAGGAGCTTTGCTTTACCTGTTCTACTGGTGACTATGCTCCTCTGGGGATCAGACCTGTATTCAAAAGCAGGGCGCAGATGAAAGGCGAATAGAATAGAATAGAGTAGAGTAGAGTAGACCGGACCGGAGCAGGATGGAGGGGGGGCAAAATTCAGGATAAAAAAACTGTTTTTGCCATAAGGTCTGTATTATATATGGAGCGCAGGTCAATCAATCTTTCTTGAACTGAATTATAAAATCAGCACCGGCATTCCTGTCTGCGATGGGACAGACAACCCTGTGAATGAATAGATAAATAACAATTTGGTCAAAACCAATGTATGGACACAGATTCACATACAGACGACGAGATTAGAAAGATATACGAAATGAAAAATATCGCCGTAGTCGGAATGTCAAAAAATCAAGAAAAGGCGGCTCATTATGTTCCGAGGTACCTTCTTGAGCATGGCTACAATGTAATTCCTGTAAACCCTACGGCAACAGAAATACTTGGCAAAAAGTCGTTTGCCTCTATATCAGAAATCCCAGACAGGGTAGACATTGTAGACGTATTCAGAAAGTCAGAAGATGTACCACCTGTTGTGGCAGACGCTATAAGAAAAGGCGGAGTCAAGGTAGTATGGATGCAAGAGGGCATTTACAATAGAGAGGCTGAAGCGGCAGCCAAGGAAAAGGGTATTGATGTCGTTTATAACAGGTGCATGATGGCAGAGCACATGAGGCTTTTTGATTGATAGTCTCCAGACGGTAGCAGCGGCCAAACCATATGTTATATATCCACCTGACCTCCCCGAAATAAGACAACGTGCCGTCTGATAGTACCGCAATACAAAAGATCTCGGAAGAGCTGAAATCGGCACTTGCCCGGCTTGAGGCCCAGGAAGGAGTTTCAGCCAAGGCAGTAGTTGATAGCGATGCTGGTATCATGAGAATTTATAGCGAAGACTCCGACCCGCTCAAGCGCGCATCGTCTGCGCTTTCCGAAGTCCTCGAGCTTTCATATACAACGGCAGAGCACCATCCATACTGGAGCATCCTCTATCACTCTACAGAGATCTCCAAAATTGTCTTGGACAGGTGGAATGAATCTCTTGAATCTGACCAGGTGAGCGAAATTCTCTGGCGGATGCAAGAGATCAAGATGACAGTTGAGAGGCTGGCGGAAGCGGCAAATAGTGAAAGCAAATAGCTAATCGAAAATGCAAATTCAAATTTGTGATCCGGTATTCTGTCATGCTAATGCAGTGATATATAATAATGACAAAAGTCTTGTGATATAGCGATGATAAAGATTGGGCTTATCGGCAAGACCAACACTGGCAAGACCACATTTTTCAACTCGGCAACCCTTTCATCTGCAGAGATTTCAAACTACCCTTTCACGACAAAGCAAGCAAATGTCGGCAACGCCCATGCAATCACCCTGTGTGTCCACAGGGAGTTTAACATGCAGGACCAGCCGAAGAACTCCCGATGCATAGACGGCTGGCGCTTTATTCCAATCGAGCTTGTGGATCTTCCTGGCCTTATCAAAGGAGCCTGGGAAGGAAAGGGCCTTGGCAACCAGTTCCTCTCTATAGCTGCGCAGTCTGATGCTCTCCTTCACATAGTCGATGCATCAGGAAGCATAGATGCATCAGGCAAGATAGCAGAGCCGGGCACAGGCGACCCTGTGGCTGATATTGCAGATATCGAGGAGGAGCTTGTGATGTGGTACCTGAAGCTACTTGAAGGTAACCGGGACAAGATATCCCGGGCAATCAACTCCGGCGTAGATACTGTTAATGCAATTACAGAAGTCTTTAGGGGAATAGGCGTGAGAGAAGAACACGTCCGGCTTGCCCTGGCCCAGAATAACCTTGGCGAAAAAGCCTTTGACGACTTTGGCCCGGACAAGTCCAAGGCCTTTGTCTGGAGCCTTCGGGATATATCAAAGCCCACCCTTATCGTGGCAAACAAGGTCGACCTCCCATCTGCCGCAGAGAACTTTCACAGAATCCGGGAAGAGTACAAAGACACAATCGTCGTGCCCTCAAGCGCTGATGCAGAGCTTACTTTGCGGCGCGCAGAGAGCAGGGGCCTCATCCACTACCTGCCGGGGGACGAGAGATTTGAGATAAAAGACCAGACAGAGCTCAACGACAAGCAAAAGTGGGCTCTGAATTTTATCAGAAAGGACATCCTAGGCGAGTACATGAGGACAGGTGTCCAGTTTGCAATCAACGTGGCAGTCTTTAAGCTACTGAAAATGAACGCCGTATATCCTGTCGCCGATGCCACAAAGATGACAGACAAACACGGGAACGTATTGCCGGATGTTTATCTTATGCGATCTGGCACAAGTGTAGAGGATCTGGCAAAGGAGATCCACAGCGAGCTAGCAAAGGGGCTACTTTATGCGCTGGACCTGAGAAACGGCCTACGACTGCCTGCAAATTACCAGCTGAAGGACAGGGATGTCCTCTCAATAGTGTCGGCAAAGAAGAAAAAACAGTAATCTGGTTCGGTGCGACCGCAAAGATGTGCAAGCCTAGCCAATTGGCTGTTTTTCCAGCCAGACCGCCATTTTATTTTTGATCCTGTGAAAACACTGCAATGCTTTTGAGCGATCGGTAGACCTCAAGGTATTTCATTCCAAGCTCGGTGGTCCGGTATGCAGTATGGATGCCCTGAGCGTCTGATAGCTGTGCAATCAACTTTTTGTCAATGAGTATCTGGATATAATGCCGCAGCTGTCCACTTGTAAGGTTGGCCTTTGTGATAAGTTTACTCTTTGTTATGCCGCCATTGGCAGATTCAAGAATCATGGCAATAATATCTGGCCTGCTGCGGTTTTTCACATCGTGAGAAAGGGCGTTCTGCTATAAAATGCCTTTGAAGTAAGAACATAGATAATGGAGCCGAATAATTTTGATAATAGAAAACCAGCTACAGGCAGGCATTGCGAAGCAAGGTTAACTAGCCTTGCGTCTTTATACATACCGCGATGTCCAAAATCCGGATTAAAAATAGAGACGAGCTGCTGCAAGCTCATGCAGGTTATGCCTCTATGAAGCTATGTCTTGGGGCACTCGAAGCTGCACTTCAAAGCTCAGACCCTGCACACTTGGTCAGAAGGTCTGTTCGCCTTCGGGGCTCTGTGCTTTCGGTGAATGACATTTATGGCAAAAGTGTAAAACTTGACATTGATAGCTTTTCTTCGATCTATGTTGTTGGGGCAGGGAAAGCTACTGCCAGCATGGCTGGCTCTTTATGCACGATACTTGGCAGGCGTATCAGTGGAGGGGCAATTACTGTGCCCTATGGTGCGCAAGTCAAGACAAAGGGGCTGCAGATAACAGAGGCATCTCACCCTCTTCCTGACCATAACGGCGTGGCAGGTACACAAAAGATAATCAGGATACTCAAAAGCACGGAGAGAAATGATCTGGTCTTTGTTCTTCTGTCTGGAGGAGGGTCTGCACTCCTACCTCTGCCAGCCAAAGGTCTGTCGCTGAGCACAAAACGTACTGTCACAAAGCTCTTGCTAGCCGCAGGGGCCTCTATCGGCGAGATAAACACAGTCAGGAAGCACCTGTCGGCTGTGAAAGGGGGTCGGCTTTTAAATTATGTTGCAAAGGGCTGCAGGGTTGTTTCACTTGTCCTGTCAGATGTAGTGGGGGACGACCTTGGAGCAATTGCGTCAGGCCCTACAGTTCCTGATCCATCGACCTTTAAGGATGCAATAGCAGTCATGAAAAAATACAAAGTGACAAAGGTGACACAGGCTTCAAGATACCTAAATCTGGGAGCAACCGGCGGCGCAAAAGAAACGCCAAAGCCCGGAGACAGCATATTTGAGACTGTCAGCAATATGCTGATAGGCAACAATTACACTGCCTGCAAAGGTGCGATCGAGTTTTTCAAAAGACATAGGGTAAAGACAACGTATCTGGGTTCGGAATTTAACTGCAGGGCAACAACTTTGGGCAAGAGGCTGGCCGATGCGGTGGCTTCTTGTAGCAGGCTTGCTGTATCCTCTGCTCTCGTCATGGGAGGCGAATCTACTGTAAATCTAGCTTCCAGGAAAGCAAAGAAAGTGGGAATAGGCGGCCGCAACCAAGAAGCCATCCTATCGTGTGCAGTCAGAATGAAAGCCCGTGGCAATGTCACCGTCGCATGCATGGGTACTGACGGTGTAGACGGTAACTCTGATGCTGCCGGCGGCATCGTGACTCCTAGGTCTATCCAGCTCTTCGCAGAGAAAGGCATAAACGTAAAACAGTTCCTTGCTCGGCATGATAGCTATAATGCTCTGGCCAGGGCTAATTCGTTGATTTTTACCGGTCAGACCGGGACAAACGTCAATGACATTGCAGTATTGTGCTATCTACCATAGTCAAGGAGGTCAATTCTGAAGGCTGGCAGATGGTCTGCTTATTTATTTTTCATAATTCTATTTTATTCTCTTCTCTTCTGCCACTTGGATTTTTACTGCTCTTCTCCGCCTGTCTTGTTTTATCTTAATGCAATTACATCCCCCGACGTGACTTGCCAGAGTTTTCCATTGGGTAGCCTTACAACAAGTGAGCCATCACTGGCAATATCTATGGCAGTGCATTTATGCACATTTTCATTTTCTTTTTCTTTTTTTACCTTTACTCTGCCAAGCTGTTGATTAACCAGAATTTCCCGGCCTATGGTATCAGACATTCTTCTCCACATGCCAATAATTTGTTCTGGCCCATCTTCTCTGCTGAGCAGGTTGCAACATGACTCTATCTGCTCCAAAAGACGCACTGTCAGATTCAAGAGGTTGACATCCCGGCCAAGCTCTGTCTTTAGCGAAGTTACTTCTGCGCCGCCTGGTGTCTCTTGCATGTGCCTGGTAATGTCAGCAGGATCAACATTTGCGTTTAGCCCTATACCTATCACAGCATAGTTGATCTTGTCTGATTCTGCGCTCAAGTCCACTAGAATCCCTGCTACCTTTTTGCCATGCAAAAGAACATCGTTTGGCCACTTGAGCTTGGCATCAAGTCCCGTAGTTTGTCTGATTGCAATGCAAACAGCAACAGCGGCAGCAATAGGTAGCAGCGTGCTCTGTGAAGGAACCAGCTGCGGCATCAGAATAACAGAGAGCCATAGCCCCCCGTATGGAGATACCCATTTCCTTCCAATTCTGCCCCTGCCATTTCTCTGAAGCTCTGCAATCACTACAGTGCCATTTGAGGCCTCTTGCTTTTCGGCCATTTCTAGCGCAACTTGCTGAGTAGAATCAGCTATATGGCGATAGACAATATGCCTTCCTACAAATTGTGTTTGCAGCTTTTGCCGCAGCTCCCACGGAACCGGCAATGAAGTAGTCTCTGCCAACCTGTATCCAATTCCTCGCTTTGCGTCTACCTTGTATCCATACTGTCGTAGCTGTCTTATCTGCTTCCAGACGGCCGCGCGTGATAGACAGAGCTTTTTAGCCAAGTCCTGGCCGGAGGCATATTTTTCCGTCCTGAGCAGAGATAGGAAAATCTGTGTCCTGTTTTCTGCGCTCTGCCGTACCATATATACCGGACTTCATGAGATCAAATATTTCTTGCTGGCGCTTGTGCGATAGAGTAAGAAGACAGACAGGGAATGCTCTGCACCTAGTTCCCCGGAAAGGTCTTGATCAGCTGTTTCGCAGTATGGGTATAGGCATAAATTATCTAATCTTAAAAGAGCTTTTTGCCAAAATGTTTGCGATGTACACGCCGCAGACTGCAAACAAGATTCTTCCAGAAGTGAGACGGCTATTCAATGAAATATCATCAGAGAGGAACCATGTTGTTAGGCTTCAGGAGGAGCTGCAGATGTCAGTCGAGTCTGGATCGCCGTTCCAAACTGTCATGACAAAAAAACAAGAATTGAATGCGGCCGTGGCAAACCTCTACAAGCACATCCAGCAGCTTGAAGATCTGGGAGTCATGATAAAAAGTGTCGACGAAGGGCTGCTCGATTTTCCTGCTATGCGTTTTAACGAGGAAGTTTGGCTCTGCTGGAAGGCAGGAGAGCCTGAAGTAAAGTTCTGGCACCACAAAGACGAAGGCTTTAACGGGCGCAAACCTCTTGGAACAGATGGATTTGAAGACGATCTGGCAAAACTGGTGTAGGTACAAGAAACCTTGCAACACAATATGCTTTGGGCGCACGCATAAATAATGAGTATATTATGAAAGAGTATATTCGTGCATCGCTAATATCAGTAAACCGTACAGTTTTTGTCTTGGTCAGTCAGTAGTAGATGATATTACCATGGTCCCACCCATCGATGCAGCCGAGTTTGATGCCCACAGGGACCTGTCGACTCTGATAGTTGAGTTTCTATGCAGAAATAAGGACAAGGGGTTTTCAGCCAAGGAAATAGCAAATGCCCTAGGTATAAGTGAAGAGGATGTGAACCATGCCATGCTCAAACTTGGTCTTTCGGACCTCGTTGGCGATTTCACAGGGGGGCTGGTCCGAAGAAAAAAGGGTGCTATTCGGTCCGGCGGAGAAAGGATCGAAGATGTCACAATAAATGGCAAGATCTACTACAGATGTACAAGCAAGGACTGATTGGTGGACCTACCATACTGGCAATAGCACAGAAGAGACCGGCCTGCCTCCCAGTCAACCAGACCAGCCAGTCAAAAAGGATACAAATGGCTTGGTTGCAACCATCCTGGTGATAACAGCCTGGCTGCGGGCAGTAAGGATAAGGTTCCTGCTTGCATCGGTAATAGCAGTCAGCAACGGGCTGGCCATTGCATTTTGGAAGCACGGGCAGTTTAACCTGCCGTATGCAATTCTGACATATGCCGGGGTAGTCTGCCTTCACGTTAGTGTAGATCTGCTAAACGATTACTGGGACTATAGGCGCGGCATAGACACGGATACTGTGAGGACAAAGTTCAGCGGCGGGACAGGTGTTTTGCCGGAGAAGGTCCTCAAGCCCCGGAGCGTATACGCCGCAGGTGTAATCTTTCTCGTTCTGGGTGCTTTGATTGGAACATATTTTGTTGTGGTCAGGGGCTTTGCGATAGCCTTGATCTTGGGTTTTGCCGTAGTGGCAATTTACTTTTATTCAACCAGCATAGTGAATGCCGGCCTTGGCGAGCTGTTTGTCGCCATCAAAGGTGCAATGATTGTACTGGGCGCCTGCTATGTCCAGACAGGCCTAGTGGAGCCTGCGGCCTTGTTTGTTGGTACCATCGTCGGATTGTTGTCAGCATCTGTACTCTTTGTAAATTCCTTTCCGGACTATGCCGCAGATAGCTCAAGAGGAAGGCGCACTCTTGTAATCATTATGGGGAAGAAAAGGGCTGCTGCGGCCCTTCCGCTATTTGTGGGAGCGACTTTTGTCCTTATAATTGCAGGGATTTTTTTAGGCTACACAAAAATCTATTCGCTTGTATGCCTGTCATCTCTTCCATTTGCCATAAGGTCAATCAAGTCGCTAAGAGAAAACCACGCTGCCGTCGATGTGCAGCAGATGATACCGAGTATGGCAGGAGTGGTGACATACTCAAGAATTACAGGCTCTCTCCTTGCCATTAGCACACTGCTCTAGCTAGCTAGTTAGTAATCAGCATAGTCGAAGAACAATTGACTTATATTCACAATTGCCTCCGAATTCCTCTGCCAGTTGTCTGCCGAAAAATATTTCTCGCTTGAAGGATTCGCCACACCAGCCGGAACGGCCAAATATGCAGCAGATGCAATCAGTAGCGGCAGGTCTGCAAAGCACTTTCGGGTCTTTGACGGTCTTTATCTTTCTAGCATTGGCATGGGAACGTACCTGGGCGATATTACAAGGCAAGACGATATGGCAGTTGAAAACGCAGTCTACGAGTCAATCAAGTCCGGAGCGGTTAATGTTATCGATACTGCCATAAACTACAGAGCCATGAAATCAGAAAAAAGCATAGGTCGAGCACTGCGCAGGCTGACAGATGAAGGCATAATTTCAAGGGACCGGGTCTTTATTTCTACAAAGAATGGCTATATCACAAATGATGGGGATTTTCCGTCTGTCGACGTTACAGAGTACATTCACAGAATGTACATAGCACCACAGCTTATCAGTGCAGATGATATTAGCTCCGGATACCATGTCATGCACCCAGACTATATTGCACGGTGCATAGACAAATCGCTTCTGAATATGCGCCTGGATACCATAGACCTTGTCTACATACACAACGCATACGAAAGCTGGTGCCATGACATTGGAAGAGAGGAGTTTATGCAAAAGCTTGCAAAGGTATTCGAAGTATACGAAAAATACCGGTCATCTAACAAGATCCGCTACTATGGCATGGCGACATGGACCTGCTTTAGGGTAGAACAGTATGCCGGGGAATATCTATCCCTTGAAGAGGTCGTAAAACTGGCGGAAAATGTCGGTGGCAAAGGTCATGGCTTTAGGTTCATTCAACTTCCATACAACATTGCATACAGCGAAGCTCTCCTATTGAGAAACCAGACTGTAGGTTCAGAAAAAGGGTTGACTATACTTGAAGCGGCAGCGCGCTTGAAGATTGGAGTATTTACTTCTGTCCCGCTATTTCAGGGTCGGCTGCTTGGAATAAAGATCCCTGACTTTGCGGGCCCTCAGAGCAATCTAGCCAAATTGATTCAAATTGTCCGGTCGAGCCCATCGGTGATAGCACCCCTTGTGGGCCAGAAGAAGATGGAGCATGTCAGGGAAAACCTGGAGATATCCAATATCGACCCGTTAGACCAATCCCAGTTCAATGATGCTATAAAATCACTTATGGACAGACCTCTATCCTGATCTTGCTTGTTGATGTGTCCTTACTGTCAGTTCCTTCCCTTCTCCTTCTATTCCTTTCATTCATCGTCCCTGACGATGCCTCACCATATGAAACACAGGTAAAGAAAAGCTCTGAAGAGAAAGATAGATAAGGATAAAAAATTGCGACCTGCAAACATGCCTGTTGGAAACTACAGACTTGGAGAAATTCAGAAATAAAAGTCGACATTCTGTCAGATGTCTTGCATTCTTTAAGGCAAAGAAAGGCAACGGTATTATGTTAAAGAATATTTTGCTCGGTCTGGTCGAGCCTACTAGGCGCGAGCAGGGAAACATTGCTTATGTTCTCCACCAGTCGACAGAGGATCCTGATGAATTTGTATTTGACGAAATCTGGACAGATATGAAATCTCTACATGATCACTTGCAGCAGCAATACATCAGGTCGCTGCCGGAGAAAATAGAACGACTGGTCTTAAAACCGGTGGAGGTAAAGACCTACCTGGAGGTAATTGATTAACTGCTACTTTTACTTTAATTCAGCTATTGCATCTTCAACATTCTTTCTGTCCGGCGCTGCCGGGACCTGTTCCAGGTACCTTGTGAGATCTTCAACTGCCCCGGACCTGTCACCAATCTCGAGGCGGGCGACTGCCCTGTTCTTGTAAATCGGGCCATACCTTTGAGGATTGAGATCTATGGCCTTGGTATAATATGCCTCTGCCATGGAGTAGTCCTTTCGCTTCAGGTAATAGTTGCCAAGCCCCCTGTATGCAAGGTAGCATTTTGGATTGACTTTTACGGCCTGCTCGTAGCATTTGGTCGCTTCCTCCAATCCAAGTTCGTTGTACATGCCAGCCAAAAGGCACCATGCTTGGGAATTTTCCGAGTCTATACTGGTGGCTTTTTTTAGCTTGTCTGCTGCCTCGTCTATCAACCCTTGCAGTCGTAGTTTTTCTGCTTCAAAACAGAGCCTATTGGACTGGCTGAATACAAGCTCATCGGCATGCACAAGGTCACGCATATCCTTGGGAACAAGTAACACAGTAATCATGTCATCCTGGCTCCAATCCTGCTCAAACCTTGACTCTGGGATGGCGCCCAAGGCATCCTGCTGGGGAACATAGGTCAGAATCCTGCGCTCTTCGCTATCATAGCCTGATACTATAGTGGCGTGCTGTACAACGTCATGTATGCCAGGTAGAATGGCTATCGGCGGGATGCCCTGGTCAATCCGCCGCTTCAGATCCTTCAGGGACCCTCTGTACAGATATGATACAAACCCGTGCCTTTCAGCAAGCTCTA
>Ga0070739_10008718_pt1 | contig 10300 bp, 12 predicted proteins | sample Coa_R1_7_FD_66445 | JGI IMG/M metagenome (GOLD analysis project Ga0070739, IMG submission 66445) | Surface soil microbial communities from Centralia Pennsylvania, which are recovering from an underground coalmine fire - Coalmine... | ecosystem: Environmental > Terrestrial > Soil > Unclassified ...
CTCATAGCGGCGCTCGAACTCGGCCCGCGTTAGATGATCGCCTTGCTTCAACGGTGGCGGCGACGGCACACGGGATTTGAGATGAGGGTTGGGGATGTTCATCTGCTGATCCTCCGGATCGCTGCAACGCGCGGGTTGAGAGACGAGCCGCGGTGGGTGCGCGGTCCGCGCCCTCATTGTCGCGTCGGCGGGTCAGGGTCGTCAAGTCGGGGATTTGCCGGCAGCCGAGCCGGCAGTCTATTAACGGACGCCGTCAAGGCGCTCCCGTCTAACCGTCTGCCCGGCGGCCCTGGAGGTCCATGCCGCGCCTCCACGGCCGGACCTACACTTCCGCGCGGCCCCGGAAAGAAGAGGACGCACCTATGAACGAGTCTGCGCTGCCCGGCAGCCGGGGCGAACACTGGCTGCAAGAATGGTTCGGGTCCGCGCCGCGGGCGCGGGCTTTCTATCGTAAGCAAGTCCTGGCCCGCCTGACACCCGCGATGCGCGATTTCATCGCGGAGCAGGAGATGTTCTTTCTCGCCACCGCCGATGGCAACGGTGAGTGCGATAGCTCGTTCCGGGCCGGCGAGAAAGGATTCATCCGGACGCTTGACCCCGGCACCTTGCTTTACCCCGAGTACCGCGGCAACGGTGTCCATTCCAGCCTTGGCAACCTGCTTGAGAATCCGCACCTGGCATTGCTCTTCATCGATTTCTTCCGCGCTGGCGTTGGCCTGCACGTCAACGGTCGGGCCGCCATCTGCACGGCCGATGAGTTGAGCCACATGGGCCGGCTGCCCACCGCGGGACCGGGCATCACAGGCGTTGCCGCCGCGCGTCCGGTGGAAGCTTGGGTGCTGATCGAAGTCGTGGAGGCCTACATTCACTGCTCCAAACACATCCCACGCTTGCGCAAGTGTCCCAAGGAAATCGACTGGGGCACGGATGACACGCAGAAGAAAGGCGGCGATTATTTCCAGGCGCGGGACTGTGACCGGCCTTGGGCACCCGCTGGCGGCCACGACCCCAGCGCGGCCGAGATGCCGCCCATACCGGCGCCCGGATGAAGGTCTCACGGCTGGAGCGGCAAACGGAAAAGCCGCCGCAATCTAGAGGTGGTGCATTTGTCGCTCCAGCCAAGGGCATTTAATTAGTAAGACCGGCCGCTGGCCGTTTTGGGCCACGCCCCGGCCGTAATGATGACCGCGCCCGGACCGCGGTCCATTCCCGCACCAGCCGCGCGGCGTTTCTGCCGGCTGGCCCCTCTTGCTTAGGAGTCCCCAATCATGCTGCGCGCACTTTGGCACCATCTCATCTCCCAAGGCCCGCAGGTCAGGCACCGGCGCCTGGCCTCCCCGCTGCGCGTTCGTTGCCTGGAGGAACGACACTTGCTGGACAGCGGCCTGGGCGCCTACATGCAGAGCGCCCTGGCCTCGGACATCCCCGGCCTGGCCGAATTCCGCGATCGCGATCTGATCAACCCGTGGGGCTTTTCAGAAACGCCCGGTGGCCGCTTCCGCATCTCGGCCAACGGTGTGGGGAATGCCCCGCTGCTGACGGCGGACGGCCAAGAACTGGGCCGGGCCGTGGAACTGCCCCCACCCCTGGGCAGCCCGCCCGGCACCACGACCTCGCCGAACGGCAACGTTAGCAATCCCACCTCGGACTTCATCATCAGTGACGATGGCCGCAGTGCCCCGGCCACGACGTTGTTCTCCACCGAGGATGGCACGATCATCGGCTGGAACGCGTCGGTGGATCCGCACAGTGGCATCCTGGCCGCCGACCAATCGAGCGCTGGCGCGGTGTACAAGCTCCTGGCCATGGGCAGCAACAGCCAGGGGAATTTCTTGTTTGCCACGGACTTCCACAATGGCAAGATCGATGTCTTCGATAAGAACTTCAAGCTGGTCCACCTCGACGGCTCATTCAGCGACCCGACCCTTCCGGCCGGCTTCGCCCCGTTCGGCGTCAAAAACATCGGCGGCACCCTGTTCGTTACCTATGCGAAGCAGGACGCGGCCCGGCACGATGACGTGGCCGGCGTTGGTAATGGCTTCATCGATGAGTTTGACACCGAGGGTCATTTCCTGAAGCGCTTCGCATCGCAAGGACTGCTCAACTCGCCCATCGGCATGGCCGTGGCGCCGTCGAATTTCGGCCAGTTCAGCGGGGCGCTGCTGGTCGGCAACTTTGGTGACAGCCACGTGAGCGCCTTTAACCTGACCACGGGCGAATTTCTTGGCCAACTGACCGACGCCCACGGCAACCCGCTGGTCCTCAATGGTGGCTTCCACGGGCCAGACACCAAGGGGCTTTGGGGCATCGCGTTCGGCAATGGCCGGCAAGGTGCCGCGACCAACGCTCTGTTCTTTGCGGCCGGCATCAACGACGAGAAAGATGGCGTGTTCGGCATGGTCACGGTGGCCAAGAATGCTCATGCGCCCGGCAAAGACCACGACGACATTGGCCGGCACGATCACGATGATCCGCACGCCAGGGCCAGTGTCACACCGGCCACCCTGTCCGAGATGTCCGGTCCGAGCGGCCCGGCCAAGAAGGCCAATATGGATTCCTCTCGATCACATGACACCATCACACATCGGCACCAGACGCCGCCCACATCAGCGGCTGCCGGGAGCCAGGCAATGGATCTCGAAGTTCACCATGGTCAGGCCCTGACTGCGGCTGAAGCCGACGCGTTCTTCAGCGCTTTTGGTCAGGACATGCTGAATTGATGAGGTTCAGGAAGCCCAAGCCACTCCCCTCTCCCCCGGTACGCCGGGGGAGAGGGGAGCAACAGGACATTTGCTTCCTGAGGCTCAATAAATGGCCGGCGTTGGTGTACCAGGGCGGTGGCGACGCGTTTGGAATGTGCGGGGAACCTTCTCGACACGTTCTAAACGTGTCGCCACCGTAGGTGTGGTCACGTCGCTTTCTGCGGCTTCCGGTCTTCGTTGAAGCGAATGCGATTGCCGAACGGGTCGATGACCTGCACGCACAAGGCACCGTAGAAGGTTGTCTCCAGACCAGGCCGCAGGTACTTGTAGTTCTTGCTCGTCAGTTCGCGGTGAAACTCTTCGATGCCGGTCATTGCCGACCTCGATGATCTGGGTGATGCACACGGGTCCTTGGGAGCTTCGCGAAAGTCAGGACGTTCAGCACCAGCGGTTTTATGGCAACAGTACCGGGTCCATTCGGTGAGCGGCCGCCGGAAGAGTAGCCAGGACAGGCCGTGGCATTCTCACCAATCCTCCTCGCTCAATAGATCCTGAGCCCCATGCCACACACGCAACACCACAACGGTGTCAGCGCGGATCTCGAATAGTACGCGGTGTATGCGGTGGCGCTTGCCGTGCAGTAACTGGCGGAGCCCTTCATGGTACTCCGCCTCCGGCGCTGCCCCGCAGCGGGTCGGATTCTCTTCCAGCGATGCCAGGGCTTCCATAAGCGACCGGCGTCAGCGGTTTGCCGCGGGCCGCGAACGCTGGGCCAGCCAAAGGTACTGCTCCTGAATTTCGCGCGCCGCTCTCCGTGCAATGTATACCCGAAAGCTCATCTCTTCCGGGCCTTTTTCTTTTTGCCCAAGGATTCAAGGAACTCCCGTGCGGGCACCGCGCGGCCGGCGTCCGCATCCGCCTTAGCCTCGCGTAGGAACTCGACCATCTCGGCCTTCTCGGCTTGGGCCATGAGACGTTGGTAGGCCGCTGCATCCTGGACGACGACTTCAGCCTTGCCGTTGACCGTCAGCACAATGGGATGGCCGGAATCTTTCATTTGCTTCATGACCTGGGCGGTGTTGCGCTTGAAATGGGACAGGCTCTGGATATCTTTGGCGATGTCAAGCATGGCATGGTCCTCCCGATGCGTCAAATTCGCACTTGATTTGATGCTACAACCCCGCGTTGGTTCTGGCAAGTTCGTCGGAGGTGGGCGGGCTTGCCGAGCTCGTTCTGATTGTTGAAATCGATTTTGCTGGTCAGGATGCCATCGAACTTGGGGGCATTGGCCCGTTCAATGGCCAGCATGGCGTCGTTGAGCGCTTGCCCTAGCTGCGTGGACGGCACCGGCTTCTCTTTGGTCCCTGTCGTGACATTGTGCCAGAGGCAATCCTCCGGGACGACAAACGGCAGGGCTTTCTTCTGCATCAAGGGGTCGTGGGCCAGCTCCTCGCCCAGTGTGCGGGCTAGCTTGCAGGCCTCTTCCTCGAAGATATCGCTGATGCGCTTGAAAAACAGCAAGGCGAAGACGTAGCAACCTCCCGGCCGGGGCTACGTTTTGATTAGAGCGATTCGTGTGTTGCGGGTTTCGTGGCTCCGCTGCTCTGGTTTTCCCCTTTCACCCCGCCCGTCTTTGTGCTTGATTGATAGCGACGCACCGAACGCTACTCCCGCCCTCCCCAGCCCCGAGCCTCCCATGACTGCCTGGATTGCAGCCCCTCTAATTGTCCTGGTCGCCTATCTGATCGGCGCCATTCCTTTCGGCTACCTCATTGCCCGCGCGCGTGGTGTGGATATCTTCCAGGCTGGTAGCGGCAACATCGGCGCGACCAATGTCGGTCGAGTCCTCGGCCGGCGCTTCGGGATCCTCGTCTTCCTCCTAGACTTTGCCAAGGGGGCGGTGCCGGTGGCCGTCGTCACGGCGTTGGTCGCTCGCTACGACCTTGGGCTGAGTGTGGACGTGGCCGGCGTGCTGGCCGGGCTAACCGCGTTTCTCGGGCACCTGTTCCCGGTGTATCTGCGCTTCAGGGGTGGCAAGGGCGTGGCCACCGGAGCAGGCGTGATCGTCGTGCTGCTGCCGGGGCCAGCGGCCGTTGCTTTGTTGACGTGGGTCGCGGTGGTTTGTGCCAGCCGATATGTGTCCGTGGCCAGTATTGCTGCCGTCCTGGCCCTGTGCGTCGCTCGTCTGATGATTACCAGCCCGTTCGCGCCGGAGCACCTGGCTCTGACCATTTTTTGCGTGCTGGCCGCTGCCTTGATCATTGTCAAACATCGCGGCAACATCGGCCGCCTGAGGCAGGGCAATGAAAACCGCATGCGTGAGTCGTCAACTCTGCTAACAGCCATGAAGGTCGTACATCTGCTCTCGCTCGGGCTCTGGTTCGGAGTGATCGTATTTTTCACCTTCTTCGTCGGCCTGTCGCTTTTCGATTCCTTTGAAACGGTGGGCACGCAGACAGACCGGCCGGCCTGGTTTCCCTTGCCGTCTCAATATCAGAAGCAGGATGACGCCATCAGCGGCCCGAAAGAGCAGGGGACTCGGGCGGCCGGCTACGCGATCAGCCCGATGTTCGGGCCCTATTACCTGCTGCAAGGCGCGTGCGGCCTGCTGGCGCTCGGCACGGCCGTGGGCTGGATGTGGCATGCGAGCCGAAAAATCCATCGTGTGCGAGCACTTTTGCTGCTCCTGGCCCTGGCCACCGTGGTATTGGCCTGGCCGCTAGAGCAGAAGGTCAATGCCCTGCGTATACCCCGCAATGAAGCGATGGACCGTTATCTCCAAAGTACGGGACCACGAGCTGAGCAGCTCCGTGCGGAGGCATTGGCGGCCCGTGCTCAGTTCGGCATGTGGCATGGTTTGAGCCTGTTGCTGAATTTCGTGACTCTCGGGCTGGTTGGTGTGGCGCTTGCCCAGGCCGCGTTTCTACCAAGCATAGAGCCGATGAGTCCGGACTCATCGGACAGCGCAGGCGGACACCACTCGGCTTCCTTCGCCCCTCAGCCGTCACCAGTCCCTTCTTTGACTCCAGACGCTTGACCTCCCGCAGGCTGCTGCTGTGTCAGACAGTGCAGCGTGCCCAGGCCCCACACCAAATCCACGGCATGAATCCCGACCACGGTCCGATCCGGAAAACGCTCGGCCAAAATGCCGAGCGCCTGTCGGTCGCGCGGATCATTGAACGTCGGCACCAGCACCCGGTCATTGGCGATGTAGAAGTTCGCATAACTGGCCGGCAGGCGCTGGCCATCGAAGTAAATCGGCGTAGGCATCGGCAGCGAGACAACCTCCAGGCGATTGCCAACGGTATCGGTCATGCCGCAGAGCCGCTCCAGGTTCTCGCGCAGCGGCTCATAATTGGCATCGCCGGGATCATCCTCGACCACGGTCACCACTGTCGAAGGGCCCACGAACCGAGCCAGGTCATCCACGTGGCCGTGCGTATCGTCACCGGCGATGCCCCGACCTAGCCATAGCACCTTGCGCACTCCCAGGTAGTCGGCAAACACCTGCTCCAGCTCGGCCCGGCTCAAACCCGGATTGCGTTCCTGCACCGGGCCGAGCAGACATTCCTCCGTGGTCAGCAACAATCCCTGTCCATTGACGTCGATGCTGCCCCCTTCCAGCGCCACACGTTTGCCGTTCGCGGTGGGCTGCCAGGCCGGTAGCTGCAGTTCCCGGTTGATTCGCCGGGGCACGGCATCATCGCGTCGCCAGTTCGGATACTTCGCCCAGGCGTTGAAGTGCCAGTCGGTCAAACCGGGCCGGCCCTTGTGATCAACGAGGAAGATGGGTCCGTAGTCGCGCGTCCACACGCGATTGGTCGGGATGTGAAAAACACGAATGCGGGGCCAATCCAGCGGCAGACGAGACAGGACAGTCCGCGCCTGCTCCTCGTGCCGGGCGTTATTGACGAGGATGTAGACCTTTTCGCTGGCGTGCAAGTGGCGAACGATCTCGGCATACACAAACGGGATCGGCCCGAAGCGCTTGGGCCAATCTTCGCGGTGGTGGGGCCAGGCGATCCAGGTCGCCTCGTGTGGCTCCCACTCGGCCGGCATCCGGAAACCAAGCTCAGCAGGCAACGGGTCCATGAAAAACCAGCCAACGAGCCCACGCGTTCGCGTTCCGGGCGACGTAGAATAATACTAGGGAACAGAAGGCAGGACAGAGGAGAGGAGGCAGCCATGGCGGCTACGAAGACGATTTTGTTGGTCGATGACGACGTGGAGGTCCTGACGGCGCTCCATACACTGTTCAAGACCAGGGGCTATCGTCTATTGACGGCGACCGATGGCAATCGGGCCTTGGCGCTTGCGGAACGCGATGCACCCGACCTCGTGATCATCGACATGATCATGCCGTGCAAGAGCGGCATCGGGGTGTTGCAAGCTCTCAAGCGGCGTATCGGCTGTCCGCCCGTCATCATGATTACCGCCAACGACGCCCCGCGGCAGCGGGCTTACGCGGAGCAACTGGGTGTGGATGACTTTCTACGCAAACCGTTCAACATGAGCCGGCTGCTGGAAAGCGTGCAGCGGCTATGTCCGCTGGAGGAGCCAGTGGCCAGTTCTACCGATTAGCCGGGGGCCTGGGGTAGGATAGGCTTCCAGCCTGTCCGGTTTCACACCGACAGGCTGGAAGCCTATCCTACCCCAGGCCCCCGGCTAAACCATCACCTGTCCGCTACGGAAGGCTTCATGAGCATTGTTTCTCCCTTAGATTTCCGTCCACTGCCGCTCTTACGCAATCCGCACGTCCAAACCATCCTGGGTACCTGTCTGCGCGGCCCTGCCTTCAAACACGCCACGGTCGAACGCGAGCTACTCCTGGCCGACGGTGACCGGCTCTTGCTCTTCGATAGTGTGCCGCCGGGCTGGCAACCGGGCCAGCCGATCGCGCTTTTGCTGCACGGTCTGGGCGGTTCGCACCAGTCCTATCATCTTCAGCGGATGGGCAGGCATCTATTGCCGCTTGGCTACCGCGTGGTGCGCCTCGACATGCGCGGCTGCGGCAAAGGCGCTCCCCTGGCCCGGCGTTTCTACCACGCCGGCCTATCGGCCGATATTCGCGAAGTCGCTCAGGAAATTGGCCGCTGGGCCCCCACGTCACCGCTCACGGTGATCGGCTTCTCCCTGGGCGGCAATATCGCTCTCAAGATGGCCGGCGAACTGCCGGACGCGCCGGTGCCGAACCTCAGCCGGGTCGCTGCCCTGGCCCCGCCCATCGACCTGGTCGGCAGTTGCGCAAAGCTTGCCCAGCCCTGGAACCGTCTGTATGACCGCCACTTCGTTCGCGAGTTGATCCGGCTGGCCCGCCATCGACAGTTACTTTTCCCCGACTCACCGCCGATGGACTTCCCCCGGCGCATGACGATGCGCCTCTTCGACGATCTCTACACCGCCCCTCGCTCCGGCTTTGCCGACGCTCTGGATTACTACCAGCGCTCCTCGTCGTTCCCGCTTATCCCGCGCATCCCGGTCCCGACGCTGATTCTGACCTCCCGCGACGATCCCTTCATCAGCGTCGAGCCTTTCGATCGTCTTAAAGTCCCATCGCACATTGAGATCCGCATCCTCAAGCACGGCGGCCATTTAGGCTTCCTCGGTTGGGACGGCGCCGGCGGAATCCGCTGGGCGGAGAGGCGGATCGTCGATTGGTTGAGCTGAAATCGTTCAATGTTTGAACGTTCAACGTTCAACGTTGAACCCTCGCGAGCGTGCAGCCACTGTCTGGAAGATTATGGCCCAGGAACGTTGAACGTTGAACGTTCAAACGTTGAACGTTTCTTTTTGGTAATATGGACCCCGCAGCCGACGACAGAGAATGTAGAACGGCCGTTGACCTGACCGCAGGAGGCCCGCGTGGTGCCCGATTGGAACTGCATCGTGCGCGAGCACGGGCCGATGGTTTTCGGCACGGCCTGGCGCGTACTCGGCCACGTCGCCGACTGCGAGGACGTGGTCCAGGAAGTGTTCCTGGAGGCGCACTGTCTGCGCCAGAAGGAAGTGGTGCGCAACTGGCCGGGCCTTTTGCGCCGCCTGGCGCTCTATCGGGCGCTTGACCGCCTGCGCCAGCGCCGGCGGACCGTACCGCTTGATGGCCTGACCCTTTTCGGGTCGGAAGCTGCTCCGGAAGAGGAGGCCATTGGCCATGAGTTGGCCGAGCGTCTGCGGGAGGCGCTGACCGGCCTGCCCGAGCGTGAGGGGAGCGTCTTTGCCCTCCGCTATTTTGAGGAGCTGTCGTACCAGCAAATCGCCGAGACGCTGGATACAACGCCCGGCGCGGTGGCCGTCGCTCTGCACAAGGCCCGCGCCAAGCTTGAGACTCTGCTGTCCGAAGAGTCTGTCCGCAAAGGGGTCTGACCCCTTTGCGGACAGACTCGAAGCTCCCACAGGAGATCAGCCGTGGACGACTTCGATCCCCATGCCGACCACGAGCCGGCCTCGGACGCGCTGCATGGTCGGCTGCGCCAGGCCGTCGATTACATTCGCTCACAGCCGGTGCCGCTCGATGCGCGGCGGCGCGCTCTGGACCGAGTCCAACAAGTCCACCGACCGAGCATGATGATGCGGCAAGCCTGGCGTTGGGCTGCCCTCGCGGCGGCCTGTATCGCTGCGCCCATCTTGCTCACCATGTTCATGAAGGCCCATGACCAGTCGCCCTCCGGGAAGCATCTGGCCGTGGCACCTCCGGGCGTGAATCGCGGACCTAACGCCGGCGCTGCGACCAGGGATCGGAATCTCGGCGACATCGCCCAGGCAAAATCGCCAATCGCGGAACATGTCCCCGCGGACGAAAGAGCAAAAGCCGCCCCACAACCAGCAAAGCCATTGCCCCAACCACAAGTGCTCTCGCGGATGGCAGAGGATCGCACGCCGGCTGCTCAGGCTCCGAGTGGCCCGGCGGCAGAACCCGGGCCGGCGCGCCTTGCACCTATGAGCCGGGCGACGCGGCGGCTGGCGACAGCGCGCCCAGACCGGGGCGCGACCCCGGAGGGCCTCGGGGCCGGGATGAGCCGTCACGGAGGCAAGGGCAGCGCCGCGCAAGGGGCCGGCTTTGGCGGTGGGATGACGGGCATGGCTGGCGGCATGATGGGCGGCCCTCCGCAAGGGCGCGGCTTAGGCCGTGGGATGATGGGCGGGGCAGGTGGTTTTGGCGGTGGTGCCGGGGCCGCGCCGGCCGGCCGGCCCGGTTTCGGTGGACGTGGCAATGAGGCCGACGACAAGCCCGCGGTCCAGCGGCTGGAAGAAGCGAGGATGACGAGTCAGTTACGTGGCAGAACTCTCCAGGATGCCTCGAACCGCGACAAGCTAGCCCAGCAAGGCGGGCAGAGGCCGGCAGCCAAATACTATGGCCGAACTGGCAGAATAGTCCGACCGTCACCTGTCACGGGGCCGTTATTGCGGAGCGGCAACGGCGTACCACCGGTGGCTGCGTCGGCCGACGCGACGAGGCCGGCAGGGGCGCCAACTGACGCGAAACCTGGCGGTGTAACCGTTGTCCCCGTTCCCCCCTCACGCGGCCTGGTAATGTCGGGAAAGCGTGATGCCGCATCCAAGCCATCGCAAGCGCCGCCATTCGGCGGCTTCACCAACAA
>Ga0070739_10008722_pt1 | contig 10296 bp, 12 predicted proteins | sample Coa_R1_7_FD_66445 | JGI IMG/M metagenome (GOLD analysis project Ga0070739, IMG submission 66445) | Surface soil microbial communities from Centralia Pennsylvania, which are recovering from an underground coalmine fire - Coalmine... | ecosystem: Environmental > Terrestrial > Soil > Unclassified ...
TCGGGCGTAACGCCGTTTCGCGGGTTTGTTCGGGAAGCCACACGCCGCAAGCTCGAGACGAAAATCACCATCCTGTACAGCGTCCGCACCACGAACGACATTATCTTCAACAACGAATTTCAACAGCTCGAACGCGAGAACGCGAATTTCCACTTTCGCGTCACCTGCACGCGATTGCCGGCCGGCGATCCGTGGCCGGGCCGTTGCGGACGCATTGACTCGGTCTGGATCCAAAAACACATCCATGACGTTTCGAAAACATTCTTTTACGCGTGCGGCCCGAACGAACTGGTCGAGAACACGCAGAAACTGGTTGTAGGAGACATGGGCATTCCCAAGCACCAGATGCTTGTCGAAAAATGGGGTTGAAAAACTGTTGCATGGTGATGGACACGTTTGCATCCTGACATTGAAGGAACGCGATGAAGGCACGACTGGTCATGTTCACGCAGGATGGGAGCAAGATCGCCCATCCGCTGAGCCTGCATCGCAAGTCGCCCGATACGAGTGAACTCAAGCTGGTGCTGGACACGAGCACGGAAACATTTCCTGAGTGGCTCTTTTTCTTCCTGCGCGACCACGGCGCCTACATCGAAACCAGCGACCCGGAAGCCGTCGCCGCCGCGCTCAATCTTCCCGCGAATGAAGAAGGAATCGTCAGGCTCAAGGGTTAGGGGGAATCTTTGTTCGATTAGCGACTAGGACAGTCTGTGTCCTACCTGCTCTGTTAACTTATAACAGATGACAGTGTACCTGAAGATGAATGGTCTGCGACGCGCGCAAATCGGCACTGGACATTTAAATTGTCTGCGCTGTGGAAGCCGGCAAAATCGCCCGCTGTTCACGTCTTTAGAACGCCCGATTTCCCACCTTTTCCCCCTTTTCCCGCTCTTCCTGCTTTTTTGGGTGGGGGGAGGGGGCTGCGATGCGAACTTCCGCTTGCCGATGCATTGCAAAGGTGGTTTGGTACTTTCCGAACTGAAACAATTATGTTGAAGCGGACCCCATTGTTTGAACTGCATCAAAAGCTCGGCGCGCGATTGGTGGAATTTGGCGGCTGGGAGATGCCGGTGCAATACACCAGCATTGTGGACGAGCACCTAGCCGTGCGCAAATCTGGGGGCATTTTCGACATCTCGCACATGGGCGAAGTTTTGCTGACAGGCAAGCGTGCGGCGATTTTTCTCAATCACGTTCTCACAAATGACATCCGCAAACTCGCCGAAGGCCAGGGGCAATACACGCTCATGTGCAACGAGCGCGGCGGCGTGATTGATGATCTTTACGCCTATCGACTGCGCGCGGAGGAATATCTCCTCATCATCAACGCCTCGCGCATTGATGACGATGTTGCGTGGCTGCAAAAACAGCTTGCCGCATTTCCTGATCGCGATTCGATTGATCTGCAAAATGCCTCGGCAAGGATTGGCGCGGTGGCCATACAGGGCCCGCGAGTGGTCGAGTTCATTGACCAATGTTTTCCCAGTTGCTCTCATTGCGGAACACTGGTCGCGCGAGCTTCTGACCTGGCCAAAAACCAAATCGGCGAGTTTCATTTTTTTGGTCAACCTGCCTGGGTTTCGCGCACCGGTTACACCGGTGAGGATGGTTTCGAAGTTGTCAGCCCTTCGGAAACCATCGCCGCCATCTGGTCCAAGGTGCTCGCGACCGGCCATCAATATTGTCTCCAACCGGCCGGCCTTGGTGCGCGCGACACCTTGCGCACCGAAGTTTGTTATCCGCTTTACGGACACGAATTGGATGAGGAAACGACGCCCATCGAAGCAGGCGTGGGATTTTTTGTATCACTCGACAAGGGAGATTTCATTGGGCGCTCGGTTTTGGCGGAGCAGAAGGCAAAGGGTGTCGGCAAAAAATCTGTTGCGTTTAAGATGACTGATAAATCCGCGCCTCCGCGCCCGCATTATCCCATCTGGAGCACCGGCGCAAATGCCGCGCCCATCGGCGAAGTCGTCAGCGGCACGCAAAGCCCGTCGCTGAACATCGGCATCGGCATGGGATACGTGAAGCCGGAATTTGCCAAGGCGCAAACGCCGATTGAAATTGAGATTCGCGGCAAACGTTACGCTGCGGTCGTCGTGCCCAAGCCCATCTATCGAAAACCGGATTGACCAAATCCACCATCCTTGCCTCAATTTGCCCATGTCTAACATTCCTTCAGATTTGAGATACGCGAAATCCCACGAATGGGTGCGCGTCAGCGGCGACACCGCGACCGTTGGCATCACCGACCACGCGCAACACGAATTGACTGACGTTGTTTTTGTCGAATTGCCCGCAAAAGACCGCCAGCTCAAGGCGGGCGACGCCTGCGCGGTGGTCGAATCCGTGAAAACCGCGAGTGACATCTATTCGCCGGTCAGCGGACAGATCGTCGAGGTCAACAAAGCCCTCAGCGATAATCCGGCACTGGTGAACAGCGAGCCTTACGGCAATGGCTGGTTTTACAAGATCAAGTTGAGCAATCCGGGGGAAGTGAATGCGTTGCTCACGCCCGAGCAATACAAGCAGCAGGTGGGGGGCTAAAGCTTGTGGGTCGTATCTTCCTTTTTATTTGCTCGGCCTGCATGCTCACTTTTTTGGCGATTGGGGCTGATTTCAAAAATAAAGAAAGACGCAGTGTTCGGGAAACAGTCGAAGCAATATCGGCAGAGAAAGCCCGCTTTATACTTTATTCATTGGATCCCGAACGTAGGCAGTCTCGAAATGAAGGAGAAGTTTCGACAAATTACTTTCATCGTTTTTCAATTCTTGGGAAAACTGAAATAAGTTCAGGACCGGAAAAAAGGGAGCTTTTAACGGCCTTGGCCAGAGCCATTCGCGAACGCGAGAACCCCGGGGTTGCGATTGCCGCAATGGATTGCTTCAATCCTCGCCACGGTATCCGAACCATAGAGGATGCAAAGACAAATGATTTCGTAATCTGCTTCGAATGCGAATCACTGCGTGCTTACGCCCCGGATGGCAACTCAAATGCTGCAATAACGGAATCTCAAGAACCCGTCTTTGATAGGTATTTAAAGGAGTATCATTTACCAAAAGCACCTTAACATTGCTGGCACTCCAGCAGGAGAAGAACCGATGCTGACGCTTGACGATCCCAGATGGCAAACCTTCGTGGGAGGCTATCGCATGATTTATGATGCGTCAGAGGCCCTGAAAAATTTAGAAATGGGCGAGGAAGATGAGGCTGTTTTGGAGTCAATTTGGGACGAGTTGTGGGAAAACCTGCATCATCAAGGCGATGTGGATATCGCGTCTTATGCGACCGTTCCGCAAATCGCGCGCATCTGCATCGAACGCGGGTTGATGGATCCGAACGCGTTTGGTCTTGTGGCGACAATCGAGGAATGCAGGCTTTTTCGCGACAATCCGTCTTTGCCGGATTGGTTGGAAACGGATTATCAAATTGCCATCAAGGAGCTTGCCATTTTTGGGGCGCAAAAATTTTCCGAAGGCTGGAGCCCAGGATTGACCAGCGCATTTCTTTCCGTGGCAGCTTTTGCAAAAGAGTCGCCGAACACTGGACGAATGTTGATAACTTTCGACGAAGATGAGATCAATGAGGCGTACGAGGCGGTTTTTGGTGAGTCTGAAGAGGATGAGGATTGATTTGGATTGAATGCCATGACATCTACTGAACTTGACCGAATTGAAGCCGAATTGAACCTGGTTGTGCCGCGTTCGTATCGCGAGTTCATGCGGAGCGGAATGTTTGGCGAAGGCTTTGAGGCACCATGGATTTAACGGGCGTGGCACAGGAAGTCATCGACATGACCAGGGACTTGCGCACCAACGGATTTTATGGAAGCGAATGGCAGCTCAATTTTTTGGTCATCGGCGATGACGGCGCGGGTGATTATTATTTTATGGACGTTCAACAAGTAAATCCGACGATTCTGTTTGCTGACCACGAATTAACGACGAATAAGAAGTGTTTGGCACTCGAACAAAAGTACAAATCTCTTCCCGAATTTTGGCAATTTCTTGAAAGGGTGAATGCAGCGCAAGAACGATGGGAGAAAAAACGTTGGTGGAAATTTTTAACGCGCCCGTTTAAGGTTCGTTGATGAGAATCCGTTTGTTCATCAAACCATACTGTGGATGGTGCCACAAGGCCATGAACTGGCTCGATGACCACGACATTGAGTACGAAGTTGTAGATGTCATGGCCAGTGACAAGGCTTACGCCGAAATGGTGCAGTTGTCCGGACAAGACCTTTCGCCCGTGATTGATGTGGACGGGAAAATCCTGGCCGATTTTGGGCCGGATGAATTGGCGAGATTTTGGAAAAAGAATTTTTCAACCACGGATGGACACTGATGAACATGGATAGGAAAGATCATATCTGCGACCATTCGCATTTTATCTGCGGTTAATATATTTTGTGATTGATACTGAAATAAAACCACGCCCCCGCCTTCCCGAATGGCTGCGCATCAAGCTGCCCACGTCGGACACGTTCAGCCACACGCGCAGCCTGCTCGATGAGTTGAAGCTGCACACGGTTTGCGAAAGCGCAAAGTGCCCGAACCATTGGGAATGCTGGAGCAAGGGAACGGCGACCTTCATGATTGCCGGCGACCGTTGCACGCGCGCGTGCGGATTTTGCGCCGTGTCCACGGCAAAGCCGTTCGCGCTGGAAGCCGATGAACCGGCGCGCGTGGCGGAAGCGACGCGCCGGATGCGGCTGCGTCATGTGGTCATCACGGCTGTGGCGCGCGATGATTTGCAGGACGGCGGCGCGGAACATTTTCGGCAGACCATAGAAGCCATTCGTGCGGCCAATCCCGGCATTGTCATCGAAGTGCTCACGCCGGATTTTTTGGATCGGGACGCTTCCATAGAAGCGGTGCTCTCTGCGAATCCCGACATCTTCAATCACAATCTGGAAACGGTGCGGCGCTTGACGCCCTCGGTTCGTTCGCGCGCAACTTACGAACGTTCCCTGAGCGTGCTCGGCAAAGTGAAAGCGCGGCGCGGTGAAAGCATCCACACGAAATCAGGATTGATGCTGGGCCTGGGCGAAACTGAAGACGAGCTTTTCACCGCGATGCGCGATTTGCGGGCGGTGCATTGTGACATTCTTACGTTGGGCCAATATCTTCAGCCCACATTGAAACATCTGCCGGTCATGGAATTTGTTTCACCGGAAAAATTCGCCGAATACAAGAGCGTTGCTGAAGCGATGGGATTCAAGCACGTCGCCAGCGGCCCGATGGTCCGCAGTTCGTATCACGCTGATGAATTCCGCCCGCTAGATAAACCGGCTTAATCGCACTAGAAATCTTCGCTGCGCCCGACCATCCGACGAGCAATTCATCATTGCTGCGTGTCCGCCTGTTCCAGCACGCCGAGAATGGAGCTGAACGCGCTGGTGAGCTGCGAATAATTGGTGAGGTTCACCGTGAACTGCTGGTTGTAGTTGCGACGGGAAAGGACATGGGCATCGGAAAAAAGGATGGTGGCCGTTTGCTGCTTGTGATGCGTGCTCGGCTTGACGCCATAGACCGCGATGTCCGGCGGACAAAGGAAAATGGTGTCCATTGCCAGGGCGCGAATGGGCAGCCCGTTGCGATTATCGCCCAAGTTGTCGAGTTGGAGATGGTCGGGATTATTTGTGGCCACGAACGTGTCGTGCAAGAGCGTGTTCCCGGCATGACGATAATAATAACTCGATTGCGCCTGTGTGAACCCAACCTTTTGGAGTTCGGCCACGGTATCAACCCATTGGTCGCTGGACGGGCAGAACAAAATGCCGGGCTGGCTGCTGATATAGTTCTGCAAGAGCAAGCCCAGCCCCACGGGCGCGCCGTTTTGCAACGAGATCAAGCTCGTCGGGCAGCCGGTGGAAGGATAAAAATCCGAAGGATTCGTGTAAGGCGGCGCGACCGGACCATACGGAATTCTGCCGTCAAAATCGTAGGCATAACTTTGAATGGCCATGCCGATTTGGCGAAGATTGGAAATGCAGTTCGCGGTTTTTGCTTTTTCCTTGGCCGACGCCAGTGCTGGAACCAGCAGCGCGACAAGGATGGCAATCACCGCGATGACCACCAGCAGTTCGACTAGCGTAAAGGCCCGGCGAGTTAAAGATGGGGTGATAGTGGTCGCGCGCATCAATCGGATGCGCTTATTCTATCACAACCGCCGGGCGCGGTAAAATCTTTCTGTGAGGTTTGTGGCCGGCTCGGTGAATTGGAACGAACCGCTTGTATTCGTCAAAGTGGTGATGTTCACCCAACCGCTGGCGGGTTGCGTGATGTTTGTTGTGCCAAGGATGGCAAAGGGAAGGTTCGGCTCGCTTTTCAAAGTGAAGCTAAACTGGCCGTTGATCATTCTCGGCTGCATCAACACGGTCGCAACCGTGTCCACGAGGCGCACATTGTCGAGGTCCCAAACGCCGCCAATGAGCTGGGGCTGGACGGTGGACATAAACTGGATGCCGATGTTCTGGCCCGCCCATGGGTCGGTGGATTGGACATTTGTCAAGACGACGGAAAAATCAATCAACCGGTCGAGGTTGGTGAAGAGATTGGTGTCGTAGGTGACGGTTGTTTGAGCAACGGTCACCATATTGCTCGAAGCATCGCGATAATAAAGGCTCAACTGAAGCGTGGAGCCTTGTGTTAGCGGTTCTTGGCTGCTGGAAGTAAGTCCGACGGTGAGTCGATACGATTTGCCGACTTCGTACCTTGCATTGAACGCGTGCGTGGGCGGGCCGTTGGACCAATCGGTAGAATTGTAGTCCTGGAACAAGGCCATCTGCGGATAGGCGAACAGGAAGGCAAGCTGGCTGCCATCAGCGTTGCTGATGTAGTCGGAATTGTTGGTGCTGGGGTCATTGTAAAAGACGCCGGCCAAATTGTCCCATGCGCCGAAGGTGTTGGTGTCGAAGCCCACCGGTTGATCGGGTTTTTGCCACGAATCGACGCGCGGATCGGCAAAGCTCGTTTGCTGCGATTCAAAGGAATAGTTTGGAACGTAAATGCTTCCTCCATGCACAAAAGCTACAGAGGAGAGCAGAAGTGCGAAGAGTATGACGAAAGAAGGGGTACGACTATAACATTTCATTGCTTCTGAACAGCAGGACACATGCCGGGAACTATAAAGACACGGTCCATTTGATGCAAATACATTCTGGCAATTCCAGGAGCTTTTTTGTTTCAGAATTGTTGATTTTAAGCAACTTGCGGAAATCAATGCCTTCGAAACCGGGCAGCATGGAGCAGCATATTGAAGCAAAACGCAAGGATTCCAATGACCAGCAGAACGATGACTGTGATTCCAACCTGTTTTACCGTCTTTGCCCTGCTTAAAACACGTTGCCTTTTCTGCTGTTCTTCCGCCAGCAGATTGCTGAAATCCTTTTTCAATACGGCGTGCAACGCATCCTCGTCGCGCAACGCCATGGTGAGCCACTCGCCAGAAAACGATTTCCATGCCGCGGGCAGGCGCTTGAGCTCGGCGCTTTCGGCAGGACGGAAACCATTGGCTTTCCAAAACGGCGCGTCTTCAGCCGTCCACAAACGCGTCAGGCCGTGGTTCATCGCCAGGGATTGCAAACGCGCCCAAAGATGCGCTCGCAATTCATCCGCGAGCGCGAAATCCTTGAAGGCTTCGCTGTGAATGGAGGCATGCCGTTCAACGATTTGCATGCCGATGGTGCCGAGCAACCCGCCGTCATCGGCCTCAACGATTTGAAATTCTGTCAAACGGCGTTCCAGTTCGCCGGCAGGCAGGTGCATCGAGTTCCACAGCGGCACCAGATGAGGAAGGTCATCCACAGTGGCGCGGCGCACACGATACAGGGAGGCACTCATGCAGGCCGAATATATGTGGCCCATAAAAACCGGTAAAGACCTTTGCAATTTGCGGGGGAGAAATTAAAATTTTTTTTGAATAAAAACTGAACGGAGATGCTCTAATCTACAAAATTGGTAACACTTCACCATTCTAGCAGTTGTTCAGGCGGTTGGGTTATGAGCAGTAAATTCCTAATTCTAGTTGCTGAGGATGATGAGAACGACGCTTTTATCCTGCAGCGCGCATTCGATAAAGCGGGCATCTTGGATCCTGTTCAGATCGTAAGGGACGGCCAGCAGGCCATGGATTATCTTTCCGGTGCAAACCAATATGCCGACCGCTCAATTTATCCGATGCCCGGTCTCGCCATTTTTGACATTAAAATGCCGCGAAAGGATGGTTTCGAAGCCTTGCAATGGGTGCGCCGTCAACACCATCTGGACCAATTGCCGGTGATGATGCTCAGTTCGTCCGCCGAATTGTGCGACATTGAAAAAGCCTACAAACTGGGCGCGAACGCTTACATGGTCAAACGCCCGCAAATCAATGAGTTCTGCATTGCGTTGAAAGGCGCATGTCATTTTTGGAAGGAAACGAGCGGCGCAACGGAACTACCGCCCATTTAAATTCAAGCTGAACGGCGATAAGCTTCCGCAAGCAACGTGATGGGATGCACGACGCGCAGCGGAAAGTTCTCACGACGCGCCCCGTTCAAGATTTGCAGAAGACAGCCGGGATTGGCCGTCGCCACGACACCAGCGCCCGTGCTGCGGATATGTTTCAATTTGCGATCGAGCAATTCGTTCGCCATTTCCGGTTGGATCAAATTGTAAATGCCGGCGCTGCCGCAACACCACGTGCTTTCCGGAAGTTCAACCAATTCCAGTTTTGGAATGGTCCCCAATACCTGGCGCGGTTGCGCGGTGATTTTTTGGCCGTGGCAAAGATGACACGCTTCGTGATAAGTCACAGTTTGGTGCGGCAAATGGTCTGTCTTGGGAGGATTGATGCCAATTTGCGCGAGCCATTCATGAACGTCTTTTAATTTTTTGTCCCACAAATGCGCACGCGTTTCGTAAGTGGCATCGCCCGCAAGCAACTTTCCGTAATGCTTCAAGTGGGAGCCGCAACCGGCGGCATTGGTGATGATTGCGTCGAATTGTTCCGGCGGAAACTGGTCGATTTGTTTGCGAGCCAATTGTTGCGCGAGTTCCCATTCGCCATTGTGCGCATGGAGCGAGCCGCAACAAAGCTGCTCGGCGGGCGTGAAAACTTCGCAGCCGTTGTGGGCCAGCACTTCTACTGTGTCGCGGTTCACGTCGCTGAAAATCAAATCCTGGGCGCAGCCGGTGAGCACGGCCACACGATATTTCTTTTGTCCGAACGGTTGCGTGACCGGGCTGATGATTTCCGCGGAAAATTCCGGCTGGATTTGCGGCGTCATCGCTTCGAGTTCGCGAAGGCGCTTTGGAAGCAATTTCAGAATGCCGGTGCGTCGCACAAACGTTTGCAAGCCGAGCTGCTGATAAAGGCGCAGGGCAAAACCGGCGAGTTGCAACCGGCGCTGGTCCATGAACAGCCAGCGCAGAGTGAAATTGCGGATGAAGCTGCGTTTGGGCGAATTGAGGACGCCGCTTTGTTCAGCCTCGGCGCGAGCGTGCTCGAAAAGCTCGGCATAATTCACTCCCGCCGGGCAAGCCGTCATGCAGGCAAGGCAGCCGAGGCAGAAATACATTTCGTCGGCGAAGGTTTTTGTCGGCTCCAATCGTCCGTCAGCAATGGCCCGCATCAAAGAGATGCGTCCGCGCGGGCTGTTGCGCTCGAGTTTGGTCGCGTCGTACGTGGGGCAAGTCGGCAGGCACAAACCGCAGTGCATGCATTGCTGCACCACGGAATAATCGAGGTCCTTGAGATGAGATTGTGTGGGAGGCGAGGAGCCAGCTTTAATGTGAGTAAGGTTGGCGGTAATCACAATCTGCTCTTCCAGTAGCCTGGCTTTCTGCTCAAGTGCATCACAGCCACGATAAAGATTTCATTCCCTCTTATTTGATAGATGATGCCGTAATTAAAACGTTTCGTCCTGCACCGGCGCGTTTTTCGTGACAGTTTCCTCCAAGCCAAAGGGTGATCGGTGATTCGCTGAATTGTCCGATAGACTTCTCGAGCGAATTCTTCGCCCAATCCCTCGCGTTGCGCTTCGTAATAATCGAAAGCCTCTTCAAATTCTACACGCGCCGCGGCAAGGAATTGAAAATTCACGAGCGCTTGCGTGCTTTCAGGGCGCGGAAAACTTCCTTCCCCGGAAAAGCCTGCATCTTGCCGCTTTCGTATGCCTTGATGCGGTCCTCAGCTTCGGTTGCCCACAAAGCATCAATTTCCTTTTGATCAGGATTATCAAGGCTCTCCAATAATGTTTCCGCTAGCCGCGCGCGCGACTTGGGAGGCAGCGCCAGGGCAGAACGAGTGAT
>Ga0070739_10008724_pt1 | contig 10294 bp, 7 predicted proteins | sample Coa_R1_7_FD_66445 | JGI IMG/M metagenome (GOLD analysis project Ga0070739, IMG submission 66445) | Surface soil microbial communities from Centralia Pennsylvania, which are recovering from an underground coalmine fire - Coalmine... | ecosystem: Environmental > Terrestrial > Soil > Unclassified ...
GGGTCGCGGCCAGCGCGCCCAGAGGTCGCCACACGGAGCCGCAGCCCACCGCGGCGTTGCCGGTCACGATGTTGCGCTGCGCGTAGGGGAGCAGAAGAGGGTAGATCTCGGCGGCCAGAGCTTCGTCATGGAGATACCAGCAGACCCAGGCCAGAGCGGAAAGGACGACAATCCAGCTCCCATCGCGGGGGAAGCCGGCGAGGTGGTTGACGGTGGCGCGTTCGAGCTCGCGCCGGGCGTCCTCGGGGCGATCCACCTGGGCGTAGACATAGGCCAGGATGGCGCGGTTCCCGGGGATCATGGGGTATTTTTCGATGGCGGCTTCGACTGCGGGAATCTGCTCGGCGGCGCGGCCCTGTTCGATGCCGAGCGTGATGGCCTGGGTTCCGAGAAAGAGGACAGCGGAGGGATCCTCGGCGCGCGCGTTGATGGCGATGGCCTCGGCGCGGAAGCGCTCGCATTCGGCATAGCGGGCTTGCAGCAGCGCGATATTGCCGCGGAAGAGCGGCACCAGCCAGGCGTACGCCGGCTGGCGGAGTTCGTCCGCGATCCGCGCATAGCTGGCGATGGCGGATTCGCACGCCGGGATGTCCCCCATCTCCATGGCGTCGATCACCAGGCGATACCAGGCGCGGAGCATCATTTCTTTGGCGCCCGCGGCTTCGGCAAGGCGCAGGATTTCAAGGGCCACGGTGCGCCGCTCTTCGAGATTGTCGGTGAGCACGAGCGCCACATGCCGGCAATAAAGCGCAGCCAGCAGCGCGCCGGGGTCTCCGGCGCGGCGCGCCATTTCGACCGCTTCGAGGCTCAGGGGCACGCGGCGGGCCGGGTCGTGGTACAAGGCCGCGGAGAGCTGGGCCAAAACGCGGGCGCGAATGGGGCTGTCGCCGGGCGGGAGGCGGTCGAGCGCCTCGTGGAGAAGGGCAACGTGCCGCTCATCCAGGACGCCCGCGGTCCCGTACATGACGAGCGAGGTGCCGAGCGAGGCCTGCGCCAGCGCCTCAGCGTCGCCGAGACGGCGGGCGGATGCCACGGCGCGCTCGAAAATCTCGCGCGATTTGCCCGGACTTCGCGATTTCCGGAAGGCGTCGCCCAAGGCGAGCAGGATCTCGCAGCGCCGGCGCTCGTCGTCCGGGAGGTGGCTTTCGAGCGCATCGAGGGCCCGCTGGTAGTGCTCGACCGATTCTTCGTAGGCGACTTGAGTATCGGCGTATCGCGCGGCCCGGATGGAGTAGGCGATGGCCTTTTCGGCTTCGCCGGGGGATTGCAGGAAGTGGCGGGCGAGCTCGGCGGCGTGCTCATCGAGCTGCGCGCCGTAGATGGATTCGAGAACGGCGCCGGCGCGGCGGTGCAGGCGGAGACGCCGCGCGGCGCCGATGGAATCGTAGAGCACCTCGCGGATCAGCGCGTGGGTGAAGCGGAACCGCCCGGCCTGCCCGGCGGGTTCGATGATGCGGCTGGCAACGGCTTCATCGAGGGCATCGAGCAGCTCGTCTTCCAGCACTTCGCTGACGGGCTGCAACGCGTGAACTGCGAAGTCGCGGCCGAGGACCGAAGCGGCGGCGAGCGCGCGGTGGGCCGGATCGGAGAGCTGGTCGAGGCGGCGCCCGATGACGTCCCGGACGCCTTCCGGGAGGAGGCCGGAGAGCGACGGCTCATCGGAGGAGCGCAGGCGGCCCTCCGTGATGAGAAGCTTCACGGTCTCGCTGACGAAGAAGGGATTGCCCTCGGTCTGCGCGTGAACGGCGGCGACGAGCCTGGGCGGAGGCTCGATCCCGGTGGAAATGGCGATGAAGCGGCCAACATCGGCGAGCGTGAGCCCGCGGAGCGCAATCTTTTGCCCGAGTTGCAGGCGGGCCAGGTCGCCGAGAGCCTGTGAAAGCGGGTGGCGGCGGCCGAGATCGAGATCGCGGAACGTGCCGAGGAGGAGGATGCGCTCGGAGCGCAGCTCGCGGGCGAGGAACACGAGCAGTAGCAGCGACGGCGCATCGGCCCAGTGGAGGTCGTCGAGGATGACGAGCAGCGGCTGCGACCGCGCGGTGTGGCGCAGGAACGTGGTCACGCTTTCGAACAGGCGGAAGCGGGCCTGGGCGGGCTCGAGAGGCGCGAGCGGAGGCAGCGGCCCCATGGCCTGGCGGATCTCGGGCAGGATTTCGGCCAGCGCGGCAGCCCCGGAGCCGAGGCCCGCGGAAAGCGCGGAGGCCGGCGTGTGGCGGAGGCAGCCTTGCAGGATTCGCACCCAGGGCCAGAAGGGCGGAGCGCCTTCGCCCTCATAGCACTGGCCCGTGATCACGAGAAACCCGCGGAGTTGGGCGTAGGTGGCGGCCTGCCCGGAAGTGTGGGTCTTGCCGCTGCCCGGCTCGCCAACCAGGAACACGAGGCGGCTCTGCCCGGCCAGCGCGTCGTGCAGGGCCGTGCGCACCTGTTCCAGCTCGGCCTCGCGGCCGACGAATGTGCCGGAGGCCATGCGGGAGAGCGGCGCGGCCGGCGGAACGGCGCGCGGCTCCAGGGCGCGCGTCCCGCCTGCAATGCCGGTCAGCGTCTCTGCCAATGCCGCGGCGGAAGATGGACGCTCCGCCGGATTCTTGGCGAGCAATTGCAAAACCAGCGACTCCAACGGCGGCGGAATGCCGGGATTATGCCAGGAAGGCGCGACCGGCTGCGCGTTGGCGTGCTGCCACAGCACGCCGACCAGGTTGTCGCTGATGAACGGAGGACGGCCGGTGAGCAGTTCGTAGAGGACGACGCCGAGCGAGTAGAGATCGCTGGCGGGTCCGGCCGGATCGCCCGTGGCCTGTTCGGGTGAGATATAGGTCGCGGTGCCCACCAGCATGCGGCTCATAGTGACTTCCGCGGAATTGAGCCGGAGGGCGAGGCCGAAATCGCCGAGCTTGACGGAGCCGTCCTGGGTGAGCCAGATGTTGGCCGGCTTGATATCGCGATGGACGATGCCGGCCGCGTGCGCGTAAGCGAGCGCGTGGCAGACCCCGATGGCGATCGCCAGGACGCGTTCGACCGGCAGTCCGGCCGGAGAAGCGCGCAGCAGATCGGCTACGGACCCGCCCTGCACATACTGGCAAACCAGGTAGGGGCAACCGGCTTCCTCACCGATATCGAAGACCGTGACGATGTTGGGGTGATCCCCGAGCGCGGCGAGCGCGCGGGCTTCGCGGATCAGGCGCTGCTGGCTGGCGGGGTCGCCGCCCGGCTTGAGCACCGAGAGGACCACTTCGCGATCGAGGCGCAGATCGCGCGCCAGGAGCACGTGCTTCTGGCCGCCTTCGCCCAGCCGGCCCTGGATCTGATAGCGCCCCGCCGCAAACGAGCGCGGGAGCGTGAACAGCGGCATGGCGAATTGCGTGGTATTGTCCTCACGCTTACTCATTGCCTGCTAACCAACGAAGAAAATTCAGTATACGGAAGGAGTGTCGTGTATACTGACACCGTTTCGCGGCGCTATAGGTGAAAAAGAACAATGCCGCACATTGTTCTTGTAAACCCGTCACAAATTACCACGGGGTATAGTTTCTTTACCCCGCGCTGGCTGTACGTACTGGCGGGCGCGACGCCGGTCGACCTTGCGGGCGACCCGATCCTGATCGATGAAACCCTGAAGCGGTTCCGGCCGGAGATGGTGGCGGCCGGAGATATCGTGGGAATCGGCATCAGCAGCGGGAACTGCACGGCGGGATACCGCGTGCTGCGCGAGGCGAAGGCAAGGGGTGCGACCGTGGTCTTCGGCGGCATCCATCCCACCATCTTTCCCGACGAGCCGCTCCGTATGGGCGCTGATGCGGTGGTCACGGGCAATGGCGACGTGGTCTGGGCTCAGGTGATCCGCGATGCGCTATCGGGCAGGCTGAAACGCCGATACGACGGCGGACGCGTGCCGGGCGAGGGGATGGCTCGCGCCCGGTGGGACTTGGTGGACCCGGCCCGGTATATGTTCGCCACGGTACAGACCGTCGCGGGGTGTCCGGAAAACTGTTCGTTTTGCTCTGTGTGGGTGACGGACGGGCGCCGGCCGCGTCTGCGGCTGGCCGAGAAGATCATCGCCGAAGTGAACGAGCTTCACGCGCTGGGCTTCCGGCAGATCGCCTTCGCGGACGACAATTTCAACCCGGCGACGCTGGGACGCATTGCCCGTGAGCCCAGCCCAGCCGGGCGGCGGCAACTCGAACGTGTGCGGGAGGAACGGCTGCGCCTGTTCCGCGAATACGGCGAGCGGGTCCCGCGCCATGTGTTCTCAATGACGCAGATGACGGCCGAAGTGGTCTCCGACGAGGAATACCTGACCGCCATGCACGACCAGATGCGCGTGCGCGCGGCGCTGATCGGAGTGGAATCGTTTACCGAGGAGGGCCTCGCCGCCGCCAATAAACAATGGAATCCGGTGGGGAGCCGCATGAGCGAAGTGATCCGCCGGATTCAGGACCACGGCATCCTCGTGCTCGGATCGATCATCTGCGGGCTGGAATCGGACACGCCGGAAACCATTCGGACGATGCGACGCTTCGCTCTCGAAAGCGGTGCGCTGCTCGCGCAGTTCCCGTTCTACAATCCGTTTCCGGGGACGAAGGACTATTACGAGCTGTTGAGCGACCGCCAGCACCGCGGCACGCCGGGATATATTCCCAAGCACCGCATCGAGCTGGTGGAAGAGGAGTTCTGGCTGAAGCCGCTTTCGCATCTGGACGTCATCCGGCATCCGGAGCTGCCGCGCGAGGAGTGGGCGCGCGAGAACGCCAAATGCTGGGACGCCTTCTATTCGCTGCGCGAATCGGCACGCCGCCTGCGAGCCGGATGGCCGCGCACGTGGCCGCTGGCGGGAAAGCTGACGTACCTCGTCGCGTGCCTGGCGTTCCGGCGAGTGTACGCGGGCAATGGGATATCCGCGGACGCGGTGAACCGGCGGAAGCTCTCGCTCACCACCCGGTGGCTGGTGCGGATCGGTGTGGGAATCTACGGCCATTTCTTCCGGCAGAAGAGCGTGGCGCTGCGCGTGTAAGCGCGAGTTGCGATGCGTGGAGAACTATCGTCCGGCCTCCCGGAGCTGGTCACCGCATCCAACCGCATCCTGCGCGCCGATACGATGCAGCCGGTGCTGCTCCGGGGCATCAACCGCTCCGGCCTCGAATACTCGCCGCCCACGGATCTGGGATTTCTTGACGGCGCGCAGTTCACCGCGGACGAGATGCGGGAGATGATCGTGGGCTGGCGCGCCAACGTCATCCGGCTGCCGTTCAATCAGGAGTGGGCGTTGCGCGGCGCGGCGGGGCACTCCGCGGAGGACTACCTCGCCGCTCTCGATCAGGCGATCCTATGGGCGTCCGCATTGGGAGCGTACACCGTTCTGGATCTGCACTGGCTCGATCCGCGGACCGTCTACGGGCACACCGAAGATGCAACCGGCGCGATCAGCGCGAACCGCGTCCCGCCGCTTCCGAACGCCGAATCCATCGTACTTTGGAAAACGCTGGCGGCGCGATATCGCGATGAGCCCGCCGTTCTGCTGGATCTGCTGAACGAACCGCACGACCGGTTACGGGACGATCCCCATCCACTCTGCGTGATCGGACCCGGCGGCGAGCCGGTAGAGTCCGCGGGCCGGTCCGCCGGTCCCGCGGAGTGGCTGCCCTGGGCCGCGCGGCTGGTTGCCGAGGTGCGCCGCATTCGCCCCGCCGGGATCATCGTGGTGGCCGGCACGGATTGGGCGTTCGATCTCCGCGGCATTCGCGTGGAAGCGCCGAATATCGTCTATTCCGCGCATATCTACCCCAATCGCCGGCGAATGCACTGGTGGAAGGCCTTGGGGACCTCCGATGAGGTGCCGGTCCTGGTGGGCGAGTGGGGCGGCACGGAGCGGGATCTCCGGTTTGGGCGCAGGCTGGCGGCTGCGATGCGCGAGCGCGGCCTGGGATGGACGGCCTGGAGTTGGGTAGATCACCCGCGTCTGATCGAGCCGCCGCGCGCACCGGCCTGGGTGCCGACCGCATTCGGCGCGCTGGTGCGCGAGGAACTCCGCACATAGCGGCCGCATGCTTGTGCGGGAACGCACAGCGAAATGCCCGCGGGCGCGATCCCGGCTCGAAACGTGCAGCAGGTAACCGAAGAGGTATTCTGCGATGACGGAGTTGCCTTTGACGCTCAGCAGCAGGCGGCAAAGAGCCGTCCTCGACACGGTGAGCTCCATTCTCGAGCAGAAGGGCGGCGATATCGTATCCATCGCGCCCGAATCCACGGTGTATGAGGCGATTGCGGAGATGGCCCGCGCGGAAGTCGGAGCGCTGATGGTCCTGGAAGGCCGTGAGCTCGTGGGAATTGTTTCCGAGCGCGATTACGCGCGCAAGGTGATTTTGCAGGGTCGATCGTCCAAAGAGACGCTGGTGCGGGAAATTATGACACCCGCGCCGATCACGGTGACCCCGGCCCACACCGTGGACCAGTGCATGCGAATCGTCACCGAAAAGCGTATCCGGCACCTGCCCGTGGTGGACGAGGGAGAGCTGAGAGGAATGGTTTCGATCGGCGATCTGGTGAAGGCGATTATCTCGGCGCAGGCTTATACCATCGATCAGCTCCATGCCTACATCGCAGCCGGGTGATCGCGGCTGGACGCTATTTCTGGCCGGCGACGTCATGACGGGGCGAGGCATCGACCAGATCCTGCCTCACGCGTCCGATCCCCAACTGCACGAATCCTATGTAGACTCGGCCTTGGAGTATGTTGCCTTGGCCGAACGCGCACACGGTGGCATCCCGAGACCGGTCGGCTTCGGCTACCCTTGGGGCGACGCGCTGCAGGAATTCCAGCGATTCGCGCCGGACGCGCGGATCGTCAATCTGGAAACCAGCATCACCGCCCGCGCGGAATACGAGCCCAAGGGCATCAACTATCGAATGCACCCGGCCAATACGCCGTGCCTTGCCGCTGCAGGGATCGACTGCTGCACGCTGGCGAACAATCACGTTCTGGATTGGGGACGCGCCGGGTTGCTGGAGACGCTCTCCAGCTTGCGGGCGGCAGGTATCCGGACGGCCGGCGCGGGCCGCGATGCCGCCGAAGCGCTACAGCCGGCCGCATTCCCGTTGAGCGGCGGCCGGCTGCTGGTGTTCGCTGCCGCAACCGCGGACTGCGGCGCGCCGCCCCATTGGGTGGCCGCCGCGAATCAGCCCGGGATCGTCTTGCTGCCCGATGCGACGGCGGCGGCCGCGGAGGCGTTGGCCGCGCACGTGCGGACGTTGCGGCGCCCCGGCGATGCGGTGGTGGTCTCGATCCATTGGGGCGGGAACTGGGGGTACGAGATCCCGCCGGCTCACCGCGAATTCGCCCACCGGCTGATCGATTGCGGCGAGGCCGACGTGATTCACGGTCATTCGTCTCATCATGCGAAGGCGATCGAGGTATACCGCGAACGGTTGATTCTCTACGGATGCGGCGATTTCCTGAACGATTACGAAGGCATCTCCGGCTACGAGGAATATCGAAGCAATCTCGCGGTGATGTATTTCGTCACGTTGCGCGCGGGCACGGGAGAGTTGCGAGGTCTGACTTTGGTTCCGCTCGAGACCCGCCGGTTCCGCCTGCAACACGCCGCGCGAGCGGACGCCGAGTGGGTACGGAGGAGGCTGGATTCCGAAGCGGCGCGCTGGGGAGCGCGGGTGCTATGCGCTGGGGAGGGGAGCTTCGAGTTGCGATGGCGGTAATGGTGGGCGCTCGCGGGCTCGAACCGCGGACCTCCTGCTTGTAAGGCATCCAATCTGGTTTTTGAAGCCGTTCTTTTTATTTCAATGGCTTAGACGTCCTCACCGCTGCACGGAAGAACGGAGGTATCCGGTCTGGTAGTGACGAAAATTCTCGCTATGCTACAGTGGTTTTCGATGGGCGCATAGCTCAGTTGGTTAGAGCGCCACCCTTACAAGGTGGAAGTCCAAGGTTCGAGTCCTTGTGCGCCCACCACACCATTTCTCCACTGCGTTCGGACGGACTGGGCGGATTATTTTTTCCACCCTTCCTTCCTCATCTCCCCTCGTCCTGAATCCCACGGACGGGCGGATGGGTCGTATCGGGTTTCGGAAATGACTATGCGACCTTGCTGCAACTGGAACTTCACTTCGACAACTCCACCGCTACAGCACGAATATTCGTCTTCGGAAATCGCCCATATTCGAGCCGCCAGGGTCGGGAAGTCAATGTGAGGTTGGCCGTAAGCTCTCTTTCCGCTCGGAAGACCGGCATTTGCGGCTTTGACAAGCGTGCTCGTATCAACGATGACCGGGCCATCCTTCGATAGCCAGAAGTAGTCGCCGTACTCCATTCCTTTGTTGCCGCCAACGAATGCTACGGTACTCAGAAGCTGTACCCGACCAGCATTCACGAGACGAGACGGGCCAACGTATTGATCCACCTGTGTACGTTGGACGTGGAAAATCTCCCGGTACTCATCGGGGCTGACCTTAACTAGAACGGCTTTCCAGTCGGGCGATTCACTTTCCCCGAAGTAGTAGAGCACATCATAAACCGCAAATCCATTCAGCACACCGACCTGTTTCACATCGGTCTTGGACTTGATCTTCAGATGAAGTGTGGCCTTTTCTGCTGGTGTACAGCTTATGCAGAAATCATTGCCATCATCACGCAGAAACGGGTCACGGACGAAGTATGCAAGCGGATGAGGTTGCGGAGCATCGAACCAGCCGTCCTTTGCCGTGAGAACGTGTCGCCGCCATTCGGCAGAAGCCGGGATGACCAGCAGCAGCCAGAGAATTGCGAGTCTCATCCGCATTGCTCCTTCCCCAATTCTATCTGACCGTCGAAGCTAGGACTTGGCACGGTTCAGGATTTTGCTGACGGTGGGTTGAAGCCAATCACCACCGTTTCGAGTTTTCCGACCTTCCACTCGAAGCGTGGCGGCGATGTCGGTGGCCGTCATTCCTGATGCGGACAGTTCCTTCATGCGCTTCAGGGTCTCAGTTTCGCCGGGATAGTACCCGAATGGCTTCTTTCCTTCACATCGGCCACGCTTCGTCTTGCTGCGCTGCCGTGCGCCCCGGAGCTTCACCACGATCATCTGCTTTTCGTACTCATGGAATGCGCCCATGATTTGACGCATTAGTTTTCTTGAAGGATCGTCACTGCAAAGATCCGGTTCGGTGACGGAAACCAAATCAAATCCGTGACGTTTCAGATCGTGAAGAATGGATTCCTGCACCATCAAATCACGAGCCAGCCTTCCAAGCGATTCCACCAGAACCAACTTGATGCCGTCGCCATGCAGGGCTTCCATCATGGCGATGAAGGCTGGACGGCTGGCAATGTCCTTCGTCCCAGAGACGCCAAGTTCCTTGAAGATGTTGGTGATTTTGATGCCGTGTGCCTTCGCATAAACACGGATGGCTCGTTCCTGGCGCTCGAAGCCATCGCCTTCGATTTGTGATCGACCACTGACTCTCAGGTAAGCGAACCCTTTCAGCACATCCCAATTATGCGCCGAAAATGCGCCAATCGCAAGCCTAATCTACAGAATTAGCTTAATACATGCATTTTCAATATCGTTCCCGGACTGTGGGCGGTTTCAGTCTGGCGCATCGTCCGGTGCTAAATACGTTCGGCGGAAAAGATATGCCGAACACAGAATCATCAATCACCCGACTCCCGGCTATTCGCATGACCGTGGACAGTCTCATGAAGCGTCCTATGCCGGAAGTCCAGAACTACATCCTGGAAGTCGCTCCCTTGCTCCGCTTGGGGCACGAATACAAGAGCGGTTTTCTCGAAATGCTCCAGAAAGCGCCGGGGAGTATCTATGCCGTTGCGAATTTCAATCTCAAGAGCCTGGAACCGGATTGGTGCTATCAACGGCTGAATCTCTTCGACATGAAAGTGGCCCGGTGTCTTCTTGGAAGGAACTGGAGCAGAATGCCTGATGACGAACGGCCCCGATGGATCGCTGTTCCAGAACGTGCCACGTATTTGCACTACAACATGCTGTGGGACGTACCTGTCCAGCACCAGGAAAAATTCTTTCTGGAGGCTCCCGGCATCTGGCGCAAGGTGGTCCCTTCCGGTCAATTCGATCTTCACGTCATCGGAGAAGGGGCCGGGGAAGCCGCCACCGTTCGCACTTACAGCGGGAAAACATTTCATCCACGATGGACCATTGACCACACCATCACCTCGGGGGACACCCAAAACCGGCCAATGAGGGACACCTGAAAACCGGCCAACGGGAATAGGGCAGGACATGAAACGCGAGCAAGGATAACCTTCCTCGCCGTGAGCAATGTCTTGGGC
>Ga0070739_10008725_pt1 | contig 10292 bp, 7 predicted proteins | sample Coa_R1_7_FD_66445 | JGI IMG/M metagenome (GOLD analysis project Ga0070739, IMG submission 66445) | Surface soil microbial communities from Centralia Pennsylvania, which are recovering from an underground coalmine fire - Coalmine... | ecosystem: Environmental > Terrestrial > Soil > Unclassified ...
AATTGGCACTGCTGTGACATCACATTGTCCTCCCCCTGATTCAATCATAGCAGCCCGCAACGCCGATGCGACCGGGACTTGCAGGGGTGAGCAGACTCGGGCCATCGCCTTGCCGGCGCCTAGCCCCGCCGGTCTATCGGCGCGCTGGTCTGGCGCACTGGCGCCTCGTCCGGGCCCCACGGGCGGCCTGAGCCGGACATGGCCACCAATAACGTAACGCAGGTTCGTCTGCGTGCGACCTATATGCTTCCAGATAGATAGGGCGTCATGGAAACCACTTTCAGGCGCGGTCCTTTCCGCGGATTCATCTTGGACGCATTTAGCCGCTCAGATCAGCCCCTGCTCTCTGGCGTAGAGCACGGCCTGGGTGCGGTCCCGCAGGTGCAGCTTGGAGAGCAATGAGGAGATGTGGTTCTTCACGGTACCTTCAGTTATGTAAAGTCTCTGCCCGATCTCGCGATTGCTCAGGCCCTGCGCGGCCAGCCGCAGCACGTCCAGCTCGCGCTCGCTCAGGCTCTCCCGCCCCTCGGCGTCGATCCTGGGCGCAGCAGGCTGGGCGGACGCGGGAGCGGGGCCGGCGTGCTCCCGCCCGACCAACTCGGCGATCACCTTGCGCGCCACGCCGGGCGAGAGGCTGGACTCGCCGCGACGCACCGCGTGCAGGTCGCGGGCCAGCTGCTCCGATGGCGTATCCTTCAGCACGTAGCCGCTGGCGCCGGCCTGTAAGGCGGCGAAGATGAGCTCGTCGTCGTCGAAGGTGGTGAGCACGAGCACCTGTATGTGCCCGTGCGTCTGCTTCAGCGCTCGCGTGGCGGCGATGCCGTCCATGCCGGGCATGCGGATATCCATCAGCACGACATGCGGCTCCAGCTCGCGCGCCCGCTGCACGGCCTCGTGGCCGTTGGCGGCCGTGCCCACAACGCTGATCGACTCGTCAAGCTCAAGTAGCGTACAGAGGCCCTCGCGCATCAAGGCCTGGTCGTCCACCACCAGGACACGGGTCGGCCCGCCAGAGTCGACGCTCATGCCTCACCTGCGAGCTCGGGGAACGGCACGCGCACCGTCACGCAGAAGCCTTTGCCCGGCGCGGTCTCGACGTCGAGCGTGCCACCCACGGCTTCCACCCGTTCGCGCATACCGCACAGCCCGAACCCGGCCCGCCCGTCGTCCCGTAGACATTCTTGATCGGCACCACGCCCATCGTCGCGCACGCTCGAGACCAGATAGTGTGGCCCCCATTCGGTGCGCAGCCACACGTTCCGGGCGCCGGCATGCTTGCGCACATTGGTCAGCGCCTCCTGAATGGCCCTGTAGACCGCGACCTCCACGGCGGGCGGCGCCGTGCCCAGGCCATGGCCCTCGACGTGTAGGGTCACATCGGACTCTCGGCGCCACTCTTCGATCAACACGCCGATCGCCTCGGGCAGGGTCACGTCGTCCAGGACGGCGGGACGCAGCGCCGCCACGGAGCGGCGCACCTCCGCCAGGCACTCGCTGGCCAGGCGCTTGGCCGTGGACAGGGCCGTCTGGGCGCGCCCGGCATCGTGCGCGCTCAGCTTCTGCGCCGTCTCGATCTGCACGTTAATCACCGCCAGATAATGGCCGAGCGTGTCGTGGATCTCGCGAGCCATGCGATTGCGCTCGCGGGCCACGGCCAGCTCCTCGACTTGATCGACGTATGTCTTGAGCTGGGCGTGCGTCTGATTCAGCTCATCCAGCAGGAGCGTGGCCTGGTAGCGCTGAATCACTTCGACCACCGCGCTGCGCGTGAAAGCCGCCACAAAGACGAACCCGGTCAGTGCCGTTATGGCCAGGATCAACGGAGACTCCTGCGCATAGGCGTTCCGACCGCCGGCACGGATGGCCACCACCAGCAGCGGCCAGAGTAGCGCCGTACCAACTATCGCGACACGAAACGGCACCAGGAATTGCAACTCCGCCGCGAGCACGAAGAAGAAGATGCAAGGACCCATGTCATTGCTGGTCAGCCCGGCTAGAATCGTCGCACAGACAAGTTGCGCACCGAAATATAGCACGCGCTTGCGCGCGCCCATCTGCGCCTGGCATTCGCTGAGCCAGTGAAAGGCCAGGCCGAACAAGCCGCCCAGGACCACGCTCAGCGCGGCCTGCGCTGCATCGAGCGGCACCTCGCCCAGCAGCGTGGCAACTAGCGCGGCGCACACGGCCACGTAGCCGGCCATGCGGCTGGCGGGCGGCCAGGGATAGCGCTCCAACGCCTCGCGCGCGACGCGACCGGTGGCCAGTCGCTCGTGTGCCAGCGCCGCCGCGGAGGCACGAGATGTGGCTTTCAGCGCCATGGGGCAAACCTCGACCTATAACTCTGCACGACTACTTGCTCCCATTGTACGGCGCGACCGCGGGGGACGTATAGCCCGTCCCCCGCGGCTGCCGACCGGCCGGCGACTGAAGTCGCCTGGCAGGGACGGACCGGCTAAAGCCGGATAGAGGTGCGTCATAGGCACTTCAGTGCCCGTACCCTGCCATGACACTTTAGTGTCAGGCCGCGGCAAAGGCTCCTACGCCGCCGGCTCTGCCTCCGTGCTCAGGCGCGGCAGCACCTCGGGGCGGACGCGCACCAGGTTGCCGGGGAACCAGGAGAACCGCCCGAAGATGACCACCAGCGAGGGCACCAGGATGCTGCGCACCAGGAAGGTGTCGAAGAGAATGCCGACGCCGACGGCAAAGCCCAACTCGCGCAACCCGGTCACGCTGGCCAGCAGCAGCGTGCCGAAGGTACCGGCCATGATCAGGCCGCACGAGGTGATGATGCTGCCGGTGCGCTCTACCGCGTGGGCCACGGCGGAGCGATACCGGCCGCCCTTGCGCGCCTCCTCGCGCACCCGGGTCATCAGCAGGATGTTGTAGTCGATGCCCAGGCCGATCAGGAAGGTGAGCATCAGGAACGGCACCCAGTAGACGATGCCCGACTGGCCGGCCAGCCCCTGGAAGACTAGCGTGGTGCCGCCCAGCGTGGCCCCGAAGCTCAACAGCACCGTGGCCAGCAGATAGATCGGCGCCACCACGCTGCGCAGCAGCAGCACCAGCACCACCAGGATGCCGCCGAGCACGAAGAGGGCGATGCGCACCAGGTCGTCGTGCGACACGGTCTGGATATCGGCGGCCACGGCCGTGGTCCCGGCGCTGTACACATGCGACTCCGGGAAGGCCGCGGCGGCTCTGGCCTGTGCGGCGTCGAGCAAGGTATGGGCACGCGCGCTGTACGGGTCCGTGGCGCCGACGACGGTAAAGGTCGCGGTGCGCCCGTCCGCGCTCAGATTCTGATCCAGCGCCGCCGCGACCTGGGGAACCGTGGCGTAGGCGGCGTAAGGGATGGGCCGGCCGGCGGGACGGGTGGGACCGAGGACCTGGGTGGCGTCGTGCAGCCCGGCCAACTGGGCGTTGAGGCGGTCGAGGCGAGCCAGGTCCCGACTGTTGCGCAGGCTGCCCGGGGCCACTATCACCAGCGTCTGGGGCTGGCTGTTGCCGGCACCATAGTGTTGCTCGATGGTATTGAAGCCGGCGTGGGCCTCCACGGTGTTGCCGAGGTCGCTCAGGAAGTCGAAGGTCTGGCTGGTCCGGAGCACCGACAGGTTCAGCGGCGCTAACACCACCAACAGCGCGAGCATGGCGATCACCGGGTGGCGCGTGACGTTGCGGGCCAGCGGCGCCCAGAGGCGCGACGGACGGGCCACGGTGACCCGAGCCGGCCAGAAGGTGCGGCGACCCAGCAGCGCCAGCAGGGCCGGAGTGAGGGTCAGGCCGGCGATCAGCGTGATGCCCACGCTGACGGCCACGGCCGGTCCGGTGGTGTTGAACAGACCGAACTGGGCAAAGGCCATCCCGCCCATGCCAACCATCACCGCGACGGCGCTGGAGGCAATCGAATCGCCCACGTGCGTGACGGTGGTGACGACGGCCTCGGCCGGCTCGGCCCCATTGAGCAACTCCTCCCGGTAGCGATTGGCCAGGAAGAGGCAGTAGTCGGTGCCGGCGCCGGCCAGCAGGACGATCATGAAGATGGGCGTGTTCTGCGAAACGATCATGCCGTTCCTGGCCAGAGTGGCCACCACGCCCATGCTGATGAGGATCGAGATGCCAATGGTCATCAGCGGCACGATGGGCAGCACCAGCGAGCGGAAGAGGAGCAGCATGATGCCCAGGACCAGTGCTACGGTAGCCAGGGTGGTCACTTCGCTGCTGCGGTTGATCTGATCCTGATAGTCAAGGTTGATCGGCACATCGCCGGTGACGCGCGCCGTGACGTTGGCATAGGGGTGCGCGGCAATATATGCGCGCAGATGTTTGACCGCCTCACCCGGCTGCGAGCTGGTATCGGGCTGCTTCCAGCCCAGATTGATCAGGGTGGCGGCGCCGTCCTTGCTGTCGAGCACCGCGCGCAACTGCGGATCGGTGGCCACCGACTGCACGCGCGACGGCGCGGGCGTCAGCCCCTGGCGGGCGTAGCGCGAGATCGCCGCCACCGCTGCCTCGCGTTGTGCCTTGGGTCCGGTGACGACCACGATGGCGCTGCTGGCCGGGGCCTGTGGAAAGGCCTTCTGGATGGCGGCAGTGGCTTGCTGACTGTTGGCCGAGGCGGGCAAATACGAGGCGTGGCTGGTGCTGATGACGTCGCTCAGCCGCGGCGCCACGACGGTGACGCCGGCCGCGAGAGCGACCCACAGCACGATGATAGGGATGGGGAAGCGAACTGCTACCTCGCCGAGTCTCCGAAACATCACATACCTCCGCGGTGGCTTTCTCTTCTCTCTGCCGTGTGCTTTGTTCGGCAGTTCCAGGCTTACAGTACGGCCCGAGGGGTCATGTTGTGATGTGCCGGACGATAGAGCCGTGTTGTCAGCGCGAGATGCCGGAAGTCATGGTAGACGACCATCTTCCCCGAGCGTCTGGGCGGGACGGGTCCCACGGCCCTGTTATAATCACAGGGCAAGCGTGACGGACCTGCGTGGACCGAGGGAGGTGCGGGACGATGGGCATCCTGACGGAGGATATGCGGCGCGTTGTGCGGGAGCAACGGCTCGGGTTCGTCGCCACGGTCTGCCCGGACGGGACCCCCAATCTCTCGCCGAAGGGGACCCTGAACGTGTGGGACGGCGATCGCCTCGTTTTCGCCGACATCAACTCGCCGCGGACGGTCCAGAACCTGCGGCACAACCCGGCCGTCGAGATCAACGTCGTCGATGCGCTCACGCGCAAGGGCTATCGGTTCAAGGGCACGGGGGCCGTGCTGACGGAGGGCTCGCTCTTCGAGGAAATCGTGGCGGCGTATCGGAGCCGCGGGAGCACGAGCGCCATCCGGCAGATCGTGCTGGTACGGGTGGAGCGGGCCGTGGCGCTGGTGTCGCCGGTGTACGCCACGGGGGTGCCGGAAGAGGAGATCCGCCGTCGCTGGACCGCCCACTACCTGGGCGTAGACACGGACCGGGGCGGAGGAAAGCCCCAGGACGTGTGAGCAGAGTGCGCGCTAAACCAAAGCTGCGGCGGGACCGACACGATATCGACCCTGCGGGTTTCACCCCGGCATTGATTTAGACCAAGCGGCGGGCCAACTGTGCCGCCGTGCGCGTCACCACGGGCCGCGCCAGCAGCAACACCAGCACGCCGGCAAGCGTAAACAGATAAGCCGGATAGAGGGAAGCCTCAACCGACCAGGAGCTCAGGGCACAGAGGTTGAGCGCGTCGGCGATGAGGAAGATCGCCCACGATGCCAGGCTCTCCGCCTCGGGTTCGACGTACGCCTTGCGTACGGTGGGCAATGCTCCCAGCAGGTCGATGCCGATATTCGCCACCAGCGCCACCAACGGCGACCGCGCCAGCCACCAGATGACGAGGCTAAGCAGGCTGGCGCTCAGACAATTGCGGTCGAACCGGGACCAGCCCCCTTCGCCACGGCGCAACGACAGTAGGGCGATGGCCAGCGGCCCGACGACGTAGCTGGCGGCGACCCAGATCGTGTGCCGCGCTCCCGAGGCGTAGTAGCTGGCGCACAGCGTGGCTCCGACCACCGTCCAGATCCACCACGTGGCGCGATTTGGCCGGGTCGTGCCGCGCAGGATCTCGGCGATATAAGGAATGAAGCCGCACAGCGAGATGAAGCCGGCGAGCTGGCCCAGGCTCTGTTGAAGCTCCGGCGGCACGTTCTCACCAGATCCGCGGGCTAGGCAACAGCCGGCACGCCCAGTTGTGCCGTGGTCGCGCGCACGTCGAGATTGAGGATCGGCAACGAGGCCGCATAGCAGGGCAGGAAACGCTTGTGGAGCTCTGAGGTGATCATGATACCCGGCCGCGCCTCCCCCGCGTGCTGGGCGGAGATATGCTCGCCGACGGCCCGCCGGATAGCAAGGTCCAGCAGCGCCTGCTGTTCGCCAAGCCGGCTCAATGACCTCTGGCGGGCATAGAATCGCGTGCTCCAGGCGACATCCCTGGCGTCCGCGGGGCACGCGTTGCGCGGCTCCCCGACGGCGAGGGCAATGCGCTGTGACCAGTCGCGGAGGGCAGGGGGATGCAGCATCAGGCCGCTTGCGACGTCCAGCTCGACCGCGATCGGCAGGACGGCGTGGCCGAACCCGGCATGCTGGGCGGCCTGCGAGACGGTGAGTACCTGCTGCGCAAAGCGGCGCGCGCGCACCGCCGGGCTGACCTCGCGGCTCTCGATCAGGTTCTCCCACTGCACGAGGAGGAAGCGCGGTCGCGGTGCGAAGCCGCACCTCCTGAAGATGTCGGCGCATTTGACGAATGGGCCGATCTCCGCCATGGCGGTCGGGCTTGCCAGGACGCCGTACAGGCAGACCCGGTTGTCCCCTCCCTCCACGGCGTCGACCAGGGCAGCGGCAAGTGCTCGATAGCTTCCCCTCGGGAAAATCGGGGTACGCAGCAGGTCGTACACCTCGTCGACAAACGGCCTCAGCCTCTCCTGCGCCCGGCGCGGACACGCCGTGAGGGCATCCCGCAAGGCCCGTTGATCGGCGCGCAGGGCCTCTTGAAATCCGTCGCCGGAGGGGGGAACCACTACTTGCTCCCCCGGGTCGGGGCCCTCTTGACGCGGCCTGTGAGACTGCACCCCGCGGCCCACGGCCTCGTCCGCCGGTCCACGAGCATGGTGGACCGGCGCCCTAGGCCGCATTCTCGACGCTCCGCCGGAGATAGGCATCGGCATCCGCCGGCGCGAGTGGTTTGGCGAAGTAGTAGCCCTGCCCGATCTCACATCCCAGGGTTTGAACCTGCCGCGAATCCTCGGCCGTCTCGATGCCCTCGGCCACGATCGTCAGGTTGAGGGCGTGGCCGAGACTGGTCACGGCGTTGACGATAGAGACATCCTCGCTGCTGGCCCCCAGGCCGGTGACGAAGGCGCGATCGATCTTGAGCTCGTCGACCGGGAAGCGCTTGAGGTAGGCCAGACTGGAGTAGCCGGTGCCGAAATCGTCGATTGCCAGTTGCACGCCCAACTCCTTGAGGCGCTCGAGGGTCGTCACCGCGGCCTCGGCGTCTTCCATGGCCGCGCTCTCGGTGATCTCCAGTTGGATGTGCCGCGGGTCCACGCCGCTCCGCTGCAGCGCCGCCGCCACGTCCTCGACCAGGGTAGGCTGCTGGAACTGGCGCGGCGACAGATTGACGCTGGTCACGATACGCAGGCCCGGGAGGCGGTCGTGCCACCGCTTCGTCTGCCGGCAGGCCTCCTCCAGCACCCACTGGCCGAGCGGGCGGATCAGGCCCGTTTCCTCGGCGAGCGGGACGAAGGCGGACGGCGAGACGAGGCCGCGACGCGGGTGCAGCCAGCGTACCAGGGCCTCCATGCCGTCAAGGCTCCCCGTCTCCAGGGCGATCTTGGGCTGGTAATACACGACGAACTCGCCGCGCTCCAGGGCAGATCGGAGGTCGGCCTCCAACTCCAGGCGTTCCAGGGCCTGGGCGTTCATGGTCTCGTCGAAGACCTCGTAGCGGCCACGCCCCCTGCTCTTGGCCCGATACAGGGCCGCGTCGGCATCGCGCAGCATGTCGGCCGGGGTATGCTCCGGTATATTGATGACAATGCCGATGCTGGTCCCCGTGGCAACGTCATGCCCCGCCAGGTGGAACGGTGCGTCGAGGGCGTGAATGATGCGCTCGGCCGCGCGCAGGGCCATGCCGACGTCATCCAGGTCTGCCAGCAACACGGCGAACTCGTCCCCGCCGAAGCGCGCCACGGTATCTTCCTCGCGCAGGCAGGCCTTCACGCGCTCGGCGACGGCGATGAGCAGCAGATCGCCCGCCGCGTGGCCCAGACTGTCGTTGACGAGCTTGAAGCGGTCCAGGTCGAGGAAGAGCACCCCGACCAGGCCGTCGTGCCGGTTGGCGCGCGCCAGCGTGTGCTCCAGCCGATCCAGGAACAGCGCCCGATTGGGCAGGCCGGTCAGCACATCGTGGAAGGCCTGATGCTGCAACGCCTCCTCCGCCCGGGTGCGCTGAGTGATGTCGTGCGAGACGCCGATGGCTCCGCCGATGCCGCCGGACTCATCGTAGCTGGGGGTCCACGACGTCTCGTAGACGAGATCGCCCACTCTATCCACCTGGGTACAGGCCTGTCCGGCCAGGGCGCTGCGCATGGCCTCCAAGAGGCGCGGCTGGGCGCGGCAGACCTCGTCCAGGGACCGGCCCACGTATTGCCCGGCGACGTGCCCCTGCGCGGTCAGCGCTTGCCCTTCGTACAGCGTGCAGACGCCGTCGGCATCGACGGCCCACAGGATGAGCGGCGCGTTGGCGATCACCGTCTGCATCTGCATCTCGCGCCTGGCCAATGTGACGCCCTGCGCCGCGTATGCCGCGTCCAGGCGGGCATAGAGGCCGCGGTTCTCCAGGATGGTGAGCACCTGCCGTACGATGATGATAGTGATCAGTAGCCCGGCCCCGATCGCCACGCCCGTGTCGTACGTCCCGTTCCTGCCGACAAGACGCGTGTAGAGGAGCAACACGCCGACGGCCGGGACCAGCAGCAGCGGCAGCAACGCGGGCCACAGGCCCGGGGAGGTGCCAGTCGGAGGGCGTAGCCGGTGCGCACGCGAGCCTGCGAGCGGACGCACGTCAGCCCGCAGGCTGCCGCCCATGGGAGGCGCCGCCGTGGCAGCGGCATCGACGGGTGGCGCCTGCGGACGGGCCAGGAGCACCCGGCGCGCGGCGTAGCCGCTCAGCGCGACCAGCATGTAGCCCAGCGGCCAGCCCACGTCGAGCAGCCCGCCCGTTTGGTAGCCACCGTGCAGGTTCTGATAGTCGTAGATGGTATCGGTCACCACGATGACGCTCAGGGCGCACGACAGAAGCGCCACGACCGGCCTCAAGTCGGGCTCATCCAGGCGCGACCACAGCAGTACCAGGCAGACGATCAGCACGAGATCGCCCAGCGGATAGGCCAGGCCCACCACGACGGAGGCCCAGGTGCCGCCGCCCTGTGCGATCGTCGGCCCCAGGATGAAGTACCAACTGAAGGTGACCGCCGCCGCCATGATGATCAGGCCGTCGAGCAGCACGCGCGCACGCGACATGGCCGGCAGGCGGCGACCGGGCAGCAGGAGGATGCCGAGCAAACAGAAGGGATAGGCCCAAAGATAGGCGGCATCGGCCCACGAGGGAAAGGGCGGCGTGTCAAAGTGCAGCACCTGTTCGTAGAACGTGAAGATGATCTGGCCGACGGCATAGCTGAGCGCGCCCAAGCCCAGGAGTGAGGGGACCAGGGACTGAGAGGTGCGCGCGGCCGCCGTGCCGTCCCGCAGCGTACCGTAAAAGCAGAACGGCACGACCAGCAGAGGGCCGACGAACTGGGCCACATTGTCGAGGGCGATGTAGGCGGCGGCACCGGCCGGCTTGAACACCAACCAGGCCAGCAGCAGCAGGTTATAGACGCAGGCCAGCCCCAGCCCATACCGGAGCGAGAACCCACCACGACGCGTGGTTCTAAGACGCATGCGCCCGACTTTCTCCCCTTGCCACCTACTATCCTTGCCTGCTTGCGCGGCGCATGAGCGCTGCCGATCAAGCCAAAGCGAAGATTAACCGGCCATTGACCGTCGCACAATGGGCTGATGGGGCTGACACGATTGGCGTGGGCGCTTAGGAGAAACGGACTATAACAGGCGTTGGGCGCTAGGCGCTAGGCTCCCCTGCCCCCTAGTGCAGGATCGGAGGTTGGAGTTTGAATGGCCCCCTGGGACCGCCGGCATCCCTGCCGGCAGACGCGGGCCGGCAGGGATGCCGGCGGTCCCAGGACGCACGCCCCGCTTCAA
>Ga0070739_10008728_pt1 | contig 10291 bp, 7 predicted proteins | sample Coa_R1_7_FD_66445 | JGI IMG/M metagenome (GOLD analysis project Ga0070739, IMG submission 66445) | Surface soil microbial communities from Centralia Pennsylvania, which are recovering from an underground coalmine fire - Coalmine... | ecosystem: Environmental > Terrestrial > Soil > Unclassified ...
AGCCGCTCCAGCCGGTCGGCCTCGTCCGGGTCGGCCAACACGTGCAGGACGTGGGCGGAGCGGCCCTTCTTCATCACCGCGGGCGTCACCCAGGCGTCATGCGCCCCCGCGTCGACCGCCGCGGCCACCGCGTACGCCAGCGTCTCCGCGGTCACGTCGTCGAGATTGGTCTCCAGCACGACGACCGGTTCCTCGATCGACCCGCTCGGAAGCGATGCCTGCACATCGACGCTCGCCGCCAGCCCGAGGGTGACGGCCGTGACGTTCGGCCGGTCGGCGAGCCGGCGGGTACCGGCGCCGTATCCGGTTGTGCCGAGGGTCATCGCGGGCGGCCCGCCGTAGCGCGCTCCGGCCGCTCTGAGCAGCGCCGCCGCCGTGGGCGTGACGGTTTCGCCGGGCAGGTCCGTGGCGACGACGGCCGCTCCTTCGAGCAGCGCGAGCGTCGCCGGGGCCGGTTGCGGGATCAGGCCGTGTGCGCTGTTGATGCGGCCGGTGCTCAGCGGCAGGGGAGCGGACACGACCCGGTCCACGTTGAGCGCGTGCAGCGCGGCGCCGACTCCGACGATGTCGATCAGCGTGTCATGGCCGCCGAGCTCGTGCAGGTGGATCTCGCTGACAGCGGTGGCGTGCAGCCGGGCCTCGATCTCCGCGATAGCCGTCAACGCACTGACCGCGAAACGGGCGACCGGGGCGGGAGTCGCCCGCGCGGCCATCTCGATCAGTCGCGCCGCCGGCCGGCTTTCCTGATCATCTCTCACCCTCACGACGAGCCGGGTCGCCGCGAGGCCGTGGTCGACGACGCGCTCGGCCTCCAGCTGCCAGCCGGTCAGCCCGGTTCTGGCGACCGACGTGCGGACGACATCCAGCGGCGCCCCGGCGTCCAACAGCGCGGCCAGCAGCATGTCGCCGGCCAATCCGGTGAACGGGTTGATCCAGCAGGTCACTGCCTCGCCGACGATCACGGCCTCACCGCCTCGCCTCGACCACGCGGGCGAGGCGGTGCGCGGCCATCGCGGCCCCGAACCCGGAATCGATGTTGACCACGGTGATCCCTGCCGCGCACGAGGCGTGCATCGCCAGCAGCGCGGTGACCCCTTCCAGCGCGGCGCCGTAGCCGGTGGAGGCCGGCACGGCGATCACCGGACAGCCGACCAGGCCGCCGACCACGCTGGCCAGCGCGCCCTCCATGCCCGCCACGACGATGACCGCGTCGGCGGCCGCCAGCCGGTCGCGGACCCGCAGCAGGCGGTCGATTCCGGCGACGCCGACGTCGTGAATGCACGCCACGTCCAGCCCGATCGCCGAGGCCACCGCGCCGGCCTCGGCGGCGACCGGGCGATCCGAGGTGCCGGCCGCGACGACGAGGGTCCGGAACCCGCCCGCGTCGGCGGGCCGCCACACGAGCAGCCGCGCCTCGCGGTCGTAGCGACCGTTCGGCACCTGCGCCACGACCTGCTCGGCGACGGCTTCGTCCACGCGTGTGACCAAGACCGGGCCGACATTGCCGGACAGCAGTGCCCTGACGATGCCGCAGATCTGCGCCACCGTCTTGCCCGGCCCGTAGACGACCTCGGGTAGTCCTTGCCGCGTCTCGCGGTCGAGGTCCACCCGCGCGTAGCCGAGGTTGGATACAGAATCGGTCATGCCGGGCCAGACACCAGGTACGGGATCGTCTGCGGGCCTTCCGGCAGGATGCACACCCGCGCGTCGGGCCCGGCCGCCGCCAGGGCCTTGGCGATGGTCGCGCTGATGTCAGCGGTCTGCTCCAAGTGCGCGGCGGAGAGGTCCGCGTCGCTGAGATACGAGGTGTGCATGACCACGCGGCTGCGGGACTGAATCCGGGCCTGGATTTGGACCTGCCACTGGTCCGGCACGGTGTGCGGCCGCGCCTGGATCGCGGCGAGCAGCGCCTGCGCCGAGGGCGCGGAGGCGAGCACCTCGCGATACGAACCGTGGTCGGGGAAGCCGTCGCGGCATTCGGCCGCGCACACGATGGTGCCGCCGGGCCGCACGACCTGAAAGGCCGCGGACATGCCCTTGACCGCTTGATAGAGGTTCTGATCCAGCGGATAGCCGGAGTTGGTGGTCACCACGACGGCGAAGGGGTCGTGCACCGGCCGCATCGCCAGCGCCTTGGCCAGACCGCAGGCGGCCGAGTGCATCGGGAGCAGCGCGCCCCCGAACGCCGCGACGATCTGCTTCTCCCGGTTCAATACGACGTCGAGGGCGAAAGTCACCCCGGTCGCGGCGGCGATCGCGCGTACGTCGTCGTGTACCGGGTTGCCGACGGTCACGCCCCAGGTGGCGGAGGGATGCCCGATCCGCTTGGCGTCGTGCAGCACGAGCACCGTCTCCAGCGCGGCCAGTCCGGGTGCCACCAGCTTCGGACCGCCGGAGAAGCCCGCGAAGAAGTGCGGTTCGACGAAGCCGGTCGTGATGCGCGCGTCCGCCTCGACCCACTCGCGGTTGAGCCACACCGGCACGTCGTTGCCGAACCGGCCGAGCCAGACCAGCCGGTCGCGGTCGCGCGCGTCATGGTTGACGATCCGTACCGTGTCGACGACTTCGTCGCCGAACATCCGCCGCCACTCGGCCTCGCTGTTGCCGCGGTGCGTCCCGGTCGCCACCAGGATCACCACGTCCTCGAGGCGCACGAGCCCGTCGAGCTCCTCCAGCAGCACCGGGATCATCAAGTCGCGTGGCTGCGGCCGGGTGCCGTCGCAGGCGGAGATCGCGACGGTCTGCCCGCGCTTGATCTTCTCGCGCAGCGGCGGCCCGGCGACGGGGTTGCGTAGGGCTTGGCGCAACGCCGCGCGTGGGTCCGCCGCCGCTTCGCGGTATACGGGCTCGACGATGGTGGCCCGGTGCGGATCGACCTCGATGTACAGGTCGTCCTCGCCGTATGCCAGGCGCACCTTCATCAGGCGTCCCACTCTGCGGACATCAGTCCTGGACCTTGCCGCCGGTGATCCGGGAGATGACCAGGGCGACCAGGATGATCGCTCCGTTCAGCGCCCCGATCCACTGGGCCGGCACGCCGCCGAGGGTCAGCACGTTCTGGATCAGGAACAGCAGCAGGATGCCGGTGAAAGCGCCGAACATGCTGCCCTTGCCGCCGTTGAGGCTGATGCCGCCGATGACCGCCGCGGCGAAGACCGTGAAGATGTCCCCGTTGCCCTGCGCGGAGGCGACCGAGGCGAGGCGCCCGGACAGCATCAGCCCGCCGAGCGCGGCCAGCACGCTCGCGGTGACCATGACGATCCACAGCACCCGGTCGGTGCGGATGCCGGCGGTCTTCGCGGCGTCCACGTTGCCGCCGATCGCGTAGAGCGCGCGACCGAAGCTCGTGTAGCTGAGCACGACGATCCCGATCGCGAACAGCACCAGGGTGACCCAGACCGAGGCGGGCATTCCCAGCCACTGCGCGGTGCCCAGATACAGCATCGAGCCGGTCAGATTGAAGAAGGTCTGGCCGCCGGAGATGCCGGTCAGCAGGCCGCGCAGCACGATCAGCATGCCGAGCGTGACGATGAAGCCGTTGAGCCCGAACCGGATGATCAGCAGGGCGTTGACGATACCGATGGCGACGCCCACCGCGAGCGTGACCGGGACGGCCCAGCCGCCGGGCAGCAGGCCGAGGCCGTGCCCCGCGCCCTTAGGCACCGTCAACCACGCGGCGATCCCCGGCGCCAGGCCCATCGTGGACTCCAGCGACAGGTCCATCTTCTTCACGATCAGCACGAGGGTCTCGGCCAGCACGAGCACCGCGATCTCGGACATCGTCTGCAGTACGTTGATCAGGTTGTCGGAGCGCAGGAACACCGGGTTGACCACCTGGCCCACGATCGCGATCGCGATGATGGCGGGGATCAGCGCCAGGTCGCGCAGCCGGGCGACGGCGATGCGGCGGCGGTGCAAGGCGCCCGCCGGGTCGCGCGCGTCCCTCGCCGATCCGGTCTCCGACGCGGTGTCGGACGCGGTGTCAGACACGCAGATCCACTCCTTCCATCGCGGCGACCAGGGCGTGGTCATGCCAGCCGCGCGCCATCTCGGCCACCATCCGGCCCTGGAACAGCACCAGGACCCGGTCGCAGCGGCGCAGATCGTCCAGTTCGTCCGAGGCGATCAGCACCCCGGTGCCGCCCGCCGCGGTCTGCTCGACCTTGCCGAGCAGGAACTCCTTGGACCGCACGTCCACCCCGGCGGTCGGGCTGATCAGCACCAGCACCTTCGGGTCGTTCGCCAGCGCCCTGGCCATGACCACCTTCTGCTGGTTGCCGCCGGAGAGGCCGGAGACCTGCTGCTCGGGCCCCGGGGTGACGATGGCCAGATTCTCGATCATCGCGTGCGCGATCTCGTCGCGCCGCCGGTGGTTGATGAGGCCGCGCGGGCCGAGCCGCCGCGGCACGGTCAGCGTGCCGTTGTCGGCGATCGACATCTGCGGCACATAGCCCTGGTGGTGCCGGTCCTGCGGGACGAAGCCGACCCCGGCGGCCAGCGCGTCCGGCACGCTGTCCGGTCGCGGCCGCCGCCCGGAGATGCGCACCTCGCCCGCGTCGGCCGCGCGCAGGCCCGCGATGGTCTCGGCCAGTTCCGTGCGCCCGCTGCTCGCCGCGCCGGCCAGGCCCACGATCTCGCCGGGGCGCACGGCGAACGAGACGTCGTGGTAGGCCTCTGACAGGGAGAGCCCTGAGACGGCGAGCACCTCCCGCGCGGTATCGGTGACCTGGGGGCGCTCGAGCCGGTCCTGCGCGGCGGCCGCCGCTTCCCCGGTCATCGCCGCCACCAGCTCCGTGCGGGCCAGCTGCTCGACCGGGGCGGTCAGCACGTGGCGAGCGTCCCGGAACACCGTCACGGTGTCGCAGATCTCGTAGATCTCTTCCAGGTGGTGGCTGATGTACAGGAAGGTCACGCCCTGCGCCTGCAGTTCGCGGATGCGCTGGAAGAGCCGGGCGATCGCGGCCCCGTCCAGTTGCGCGGTCGGCTCGTCCAGGATGATGAACCGCGCGCCGAACGACAGCGCCCGCGCGATCTCCACGAACTGCCGCTGCTCGACCGACAGCTCCCCGGCCGGCGCGCGCACGTCCACCTCCACCGACCAGGTCGCCAGCAAGTCGCGGGCCTGGCGGCGCACGGCGGGCCAGCTGATCAGCCCGCCGCGGCCGCGCGCGTGCCGGTGCAGGAACAGGTTCTCCGCCACCGTCAGCTGCGGGATGATCGTCGACTTCTGATAAACGCAGGCCACCCTGCGGCGCCAGGCGTCCCGGTCGGCCGGCCGCGGCGCGGGCGTGCCCCCGAAGGTCACCGTGCCCTCGTCCGGGGTCTGCAGCCCGGTCAGGATCGAGACCAGCGTGGACTTGCCGGCGCCGTTGCGCCCGACGAGGGCGTGCGTCTGGCCCGGCTCGACGGTGATGTGCGCCTCGCGCAGCGCCACCGTCGAGCCGAACCGCTTGGTGATGCCCGTCGCCTCGGCGACCGGCGGGACCGTGCCCGTCTGGACCGTGCCCATCGCGTGCTTACCGCTTCCGCTCAGCTGAGGTGGTTGCCCCACAGGGAGGTGTCAGTGCTCTTGAGACTGGAGATCCCGCCGTAGGTCGCGCCGTCCGCGGTCACCAGCGGCGCGGAGAGCTGGTCCTCGAGCAGCCCGGCGCGCACCTGGATGATGGTGCTGTTGTGGTCGGTCGGGCCGGGCTGGAAGGTCTTGCCCTGGATCGCGGCCTTGATGTAGTAGAGCGCGTATTCGGCGTAAAGGTCGGCGGGCTGGGAGACGGTGGCGTCGATCTTGCCGGCCGCGATGTCCTTGAGTTCCTGCGGGATGCCGTCGTTGGAGACGACGAACACGTGCTTGGGGTCGGTCGGCGCGACGAGCAGGCCCTTCTGCTGGAGCAGCTGCAGGGTGCCGGAGAGCGCGAAGCTGGACTCCATGTAGACGCCCTTGATGTCCGGATGCGCCGTCAGGTCGGTCTGCAGCTTCTGCGACGCGGTCGCTCCGTCCCAGTTGGTGGCCTCGCCGTAGACCTTGATGCCGGGGAAGTTCTGCTTCATGCAGTCGTTGAAGGCCTCGGTGCGGTCGCGGCCGTTGATGGAGGCCAGGTCGCCTTCCAGCATGACCACCTCGCCCTTGCCGTTCAGCTTGGCGCCGAGGAACTGGCAGGCCTTCGTCCCGTAGGCGCGGTTGTCGGCGCGCACCACCATGTACACGTTGCCCGTGTCCGGCCGCGTGTCGACGGAGACCACCGGGATCTTCTTCGCGGCCAGCTGCGAGAGGGTCGGCGCGATCGCGGCGGTGTCCTGTGGCGCCATGACCACGCCCTGCACGCCCTCGGCCATCATGGTCTGCACGTTCGCGGCCAGCTTGGCCACGTCGTTCTGCGAGTTCGTGGTCTTCAGATCCAGCCCCAGCTTGCTGCCGTACTGCGGGGTGTACTGGATGAAGGAGTTCCAGAAGTCGGTATCCGAACGCGGATAGTCCACGCCGACCACCGGGGCGCTGCCGCCACCGCCGGAGCCGCCGGTCGACTTGGTGCTCGAGCATCCGGCGAGCGCGCCGAGGGAGAGTGCGGCGACGGTGCACAGAGCGAGGCCTTTGAGCTTCATTGCTGCCTTCCTCACTGGGTGTGGGCTGCGGTCGGACCCGAGGAGCCGGAGAGCGAGTGCCGGTCGCTGCGCTGCCTCAAGGCGGCCCAGACCGGGCCGTCGGGATAGCGGTGGTCGATCAAGGAGCGGCTGTGCATCTGGGCGCTGATTCCGGGAGCGGTGGGGGCCAGGTAGCGGCTGCCGCGCACGCGCGCCGGATCGGTGAAGTGCTCGTGCAGGTGGTCTACGTACTCGATGAAGCGGCCCTCGGTGCTGCCGCTGACCGCGACGTAGTCGAACATCGCCAGGTGTTGCACCATCTCGCACAGCCCGACGCCGCCGGCGTGCGGGCAGACCGGGACGTCGAACTTGGCCGCCAGCAGCAGGATCGCGATGTTCTCCGTGACCCCGGCGGTGCGGCTGGCATCCAGCTGCAGCACGTCGATCGAGCCGGCCTGAAGCAGCTGCTTGAACATCACCTGGTTGTGTACGTGCTCGCCGGTGGCGACCTTGATGGGCGCGATCGCGCGGCGGATCGCGGCGTGGCCGAGGATGTCGTCGGGCGAGGTGGGTTCCTCGATCCAGTACGGCTCGTAGGGCGCGAGCTGCGTCATCCAGCCGATGGCCTGGTGCACGCCCCAGGCCTGGTTCGCGTCCACCGCGATCCGCACGTGCGGCCCGACGGTCTCGCGGGCCAGCCGCATCCGTCGCAGGTCGTCGCCGAGGTCCGCGCCGACCTTCAGCTTGATCAGGCTGTAGCCGTCGGCGACCGCGCCCTTGGCCAGGCGCACCAGCTTCTCGTCCGAATAACCGAGCCAACCCGGCGTGGTGGTGTAGGCGGGGTAGCCGCCGTCAACGAGCCGAGCCGCGCGCGCGGCGCGTCCCGGTTCGGCGCGGCGCAGGATCGCCAGCGCCTCCTTGCGGGTCAGCGCGTCCTGCAGGTAGCGGAAGTCGACGAGGTCCACCAGCTGATCGGGGCTCAGCTCCGAGAGCAGCCGCCACACCGGCTTGCCTTCACGGCGGCCGTACAGGTCCCAGACCGCGTTGATGATCGCGCCGGCCGCCATGTGGATGGCGCCCTTCTCCGGGCCGAGCCAGCGCAGCTGGCTGTCCCCGGTCAGCCGCCGGGAGAACCCGCCGAGGTCGCCGAGCACGTCCGCCACCGGCAGGCCGACCACGAGCGGCGCGAGCGCCTGCACGGCCGCGACCTGCACGTCGTTGCCCCGCCCGACGGTGAAGGCGAGTGCGTGGCCTGCGGCACCGCTGCTCGTGCGCACGATGACGTAGGCCGCGGAGTAGTCGGGCTCGGGGTTCATGGCGTCGGAGCCGTCGAGCTCGAGCGAGGTGGGAAAGCGCACGTCCACCACCTCGACCGCGGCGATGAACTCCGGAGAGGGAGACATGGGATGGATTTAAATGCTGAACGCATGCCCGTGTCTAGAGGTGAGGCGAATAGAGCCGCAATGAGCGCGTGTTTTGCACCGAGTTGCGGCATTGTAGTTCAGGTTGATCTTGTTAGTCATCCCATGAATGCGTCTACTGTGGGGTGTCGCCCTGTCATCGCCGCGCGCCTCCGACGCTCGGGAGTCGAGCGGCGACGTGGGGTAACCCTGGGTTGAGCGACCTCCCGCTGTCAACGAAGGCCATTGATGGGATGTATGAGTGCGGCCTCAGCTGTGTTCCGCGTGATGATCGGATGTAAGTTTCGCCCGCTGCGGAACCGGACTGCGCCTGAGGGGTTGCGTCGAACCCGGTCAAAGCCGCTGATCGGCTAGCTGTCGATCGCTGCTTTCGCCCGGAGAGCAAGCCGCGACCGCGGGGGAGGTCTTGAGGTTTCCGTATTGTCTTGGCAGTTTCACCGAGCGGCACGGAACGAACAACCCTGATGCCCCCACATCCCATCAGCGTGGACTGACGTTCCCGGCCAGCCCAGCGTGTGAGCGGTAACAAGACTGCCGCCGACCGAACTACCCACACCCACGCGAGCGACAAGAAGGTACACGATGCGACGAGATCCACGTTCAGCGTCGGCGACTGGAGGTCGCCCGTCGAGTCGGGCGACGGGAGGCTATCGGCGCCTCCATCCACTGCGCGGCGCGGTGGCGGCCGTGGTGGCCGTCGCCGCGGTGATCGCGATGGTCTTCGCGGTCGGTACTGCCTCGGCGCAGCCGACAGCGAACGCTGTGACGCCGAACGCCGTGACGCCCAACAGCACTCAGCGCGGTCCGGACCCGACGATTCAGAGCATTGAGGCCTCGCGCGGCACGTTCGCGACCGCGCAGCAGAACGTCGCGCCGGGTAACGGGTTCAACGGTGGGGTGATCTACTACCCGACGGACACGAGCCAGGGCACCTGGGGGGCCTTGGCGATCGTGCCCGGGTACACCGCGTTGTGCGCCAACGAGGAAGCCTGGATGGGGCCGTGGCTGGCTTCGTTCGGGTTCGTGGTGATCTGCATCGAGACCAACAGCCGCACCGATTACGACGTGGCGCGCGGTCAGGAACTGCTCGCGGCACTGGACTGGTTGACCACGGCCAGCCCGGTGAAGAACGAGATCGACCCGACCCGGTTGGCGGTGCTGGGGCACTCGATGGGCGGTGGCGGCATGGTGTACGCGACCGAGCACCGTCCGAGCCTGCGGGCGGGGATCGGCCTGGCGCCCTTCTCTCCGTCGGAGAGCTGGTCGACCGACACGGTGCCCACTCTGGTGATCGGCGGCCAGAACGACACGGTGGTGACCCCGTCGCTGCTCAGCAGTGAGTACACGACCTTGCCGGCCTCCACGCAGAAGGATTTCGCGCAGATCGCGGGCGCGGATCATGTGTACTACACGCATGCGAACAACGTGGAGATGAAGCTGATCATCCCGTGGCTCAAGGTGTTCGTGGACAGCGACACCCGCTACGAGCAGTTCCTGTGCCCGACCCTGCCGGACCCGAGCACCATCTCGATCTACCAGCCCAAGTGCCCGTACGTGTCGCCGGGCGGCAGCAGCGGCAGTGCCTCGGCGTCCGCCAGCGCCTCAGCGAGCGCAAGCGCCTCGGCTAGTGCGTCGGCTAGCGCGTCGGCTAGTGCTTCGGCCTCGGCGAGCAGCAGCCCGCCGCCGCCTGGTGCGTGTTCGGCGACATACCAGGCTGAGGGTTCCTGGCCGGGTGGGTTCCAGGGACAGGTGACGGTCACCGCCGGCAGCCGTGCGATCAACAGCTGGAGCGTGCACTGGACGCTGGCCGGCGGCCAGCAGATCACCCAAGTCTGGAACGGGACGCTGAGTGCCAGCGGCTCGAACGTGACGGTGTCGAACGTGTCCTACAACGGCGCGTTGGGCGCCGGAGCGTCGACCACCTTCGGGTTCCTCGCCAACGGCGCACCCTCGACCCCGACCCTCACCTGCACCAGCCCCTAGTCGGTCACCGCACCCAGCGCACAGCGGTTGAGCGCGCCCCCTATGGGCGCGCTCAACCGCCTTGTCATAAACGGAAAGGTGTTGCATTGAAACTCACTGATCATCGACCATGGCTGGCCGGCGGGGCGGCCGCAACGGTCCTCGCCGCCGGCCTGACGGTCGCGGCCACGAGCTCCGCACAGGCCGCCGCGGGCTGTCAGGTTTCGTATACGGTCAGCTCGCAGTGGCCGGGCGGCTTCGGCGCGAACGTGGCCATCACCAACCTCGGCAGCCCGGTCAGCAGCTGGAGCCTGGCCTGGTCGTTCACCGCA
>Ga0070739_10008732_pt1 | contig 10286 bp, 10 predicted proteins | sample Coa_R1_7_FD_66445 | JGI IMG/M metagenome (GOLD analysis project Ga0070739, IMG submission 66445) | Surface soil microbial communities from Centralia Pennsylvania, which are recovering from an underground coalmine fire - Coalmine... | ecosystem: Environmental > Terrestrial > Soil > Unclassified ...
CCGCAGCACTTGATCTTCGCCGGGTAGTCGATCGCCTCGCCGCCGCACGCCTCGATGATCCGCTCGAGCGACCACGGCCGGTCGGGATCCTCGAAGCCCATGATCTTCGACGGCCGCAGGATCTGGCAACCGTAGAACGGCGCCACCTTCAGGCCCTTCAATCCCTTGTGCGCCGCCTGCTTGAGCTTGTCGAAGCCCGGGCCTTCGGCGATCTCCCAGAGCAGGTGCCGCACCTCGACGCCGCCCGAATACGGCGGGACGCCGACGGTCTCCAGGTTCTCGTTCACGCGCGCGAGCAGGTCGGAGTCGCCCTGCAGCATGTGGTTCGCCTGGCGCAGGTTGAGCGTGCACACGTTGCAGACGGTGAGGAGCGTGTCGCAGCCGGTCGCCTCCGCGTACGCGAGGATGCGCGCGTTGAGGTGGAGGTAGTAGTCCGGCTCCGCCTCGTGGATGTCGCCCGCGCCGCAGCACGTCACCGACTCCAGCTCGACGAGCTCGAGCCCGACGCGCGGCGCGAGCGCCTGCGTCGACGTGTCGAGCTCCTTCGCGGAGAGCGACGCGAGGCAGCCCTTGTAGTACGCGACCCTCTTCGTCCCGGTCTCGGTCGTACTCACGCCTCGGTGCCCCTTCCTCTCGTCGGTTCCTCGCCCGGCGTCACGTCCGCCTGCGTGAGGCTGCCCACTCCCTGTGCCGAGCCCTCGCCCGGCAGAAACGGCCTGGGCGCGGCGTTCGGCCGCGCGTAGATCTCCTCCAGCGACTCGCCGACGTGGCCGTGCGCCAGCCGCGCCAGCGCCCGCTCGCCCTGGACGTGCCCGAGGGCGCCCCGCTTGTCCTGCTCGCGGACGAGCTTGTGGAGATTGCGCGCCTCGCCGACGTCCTTCGCGGTGTGCGGGACCGGGACGGGCCGCGCCTTCCCGTGGCTCATCAGGTTCATCGCGAACTTCATCTGCTTGACGGTCGAGACGATGCCCTGCGTCTTCGGGATCAGCTCCTCCTCGCGCAGCCAGCCCGTCGTCTCCGCCGAGCGGACGAACCACTTCGCGTGCTTGGCGCCCATGTCGCGGTCGATCCCCTGCGAGATCGCCTCCGCGCCGAGCTTCGCGATCGCGTCGCGCGGGTCGACGCCCTTCGGGCAGCGCTCGTTGCAGAAATAGCAGCGGGTGCAGTCCCAGATCCCGTGCTCCTGGCTGTACTGCTCGAGGCGCTCGATCGTCGCCGCGTCGCGCGGGTCGCCGACGAAGCGCATGCCCTTCGCGAGCGCCTGCGGGCCGAGGAACTCGGGATCGGACTCCATCGCGTTGCACTCCGAGACGCAGCAGCCGCAGTTGATGCAGAGCGCCTCCTTGTGGATCACGTTCATCCGCTCCTGCGTGATCCGGTACTCGCGCCCGTCCTCGGGCTGCTCGTAGCCGGGCTGGAGATACGGCTTCATCGCCTTGAACTTGTCCCAGAACGGATCCATGTCGACGACGAGGTCCTTGACGATCGGCAGGTTCCCCATCGCGGAGACGACCGGGACGCGGCCCTCCTGCGCGATGTCGTACATCCGGGTCTTGCAGGCGAGAACGGCAGCGCCGTCCATCCGCATCCCGCACGAGCCGCAGATCATCATCCGGCAACTCTTGCGGTAGGCGAGGGAGCCGTCGTGCCGGTCCTTGACGATGTCGAGGCAGTCGAGGAGCGTCGCCTCCTCGGGCGCGTCGATCTCGTACTCCCGCAGCGCCCGCTCGCCCGTCGCGGAGTCGTAGCGCCAGATCTTCAGTCCGACCTGCATCTGCCTCGCCTTCCTAGCTCGAGAACCCTGGGATGCCGGCGTTGCTCGCGTCGAGCGTCTCCGCGCTGGGGGGAATCGTCACGTGGACGGGCGTGCCGAAGCTCGACATCGTCGTCGTCAGCACGATCCTCGCCTTCTTGCCTCCGGCGCTCGAGGACGACACCAGCTCGAGGCGGTGGACGTAGCCGTCGTTGCCGACCGAGATCTTCACCGGCCCGAACTTCGCGTGCGTGCCCGCGAGGGCCGCCTTCTGCGATTGCGAGAGCTTCGCCTCGTCGACCCGCCCGCTGTACGTGCCGCCGCCCAGTGACTTGACGTCCTGCAGGGGCGGGACGGCGCCCGGCTCGGAGGTGAGCGCGAAGCCGGCGGCGCCGAGGTTCGAGGCGGCGGAGAGGGTGACCTTCAGCCACTTCTTCCCCGAGGGGAGGAACGAGGTGAAGAACGAGGAGGCCACGTAGACCGTCTTGCCGTCGAGCACCTCGTCGAACGGGATCTGCTGGCCGGCGAGCGACATGGTCAGGTGCATCGTGCCGCGGCGGGACTTCGGGTCGACGTCGCCGCTGCCGTCCATGTGCACCTTCTGGCCGGCCGCCGTGACGACGCCGGAGAACTGCGCGTGCACCGAGACCTTGGACGTCCTCGCGATTGCATGGTTGACGGTCGCGGACGCGTTCGCCGGCGTCGTCGTCGACACCGTGTGGTCGGCGACGCCCTTCGAGCCTCCGGAGCCGCCGCACGCCGCGAGGGCGAAGGGCACTGCGAGGAGCGCGAGCCGGCGCATCAGTACTTCCGCTCCTGCGGCTCCCACTTCGTGAACCGCACCTCGGACCTGCCGAGCTCGACGCCGTCGTCCACCCAGCGCGTGATCGAGTGGTGCATGAAGTTCTCGTCGTCGCGGGTCGGGTAGTCGTGCGGCCGCGAGTGGGCGCCGCGGCTCTCCTTGCGCGCGATGCCGGCCGTGACCATGCAGAGCGCGGTGTCGAGCATGTTCCCGAGCTCGATCGCCTGCGTCAGGTCGCTGTTGAAGACGTCGCCCTTGTCCTCGACGTAGACGGTGCGGAAGCGCTCGCGCAGGTCGCCGAGGATCTCGAGCTGCTTCAGCATCGCGTCCTCGCGGCGGAAGACGCCGAAGTTCTCCAGCATCGACTGGCCGAGCTCGTCCCGCAGCTTCCACGGGCGCTCGCCGGACTCGCGCGAGAGCAGCCCGTCCAGCTTCGCCTCGGCGTCGCGCTCGGCCGACTCCGGGACGGTCACCGTCGTGTTCGCGAGCGCCCACTCGGCGGCGGCGCGGCCCGCGCGGCGGCCGAAGGTGATCGTCTCCATCAGGGAGTTGCCGCCGAGCCGGTTGGCGCCGTGGATCGAGACGCACGCGCATTCGCCCGCGGCGTAGAGGCCGGTCAGCTCGGTCGCGCCGTCGTTGTCCGTCTCGATGCCGCCCATGTGGTAGTGCGCGCCCGGCCGGACGGGGATCGGGTCGTAGATCGGGTCGACGCCGGCATACGTCATCGCGAGCTCGCGCGATCCCGGCAGCCGCTCGAGGATCCGCTCGGCGCCGAGGTGGCGCAGGTCGAGGAAGATCGAGCCGTTGACGCCGCGGCCCTCGTCGATCTCCGTCTGCTCGGAGCGGGAGACGACATCGCGCGAGGCGAGCTCGAGCGCGTTCGGCGCGTAGTTCTTCATGAAGCGCTCGCCGTCCTTGTTGATCAGGAAGCCGCCCTCGCCGCGGCAGCCCTCCGTGATCAGGATCCCCGACGGGAACATCGTCGTCGGGTGGAACTGCATGAACTCCATGTCCTTCAGCGGCAGCCCGGCGTGGAGTGCCATCGCCATCCCGTCGCCGGTGCACGCGTACGCGTTCGTCGTGGCGCGGTACTGGCGGCCCGCCCCGCCCGTCGCCAGCACGACCGTCTTGCCGCCGAGCGTCTTCAGGCCGCCGTGCAGGAGGTCCCAGCAGACGACGCCCTGGCAGCGGTCCTCGTGCTCGACGAGCTGCCACGCGAAGTACTCCTCGTAGACCGGGATGTCGCGCTTGCAGACCTGCTCCCAGAGCACCTGGATCAGGACGTGACCCGTGATGTCGGCCGCATAGACCGTGCGCGGCGAGCCGGCCGCGCCGAACGGGCGCTGCGCGAGCTTCCCGTCCTCGCGCCGGGAGAAGACCGCGCCCCAGTGCTCGAGCTGGACGATGTCGCCGGGCGCCTCCGCCGCGAAGATCTCGATCGCGTCCTGGTCGCCGATGTAGTCGGAGCCCTTGACCGTGTCGTAGGCGTGGATCTCGGCGCTGTCCTCGGCGGCGTTGCCGAGCGCCGCGTTGATGCCGCCCTCGGCCGCCCCCGAGTGCGAGCGCGTCGGGTGGAGCTTCGAGATCATCGCCACGTCCGCGCCCGCGTCGTGCGCCTCGATGGCCGCGCGCATCCCGGCGCAGCCGGCTCCGACGACGAGCACGTCGTGCTTCGCGATCACGGGAACGAAGCTACCGAATGGACTTGGCCCGCCGCAGGGGGAGCCGCCTCGGCGGCGCGGGCAGCGCGTCGTCCCGGGCCGCCGGCGACTCGCGGACGACGAGCGCGACGCTGGCCAGCACGACCGCCGCACCGACGGCGATCGTCCACGTGATCCGCTCGTTCAGGACGAGGGCGCCGAGGGTGATCGCGACGACCGGGTTCACGTAGGCGTACGTCGCCACCTTCCCGATCGGCGCGTGGTCGAGCAGCCACGTGTAGGCGGTGTAGGCCAGCACGGAGCCGAAGGTGACGAGGTAGAGCCAGCCGGCGAGGGAACGCGCCGAGAAGGCGGCGAAGTCCGGCTCTCCGCGCGCGAACCCGAGCGGGAGCATGAGCAGCCCGCCGCAGAGCATCTCGTACGCGGTCGACGCGAACTGGTCGCGCGGCAGCGGCAGCCTCGGCGAGAGATACGAGCCGACCGCCCACATCACGGACGCGAGGACGAGCAGGAGCAGCCCCCACAGCGGCGCGCCTCCCCCCGGCCGCACGAGGATCGCAAGCCCGCCGAAGCCCACGAGCACGCCCGCGAGCGCCGTTCCCGAAGGCCGGTCTCTCGCCGCCAGCCGCAGGAGGACGATCCAGAGCGGAACGGCGCCGATGATCAGCGCGGCGAGCCCGCTGGCGACGTGGCGCTCAGCGACGAAGACGACCGCGTTCGCGCCCGGCAGCAGCGCGCCGACCAGCGTAGCCGAGGCGAGCTCGCGCCGGCGGATCCGCAGGACGCGCGGGCCTCGCCGCCACGCCGCGATACCGGCCAGCAGCAGCCCCGAGGCGACGAAGCGCGTCGAGGCGGCGAACAGCGGCGGGATCGTCTCGCCCGCGAACGCGATGAAGAGGTACGTCGAGCCCCAGACGAGGTACACGACGCCGAGGGCGACCCAGACGCGCGTCCCGTGGCTCACCCTCCAACACTGCCTGCGGCGCGGCAGGCTACGCGGGGAGCGCGTCGAAGTCGGTCCGGACGTGGACGCCCATGCCGCAGCCGACCGCTTCCTCGGCTCGCCCTCCCTGAGCGAGGGGACGCGCCGCGCCTACCGGACGGACGTCGAGGAGTTCTGCGCCTGGCTCGACGCGCGCGGCACGGCGCTCGACGACGTCGACGTCCGCGTGCTCACGGACTACGTCGCCTGGCTGGGTGGACGGCGGACGCGGAAGCTCGCCCCTGCGACGATCGGGCGGAAGCTCGCGGCCGTGCGCGCCTTCCTGCGCCACTCGCTCGGCGCCGCGCGCGTCCCCGACGCGCGGCTGGCGCCGCGCCGCCCGCGCCGCCTGCCCGACGCGCCGCGCGGCGACGAGGTCGAGCGGACGCTCGAGGCGCTCGAAGGAGAGGAGCCGATCCCGCTCCGGAACCGCGCTCTCGTCGAGCTCGTCTACTCCGCGGGCCTGCGCAGCGCCGAGGCAGTCGGGCTCGACCTCGTCGACGTCGACTTCGAGCAGGAGCTCGTCCACGTCCGCAGCGGCAAGGGCGGCAAGGACCGGGTCGTCCCGCTCGGCGAGGAGGCGCAGCACTGGCTCGCCCGCTACCTGCGCGACGCCCGCCCCGCGCTGGCGAAGGGCGCGAACGACGCGCTCTTCCTCTCCGCGAGCGGGCGGCGCCTCGACACGAGCACCCTCCGCCGCATCGTCCCGCACCCGCACCGGCTGCGCCACGCGTTCGCGACGCACCTGCTCGACGGCGGCGCCGACCTGCGGACGATCCAGGAGCTACTCGGCCACAGCTCGCTCTCGACGACGCAGGTCTACAGCCACGTCGACGCGCGCCGGCTCCGCCGCGTCTACGACCGCAGCCACCCGCGGTCGTGAGCGACCGGGCCGTCGAGGGCTTCCTCGCACTGAGCGCCGCGCGGCTGGCGCCGCGCACGGTGGACGCGTACCGCCGCGACCTGGCCGACCTCGCGGCCTGGCTCGGGGGCTCGCCGGCCGACGCGACCTCCGACCAGCTCGCGGCCTACCTCGCCCAGCTCCGCGCGGACGGGCTCGCCGCGACGACGATCGGACGCCGCGCCGCCGCGATGCGCTCCTTCTTCCGCCACCAGGTGCTGCTCGGCGCGCGGACGGACAACCCCGCCGCAGAGCTCGACCTGCCGAAGCGCCGGCGCGCGCTGCCGCGGACGCTCTCGGCCTCCGAGGCGGAGCGGCTCGTCGAGGCGGCTACCGGCACGACGCCACGCACGCTCCGCGACCGCGCGCTCGTCGAGCTCCTCTACGGGGCGGGGCTGCGCGTGAGCGAGGCCGTCTCGCTCGACCGGCAGTCCGTCGACCTCGAGCACCGGCTCGTCCGCTGCATCGGCAAGGGGAGCAAGGAGCGGATCGTCCCGATCGGCCGCGAGGCGACGGAGGCGCTGCGCCGCTACCTCGCCCGCGGACGCCCGCACCTCGACCGGCGGCACCGGCCGGAGCTGTTCCTCAACGCGCAGGGCGGCCCGCTCACGCGCGCCGGCGCCTTCCTGATCCTGCGCAAGCTCGCGGAGAAGGCCGGCCTCGAGCCGGAGCGCATCCATCCGCACCTGCTGCGGCACTCCTTCGCCACTCACCTGCTCGAGGGAGGCGCCGACCTCCGATCGGTCCAGGAGATGCTCGGACATGCCGATCTGGCGACCACGGAGCTCTACACGCACGTATCCGATCGACGGCGGCGGGAGTTGTATTTCCAGGCGCACCCCCATGCGCGCCGCAAGCGATAGGCAACACCGACAGGAAGAAGAAGCATGCATCTCGATCCTCACCTCGCGATCGTCGCCCTCTCGACACTGGGAGCCGGTTGGCTGATGCTGAGTGCGGGGCTGCAGAAGAGCGCGCTCGAGCGCCGACAGCGCCGGCGCGTCTGTCCGTCGTGCGGCAGGCAGATCCAGGCTCGGATCTGCACCACCTGCGCGGGCTAACGCCGCTCCGCGGCCCTGCGCTTCAGCGACTGCGCCACGCCCCCCGCTGCCCGGCGCAGCTCTGCGTCCGCCGCGTCGTCGGCGGCGAGTCCTTCGAGCAGCACGATCGTCTCGCGCTGCGGGGAGCCGTTCTTCAGCGCCAGCGTCGCGAGCCGGCGCACGGCCGAGTTCTCCTCGTCGTCCGCCGCCAGCTTGTGCAGTAGCGGCCGCACCGAGTTGACGGTGCTCGGGTGGTCACGGGAGAGCAACTCCACCGAAAGCAACGCGGAGCCGCGAGCCGCCGGGCTGCCGTCCTCGAGCCCCCGCCGGAGGAGCTCCTCCTTCGCCCGCCAGCGGAACATCCCGACGGCGCGGAAGGCGAGCGCCCGCTCGCGGAAGTCGGAGCTGCGCGCGGCGCCCTCGAGCTCGTCGTCCCACTGCGCGCGCAGCTGCGCCAGCTCGCGCTCCGAGCCGGCCTGCGCCAGTTGATCCGCCTGCGCCGCGGCTTCCTGCAACGACATGCGAGGCACCTTAAATAGGGCAACGACTTACTTGACGCACCAAGGAGCGACGTATGATCAGGCGGCGAGTCCCTCGAAGCCTGACCGATCGTCCCGAGTGGGCGCGAGCTAAGCCGGGAGAGATGCCGCTTCACCCCAACATGATCTATTCAGCGTTCCGTGTATGGGGAAACGCGCTTGATCGCCGGTCGCTTACTGGCCAGCGCTGGCAACCGATAGGTACTGGCTTTCTCGCCACGATCCGCAGCGAAGCCGATCCCGAGGTTCGCTACGCCTACGCGGTCACAGCCGATCATGTGATCGCCGATCAGAACCGCGTCGAGATTCAGGCACCTAACCCGTTCGGCAACGGTGAGCTTTACGACCCCATAGAGCTAACGGACTGGCGGCAGCCCATCGAAGGGCTCGATCTCGCAGTCGCGCCGTTCGACCACGCCAACCAGGATGAGCGCACCTTTGCGGCTGTCGACTTCGAGCGGCAGGTGCTGCCAGCCAACGCGATGCCCGCGCTCGCGGCAACCGTGTACTACGTGGGCCTGCTCGCCCCACTCAACCGGGCGATGGCGCGGTCAGGGACGATTGGCGCTCTCAACCAGGAAGGGATTCGCCACGACGGCGGCTACGAATACACGGCCCACCTGGTGGATTGCCGCTCTTACGGTGGGTTCAGTGGATCGCCGTGCTACCTGGAGACGGCGTTCGCCGGACTTAGGCCGGTCCAGCCGACTATGCCGATCGCCGCCACATGGAGCGAGCTAGAGCCGCTAGGGAACATCAACTATTTCGCCGCGTTGTGCGGCATGTTCACGCAGCACTTAGAAACCGACGGCGATGTAGTCAGCCGGTACGGCGTCGGAATCATGCTCCGGTCAGACGAGATAAGGGAGGCGCTCATGTCAGACGAGCTACGGAAAGAACGCCGCGAGCAAGACGACCGGCTTTCGAAGGAGGAGCCGGGCGGTCCCCATCTTCGCAACGCGTCGCGGTCGGATCCCGGCGATGACGAGTTCGACCGGTTCGAAGACTTGACGCGCCAACTCGTCAACACCCCGAAGCCGAAGCCCGAAGGAGGCGAGCCATCCGCGAGCTAGGCCGTCAATTCGAGCCAGGTCAGGCGACGGCCGGCTGTCTGGTGCAGGACGAGTGCGAAGCGGCCGAAGTCGGTCAGGTCGCGCATGTTGTAGGTGAACATGCGCTCGTCCAAGTACCGGAACAAATGGAAGGGCTGGACGCTGACGTAGGTGCCGTGAAGCCCGCGCTTCAAGAGCGCCCAGAAGTTTTCGAGGCCGTTTGTGTGGACTTGGCCGACGACGTACGCCTCGGCATGGTCGACGGTCTCGTGGGCGAAGTCCTTGCCGATCGTCCGGTAGGCCTGGTGGGTGTCGGTGTAGAGCTTGGAGCCGGTCTCGACGTTTGCGTAGACGTGGGGGTAGATCTGGGCCCGCTCGACCTTGTCGATGATGGTCGCGCGCACGTCGCCGCCGCGCTCGCGCATACCGAGGACGATGGTCTTGTCGGTTGCTCCGGTGCCGTGGATCTTCTGCTTGCGGATGTGCTTGTGCATGTTCCGCGCCTTGCCGCCGATGAAGGTCTCGTCAACCTCGACGGCACCGGCGAGCTTGTCGAAGCCGCCGCTCTGCATGGCGAGCCGGATGCGGTGGAGCATGAACCACGCCGACTTCTGCGTGATCCCGAGCGACCGCGCGAGTTCGTGCGAGCTGATCCCGTTCTTCGAGTTGGCGGCGAGCCAGATCGCAGGCAGCCACTTGTCGAAGCCGAGCGCCGAGTCCTCAAAGATCGTCCCGACCTTGACGGAGAACTGCCGCTTGCAGCCCTTGCACTTCCAGATGCGGCGCGTCGAGAGGTAAGAGGGCTCAGCCGCGCCACAGCGCGGGCACACAGGGCCGTCCGGCCAGCGGAGCTTGGCGACAAACTCGGTCGCCACGTCGAGGTCGGAGAAGTACCGGATCGCTTCGAGAAGGTTGGTCGGCTGCTTCATGCGGGTGACTCTACTACGTCACCGTTGGTGTGTCAAGTAAGTCAGTCCCTTAAATAGAGTGGGCCGCATGGCGCACAAGGTCGTACTGATCCCGGGTGACGGCACCGGCCCGGAGCTGACGGAGGCGACGCGGCGGGTGCTCGAGGCGACGGGCGTGGACTTCGACTGGGACGTGCGCGAGGCCGGCGCCGACGTGATGGACCGCCACGGCGGCAACCCGCTGCCGCCCGACGTCCTCGACGCGATCCGCGAGACGGGCCTCGCCCTCAAGGGCCCGATCACGACGCCGGTCGGCACCGGCTTCCGCTCGGTCAACGTCGCGCTCCGCAAGGAGCTCGACCTCTACGCGCAGGTGCGGCCCTGCAAGAGCTACCCGGGCGTCCGCAGCCGCTTCGACGACGTCGACCTGATCATCGTCCGCGAGAACACCGAGGATCTCTACGCCGGGATCGAGTACGAGCAGGGAACCGACGACGCGCAGGAGCTGATCGCCTGGATCGAGAGCAAGGGCGGAACGCTGCGCCACGGCGACGCCGGCATCTCGATCAAGCCGATCTCGGTCACGGGCACGCGACGCATCTTCGAGTTCGCGTTCGACTACGCGCGCCGCAACGGCCGCCGCAAGGT
>Ga0070739_10008736_pt1 | contig 10284 bp, 13 predicted proteins | sample Coa_R1_7_FD_66445 | JGI IMG/M metagenome (GOLD analysis project Ga0070739, IMG submission 66445) | Surface soil microbial communities from Centralia Pennsylvania, which are recovering from an underground coalmine fire - Coalmine... | ecosystem: Environmental > Terrestrial > Soil > Unclassified ...
CAGGCCGGCACCAGCCACGACCTGGGCCAGAACTTCGGCCGCGCCTTCGACGTGCAGTTCCAAAACCGCCAGGGGCAACTGGAGCACGTCTGGCAGACGAGCTGGGGGGTGAGCACGCGCCTCATCGGCGGGCTGATCATGACGCACTCGGACGATAAGGGCCTGGTGCTGCCGCCTAAAGTCGCGCCGGTTCCGGCCGTGCTGGTGCCCATATATCGCAAGGACGAGGAGCGAGCGCAGGTGATGGAAACGGCGGCGCGGATCGCGAAGGACCTCGGCGCGAAGATCGACGACCGCGAGGGCCAGACGCCCGGAGCCAAGTTCTTCCACTGGGAGCGGCGCGGCGTGCCGGTGGTGCTCGAACTCGGACCGCGCGATGTGGCGGCGGGGAACATCGTGCTCAAGCGGCGCGATACCGGCGCCAAGGAAGTGGTGCCGCAGGCGCAGGCCGCTACGCGGCTGCCGTCGGTGCTGGAGGAAATGCAGCGCTGCCTGTACGCGGCAGCGAAGGAACGGCTCAAGGCCAATACCGTGACCGCCAATTCGCTCGAAGAGGTCGAGGCCATCCTGCGCGACGCCAGCGCGGAAAAGGGCGGCGGCAAGTTCGTCATGGCCCACATCAAGGACGAGCCGGAGTGCGACGCACGCCTCAAAGAGTTCAAAGCTACGGTGCGGAACATCCCGCTGGTCGATGAATTCGACGGCCCCGGCAAGTGCATCGTGACGGGCGAGACCGTGGCCCAGCGGGCGGTGATCGCGAAGGCTTACTGATGGCGCTAAACTGCGGCGCGATTCCCTTCGGGCGCCGCGAACAACCGCGAGAACGAGAATGCAAACGGCGAAGGCCCGTGCCGCCGGTAGTGCTCCAAGCGTTCGCGGCCTTCCGCCACAGTCGGAATGTGGCCGGCCGGTATCCACCAGAGGCAGGCGATCGGGCCGTCGAGCTTCTCGAACCATTCCGCTCGCTGGCGCAGCACGTCCATGTGCGCGGAACGATAGGTAAACTCGCGCAGAGTTTCCACCGATTCCCAGACCGACATGTTCACCATCATGCCCGGGTCGTCCGAATAGGGGATATCAGTGGCGTTTCCCGAAACCGACTGCAACCGCCAGACGAAACCGGGCGCGGAATCCGCGAGCCGATTAATGGTGTCGAGTTGGGAGACGAAGCCGGCGACCTGAGGGTCGTCGAGCGGCGCCAGCAGGCGGCCGATGTTGATCTGGGCGAGGTGGTAGCGCACGGAGCGATCCTACCATGCCGTGCAGAACCGGGCCGACAACACCGCGCTACAGGAACGCCATCGTCTTCACGCCGGAGATGTCGAACCGCTTCCGGCAGCGCAGGTTCTTGCAGGCCACCTTATCATCTAGCAGCACCATGTAGCTCTGCGCTTTGGCGAATTTGGCGCGGTCGCGCTCGTCGGCGCCGCCGGGGAGGCGGTCCTTCTTCTTGCGGACCATCCAGCGCAGATCGTAGCTTTCGGCCGTACGGCAGTACGGACAATTCAGCGTCGCCGGCTTCGTCGTTTCGGATTCCGTGTAGAACGCGCGCTCGTCCATCAGCGCTCCGCGATGGCGACCCAGGGCTGGCCGTCCGGCTTGCCTTTGTATTCGGCGCGCGGGCGGATTAGGCGATTGTTGTGGTACTGCTCCATCACGTGCGCCGTCCAGCCGGACATGCGGCTGATGGCGAAGACCGGGGTGAACAGGTCGTCGGGGATGCCCAGCGAATAATAGGTCGAGGCCGAGTAGAAATCGACGTTGGGGTTGAGCCCCTTCTCCTTCTTGACGGTCTCTTCCATGCGCTTGGACATGCGATAGAGCTTCTCGTGGCCGGTGCGCTTCCCCAGTTCCTCGGAGAGCACGCGCAGGTGCGTGGCGCGCGGGTCCTCGGTACGGTAGACGCGGTGTCCGAAGCCGGGGATCTTGACCTTGCGGGCGAGCGTCTCTTCGACGCGCTGCGCGGCTTCCTCCTCGCTGGAGAGCGTCAGCAGCAGCCGGATCACGTCCTGGTTGGCGCCGCCGTGCAGCGGGCCCTTCAGCGCGCCGATCGCGCTGGTGATCGAGGAATAGATGTCGGAAAGCGTCGCCGCCGTGACGCGCGCGGCGAATGTCGACGCGTTCAGCTCGTGGTCCGCGTGCAGGATCATCGCGACGTCGAAGGCGTGCTCCATGACGTCGTCGGGGCGCTTGCCCGTGAGCGTATAGAGGAAGTTCGCGGAGAATCCGAGCGCCGGATCGCCCTGAACGAGCGGCTGTCCCTTGCGCAGGCGATCGTAGGAACTGACGATGTCGGCGGTCTTCGACATCAGCCGCACGGCCTTGCGGCGGTTGGCCTCCGGCGACATGTCCTGCGCTTCGGCGTCCTGCAGGCTGAGCATGGAGACGGCGGTCCGCAGCACGTCCATCGTGTTGGCTTTGGGATGGGCGCGGAGGAAATCGATGATCGGGCCGGGCAGGCCGCGCGCGGCGGCGAGTTCCTTGCGCAGCGCGTCGAGTTCGGCCTGCTTGGGCAGCCAGCCGTTCCAGAGGAGGAAGATCACTTCCTCGAAGCTGGCGTGATCCGCCAGTGTGTGAATGTTATAGCCGCGATAGCTGAGAATGCCCTGGTAGCCGTCGATATAACAAATCTCAGACTCGCCCGCGATGACCCCTTCCAACCCTGCCGTTGTCGTGCCCATGATTCGCTCCGCGCGGACGGCCTGGTCTGGTGCGGTCGTCCGGCACCTCCATGTTTTATTTTAGGCGCCGCATCGGGCGGCGGCGGTTCACAAAACCGCGCCGCTCAGCGGCGGCATTTCCTTACAGGGCCGCTTACCGCGGCTGCTGATTTTAACCGCGCCGCTTATCGGGGCGCGGGACATCCGGGCAGCGGCGAAAACCCGATGGTCGTATCGTTCCGCTGCACCCAAAGCTTTTCTTCTTCTTTCTTCTTGCCGAAATCCACGGTGAGGATCACGCCGGAACCGCACGAGCGGCTCTTGACGATACGAAAATTGCTCACGTCGGGGTGATCGCCCTGCGGACCCCAGTCGCGCAGGAAAGACTGGAACGGATAATTATGACGGTCTTCGGCGGTCTTCACCCACATGTTGTAAGCGCCCTGGTAATCGTGCGCCTGCAGACGCTCGAAGAAGCGGGTTACCGCGCGTTCCTGGGAATAATTATGAAAAATGAAGAACAGGATTCCCCCGGCCACCACGAGCGCGACCAGGGACAGCAGCGCAGTCTTGATGATGCGCTCCCGCTTTTCCTCGCCGGCGCCGTAGTGATCGAGATATCCTGCCATCGCGTTCTTTACTTCGCCGGGTAAGCCTTATCGTACGCGGCGGTGGCCTCGCTGGTGAGGTCGAGCGCCGGCTTGAAGTACAGCGTCGTCGAGGTGTCGACCACCAGGTCGAGCCCCTTCTCTTCCGCCAGCTTCTTGATGATTTCCTGCATTTTGGCGGAACTCTTGGAAAGCACGTCGTTCCGGTAGGCGGTGGCGTCGGCGTTCAGGTCGTCCTGCATGCGCTGCAGGTCGCGCTGCTTGCGCTGGCCTTGCGCCGTCAGATCCTGCTCGGCCGCCGGAGAGAGCTTGCCGGCCGAAGACTGGAGCTGCTGAGCGAGCGCGGCGATCTCCTTCTGTAGTTGGTCGATCTTGTCCTGCCGCGGCTTGAAGGTGGCTTGCATCTGGGCATCGGCCTTGGTGATTTCAGCGGTCTTGAAGACGGCCTGCTGCAGGTTCACGACGCCCACTTTGGATTGCGCCGGCGCGAGTTGCGCGATGGCAAAAAGGGCGGAGCAGACCAGCAGCGGCCTGAGCCCGGAAACGACAGACATGTGAGACAAACTCCTGAATGGGGTGTGTTTGAAGATACAGGTTAACACACCTACTCGACGACCCCGAGAATCTCGTCTTCCCGCAGCACCAGATAGTCTTCGTTTTCGATCCGGATCTCCGATCCGGAGTACTTGCCGAAGAGGATCCGGTCTCCTGCCTTGACTTCGGGGGGAACCCGCTGGCCGTTCTCGAGCAGCTTGCCGTTGCCGACGGCCTTCACCACAGCCTGCTGCGGCTTTTCCTTCGCGGTATCGGGAATGATGATGCCGCCGACCTTGGCCTCGCCTTCATCGAGACGGCTGACCAGCACGCGATCGTGTAGAGGACGCAGACTCATGGTTTGAGGGTAACACGGGGACGAGGGTCAAGCGTTGGCGAAATGCCGCTCCCCCCATCCCCGGCCCCCGATCCCCGTTATAATAGGACTTCCCAATCCTCAAGCATCCACTCAAAAAAGGAGCATTCATTCATGGCAGCGAAGCGTATCGGTATCCTCACAGGCGGCGGCGACGTCCCGGGCCTCAATTCGGTCATCAAGACGGTCGTGTATCGCGGCAGCGAATTGGGTTGCGAGGTCATCGGAATCCGCCGCGGTTGGGAAGGGCTGACGCACGTCGATTTACGCGATCCCGCCAGCCGGAGCCGCTACATTCTTCCGCTGAACCGCGAGAACACCCGCACCATCGACCGCACCGGCGGCACCTATCTGCACAGCTCGCGCACCAATCCCTCGAAAATGAAAAAACTGCCGCCGGTTCTCGCCGGCCAGACCTTCGCGAAGAAGGAATCGACCAAGAACGGCCAGACCTCGACCACCTATGACGTCACGCCAGCGGTGCTCAAGAACATCGAAACGCTCGGGCTCGATTACCTGGTCGCCATCGGCGGCGACGACACGCTGAGCTATGCGGCGGAGCTGGACCGGCAGGGCATGAAAGTGATCGCGGTCCCCAAGACGATGGATAACGACGTGCGAAACACCGAGTACTGCATCGGCTTCTCGACGGCCATCACGCGCGCCATGGACGCCATCGAGCGGCAGCGCACGACCGTCGGCTCGCACGAGCGCATCGGCATTTTCCGCGTCTTCGGGCGCGACGCCGGTTACACCGCGCTCTACACCGCGTACGTGACCTCGATGCGCTGCTGCATTCCGGAGTATAAGGTCGATCTGAAAAAGCTCATCGACCTGCTGATCACGGACAAGCGCAACAACCCCAGCAACTACTCGATCGTGGTCCTTTCCGAAGGCGCGCAGTGGGAAGGCTACACGATGAAGGAATACGGCGAGCCGGATGCGTTCGGCCACCGCAAGAAGATGAGCGTCGCCGAAGACCTCAGCGCGGAAATCATCGCGGCTACGGGCGAGGAGACCATCGTCAGCGACCTCACCTATGACCTGCGCTCGGGCAGCCCCGACTTTGTGGACCGCATGGTGGCGGCGACATTCGCCGGCATGGCGATGGACGCCATCGAAGGCGGACAGCACGGCCTGATGACGGCGATCAACAACGGCTGCTACGCCATGGTCGGGATTCCCGATCCCAAGCTCGGGCCGCGCCACGTGGATGTGGAAACGATGTACAACACCGAGCGGTACCGCCCCTTCTACGATCACAAGCTGGGGCTGCCGATTTTCCTGACGCGAGCGTGTTGAACTTCCGGCGCCTGTTTTCGAAATCCCCGCGCGCGCGGCTCACACCGGATCTGCGCGCGCGGATTCAGGCTTCCTTCGACGAAGCGTCGCGCAACGAAGAGCATTTCCCTTCGACCATCGATCCGCGCATCTATCACGTAAGGCTGATCCGCGAACACCTGGGCGACCTGCGCGGGCGGCGGGTGCTCGACGTCGGCTGCGGCAAGGGGCGCTTCGCGCGCGTTTTCCACGAACAGGAGCCGGCAGCGGAGCTGTGGGGCCTCGATATCTCGGAAGAGATGCTGCGATTCGTCCCGGAGGGCATCCATACGCGGGCAGGTTCCATGACGGAACTGCCGTTTGCCGATGGGTTTTTCGACGCGGCCTATGCCACCGAATCGCTGGAGCACGCGGTCGAGATCGAGCGAGCCGTCGCTGAAATCTGCCGCGTCGTGAAGCCGGGCGGACGCATCGCGATCATCGACAAAAACTCGGAGCACTGGGGCCGCCTTGCGACGCCCGAGTGGGAGCGCTGGTTCACACGCAAGGAGCTCGAACGCCTGCTGCGGCGGCATTGCCGCAGGGTTTCGAGCCGGTTCATTTCATATTGGGAGGATGTGCCGCCCGACGGGCTGTTCATCGCGTGGCTGGCGGAGAAGTAGGGCGCCCTCGGAGGCATCGGAAGCTTGGCTCCAGCTACAATCGCTTGCCGCGCGCCGCCTGTCCGGCCAGAAGAAAGGTGCTCGGAAACTTACCCGTTCCACACAGCTTGAACGTTCCGAAGTCCTTGTACCATTCGCCGTCCGGCACGTCCGGGTCACCAGACTTCCACTCTGCCAGTGCGAAAAGATCCAACTCTGAGATTCGCCTCTCCTTTGCCCGGTCGCGCAGATGGGCCCACTTCTCGCGCGGCAGCTTCTCCCACTGGATTTTCGGCATGCCTCAGCGGCCGAGAATCAGCGTGCGAAATTCGTCTATCAACCGGTCCTGCTGGCGTGGATCGTCGTTCGCGAGATTCTCCTTCAACCGTTTCAGGAATTCCCGCTTCCGGTCCTCCTGGCTTTCAAGGCCGATCCGAACCAGCGCAGCGATAGCCTTGCTCATGCTGGTGTCTGCCGTTTTCGCGTAGCGCTCGACTTGATTGGCAACGCCGGGCGGCAGACCGACGGTGTACCGGCTGCCCAGGGGGCGGCGTTTGCGGTTCGTTTCGGTACGCGGCATATACCATCAGCATGCATCATTATGATGCATTACAGCAACTACCTTCCGTGAAGTGACTGATATTGGATTCGACCCCTTCTCAGCCCTAGTGCGTCATCGAGTAGACGACGTAATTCACGCCGATGCGAATGCCGAGCGCCGAGAATTTCTCGGGATAGCGCGGGTCGTCGGCATTTTCCCAGGAATCGCCGAGGTCCATGTTGTGGCAGATCGCCACCATGAGCCGGCCGTGGTCGTCGTAGATGCCGCGCCAGCGCGGCGTTTCGCCGCCGCCGAACACCGGCGGCCGCGCCGTCGGGCACTTCTCGCAGATGCTGTGCGTGACCTCGTACTGCGCGCCGGGGACCTGATATCGCTCGTTCAGATCAAACACCGTGTGGAAGATCTGGTCTGAGTTTTCGATGTCCACGATGGGCCGGTCCGGGAAGACCTTCTTCATGCTTTCGACGAAGACGTTCCATTCGTCCGTGCCGTGAAAATCGTCGCACATGAAGAAGCCGCCGCGAAGCAGAAATTCGCGGAAGCGCGCAATCTGCCGGTCCGTGAGTTCCCAGTGCCCGACCTCCACGGCGTACAACCAGGGATAATTGAAAACGTCGTCGTCCTCATCCAGGTTGACCACCTGCTCGACCGAATGCACGTCGATGCGCGTCAGCCGCCGGAGCGCCAGCGCCAGATGCCGGTCGGAACGCGGATAATCGATCGTCCAGTTAGTATTGCCTTCGTGCCAGTCGTAGCCGCGCTTGTATTCGGACTGCCAATCGATGCGATGGTGCGTGGTGGGGTACATCATGCGGGCGAAGGTCCACTCGGCGGGAACCCGATAGTCCGGCGGCAGTGGGAAATTGTTGTACTCCCACGCCGGATATTCCCGAAACGGGTTTTGCGCCAACAGAGTACAGACCAAAAGCCCGCCCCCGAGCAGGCAGGAAATGAGGAAACCACGCGCCATTGGTTTCAGTATAGCGAGTGGCAGCTCAGCGAACGAAAGGGATGTACGCCTTCACCGCTCTCCGGTACCGCTCGAATTCATCTCCGAAACGCCCGGCGAGCAGTGCGTCCTCAGCGCGCACGCGGATCTCGGTGCCCGCGAGGTACAGCGCCAGCGATACCGGCGCCCATTGCCATCGCGTGAGCATCAGGATCGTGCACACCAGCATGCCGAGCAGCGAACCGTAGATCGGGTGCCGGACGATCGCATACGGGCCGGTCCGCACCAGTTGATGGTCCTCATAAAGACCGGCGTTGATCCGAAACTGCCGCCCGAGATGCGCCACGGCCTGCCATGCCATCACGGCCGAGAGCACCCCGATCGCCGCCGCCAGCAATTGCTGCACCAGGCCGGGATCATCGTGTGCCGGCCGGTGAAAGATAAAGGCCGCGAAGATGCCCGCGCCTTCGAGCAGAAGGCCGGCGCGGGTCGGGCTCGCCACCGTGATCGAGGGCCGCCGCTGCCGGTGCGGCGCGCGAAACAGAAATGGATAGAACCAGGCGAACCAGCACGCCACCAGGAACGACCGCGATATCACCCACATGTAGCGGCCAGCATAGCGCATGGACACGCATTTCCTGCTTAGGATTTGGCTTAAACAGGCCTCGGGATTTTGCGTGCTCCCCGTGGTAAACTCCCGAGATGAAATTTACGCTCCTTCTGCTGGGGTGCATCGGAATTTTGCGGCCGCAGCCGGGACGCGACTACGGCCGCTCCATGACGATTTCTCAACAGGGGATTGCGGCCACCAGCCAGATCCTGGCCTCGCAGGCGGGCGCGCAGATCCTGGCGCGCGGCGGATCGGCGGTGGACGCGGCCATTGCGGCCAACGCCGTCCTCGGCGTGGTCGAACCGATGATGAACGGCATCGGCGGCGATTGCTTCGTCCTCTACTGGGATGCCAAAACCGGCCAGCTCACCGGCCTGAACGCCTCCGGCCCCGCCCCGCGCGGCCTCACCCCGCAGTTCCTGGAGGCCCAGGGCGTCAAGACCATGCCGCAGGCGGGCATCCACAGTGTGACCGTGCCGGGCGCCGTCGAGGGCTGGTGGCGCATGCACCAGCGCTTTGGCAAGCTCCCCTGGAAAGACCTGTTCCAGGCGGCCATCGCTTACGCCGAGCAGGGCTTCCCCGTTACCGAAGTCATCCGCGAAACATGGTCCGCCGATGCCGAGGTGCGGAAGCTCAAGCGCCAGGACGAAGCGGCGCGCGTGTTTCTGCCGGGTGGAAAGCCGCCGGCCGAAGGCGATGTGTTCCGCAATTCGGACATGGCGAAAGCGCTGCGGCTCATCGCGGAGCAGGGACGCGATGCCCTGTACAAGGGCGAGATCGCAGCGGCCATCCTGAAAACCTCCGAGCGGCTGCACGGCGCCATGACCGCGGCCGACCTCGCCGGCTATTCCGCCGAATGGGTAACGCCGATTTCAATCGACTACCGTGGCTGGCGCGTGTACGAGCTGCCGCCGAACGGACAGGGCATGGCCGCGCTCGAAATGCTCAATATCATGGAGACCGCGCCGGCATCGCCCGCCGGCCCGTTTTCGCCCGGCGAGATGCACCAGCGCATCGAAGCCATGAAGCTGGCCTACGCGGATCTGCGCCGCTACAACGCCGACCCCCGCACCTATGACGTTCCCGTGGCGGCGCTGCTTTCGAAGGAATACGCGAAGAAACGCGCGGCGCTGATCGATCCGGCCAAGGCCAATTGCGATGTGGCCGCCGGGCAGCCCGTCAACGGCGATACCACCTACCTGACCATCGTGGACAAGGACGGCAACATCGCGAGCTGGATTCAAAGCCTGTACAGCGGCTTCGGCTCCGGCGTGGTGGTCGAGGGCATGGGCTTCGCGCTGCAGAATCGCGGCGCCGGATTCACGCTCGATCCCAAGAGCCCGAACGTGCTCGCAGGCGGCAAGCGGCCGTTCCACACCATCATCCCGGCGTTCATGGAGCGCGGCGACCTGCACATCGGCTTCGGAATCATGGGCGGCGCCAACCAGCCGCTGGCGCATGCGCAATTCGTCTCCGGCGTCGTGGATTACGGCATGAACGTGCAGGCGGCCATCGAAGCGCCGCGATTCACCAAGCGGTCCGCCAACGGCTGCGACGTCTCGATCGAATCGCGCGTGCCGCTCAGTACGCTGCAGCAACTCTCCGAGCGCGGCCACCAGATCGCCATCCGGCGGCCGTACACGCAGGAAATGGGCCGCGGGCAGGCGATCCTGCACAATTCGAAGACCGGCGTGAACTACGCAGCCTCCGATGCGCGCGCCGACGGCGCGGCAGTGCCGGAACCGATCCGGCCGTAAGCGCGGGCGCACTCCAGCCGGTATCGGCCGCTCATTCGAACAGCAGGCGCACCTTGGCGCCGCCGAGGCGGGGTGAGCGCGATCCCGTATTTTCGCCCGACCGCTTGTCTGCCCGGCGCCGGTGGTACACTCTTGCCTGATGCGCGTACGCCGCATACTTGCCACGGCCGGACTGGCGCTGGTGGGCGCCGAAGCGGCGCTTTCGGGCGCACTCTACTGGGCCATGCGCCAGCCGCCGGACGTCTTCGGCCGCTTCATGGCGCGGCTCCCCATGGCCGCCATGATGGTCCTGCCGTTCGAACCGCT
>Ga0070739_10008738_pt1 | contig 10281 bp, 7 predicted proteins | sample Coa_R1_7_FD_66445 | JGI IMG/M metagenome (GOLD analysis project Ga0070739, IMG submission 66445) | Surface soil microbial communities from Centralia Pennsylvania, which are recovering from an underground coalmine fire - Coalmine... | ecosystem: Environmental > Terrestrial > Soil > Unclassified ...
GGGCGCGTGCCTTCCTGTCGCTGAAGCTGTCCGCGGCCCGGGCGCTAATGCGCCCGAGCAGTTCCATTGCCGCTTGGTTGTCCACCTTGGCTAGGGCCTCGATTTCCTCGCGGTGCAACTCGTCGTCCTTATCCGAGCAGGCCAGCACAACCCCGGTGAGGTGCTCGATGCTCTTCTGGCCCAGGTCAGACGCCTCGGCGGCGCTGACCGACTCGGGGAGGTGGCCGGCCAAGGGGAGGCCCTGCTTCTTCGCCTCGTCGACGATGGCTAGGTACGCCTCGCGGGGCAGTTTGGTGTAGACCTTGACGAAGTCCGCCCCCATCTTCTTGAGCTTGCGGACGACCTCGCGTCCTTCCGCGGCGTTGGCGACGACGAGCGAGCCGGGTACGAGCGGTTTAGGCCCGTCCACAAGCGGCCCGGCTTCGACGGCGCGTGGACCGGGCTGTTTGCCCTCCCGGACCTGCTTGCGCAAGCCGAAGATGGCGTCGGGATCCATGGCGTGCATGTCGCGGACGCCGGTGACGCCGTTGGCCAAGTAGAGTGGCAGGAAGGACGAGCTGACCGTGTGAACGTGCATGTCCCACAGGCCTGGGATGAGGTACTTCCCCTTGCCGTCCACGACTCGGGCCCCCTCCGGCACCCCGACCTCGCCGGACTTGCCGACGGCCGTGATCCGGTCGCCAGTGATGACGACCGTCATGTCCGGCCTGGCCGGCGCCCCGGTGGCGTCGATGACGGTGACGCCCGCGATGGTCAGAAACTTCTTCGGCGCCTCTTAGGCCCGAGCAGGGAGCGCCCCGGCCAAGGCGACGACGGTCAGACAAGCGGTCATCTTTCTCATCGCACCCTCCGGAGGCTGCGGCGAAGCATTCGCAGCCAAAAGCATAGTCTCCGCCCACGTAATTTCGTTGGCACATGCTTTGCAATTCCTGCTTTCCAAATAAATTAGGAAAAAATGAGATAACAACTTGACTCTACAGGATTGGAAGGATAACATCATGCTCTGTAACAAAATGCCCGAGCCGTTGGTCTCGGACCTACTCATGCCCCCCAACGGCTTGCTTACATCGCTCCCAGTACAAAGCCCGACTCTCCAAATGGCAGCTGCCACCCAGAGGTACGCCGCCAGTCGTTGACCCCGGTGACTCGATGCCGAGCCTCGGTTGGTCATGGCTTGTTACGTTGTTTTTGCTTCCTTGTACTCGCAGAGCCTTGCTGGGAGAGAGTTTGCTCCTCCTCTTCTCTGTGATGCTGCAGAGATCTACCGGATGAAACTCTTGGGGTCGGTCCGAAGTGATCGGGAGTAACTCGACTTCTCGCCAGACCTCCTGAAGTATTGTCCATCCGATCAAACGACACGGGATCTCCGGCTTTCATGATGAACGCATCCGGCGGATGCGGCTGGTATTGCAACTGGATTAGGACATCAGTGATGCGGTCCTCGGGGGGTATATCCATCCCCGGATGACCCAGCTGTCGGAGCACGGAAATGAAACACTCATGTAGTGCGCCCATCAAGGTCCATTTAGGGTTCACACTGATCGAGCTGTTAGTGGTCATCGCCATCGTCGGCGTGCTGATTGGCCTGCTCTTGCCGGCCGTGCAGAAGGTGCGCGAAGCGGCCGCTCGTACCCAGTGCCGCAACCACCTCAAACAATTCGGCCTGGCCTTCCACAACCATCACGATACCCTGAATTATTTCCCGTCGGGAGGCTGGGACGCCGTTTCACCCCCAACGTACGTCAATGGTGCGCCCGCCGTCGGCGCCCAGCAAGCGGCTGGCTGGGGATTCCAGATCCTGCCCTACATCGAAGGCGATAACGTCTGGAAATCCGGGGCCTTGGCGGCTATCAGCACACCGAACAAACTCTTCTTCTGTCCGTCGCGGCGCGGGCCGCAGACGGTGACCTACCCAGACGGCTACCAGCCGCCCCTCACCGGCGGCATGATCACCCACGCCCTGAACGACTACGCCGCCAGCAATAAAGGAGGGACCGGGGTCGTGCGGCAGCTCTACCCCACCCGCATCGCTCAGATAACCGACGGCACATCCAACACTCTTCTGCTGAGCGAGAAACGCCTCAACCGGGCCTTCCTGGGTCAGAAGACTACCGACGACAACCAGGGTTACACCGCCGGCTGGAACTACGATACGGTACGCAAGACTTCGCAGCCGCCGGCACCCGACTACTTTGCCCCCTTTGGGGATGGCGGCGGAATCTTCGGCTCTTCACACCCTGAAGGGGTCACGGCTGTCCTGGCCGACGGCTCGGTACGCGCCATTTCCTTTGCCATCAGCAAAGGCACGTTCAGCCTCTTGGGCAATGAGAGCGACGGACAGCCGCTCCCTTCCGACTGGTAGCCCGCCGCCGGACCTACGTTGTCAGTGAGAGAAGCCCTGCACTACCTGTTAAGTCTGATACCCAAAGGATCGGGGTCAACATGATGGACCATCAGATGGCAGTCGCCCCTTTGAGTGATCGGCAATCGTTAGAGTGGCCGGTTGGCATGCGCCTGCGGAAGCTCCGCATTGCCCTGTATTCTCATGACACCATGGGTATCGGCCACATGCGCCGCAACCTGCTAATCGCGGAGACCTTGGCTCAAGAGCTTTCACCCGCGGTGATCCTGCTCATTGCTGGCGCCCGCGAGGTGAACGCCTTCGACATCCCGCCGGGAGTGGACTGCCTGAGCCTGCCTGCGCTCCGCAAGGCGGACAATGGCCAGTACCAGGCCCGGCATCTGGATCTCCCCCTCGATGAGCTGATCGGCCTGCGCGCCTTATCGATCTCGGCAGCCCTGGAGATGTTCGCCCCGGATATATTCCTCGTTGACAAGGTTCCGCGCGGTGCCGTCAACGAGCTCGATCCGGCCCTTGAATCGCTCCGCCGCCACCGGCGGACCCGTTGCGTGCTCGGTCTCCGCGATGTGCTGGACGAGCCGGTTGTGGTGCGCCGCGAGTGGCACGAGGCTGCCGGCGATCAAGCTGTGCGTGACTATTACGATGCAATCTGGGTCTACGGCGATCCTGCCATCTACGACCCAGTGGTCGAGTACGGCTTCGCCCCGGACGTTGCCGCCAAGATCCGTTACACCGGTTACTTGGACCGGCGCCAGCGCAGCCGCTTCGCGGACGTTGACGGCACTGCGGCGTTTCTCGCCCGGTTGAAGGGGTCCGCTGGTCGTCTTGCGCTGTGCATGGTTGGTGGCGGACAAGATGGGACTCAGCTCGCCGAAGCGTTTGCGCAGTCCGATTTCCCGCCGGACATGAAAGGGCTGATCCTGACCGGGCCGTTCATGCCACCGGAAGCGCAGCAGCGCCTGGAACGCCTTGCCGTTGCCAATCCTCGTGTTCATATCATTCCATTTGTCGCCGACACCTGTCTGCTCCTGGAACGAGCGGATCGGGTCATCACCATGGGAGGGTACAACAGCGTCTGCGAAGTACTGTCCTACGGCAAGGCGGCCCTGGTGGTGCCTCGCGTGCAACCCCGGCAAGAACAGTTGATCCGAGCCGAGCGCCTACGCGATCTGGGGCTGCTCGACTTGTTACACCCGCAAAATCTAAATCCCTGCGCTCTCACGGAATGGCTGTCGCGCGATCTCCCGCCCCGCCCGCGAGCGCGGGAACACATCGACCTCAACGGACTGGCGAACCTGCCCTCCTTGCTCGCCGAATTACTGGATGCCCCGTCATGGTGCGGGCGCGGCCTTCGCCCGGAGAGGAGACTCCCTCATGTTGCCTGTTGAACCAGCCCTGCGCGTCGGCTACGTTGTCAAGCGTTATCCGTGCTATTCTGAGACCTTTATTGTCCGCGAGATCCTTGCCCACGAGCGCGTCGGGCTTGATTTCGAGGTATTCTCGCTTTTGCCGACCAATGATAGCTACTTCCAGGATCTCCTCTCCCGCGTCCGGGCCCCCGTGAACTATCTCTACGCCCTCTCGAAGAACTTCCTCTCGGAAACGCCGGTCTCCGGGCTGGTGACGGTCAATCACTTCTGGCGGGCCTTACACGAGGCAGCCACAGAGTTGCCGGGGCTGTGGGCAGCGTTGGAGGAACTGCGAGAGGAGGAGGGACGCACGGTCTACCAGTCCGTGGTTCTGGCGGCGGCGGTGCGCCGCAAGGGCATCAACCATTTGCATGCCACCTTTGCCAGCGATGCTTGCACGGTCGCTCGTCTAGCGGCTCGCTTCGCCGGCATCCCTTATAGTTTCACGGCGCGGGCCAAGGACATTTTCCACGCGAATGTCTGCCAAGAAGACCTTCGCCGTAAGCTCCGAGACGCCGCCGGTGTGGTAACGATCAGCAACTATCACCTCGATTATCTCCGTGCTACCTACGGGCCTTTGGCAGCCCACGTCCAGCGTGTTTACAACGGCCTGAACCTTGAGGAATTCCAATATCGGTCGCCCGCTGATCGTCCCCCCGTCATTTTGGCGGTGGGCCGACTCGTGCCAAAAAAAGGCTTCGGGGATTTAGTAGACGCTTGCTCACTCCTGGCGCGACTCGGCCGGGCATTTCGCTGCCGCATCGTCGGCACCGGGTTACTCCAGGCCGAATTGCAAGCGCAGATCGACCGCCTGGGACTGCGCGAACAGGTCGAGCTAGTCGGCCCATTGCCCCAGAGCGAGGTCATCCAGGAAATCTATGGGGCGGCAGCGCTGGCTATGCCCTGCGTGATCGACGACAATGGCGACCGTGATGGTCTGCCTAACGTCATTCAAGAGGCTCTGGCTCTGGGGACGCCCGTGGTCAGCACAGATGTCACTGGCATCCCGGAGGTAGTAAGGGATGGCGAGACAGGGTTACAGGTGCCGCAGCACGATCCGCCGGCGCTAGCCGATACTCTCGACCGGTTGTTGGCAGATCCCCAGCTGCGAGTCCGCCTCGCTGCGGAGGGACGCCGGCTGATCGAGGCGGAGTTCGATAACCGTCGTACGAGCAAGCGACGCCGGGCCATGTTCCAGGCCTCGTTGCGGAATCAGGGTATGTCTCAGGAGGCAGTCTGATGCGCATTGCCTACGTCTGTGCAGATCAGGGCGTGCCCGTCTTTGGCCACAAGGGTTGCTCCATCCACGTCCAAGAGGTCCTCCGTGCCTTCATACGGCAGGGTGGACGAGTCGAGCTATTCACTCCCCGCCCCGAGGGTGAACCGCCGTCCGGACTCGAAGCCGTTCATGTACATTGCCTTCCGCGAGCGTCCGAGAAGGATGCCGCGGCGCGCGAACAGGCGGCCCTTGCCGCCAATGACGCCTTACGTGCGGCCCTGGAGCGCGAGGGTCTCTTTGATCTCGTTTACGAGCGCTACTCGTTGTGGAGCTTCGCGGGCATGGAGTATGCTCAGATCGCCGCTGCGCCGGGCCTGCTCGAAGTGAACGCCCCGCTGATCGAAGAACAGGCGGAGCATCGCACGCTCGTGAACCGCCGCGCCGCGGAGGAGGCGGCGCGCCGTGCCTTCCACTCCGCGGGGGCGCTGCTCGCCGTTTCCGCCGAGGTTGCCGAATATCTGGCCGGCTACCCGGAAACGCACGGGCGCGTTCACCTCGTCCCAAACGGCGTCAACCCCGATCGCTTTCCCCCGGTCCTCCGCTTCTCAGAGCCGCGCGACCGGGATACGTTCACGGTAGGCTTTGTCGGAACCTTGAAGCCCTGGCACGGTCTGACGATCTTGGTCGAGGCCTTCGCCCTGCTCCATCGACGCCACCCTGAAGCGCAACTGTTGATCGTTGGCGAGGGACCGGAGCGGCAGCGCCTGGAAGAAGACCTCGCCTCTCGGGGTCTGTCCGGGGCAGCTCATTTCACGGGGACTGTCTCTCCGAGCGAAGTGCCGCAGTTCCTGGCTACCATGGATACCGCCGTGGCACCGTACCCGCGGCTGGCCCGGTTTTACTTTTCCCCACTTAAGGTCTACGAGTACATGGCAGCCGGCCTGCCGGTAGTCGCCAGCCGGATCGGTCAGCTGGACGGGTTGATCCGGCACGGTGTCAACGGACTGCTCTGCCCACCGGGCGACGCCGCTGCTCTGGCCGCCGCTCTGGCCAGACTGCGGGCCTATCCCGGGCTACGGAGACAGTTGGGAGAGGCGGCCCGGGCAACGGTCCTGCGGGAACACACCTGGGAAGCGGCTGTGAGGCGTATCCTCCGCCTGGCCAAGGCTACCCAGACGCTCGATCTGGTTGCGGGAGGGCGCGAACTCGCATGAAGAAAAAAAGACCCCAGACGCTTGCACAAAGCTGGCCGGGACTCCGGCGTATCCTGGCCCACTTCGCGCCCTCGCTCCGCAAGCAGCGTTTGCTCGTCGCTGTTTCCCTTCTGTCGCTGCTGGCGGAGGTCGGTCTCCGCGCCCTGGAGCCTTGGCCTTTGAAGTTCATCTTCGACCGCGTCTTCAGCAGCGGCAAGCATCGCGCCGGCAGCCAGCTGGACATCCCGGCATTGAACGACTTGCAGCCGGCTGCCCTGATTACTCTGGCCGCTCTCGCGATCATCGTCATCACCGCTCTGCGTGCGCTGGCCTCTTACAGTGCCACAGTCAGCTTTGCTCGGCTCGGCAACCGTGTGCTCACCCAAGCACGCGGCGAGCTGTACCGCCATCTCCAGAGACTGTCGCTCTCTTTTCACACGCGGACGCGGAGCGGCGACCTGACCTTTCGCCTCATGAACGACATCAGCATGCTCAAGGATGTCGTCGTGACTGCCCTCTTGCCGCTCTTGCTGAGTGTTTGCATCTTCGCTGTCATGATTGGGGCAATGTTCGTGCTCCATTGGAAGCTGGCCGTGCTGGCGCTATTGGTTCTCCCCCTGCTCGGGGTAGGGTCGATCCATTTCGGCGGCCGTATCCGGCACACGGCCCGCGAACAGCGCAAGCGTGATGCCGCCATGGCTGCCAATGCTGTCGAGACCATCAGCGCGATTAAGGTTGTGCAGGCTCTTTGCCTGGAAGCCGTCTTTGCCGACGTCTTCCTTCGCCGCAATCAGGAGAGCCGCCGGGCCGATGTCAAAGGTGCTCGGCTGACGGCCGCCTTTGGGCGGACGGTCGGCTTCCTCACAGCCGCCTCCACGGCGTTGGTGCTCTGGTATGGCGCCCGCTTAGTGCTGAGCGGCGAATTGACGCCGGGCGACCTACTGGTCTTCATGGCCTACCTGAGAAATGCCTTGCGCCCAGTACAGGACTTCGCCAAGCATACCAGCCGGTTGGCCAAGGCCGCCGTGGCAGGCGAGCGTGTGCTCGACGTTCTGGAGCGGACTCCGGAAGTGCGCAATTTGCCCGGGGCCGTGCCTGCACCGCCTTTCCGGGGGGCGATCCGCTTCGAGAAAGTCCGCTTCGCATACGAGCCAGGCAAGCCGGTGTTGCAGAACATCGACTTCGAGGTACAGCCCGGTCAGCATGTCGCTCTCGTTGGACCGTCCGGCATCGGCAAGTCTACCCTCGTTAGTCTCCTGCTGCGCCTCTATGACCCCACGAAGGGCCGCGTGCTCATCGATGGCCGCGATATCCGCGACTACACCCTGGCGTCGCTGCGCCGCCAGATCAGCGTCGTGCTTCAGGACACGCTTCTGTTCGCCGCGAGCGCCAGTGAGAACATCGCCTACGGGATGCCGGAAGCGACTGCGGAGGCAGTGGAGGCCGCCGCTCGTCTTGCCAACGCCCACGAGTTCATCCAGGACTTGCCGAAGGGATACGACACGGTGCTAGGGGAGCGCGGCCTCACACTCTCGGGCGGCCAGCGTCAGCGCATCGCCATCGCCCGGGCCGCCATTCGCCAAGCTCCTATCCTGATTCTCGATGAACCGGCCACAGGCCTGGATGGGGAAAACGAGCGGATGGTGCTCGACGCCTTGAAGCGTCTAGCCGCCGGCCGCACCACCTTCCTCATTAGCCACGACCTGCATCTCGCTGCCCGCGCGGACTTGGTTTTCTACCTGGAAGATGGACGTGTGCGCGAGAGCGGCACTCACGCCGAGTTGATGGCGAACGGCGGCAGCTACGCTGCTCTCTACAGACAGCAAGCTACTCAGTCTACATGGTCTCCCTCGAGCGAGGGCATGCCTTTCGCCACCCAGACATCAGCACTTCACTCGGAGAGCGTATCATGAAAACTTTTCTTCGAGCTCGATTTAGCTTTCTTGTGCTCTTTTTGGCCGTGTTGCCCACTGGTTGCAGCAAGGGAAAATCCGTCGAGGAGTTGAGCAAGCAGCTCGAAAGCCCGAAGCCGAAGGCTCGGCACCACGCTGTCCGGGAACTGCGGGACATGGGCCCCAAGGCCAAGGATGCGGTGCCGGCCCTGGCCAAGGCGCTCAAGGACAACGACCCCAAGGTCCGCAAGAAGGCTGCCCAGGCCCTGCGGGAGCTGGGCGCGGGCGCCCAAGAGGCGACGCCAGCCCTGGCAGAAGGCTTGAGGGATAGTGATCCCAAGATCCGACAGCTCGCCGCAGCAGCCTTGGCAAAGATAGGCCAAGAAGCCAGGGACGCGGTTCCCGATCTTATCCAGGCGCTAAAGGATCCTGTTCCCCAAGTCCGGTCCGCAGCCGCCCGCGCTCTGGGAGCGATCGGATCGGATGCAAAAGAAGCTGTTCCTGCTTTGCAGGCCTTGCTTAAAGATCCAAACACTCAGGTCCGTGAGGCCGCAACGGGCGCGCTTCGAAAGATGTGAGGTTTTTCTTGGAGTTGCTGTGGTGATAACAACGGAACCCGACCTCTTGGCGAGAACGCCCCTTGGCGAATCGATATCCAACCCCAATCCACATTTCTTTCTCGTGGGTGCGCCAGGATCTCGGATGAAACACTTAGAGCAGATTCTGGATGCCCATCCGGAGCTCGCGGTCGCCCCCGAGGTCGATTGGATCCTGAACTTCTTTAAGGCACGAACCGGCCTGGATCTGGAGGGCCTCCTCGCCCCTCAGTTGGTTGCCAAGTGGGTAGAACAGAAACGATTTGATCCATTCGGCCTCGGCCGAGAGTCGGTCCAGGGTCTGATTACACCGGGAAAACTTTTGCCCTATCGCCGCTTCATCCCCGCCCTGTATGACCTGTTCGGAAAAGCCAAGGGCAAGCGGCTGGTTGGCAGCAAAACCTCGCACTACTCAGGCAATCTTGCGACCCTTCATGCTCTCTGGCCCGCCGCCCGGTTCATTCACCTGATCCGGGATGGCCGTGACGTTTGTCTGTCCGCTCAGAAAGGGGAATGGGCTGCCCGATTGGCGAGTCAATTTACGAGTTGGGGCGCGGAGCCGGTAGCGACCGCAGCGGCGTGGTGGCAGTGGCATGTGCGGCTGGCCCGCCAGAGTGGCCGGGAGCTGGGGCCGGAGCGGTACTGCGAGCTGCGCTATGAAGCACTGGTCGAGAGGCCGGCTCAGGAGTGCGCTCGGCTGCGCGCCTTCCTGGGTGTGCCCTACGACGAGGCCATGCTCCGCTTCCCCGAGGGCCACACTCCTACGGAGGGTGGCTTGCGCAATTGGCGGGAGAAGATGGGGACTACCGATGTGGAGCACTTCGAGGCGGTCGCCGGGGACTTGCTCGAGGAATTGGGTTACCCGCGCGCTGCCGCTCAACCCCGACCCGAAGCGACGCGCCACGCGATCCAGGTTCGAGAGGCGATCGAGCGGACTGCCGCCGCCCCCCCTTCGGTCTCTCCGGAAACTCTCCGTGAACGTCGCCGCATCGGCGGTTGGACCAATCCGTTCGTTTTCGTCGTCGGCTGTCCCCGGTCGGGAACGACCCTACTGCAACGCCTCTTGAACGCTCACCCGGACCTCGCCATCTGCGACGAGAGTTTTTGGATTCCCTACTTTTTCAAGAAGCGAATCGGCCTGACCCCCGAAGGTTTGATCACTCCCGAACTGATTTCCAGGCTCTTTGAGTATTACAAGTTTTACCGAATGAAAATCGGTCGGATTGAGCTGGAAGGCTTGATCTGCTCCGGGAAACCGGTGACCTACGCGAGCTTCGTCAGCAGCGTTTTCGATCTCTACAGCGAAATCCGCGGCAAACCTTTGGCCGGAGACAAAACGCCGGATTACGCCCGCAACCTGCCCACGCTGCACGCGCTCTGGCCGAAAGCCAAATTCATTCACCTTATCCGGGATGGCCGGGATGTATGTCTCTCCGCCATCAACTGGAAGCGGAAGGCCGCCCGTTTCGCCAGTCTTTATACGAGTTGGGGCGCGGAGCCGGTGGCAACCGCAGCAGCGTGGTGGCAATGGCATGTGCAGCTGGCCCGTCAGAGCGCTCGAGAACTGGGTGCGGAGCGGTACTGCGAGCTGCGCTATCAAGCACTGGTTG
>Ga0070739_10008739_pt1 | contig 10280 bp, 8 predicted proteins | sample Coa_R1_7_FD_66445 | JGI IMG/M metagenome (GOLD analysis project Ga0070739, IMG submission 66445) | Surface soil microbial communities from Centralia Pennsylvania, which are recovering from an underground coalmine fire - Coalmine... | ecosystem: Environmental > Terrestrial > Soil > Unclassified ...
GGATGCAGTTCAGCGCCTGGCGGCCGGTGGCGTCGGCGAGCACGTTCGTGCGGCCGTTGTCGAGCAGCACGAGGTGAAACTCCCGGGGCCCGTCGCCCGCGCTCACGCCCGTCCACAGCGACGTGTACGGGTTCATGCGCTCTGCCGTGGAGGAGCGCGGCAGCAGCTGGAGGAACACCTCGAGGTCCTGCCAGGCGGGAACGATCTTCTCGATCCCCATGACGCTGATGAGGAGCTCGGGGAGCGTCGTGCACATGCGGCCGTTGCCCTCGGACTCGACGACCGACACGGTGCCCGTCTGCGCCACGGCGAAGTTCACGCCGCTGACGGCTACCTTCGCGCGCAGGAACAGGCTGCGCAGGTGTCGGCGCGCCGCCTCGGCGAGCTCCCGGGGGTCGTCGGAGAGCTCGGGTGGCGCGTCCTCGAGCGTGCGGACGAACAGCTCGCGAACCTGCGCGCGGTTCTTGTGGATGGCCGGAACGAGGATGTGCGAGGGCTCGTCGTCGTCCAGCTGGATGATCAGCTGGGCCAGGTCGGTCTCGAAGGCCCGGATGCCGCGCTCGGCGAGCGCCTCGTTCAGCCGCGTCTCCTCGGTGGTGAGCGATTTCACCTTCACGACCTCGCGGGCGCCGTGGGCGGCGACCAGATCGCCGACGATCCGGTTGCACTCCCGCGCGTCGCGCGCCCAGTGCACGTGGCCGCCGGCGCGCTGCACGGCGGCCTCGAGCTCGAGCAGGTGGTCGTCGAGGTGGCGCAGCACGCGCTCCTTGAGCGCCCGCCCGGCCTCGCGCAGCTCCTCCCAGTCGGGCACCTCCGCCACGGCCTGGGCGCGCTTGGCGCGGATGGCGTGCGTGGCATGGCCGAGGTTGTGGCGCAGCTGGGTGTCGGCGAGGGCGCGGCGGGCAGCCTGCGGGAACGGCTCGTGCTCGCGCGGATGGGTCATCGCGGCGCCGGTTCTGTGCGGGCCAGGATCTCGGCCAGGTGGGCCGTGCGCACGCCCGCGCGCTGGCGCGAGAGCGCGCCGCCGATGTGCATCAGGCACGAGTTGTCGGCGGCCACGCAGACCTCCGCGCCCGTGTCCAGGATCGCGCGCACCTTGTCGGTCAGCATGGCGATGGAGGTGTCGGCGTTCTTGAGCGCGAAGGTCCCCCCGAAGCCGCAGCACTCCGCCGCCTCGGGCAGCTCGGCCACCTCGATGCCCTTGACCGCGCGCAGCAGCCGCAGCGGCCGGTCGCCCACCCGCAGCAGGCGCAGGCTGTGGCAGGTGGGGTGGTAGGTGACCCGGTGGGGAAAGAACGCGCCCACGTCCTCGACGCCCAGGCGGTCGACCAGGAGCTCGGTGAACTCGACCAGGCGCGGGGCGACGTCGGCCACCTCGCGCTCGAGCCCGGGGTCGCCGGCCAGCGCGGCCACCCGCGCATACTGCTCGCGCACCATGCCGACGCACGAGGCCGACGGCGAGACGATCAGCTCGCAGTCCGCGAACGCGCGCACGAAGCGGCGCACGAGCGGGACGGTCTGCTCGGCGTAGCCGGTGTTGAAGTGCATCTGCCCGCAGCAGGTCTGCTCGAGCGGGAACTCGACCCGGACCCCGAGGCGCTCGAGCACGGCCACGACGGCCTTGCCGGTCTCGGGGAAGAGCGTGTCGTTGAAGCACGTGATGAACAGCGCCACCCGGCCGGGGCGCGAGCCGGCCGGGCGGGGCGGTCGCATGGGGCGCGCGGTCATCGGCGCTTCACACTCTGCCAGCTCGCCGCTGGATGGCGGGCGGCGCGACGGCGCCGGAGGGGTCGTGACCTGACTCGCGCGCGCCCCCTCCGTGCGCCCTGTACAGGTCGGCCCATTCGGGCGGGCGATCTTGGCCCGCACCGCTGATTGACACGCTGAGTTCGCCAAACCTAGGATCCGCGCGGGGGCTTCCACGAGAGGAGATCAGATGGCGACGTTGGATGACCGGCCGACGCCGAGCCCAGTGGCTGTCTCAGAGGACGACCGCCGGCTGGCCAACTTTGGCTACCGCCCGCAGCTCAGCCGCGTCCTCGGGCTGTTCGGCAACTTCGCCGTCGCCTTCACCTACCTCTCGCCCATGGTGGGGATCTACTCACTGTTCGTGCTCGGCGTGGGCACAGGCGGCCCCGGCTACATCTGGCTGACGATCATCCCCGTCGTCGGAATGCTGTTCGTGGCCCTCGTCTTCGGCGAGCTCGGGAGCCACTACCCGGTCGCGGGCGCGCTCTACCAGTACAGCAAGTTCTCCGTGGGTCCCGGCTACGGATGGTTCGTCGGGTGGTTCTACGGCATCGCGCTCCTCGTGACGGTGGCTTCGGTTGACACCGGCGTGGTCTCCTACGTGGCGGCGCTGACACACAACTGGTTCGGGTGGAACCTGAACCCCGCCGACCACGCGACGATCCTGATCGTCACCTTGATCCTGCTGGCCATTCAGACGGTGTTGAACGTGACGGGCGCGCGCGTCATGGGCCAGGTGGCGAAGTTCGGCGTCTACGTGGAGATCATGGGCACGTTCGGGATCGCGGCCATCCTGCTCATCCACGGGTTCCACCACGGCCTTGGCTTCCTGTTCTCGAGCCAGGGCGTGCAGCATGCGGCCCACAACCCGCTCGGGCTGAACTTCCACGGTAACTGGATCACGGGTGCGGCCCTGATCGCCGTGCTCGCTCCCGTCTACATCTTCTACGGCTTCGAGTCCTGTGGCGACATCTCGGAGGAGACCAGGGATGCCGGCCGCCAGATCCCGCGCGCCATGCGGCTGGCCCTCATCTGGGGCGGGATCACGTCGCTCGTGCTCACCGCCGGACTGCTGCTCGCGATGCCGTCGCACAACGCCGTGGGGGCCACGGTCAGCGGCGGCGGCGTGCCGTTCATCCTCGGGCAGCTCTCCACCGGCGTGCAGGACTTCCTGCTCGTGCTCATCATCTACGCCTTCTTCTCCTGCGGCACCTCGATTCAGGGCGCCGGCAGCCGGCTCGCCTTCTCCTACGCGCGCGACGGCGCGCTCCCGGCCTCGGGCTGGATCTCGAAGGTGCACCCTCGCTTCAAGACCCCGGTCAACGCGCTCATCGCCGGGGTCGCGGTCACCGTGCTGTTCTGCCTGCTCGTCTTCCTCTCGCCCAAGCACAACATCCATATCTGGTTCATCACCTATCCCGCCAACACCAACGTGCTCGTGTCGCTGATCTCGTTCGGCGTCAGCGGCATCTACCTGTCGTTCCTGCTCACCGTGATCGCGTCGATGATCGCCCGCTCGCGCGGGTGGATCCCGGAGGGTGCGTTCCGCCTCGGCCGGTGGGGGTGGACGGTGTCGATCATCGCCGCCGTCTACCTCGGCCTGATGTTCGTCAACATCGCGCTCCCGACCGGCCTCACGAGCCCGCGCGCGTTCTTCAACCTGGACTGGATCACGCTCGCGGTGATCTTCGTGATCGCGGTGATCGGCGCCGCCTACTTCGTCGTCGGGCGTCCGGATCGGCTCGTCGCGACCCACCTGCACGACGAGATCGAGGCGACCGGAGCCGAGCGACCGGCGGCGGTCCCGGCCGGACCTTGAGCCCGCGGCGGTGTGCGCTGCCCGACTCGCCGTCGGGACAGGGCGATTTCGGTGCTACGGTGAGTAGTGCGTATGAAGACCGCTCGCGAGCGCGCCGAGGAAAAACGGGCCGAGAAGCTCGAGCTGATCCGTGAGCAGGTCGAGAGCGGGACGCTGGTCATCCGCGAGATGACCGCCGACGAGCGCAGGCGCTACCCGCCCCGATCGGTGCCCCCTAGGCGATCGGGAAACGGCGGGCATGCGCGAGCGTGAAGGGCTGATCGCCCGGATCCGGCAGATCCGTCGCGTGAGCGGGGCCGCAGAAGCCGCCGCCGGCCCGCGTCCCGCCGAGCAGGGCCAGCACGAGATCGCCGCGCTCGAGCTCCGGATCGCGCATCTGGAGACGCTCGTGCAGGGGCTCCAGGATTCGGTGCACCGCGAGACCACACGCCTGGGCAAGCGCATCGTGGAGCTCGAGACCCAGATCCAGCCCGCCGCCCTCGGCCGAGCCTTGAGCGACGACGCCCGCGAGCGCGGCCTGTAGCGCGGCGCCGTGCGCGCCGCCGCGGCGCGCCGTTGAGCTGCTAGCGTCAGTGCCGCGGTCGGCGCCGTCGGCCGCGAGGCAGCTTGCTTGGGTCCCGCAGCGTGCGGTTCGGGTCAGCCATCGCCTCCCGAATCGTCGCGGCCCCTGAGCCGCCAAGGAGTTGTGCATGTCTTCAGAGTCATTTGCCGAGCTCGGCGTATCGCGCGCCGTGACCGGCACGCTGGTGCGGGCCGGGATAACCGAGCCCTTCGCGATCCAGCGCGCGGTCATCGGCGACGCCATCGCCGGGCGCGACGTGATCGCCCGCTCGCCCACCGGTTCGGGCAAGACGCTCGCCTTCGGCATCCCGCTGGTCGAGCGCCTGAGCGCTCAGGACCGTCGGCCCGCCGCGCTCGTGCTCGCGCCCACGCGCGAGCTGGCCACGCAGATCGTGGCTGAGATCCGCGACATCGCGCACGCTCGCGCGCTGCGAGTGACCGCCGTCTACGGCGGGGCCGGGCTGACCAAGCAGGCCAAGGACGCGGGCGTCTCGCACATCCTCGTGGCGACCCCGGGTCGCCTCGAGGACCTGCTGGCGCGGGGGGCGTTCGCCCTGGACCGCATCCGCATCCTGGTCCTCGACGAGGCCGACCGGATGCTCGACATGGGCTTTCGCCCCGCAATCGACCGCATCGTCTCGGCGTGCCCGCAGGCACGCCAGACGCTCTTCTTCTCCGCCACGCTCGACGGCGAGGCGGGGCAGCTGGCCCGCCGTTACGCCCAGGACCCGACCACCCACCAGCACGGTCCGCAGGCCCGCCGTCCCAACCCGGAGATCGAGCACCGCTTCGTGCAGGTCGCCCACGAGCACCGGGTGGAGGCGCTGGTCGGCGAGCTCCGGCGCGAGCGCGAGCTCACGCTCGTGTTCGTGCGCACCAAGCACGGAGCCGACCGGCTGGTCAAGCGCCTGGCGGCCCACGACGTGAGAGCCGTGGCCATGCACGGCAACAAGTCCCAGCGCCAGCGCGAGCAGGCCCTGGCGCGCTTTCAGGCCGGCGCCGTCGACGTACTCGTGGCCACCGATGTAGCCGCCCGCGGCATCGACGTCGAGGGCATCTCCCACGTCATCAACTTCGATCCCCCGGCCGATGGCGAGACCTACATCCATCGGGTCGGGCGCACCGGGCGCGCGGGCCGCACGGGCGTGGGCATCACGCTGCTGACCGCCGACCAGCACACCGAGGTCAGCCGGCTCGCTCGCGCGCTCGGTCTCGACCACACGCTTCCCGGCGCTCGCGGGCTCGGTCCCGATCACGCCCTCCCCGGCGCCCGCACGCACCGGCGCGCGCGGCCGCGGCGGGCGGCGGACGGAAGGCGCCTGAAGACATCCTGACGGCCCGCTCCGGCGGCTACATTTCCACCCCATGGACGCACAACCGGGCACCGAGGTCCGGGGCGCGCGGCGCCCCCGGCTGCCGTTGACCCGGCGAGGCCTTGCCACGGGGCTGCTCGGGCTCATCGCGGTGGCGCTGCTGCTGCTGGTGGCGCCGCCGGCGGCGGCCGTGCGCCAGATCGTGAGCATGAACATGCTCTGGATCGTGGGGGTGCTCGCTCTGGAGCTCGGGTCCTGCTTCAGCTACCCCGTCCTGTTCCGGCGCTTCTTCCCCGAGCCGCCGCGCGCCGTCAGCCGCCGCGTGGCGTGGATGGCCATGGGGGCCGGCGCCGTGCTGCCGGGGGGCAACATCTCCTCGGCGGCGGCCACGGGGATGCTCCTGCGCAAGCACGGCGTCAGCAGCCCGCCGCTGCTCGAGCGCTGCGGCGCCCTGCTCTGCCTGCTCACCGCGTTCGGGTTCTGCGTGAACGGCCTGGCGGCGATCCTGCTGCTGGCCGGCGTCCCCGACGGCCCGCACGATCTCAGCCACACCGTCTTCCCGATCCTGGTCTCGACGGTCGTCCTCTCCTCGGGGTTCGGCGCGGCGCTGATCGCCCGCCGGCTCGGTCCGCGCGCGCCGCGCGTCCTGCGCGGCGTGGCCGCGGGGCTCGAGGGAGCGTGGAAGACCGCGCGCACGCCGTCGTGGCGACTGCTCGGCGGCGTGGGCTTCATGTGCCTGGACCAGGCGGCGCTGTGGGCAGCCTGTGCGGCCACCGGTCACCACGTCGGGGTGCTTGCCGTGGCCGTGGCGTACTGCATCGGCTACCTCGCCACGCTGATCCCGATGCCCGCCGGTCTGGGGGTGCTCGACTCGGGGCTGGCCGGATCGCTCGTGCTCTACGGGATGCCGCCCGCGGCGGCGGTCGGCGCGGTGCTCGTGTACCACGCGATCTCGATCTGGGTGCCGGCGGTGGGGGGGTTGCTGGCCTGGCTGCCGGAGCGTGCGCGCGCCCGCGCGCAGAGACCGGTCGAGCGCCCCGCGGGGCCACTGCCGACGAGCCCGCTGCCCACCGTCGCCTCCCCGCTGCCCAGCGCAAGCGCTCCGTGAATTAACCGCTTGTACCGCCCCTCCCGGGGTGATATGACTCCGCACCGGGAGCGGACAACTGGGGAGGGACCTATGCTCGGTGCGGCTTTGTCTCGTCGGCTGCGGGTGTCCCGCGGTCTGCGTGTGTGCGTCGCGATTTCGATCGCCAGCCTGCTGGTGCCAGGGCTCGCGCTTGCGCGGGCAGGCGCGCATTCCAGGGCGCCGCTGTACTCGGCCGGCCACCTGTACCGCCACGGCGCGGTTCCTTTCCGCGGTCACCAGATCCACGCCACCTCGGCCAACGACCTGAACTTCGGCGGCGGCATCAGCGGCGTCGGTGTGACCACCGGCGCGCCCCAGGTCTATCTCGTCTTCTGGGGCTCGCAGTGGGGCACCCAGAGCGTGAACGCGAACGGCTATGACACCTACAGCGGCGACCCGCAGGGTGTCGCCCCCGACCTTCAGGCGTTCATGCGCGGCCTCGGCACCGGCAGCGAGACGTGGTCGGGCGTGATGACCCAGTACTGCCAGGGTGTGACGACCGGCTCGCAGTCGTGCCCGGCCTCCAATACCCAGCATGTCGGGTACCCGACGGGCGGCGCGCTCAAGGGAGTGTGGGAGGACACCTCCGCGGCGGCGCCGAGCGCCGCCACCGCCCACCAGATCGCCGTGGAGGCGGAGGCTGCGGCCACCCACTTCGGCAACACGACCACGACGGCCAACCGCAACGTCCAGTACGTGATCGTCTCGCCCACGGGCACGGACCCCGACAGCTACGAGACCCAGGGCTTCTGCGCCTGGCACGACTACACCGCCGACTCGACGATGGACGGCGGCGGAGCGGCGAGCGGACCCACGCTCGCCTTCACGAACCTGCCCTACATCCCCGACGCGGGCTCATCCTGCGGGCAGAACTTCGTCAACGCAGGCTCGGCCGGCACGCTCGACGGCGTCACGATCGTCGAGGGCCACGAGTACGCCGAGACGATCACCGATCAGTTCCCGGCCGGCGGGTGGACGGATTCGAGCGGGGCCGAGAACGGCGACAAGTGCGCCTGGATCTCCTCGGGCCAGGGCGCCTCGCAGAACATCACGCTGACGACGGGCACGTTCGCCGTCCAGTCGACGTGGGCCAACGACTACAACGGCGGCGCGGGCGGGTGCGAGGTCTCGCACCCGATCGTCACCAACCCCAGCGGCAACACCGTCACGGTGACCAACCCGGGCAATCAGACGAGCACCGTCGGCACCGCGGTGAGCCTGCAGATCCACGCCAGCGACTCGGCCTCCGGGCAGACGCTTACCTACTCGGCCACCGGGCTGCCGGCCGGGCTGTCGATCAGTAGCTCGACCGGGCTGATCAGCGGCACGCCGAGCACCGCGGGCACCTCGTCGGTGACCGTCACCGCCACCGACACGACGGGCGCCTCCGGCAGCGCGAGCTTCACCTGGACGGTGAACCCGAGCGGCACCGGCGGGGGCATCGTCAACGGCGGCTTCGAGACGGGCTCGCTGAGCGGCTGGACGGCGTCCGGCGCCTCGGAGAGCGTGAGCATCAGCGGCTGCCACAGCGGTACCTACTGCGCCCTGCTCGGCTCGAGCAGCCCGACCAACGGGACCTCCAACATCGCCCAGACGTTCACCGTCCCTTCGGGCGACGGGCGGCTGACCTTCTGGTACAACGTCACCTGTCCCGACACGGTCACCTACGATTGGGCCACGGCGACCCTCAAGGACAACACGACGGGGACCACCACGACGCCGCTGGGCAGGACCTGTGTATCGAGCAGCGGCTGGAAGCAGGTGACCGCGTCGGTGGTCGCCGGCCACAGCTACACGCTGACCCTGACCAACCGCGACGACAACTATCCGGGTGACCCGACCTACACGAAGTACGACGATGTCGCGCTGAGCGCGGCGCCGGCCGGCGGGATCACCAATGGTGGCTTCGAGACCGGGACGCTGAGCGGCTGGACCCCTTCGGGCGCCGCCTACGGCGTGACCACCAGCGGGTGCCACAGCGGGAGCTACTGTGCCCTGCTCGGCTCAAGCAGCCCCACCAACGGGAGCTCGAACATCGCCCAGACGTTCACCGTCCCGTCCGGGGATACGGCGCTTCACTTCTGGTACGACATCACCTGCCCCGACACCGTCACCTACGACTGGGCGACGGCGACGCTGAAGAACAACACGACGGGCACCACGACCACGGTCCTGGCCAAGACCTGCGTGGCGAGCAGCGGCTGGGTCCAGGTCAGCGCGTCGGTGGTGGCCGGCGACAGCTACACCCTGACCCTGATCAGCCACGACGACAACTATGCCGCCGACCCCACCTACACGAAATACGATGACGTGAGCCTGTCCTGAGCCCGGCGCCCCGCCGCCGGTGCGGCTCCTGCGCGACGCTACCGGGTCGGGTGTACCTTCTGCGCAACGAAAGCGAGCTTGCGCACCCGGCCTTCCCGGAGCCAATCGCTCCAGAGCCGGTGGGCGGCGAGCAGGTCGTCCAGCGCCTTCTCCCCGATCTGTGAGGAGATGTGGCTGGCGTCGGCCTCGAATGCGTGGATCAACGAATCCGCTACGGCCTGGTGAGCCCGGCTGCAGTCGTGCTGCCAGCGGACCGCCAGGCCGGCGCCGGCCAGGTAACTGAGCATCTCCGGCAGAGGGCTGAGCCAGACCGTGCCGGCATCGGGCATCCTCTGGCGCTCGGCTTCGCTGAGGGGCAGGCCCTCTTCGACCGTGAAGGCAAAGCGCCCGCCGGGTGTCAGCGCCGCTGACACGTCATCGAGCAGCCTCACCTTGTCCGCAAACGCGAGCATGGTCTCGAGCAGCAGCACCACGTCGAACGGACCCGGCGGGATCGGCGGGATCTGCGCGATCTCAAAGCGACAGGGCAGGTCGCCGGCGCGTTCACGCGCTATCTCGACGGCGCTGGCGCTGAGGTCCACTCCGAGGTAGGTGCATTCCAGCTCCTGAGCGATGAGCCGTCCGGGACCGGCTATCCCGCAGCAGAGGTCGAGCACGGAGACGCCCGGCGCGATGCCGGCTCGGCGCGCGAGCGCCAGAATCTCCCGCGCCGACATGAAGCTCTCCTGCCCGACGAATTCGCCGCCCGGGTACGCGGCCACCCGGGCCCGCTCCAGGGCCCGCACGAACGGGGCGCGCTCGTCCTGCTTCACGCCACAGTCACCGCAGGGCGGTGGGTCGCGCATGTCTCGGGCGGCTCGGGCATCAGGATCCGAAGAATGACAGCGGCCGGCCGGGAAGGCTCGGCCTTGCGGCAGCGTCATTGAGGGCGTATGGAGGCGAGCGCACAGACACTCAGGGAGGGGCTCTCGGAAGGCTCCGCGCGGCCTGACCAGACCGGCCCGGTGGTCGGCCTCATCGCCCAGGTCCTGCTCCTTGGCGCGCTCGGCGGGACCGTTGGCCTCGGCGCCGGCGCCTGGCTCGTCGGGCTCGCATGCGCAGTCGTGATCGATGCGGCCCTGGCGCGCGGCCTGTCCCGCCATGGCTCAGGTGGCCTGCAAGCGGCCGATTGGCTGACGCTTGCTCGTGCGTCGCTGGCCGTCGGTCTCGCCGCTCTGGTTACGGAGTCGTTCGCCCACCGGATCTCGGTCACGCTGCTCGTATCGATCACCGCGCTCGCCCTCACGCTCGATTTGATGGACGGATGGGTCGCGCGTCGTACGAGGACGGCGGCGGCGCTCGGCGCCTGGTTCGACGGCGAGGCCGATGCCTTTCTGTTCTTGAT
>Ga0070739_10008742_pt1 | contig 10276 bp, 11 predicted proteins | sample Coa_R1_7_FD_66445 | JGI IMG/M metagenome (GOLD analysis project Ga0070739, IMG submission 66445) | Surface soil microbial communities from Centralia Pennsylvania, which are recovering from an underground coalmine fire - Coalmine... | ecosystem: Environmental > Terrestrial > Soil > Unclassified ...
CAAGGCGCTGGAGCAGCTCGTTGATCTCGCGCTCGTAGCGCTGTTCGGCCATCCCGCGCTCTGGCTCCCCGAGACTCTCGCTGATTATAGCACGCGGCCTGCATTCGACGTCGTCACGAAACCCGACAGACCTCGTTAGTGTGCCTGCGGCTCACAGTGAGGATAAGCATGCGCCCGATCAGCCACCGGGCGGTGCAGCGGGCACGAGAAACTCCGCCGGCGTCCAGCCGCGGTTGCCCTGGCTATCCTCCACCTGTCGCCAGACGCGGCCGTCAACCGTGGCGTCGGGTCCCACGATCCGCAGCAGCGAGTTCTCGGCCCGCGCGACCACGCGCGGGGCCGAGACGGATGGCTCGCGCCGGATGATGATGCCCTGGCCGCCCGTGTTCGCCACGCGGACGTACTCGACGGGCTCGGCGGTGGGCTCCGGGGGTGGCGTTGCCGTGGGCGTCGGCGCCCGCGACACGGCGGTACCGAGCAAGGGAAGGGTTGGCGAGGCCGGCGCCGGGCCCGGCGCTCCCCCACGCGAGGCATTGAGCAGCGCGAACACCGCTGCCGCCAACGCCCCGAGGACGCAGGCGACCGCGCCGAGAGTCCACACGAAACGGACGGGGCGGCGCTGGTCTCGCAGCAGCAGCGGTCGCCCACACCACTCACAGACGCGGGCGTCGGGGGCAAGGAGGGCCCCACATCCCGGGCACCGCGTCTGCGATCGCACCCCGCCCCTCCGCGCCGTGAGAATACCGACGCGCGTCGGCGGGCGTCTAGGCCAGCGGCGTACCGGCTACGTCACAGCGGCGTAACAGCGTCCGGCGGCGTCCGGACGCCCAAAATGGCCTAGCCGTTCGCCGCCTCGATCCGCTTTTTGACACAGCCGAACATGTCGTTCATGAGCATCTTGGCAATGCCCGGCAGCATACGCTGCCCCACCCCGGCCAGCGTGCCGCCCACCTGGCCGTCGCCCTTGACCTTGACCACGGTCGAGCCGGCGTCCTTGGCGCTCAGCTCGACGATGGCCTCGCCGCGGACGAAGCCGGGCCCGCCGCTGCCCTCGACGAGCATCTTGTAGCGGTTCGGGGGCTCCTTGTCGGCGATGGCAACCTTGCCCTGGTAGGTGCCCTTCACCGCGGCGACGCCGACCTTCAGCGTCGCTTGATAAGCGTCCTCGCCCGCCGGCTCGAGCTTCTCGCAGCCGGGGATGCAGGCCTGCAGGCCCATCGGATCGAGCAGGTATTGCCAAACGCGCTCGATGGGGGCGTTGATCGTGTACTGGCCCTCTACTTGCATGGCGCTCTACTCCCAGGGAATTCCGACCCAGTGCAGATGTTTCAGTCTAGCAGGTAGGCCGCGCTCCCACCAGGGCGCGCTCGGCGCGGTATGGTAGGCGCGCAGGCGCGGGCTCGGCGGCGGAGTCAGTGCTAGAATGGTACGACGCGTGGACCGCCACGGCGCGACCACGGCTACGCCGCTCCCAGGAGACGCTCGTGCTGCAGTTTACCGTGGACGACTCGGGGGCCGCGCTCGCCTTCACGCCCCGCCGGCTGCTGATCGCCGGCTATACCGGTCGCGACCAGGCGGCTGTGGCCCAGCACATCGCCGAGCTGCGCGAGCACGGCATCCCGGCGCCCGAGCGCACTCCCGCGCTGTACGCGCTGGCGCCGGACCGCGTCACCACGGCCGAGACGATCGCGGTCGTCGGCGACGAGACTTCCGGCGAGGCCGAGTTCGTCCTGGTCTATAGCGGTGGGGAGCTGTACGTGGGGGTGGGCAGCGACCATACCGACCGCGGCCTGGAGCGTCAGTCCGTGTCGCGGTCCAAGCAAGTCTGCCCAAAGCCGCTCTCAGGGCACCTGTGGCGCTGGGCCAGCGTGCGCGAGCGCTGGGACGGCTGCCAGCTCCGGAGCTGGCTGGGCGAGGGCGACGGCACGCCCTACCAGCAGGGCTCGGTGGTCGAGCTGATGGCGCCGGATGCTGTCTGGGCGATGGTGCGCGAGCGGGTCGGCGGCGACCCGGAGGGCAGCGTGGTCTACTGCGGGACTCTGCCCCTCATCGGCGGCGAGTTCCGCTTCGAGCGCCGCTTCCAGGCCGCGCTAATCGATCCGGCCGGCGGCCGCGAGCTGCGCTGCGCCTACACGGTCGACGTCGTGCCGGACATCGACTGACCTAGCCGGCGCCCGCCACGCCCCGCCCCCTCGGCGCCAGCGCGCAACGAATGCAGACAGGGGAGGCGTTGCCATGCCCAAGCCCGAGTACGAGTTCTTCGACCCGTCGTCGGTCCCCTGGCAGCCGGTCGCGGGGGGCCCTCCCGGCCTGACCGAGCGCATCCTCAGCCGCGACCCTGACTCCGGTGACTATACGCGGCAGCTTCGCTTCGCGCCGGGGACCGACACCAGCCCGATGGGCGTGCAGCGCCACGACTTCTGGGAGGAAGTCTGGATCCTCGAGGGCGACTTCGAAGACCTCGAGCTGGGCAAGACGTTCACCAGCGGCATGTATGCCTGTCGGCCGCCGGGGATGCCGCATGGGCCGTGGCGCGCCGGCCCAAACGGCTGCACGACGTTCGAGATCCGCTACTACAAGAAGTAAATGCCAGTCGTCGACTTCCACGTCCACACCGCGGCCATCGAGGGCGGGCGGCCGGGCTACGTGGCTCACGTAGCGGAGAGCCAGGGCAGCGACTTCGTGCGGTTCGTCCAGGAGTACGCCGACCCGGGGCGCTTCCTTGCCTACCTGGACGCCTGCGGGGTGGACTACGCCGTGGTCCTGGCCGCGCTCACGCCGGTCGCGGCGGGCGTCAGCCGCAACGAGTACGTCGCCGAGTTCTGCGCTGCCAGCCCGCGGCTCCTGCCGTTCGCCAGCGTGAACCCCTACCTCACGCCGGAGCCGGCGCGCGAGCTGCGGCGGCTGGTCCAGGACCTCGGCTTCCGCGGCCTCAAGCTCTATCCCACCTATAGCTACTACTATCCGAACGATCGCATGCTCTACCCGGTCTACGCCGAAGCGCAGGCGCTCGGCATACCGGTGATGTGCCATACGGGCTCGTCCGTCTTCCCCGGCGCGCGCCTCAAGTACGGCGACCCGCTGTACCTCGACGACGTCGCGGTCGACTTCCCGGACCTGGTACTGTTCATAACGCACGGCGGTCGGCCGTTCTGGTACGATCGATCGTACGCGCTCACGCGCCTGCACCCGAACGTCTACATCGACATCGCCGGCCTGCCGCCGCGCAAGCTGCTCGAGTACTTTCCGGAGCTGCCGCGAATCGCGGACAAGATCGTCTTTGGCTCGGACTGGCCGGGCATCCCGGGGACGATTGGGGACAACGTGGCGGCGATCCGGGCCCTGCCGCTAGCCGAGCCGGCGAAGGAAGCGATCCTCGGCGGCACCGCCGCGCGCCTGCTGCGGCTCGCCGAGCGGCCCACGGAGCCGGCGAGCGGCCCGCCGCCGGCCGATCGGGCGTCTCCAAGCGTCTAGCGCTATCCTCGGGCCGAGGCCGGGAAGGAGCGACCAGTGGCCAATCTGATCGGTACGCGCATCAAGCGCCGCGAGGACCCGCGCCTGCTCACGGGCCGCGGCACCTACGTCGACGACCTCCGCCCGCTGCCGAACATCCAGCACGCCGCGATCCTGCGCAGCCCGGTGGCTCACGCGCGGATCAAGCGGGTGGACGTGAGCAAGGCGCTGGCGCTGCCCGGCGTCGTCGGCGTGCTGACGCCCGAGGACGTGCTGGCGATGTCCGACCCGTTCCCGGTCGGCGTCGAGGCGCCGGTCAAGTACTACGCCACGGCGACCGACAAGGTGCGCTTCGTCGGCGAGCCGGTCTGCGTGGTCGTTGCCACCGACCGCTACGTTGCGGAGGACGCCCGCGACCTGATCGAGGTCGAGTACGAAGTGCTGCCGGCGGTTGTCGATCCGGAGAAGGCGCTGGAGCCGGGCGCGCCGGTCCTCCACGAGAACATCGGCGACAACGTCGCCTGCTACCGCAGCCTGCGCTACGGCGACCCCGACGCGGCCTTCGCGCGGGCCGACGTCGTCGTCAGCCAGCGGCAGGTCTTCCCGAAGTACGGCTCGACGCCGATGGAGTGCTACGCCGTCATCGCCGAGTTCAACCCGATCAGCGAGGAGCTGACCGTCTGGTCCAACTTCCAGGGGCCGTTCAGTCTCCACCCGGTCTGCGCCCGCGCCCTGCGCACGCCCGAGAACAAGCTGCGCTTCATCGTCCCGCCGGACATCGGCGGTGGCTTCGGCATCAAGTCCAGTATGTTCCCCTACATCGCCCTGATCGCGCTGGCGGCGAAAAAGACCGGCGTGGCCGTGAAGTGGATCGAGGACCGCCTCGAGCACCTCGCCGCCGGCTCGTCCAACACCGACCGCGTGGCCTACATGGAGGGCGCGTTCACGAAGGACGGCAAGCTCCTCGGCATGCGGATGAAGCTGATCGACAACGTCGGCGCCTACATTCGCGCTCCCGACCCCGGCTGCCTGTTCCGGCCGCTCGGCAACCAGGTCGGCCCCTACGACTTCCAGGACCTGGCCGTCGAGGCCTACGCCGTCCACACCAACAAGTCGCTCACCGGGCCGAACCGCGGCTACGGCTGCCAGCACCTCTACTTCAACATCGAGCGGGTCATGGACGCCGCGGCCGAGCGGCTGAAGATCGACCCGGTCGAGCTGCGGCGGAAGAACCTGATCCCCGGCTCGGCAATGCCCTACACCACGCCGACCGGCGGCATCTACGATGCCGGCGACTACCCGGCCACCTTCGACAAGCTGATCGCGATGGCCGAGTACGGCAAGCTCCGCGAGGAGCAGGCCCGCGCGCGGGCTGAGGGGCGCCTCTACGGCATCGGCGTTGCCGTGGCCGTCGATCCCTCGGTCTCGAACATGGGCTACGTGACGATCGCCTTCGATCGGAAGGTCCGCCAGCGGCCGGGTTACCAGGCGAAGTCCGGCGCGACCGAGACCGGCAACGTGATGGTCGACGCGCGGGGCAACGTCACGTGCACGGTGAACACCGTTCCCGAGGGCCAGGGCCACGAGACGACGGTTGCCCAGCTCGTGGCGAACGAGCTGACGATCCCGATCGAGAACGTGCGCGTGGTCGCCGACTTCGACAGCAACTCGCGCGCCTGGAGCATCGCCACCGGCACCTACTCCAGCCGCTTCGCCGCCGCCGGCGCCAGCGCCGCGCTGCTCAGCGCCCGCCAGATCAAGGCCAAGATGGCCGCCATCGCGGCCAACGTCCTCGAGGCCGCGCTAGACGACATCGTCCTCGAGGACGGCGTATTCAGCGTCAAGGGCGCGCCGGAGCGCGCCGTGCCGTTCCGCCGCGTGGCCGGCATCGCCCACTGGAACCCGAACTCACTGCCGGCCGGCATGGAGGCTGGCCTGCAAAATACGTCGGTCTGGAACTTCGCCGCCGCCGTGGCGCCCGACGACCTGGACCGGGTGAACTCGTCGCAGCTCTACGGCTTCGTCGCCGAGCTCGTGGCGGTCGAGGTCGACCGCGAGACGGGCCAGGTCGAGATCAAGAACTACTACACGATGCACGACGCCGGGCGGATCCTGAACCCGCTGATCGTCGAGGGCCAGATCTACGGCGCCGTGCTCCACGGCCTGGCCGGAGCGATGTTCGAGGAGATGACCTACAGCGAGGACGGCGCCTTCCTGGCCGGCACCTTTATGGACTATCTTTGCCCGACGGCAATGGAGGCGCCCGAGCTGACGATTGGCCACGTCGAGTACCCGACGCCGATGTCGCTGACCGGCGCCAAGGGCGTCGGCGAGAGCAGCTCCGAGACGGCGCCTGCGGTGATCGCCAGCGCCGTGGCCGACGCGCTGCGCCCGCTCGGCGTCGAGGTCACCGAGCTGCCACTGACGCCGAGCAAGATCTGGACGCTCATGCGCCGCGCGCGGGGCGGGACCGGAGGCCAGCGGTGAAGCCGGCCGCGTTCGAATACTTCGCTCCCACTACTACCGCCGAGGCGGTGCGGCTGCTCGGCGAGCACGCCGACGACGCCAAGATCCTCGCCGGCGGCCAGAGCCTCGTCCCGCTGATGAACATGCGCCTGGCCAAGCCGGCGGTGCTCGTCGACGTCAACCCCGTTGCCGAGTTGGACTACGTCCGCGTCGAGGACGACTACCTGGCCGTCGGCGCCATCACGCGCCAGCGCGCGCTGGAGCGGTCGCCGGAGGTGGCCGAGCGCGTGCCGCTGATCCGCGAGACTCTCCAGCTCCTGGGCCACGCTCAAATCCGCAACCGCGGTACGATCGGTGGCAACGTTGCCCACGCCGACCCGGCCTCGGAGCTGCCGGCCACCCTGGTGGCGCTGGGCGGCGAGCTGAAGGTCGCCAGCGCGGCCGGCGAGCGGATCGTGGCGCCGGAGGACTTCTATCTCACCTTCCTGACCACGACCCTCGACCCGGCCGAGATGCTGGTCGAGACGCGGTTCCGCCTGCCCCAGGGCCGCCACGGCGGGGCGTTCGAGGAGATCAGTCGCCGCCATGGCGACTACGCGCTCGTCGGCGTGGGGGTGCAGCTCGAGCTGGCCGCCGACGGCACCATCGCGCGCGCCGGCATCGGCCTGTGCGGCGCGGGCCCGACGCCGATCAAGGCGACGGAGGCCGAGGCGCTGCTGCAGGGCCAGCAGCCAAGCGAGGCGCTGTTCGCCGAGTCGGCAGTCAAGGCGTCGGAGCAGGCGGAGCCGGAGGCGGACATCCACGCCAGTGCCGAGTACCGGCGGGACATGGTACGCGTGCTCACTGCTCGCGCCCTGCGCAGGGCCCTGGCACGAGCGGGCGGTTTGCACTCGTAGTGGCAATATGAGTGGTCTCTGCCTGGGCGAACACCACTCACGCCGAATGTCCCTGGAGGCCAGAGCCGATCTGCTGAGAACCCCGCCGCGCCAGCACGAGGAGCGAGAGATGCAACAACCCGCCCGCCGCAAGAAGCAGGCGATCACGCTACGCGTCAACGGCGTCGAGCACGACGGCCTGGTCGAGCCACGCCGCCTGCTCTGCGACTTTCTCCGCGAGGACCTCGGCCTGACCGGCACGCACGTCGGCTGCGAGCACGGCATCTGCGGCGCCTGCACCGTCCTCGTCAACGGGGCGGCGATGCGCTCCTGCCTCTTGTTCGCCGTCCAGCTCGACGGCGCCGACATCATGACCGTCGAGGGGCTGGCGCGCGGCGGCCAGCTACATCCGCTACAGGAGGCGTTCTGGGAGAACCATGGCCTGCAGTGCGGCTTCTGCACGCCGGGCGTACTCATGGCGGCGTACGAGTTCCTGCGCGATAATCCGAGTCCAACCGAGCGCGAGGTCCGCGAGAACGCCGCCGGCAACCTGTGCCGCTGTACAGGTTACCACGGGATCATCCAGTCGGTGCTGGCGGCGGCCGAGAAGCTCCGGGCCGAGCGCGCCGGACAGCCGTCGGCGGCGTCGTAATCGCCCTGGGCGCGCCGGGCGCCGCGCGAGTTCGAGATCGAGGGAGGGCCCGATGGACAGTCGCTACCTGGAGCCAGAGATCGAGACGGCCGACGCCGAAACGATGCGGCGCCTCCAGGAGGGCAAGCTGCGCGAGCAGGTCGCCCACGCCTACGCCAACAGTCCCTTCTATCGCGAGAAGCTCGACGCGGCGGGCGTGCGCCCGGAGCAGATCCAGCACCTCGAGGACTTGCCGAAGCTGCCGTTCACGACCAAGGACGACCTGAAGGCCGACCAGGCGGACAACCCGCCCTGGGGCAAGATCCTGGCCGTGTCGCTCTCCGACTGCCTGCGGGTCCACTTCACGTCGGCGACGACCGGGCGCCCGGTCGCCTTCCTCGACACGCCGGAGGACTGGTACGGCTTTTACCACTCCTATGCCCGCTCGCTGTACGCCTACGGCATCCGCAAGTCGGACGCCGTGATGACGGCGTTCAGCTTCGGGCCGTGGATCGGCTTCTGGTCCGGCTTCTTCGCCGCGCAGGACCTTGGCTGCCTGGTCTTCCCGACCGGCGGCTACTCGACCGAGCAGCGGATCGACGTGCTGCGCAGTTACCCGATCACGGTGCTCGGCTGCACGCCCTCGTACGCGCTGTACATGGCCGAGACCGCGCGGCAGAAGGGGATCGACCTGGCCAAGGAGACGCAGATCCGGATCACCTGGCACACCGGTGAGCCCGGCGCGAGCATCCCGCCGACCAAGCGCAAGATCGAGGAGGCGTTCGGGGCGAAGGTGTTCGACCTGCCCGGCCTGACCGAGATTGCCGCCTGGGGCTTCGAGTGCGATGCGCAGGTCGGGAACGTCCACATTCACGAGGACTACACCTATCCGGAGATCCTGGACGTCGAGACCGGCCAGCCGGTCGGGCCGGGCGAGCGTGGCGAACTGGTGTTCACGAGCCTGTACCGCAAGGCGATGCCGCTGCTGCGCTACCGGACGCGCGACATCGTCGAGCGCGCCGTGGGCCCCTGTCCCTGTGGCCGGACGCTGCTGACGCTCAAGGGCGGCGTCATCGGCCGCCTCGACGACATGAAAAAGGTTCGCGGCGTGATCGTCTATCCATCGCGGGTGGAGGAGATCGTCCGCGGCCACGAAGGCATCGACGAGTTCCGCATAATCTTCCGCCGCGTGGAGGGGCTCGACGACATCCTGGTGCGGCTCGATCCGGCCCCCGGGCTCAACGCCAGCGCGGCCCAGGACCTCCAGCAGACAGTGGCGGCGGCGCTGCAGCTCGGCCTGGGCATCCGCACCTCGGTCGAGCTGGTCGAGCCGGGCAGCCTGCCGCGCTGGGACCACAAGGCGCGGCGCGTCGAGGACCAGCGGACCGAGGTGCCGTTCTAAGGTTCTCTGACCCCTGATGGGAGCCGGTTTGCCGTGGCAAATACCACTCCCATCACCGGTAACGGAGGACCGGGCGGTCGAAGGGAGCAATCTTGGCCGAGCACGATCGGTTCGAGCACCTCAAGGACCACGCCAACGCCTGCAACTACTACCGCCTGATCGGCTTCGAGGTCGCCGAGGCGCGCGAGGGCTACGCGCGGCTGCGCATGCCGGTGCGGCCGGAGCTGTTCCAGTTTCAGAACGCGGTCCACGGTGGCGCGATCTTCTCGGTGGCCGACGCGGCCGTCGCGGTGGCGCTGCTGACGCTGGCCGAGCCCGGCGAGCAGGCGCTCACGATCGAGTCGAAGCTCAACTACATCGCGGGCGTGTTCCCCAGCAATGCCTACGTGGACGCCGAGGCGCGGATCGTCCATAAGGGGCGCACCCTGGCGCTGGGCGACGTCGAGGTCAAGCGCGACGACGGTCGCCTGGCGGCGAAGGGGCTGATTACCTACACGCTGCGCCGCGAGCGCGCGCCCGAGTAGCCTCTACGCCCGCCAGTGCCCAAGGGGATCGTAATCGCGGATGACGGCTAGCTCCTCGGCCGTCGGCGGGCGGGTCTCGGCGGCGTCGGGGGCCACGCGCAGGTCCCAGCCGGTGTGGGCACGGACGGCGTCGATCGTCGTGCCCGGGTGGTAGCTGCGCAGGACGGCCTCGCGCGTCTCGGGATCGAAGCCGAGCACGGCCATGCTGGTGACGACCGCCGCCGGGCCGCCGCGCGGCAGGCCGACGCGCTCGCGCCAGCCCGCCCCGTCGCCGTAGCCGGGGGAGGTGATGAAGCTCACCCGCTCGGGCAGGCGGCGCGGGTCGTGGTCGACGATGATCGTCGAGCGGTGGGCGAGCGAGGCGAGGTCGGCGCCGCCGCCGCTGCCGGGCAGCTTGACCTTCGGCCGCCGAAAGTCGCCGATGTATGACGTGTTCACGTTGCCGTAGCGATCGACCTCGGCTGCGCCGATGAAGCCCATGTCGGCCTGGCCACGCTGCAGGATCGCCATCAGGTTGAGCATGCTCGTGCACCACAGGGCGTCACGGATGTTCGGCGGGTCGGACATAGTGTACAGCAGCTCGCGCGGGGGGATGTCGCGGATGATGCCAACCTCGAACAGCCCGATGGCGCGGGGGGCGTGCAAGTTCTTGGCGACGCAGTAGGCCAGGAGCGGCAGGCGCATACCGGTGAACACCACCTCGCCGTCGCGGATCTCGCGGGCGGCGGCGACGATCATCAGCTCGCGCAGCGTGTAGTCGGACGCCATGGACAGTACCTCCGCCTTTCTATAATACCAACGGCCGTTGCGGCGATCGGCCAGCGCGGGCCAGGGGAGACGAGCGAGTGCGACCAGGGGACATGCGGGACTGGCTGTCCGCCGTCGAGGCGGCCGGCGAGCTACGGGTGGTGCGCGGCGCAGACTG
>Ga0070739_10008745_pt1 | contig 10274 bp, 12 predicted proteins | sample Coa_R1_7_FD_66445 | JGI IMG/M metagenome (GOLD analysis project Ga0070739, IMG submission 66445) | Surface soil microbial communities from Centralia Pennsylvania, which are recovering from an underground coalmine fire - Coalmine... | ecosystem: Environmental > Terrestrial > Soil > Unclassified ...
GGAGCATCAGGCAATCAGCGTTTTGCCGTTAAGCAAAATGCCGGTAACTGCGCTCAACGCCGCAAAGGAACTGGGTCTTTAGACGAATCTCAGCGTATGATCCCGCCAATGCAGGCAGCCGCCCCTTTTAAAATGATAGTTATCCGCACGACTTTTTATTAAACCTTGGTCTTTGCCGCGGCATCCGCTTGCCTCTGCCGGCCTTTGCCTTCCACCGGCAATCCGGCATCTACCCAGTCTTTCTTGCCTTCCGTGTAATCACGCACATTCGTATATCCCATGGCCGCCAATGCACGGGCAGCCTTTTCTGAGGCATGTCAAGCGGCGTAAGCGCAGTAAACCACAATGTCCGCTGTCTTTTCCGGCAGCAGCGTGGAGGCTAGTTCCTGTACCTTGTCCGGCGGCAGATTAATAGCCCCCGGCAGATGCGTGTGGTTGTAAAACTCCGGGGCCAGCGTCTCCACCAGAAAAAAATAATCCTTGTTGTCGATCTTCTGTTTCAATTCCTCACGGCTGATCGCCGCCACTCCGGTATCCATGCGCTTTCTCCCTGCTGGTTCGATGCGGAATACCCCGCACTGAAATCAATTCGTATGCAAAAATCCCTCTTGCATGATAGATAAGTGTGAGTGCCTATACATCCTATTTTTCGCCCGCAAGTTTTTCTTCTTCTTGTCACCACGCTGTTTTTTTCCAGCTGCTCCAGGCCGCAACCGGAAGCGCCCAAACAACCGTCTGCTGGCGCAACGGCCACTCCCGCTCCGGCAAATACGCCCAGCCGGCAGCCCATGGCAGTATCCACCGCCATCATCAATATTCTAAACAAGGCACATCGCAGCGGCTCGGCCATCCTGCATGGCGAGTGTGGAAACAACGGCACCATTCAGTTGCCGCAGCTCTCCCCGCCGATCACACTGGAACCCATGGAGCAGGCACTGCAGGAAATTTCCGGCAAATACCAGAACATTTACTGGCGTGAGTCACGCACTAGTATGGTGGTGGCAGACAGCGCCGCTCAGGCCAAGCTGCTGCGCGTTCACATCAGGGAATTTCGCGTGGTGGAAGACCGCGAACCGGACGCGGTGATGGCCGTGCTCTGGCGCGAACCGGAAGTTATTTCCTTTATGCGGCATAACAATGTTCGCTTCGCGCGCCGCGCTACAACGGCCAATAAGGCCATCTCTCCGCCCATGATTATCAGCATGAAGAATGCCACTGTCAGCGACATTCTGGACCGGATTGCGGCCGGCTACCATGCTGATCCACCCAAGGTCTGGGTCTACTCCGAATGCGGCGACAAGAAGAATATGACCATCGATGTTCAGATGAAATGACGTTCAAGGCGAAGTAACACGGCAGATAGGCATACCTCAGTCGCCATAAATTTATTTTTATTTATTTTAGAAGACACAAGAAATTGTTCCGCAAATCTGGCTTTGCCGCCGCGATTTCCTCGTGTTAACTAGTTTGCCACTCCCCCGGCAGGCAGATTCCCGTTATGCTGCACAACAGTGTCGATGCGCATGACAGTTTTGGCCAGCGGGAGCAAAGGCAACTGCACGATGCTCTCCAGCTCCACCGCCAGCATTCTGGTGGATGCGGGCATCTCCTGCCGTGAAACCTTCAAGCGCATGCGTGCGGTGGGTGAAGACCCGCAAAAACTAAAAGCGATTGTGATCTCGCATGAGCACCAGGACCATGTGGCCGGGCTGCAGGTGCTGGCGCGCAAGCTGGAAATTCCTGTCTATATCACGGAAGCCACTTACCAGAGCTGGCGGCGCTGCACCAAAGATCCTGAAGGCAAGCCTGCCCGGCTGGAACGTCGTGAGCATTTTGAAATTGGCCGCAGCTTTTCCGTGGGCGACATCACCATTACTTCATTCACCATCCCGCATGATGCCGCCGACCCTTGCGGCTTCACATTTAAGGCCGATGGCATCAAGATCGGCATTGTCACCGATCTCGGCTATCTGCCTTTCAGCGTAAAAGACCATCTCCGCCGCTGCGATGGCTTGATGATTGAATCAAACCATGACGTGGAAATGCTGCGCAACGGGCCCTATCCCTGGATGGTCAAGCAGCGAGTGATGAGCCGCGTAGGACATCTTTCCAACACCGCGCTGGCGGAATTCTTTGAAAAAGACTATGACGCTCAGGCGGCATTCCTGGTTCTGGCCCATCTTTCTGAGCATAATAACCATCCTGAGCTGGCCCGCAAGACTGCCAATCAGGCGCTGGGCGGCAGGCTTAACCTGTTCCAGTCCTGTGCCCTTACTTTGGCCCGGCAAGACCAGCCATTGCAACCACTCTGCCTGGGGTGAGAATATACCTGTAACAAAACCTTAATCTGGGTAAGAATAGAGCAAATCCAGACTTCCGGGTTTCAGGGGCAGTTATCAGGCAAGTTGATGAGCAATCTCTGTAGTGATCGAGTAGTGGGGGACATCCTGGCCGGCTGGCGATATGATATTTCCGGGCTGGCTCCAGAGATGCGTGGCGACTATGAAGCCCATTTGGCGGAGTGCGCCCACTGCCGCTCGCGCCAGGTCCTGCATCGCACCATTGATATCGGCCTGATGATTGTTGCCAGTGTTTCCGCCATCATGTTTCTTGTGGCTTTCGGCGCAGTGCGGCATTTTTCTCCCCGGCATGCCCTTGTCCTGGAATTGATTGCCCTGGCGGGATTTCTCTTTTTCAGCGTAGTCTGGCTGATTGTGGCTGTGGCCACTCCAGCGCCCGTGGTGGTTGCCGATGTCGCGCGCATCCAGGCCCGGCGCATTCATGACCGCCTGCCCAGCCAGATCCGCGAAAAGCTGCCTGAAATTACCCAGGAATTTCTGCGCAAAGATGGCTCCAGCTCTTAAACAGTGCTTTGCGGTTCCGAAACTGCTTCATACCAAGCTTACCTGAAACAAAAGGCCCACATGTGAAGTGCGCCCGGCTGGTGCCTTGAACTGAATTTAGGACTTCCCCGCCGTGTCATCGGTTGCACACTGTCTCTATTGCCCCACAAAGAATCCTGCTGCGGCTTTCTTAACTACTGCTAAATCAATATGTTGAACAATGGATTTCCGCCTGCCTTTAGTCATGGCGCTGCCTTGCAGCGGAGGATTCTCAGCCATGACGCACACCACCAACTCCAATTCGGTACAGAAAAGCCTTTGCCCCATGCTCCTGACATGGACGCGCTGCATCAGTTGGACTGTTCTTCTTTCCGCGCTTCTGGCGGTGCTGTTTGCCCTGGTGTGCGATGGCTGCTCCGGCGTTCATTAAAAGCAGTTCCAGAGTTACTGTGTCCTGCACCGGGTGGAGCAGGCATTTATGCCTGCGATATGCTGTTGAAAAATCGGCTTCAGCCACTGAGGTTAAGACCGTCAAGGTACATCATCTCTGACCGCTCTAGCCGGTTGTTTTCTGTACCTGCGGGCCAAAGACTATAGCGCTCAAAACCAATAATATTTCTTTTACAGATATATCCGTAACTGATATATTATGGCGCTGTGGGCAAGAACTCTACTCCCGATCCTGGAACCTTGCTGCCGCTGAGCGCGGCGGTTTTCTCCATTTTGCTGGCATTGGCCGGCTCAGAAAAACATGGTTACGCCATTATGAAAGAGGCTTCACTGCCGGAAGGTGGTGGTGTCTCCATGGGCCCCGGCACGCTGTATGGTTCGCTGGACCGCATGATGCGCAGCGGCTTGGTGGAAGAAACCGGCTTCACTGACAATGAGCGCCGCAGATACTACCGGATTACAAAATTCGGCAGCCAGGTGCTGAGCGCGGAAACCAGCCGGTTGAACCATGTGATGAGCGCGGCGCGGCGCAAGGGCATTATGGAAGGGGTCCGCTCATGAAGGCGCGGCAGCCACGGATGCTCTTGTTCTATCGGAGCGCGCTGGTGTTTTATCCGCGCCGGCTGCGGCTTGCCCATCAGGAACAAATGATGCTCGCGCTGGCTGAAGCCTATCGCGACCGGGCCAGCACTCCGCCACGGTTCTGGCTGCATGCTTTTGCCGACCTTTTTGAATCCTCAGTTACGGAGCATCTTTTCATGTTGCGCGAACATACTTTGCAGAAGCCGGTAGCTTTTTACACGGCTACCCTTGCCGTAATTCTTACGATTCTGGGCGGGGCAGCCGCCATTACCATGCAGCAGATGCTGCGCGGCGGCGCGAACCAGCCACAAATTGATATGGCCGAGTGGTATGCCTCGGAAATCGGCTCCGGCGAAGCTCCCGGCAACGTGATTCCTCCCGGATACGTGGATATGGAGCGCAGCCTTCAGCCTTTTGTGATCTTTTATGACGACCACGGCAAGCCCGGCCCAGGCACAGGATATATAGATCAGGCAATTCCCACGCCTCCTGCCGGGGTCTTTGATTTTGTGCGCAGCCACGGCAGTGAAAACGTTACATGGCAGCCCCGGCCCGGCGTGCGCATGGCCAGCGTTGTGAAACGAGTTGGCGGTAAAGGCTCTGGCTTTATTCTTGCCGGCCGCTCGCTGCGCGTTGTGGAAGAGCAGGAAGGCCTGCTGCGGCGCATGGCTTTTGGCGGCTGGATCGCCGTGATGCTGCTTTTGATAGGTGGCGCGGCTTTATTGAATCGTGCTCAGCGCAATCGGCAAGTGGCCGCCTAGGCATAAACTTGGATATAAAAAGTGAAGAGATTATAGGAATTTCGGCACTCTAACCAACTCCGAACAAAAGCTCAGATAAAAATTCGTGTTCATTCGCGTGAATTCGCGGCCAATAAAAAGAGCCAGGCCCTGTGAAGAGCCTGGCCTGCGTGCCACCGCTGTTCATCATTCCTCCGCCTCCTTTATTTCTGCGGATTGATGGGCTGGTTCAAGCTTTCATTTGTTGCCGGCTCAATTATTGTGCTTGCAGCCACAGCCTGCGCCGGTTCAGTCTTGATCTTTACCGTGGTCATGATCCGTTCCAGTTTGTCGAACACCTGAAGATGGTCAACCGGCTTGACCGTGTTCGGAGCATCTTCCACGCCCAGCGCAAACTCATAGCAGGCGCCATTTTCAAAGTGGTGATAGTAACGGACCTCAGCCAGGTCGGTCACGTTCTCCGCTTTGGAGTAATCCACGCCCAGAACATTGGATTTTTCCGGCATGATGGAATCATCATTTGCGTCCACTGGCGGATTGGTGTCAGCTTCTGTCTGCTCCGGCGTGCTGGCGAACTTGCCGCACTCATCGGCATTCACGCCTTTATTCACACTCGCCTTGAAGAAAGAGGTTGCACGGGTTCCCGGCAGCACCAGTGTGGTCAAAGTTTCACCGCCAGGCTGGATAAAGTTGCTGGCCATTGGATTAGGCCACGCTGGATCTGGAACGTCCTTTTCCGGGCTCAGCATGGTGTAAGTCCTGGGATAGCGGAATGAGACTCCATACGCGTTATTTTTATAAGCAACGGTTGAAGCCCTCTTTACCAGCTTTTTCTTTTCGATCACCGCATCCACCTTGCTTTCCAGCGGCGTAACCGTAGGTACGGGCGTGGGGCTTGGCGCCGCTTGCGCCGTGCTGTTCTGGCTGGACGAATTGACGGAAGCGTTCTTGTTCTTCTCTTTCGAGCAGCCGGTAAGGTCGAGCATGAAAGTAAGCGCCAGAACTGCCGTGGCGGCTGCGGTTGCCGCTGTTCCAATCAACCGCGTGCTTTTGCTGGAACTGCTATCTACTGTGGTACTTGAATAAAATTTCAGGTTTGTCATGTTTGTTTCACCTCCGCTGCCCTCAGCAGCGCTTATCCTGATTGCAGGAAAGCGGCCATTTGAGAAAACGCTGATTCTGCGCAGGTTAGCGCATCGCGGATGAATTGTGAGCGTGGATGGGAAAACACTCTGTGTGCCCTGAGACACGGCAAACTGCGCACTATTTGCGATGAAGATTCAGCTCTGGGCATTTTGTCCAACTGGAAAGGCGCGCGTTAGACTGAAGACGCAACCAATCAGCAAAGAGTGGAGGAGTTTGACGTTGAGATTAAGGTCTATGCATAAGGCCGGATTGCTTCTCATCTCTTTAAGCTGTATTTGTTTTCCTCAGGCTTTGCCAAAACTGGATCAGATTCTGCCGCTTGTTCAAGACCATGTAAAAGACTTTGAGCTTACCCTGCCTGACTTTATCTGTGACGAGCAAATCACATCACGGGAACTGCTGCAGGGAAAGCCTCACTATGAGACCGTCATCGAGTCTGCCTTCAGAGGCACACAGCGGACGGATGAAAAAGGCCGGCCATTTATTGAGTCTCGGGAAATAAAAACCGTGAATGGCCGCCCAGCGGTAAAAGACCAGCCGCTCACTGGCCCTTTTCTTTTTGGTGGAGGATTCAGTTCACTGCTGGATGAAATTTTTGCCCGCCAAAACATGCAGTATTTCAATTACAAAATCATCGGCCAGGAAAACGTGGATGGCAGGCTTGCGCTGATAATAGCGTTTGAAACAAAAAAGGACCAGAAGGTGCTGTTGTATCGCGAGATTTCTGGAAGGCAGTGGCTTTTAAAAGGAAAAGGTAAGGCCTGGATCGATCCAGAATCAATGAATGTGATGAGATTGGAACTGCAATATCTGGATCCACCTCTTCCGGAAGGCGTGCTGACTGTTTCCGTGGATTATGCAGCAGTAGAAATCAATGGAAAAACATTCTGGATGCCACGCACCGTAGTTGCCGAGCAGACTGTGCCAAATTCTAAATTGCCGGTGACCGGCCAATACATTGCACGGTATTCCAACTACCACTATTTCAATGTTCCGTGAAGATCAAATATTAGCGGGCTGAATTACAAGAATAAGTTTTTAATTCACCTTCTTCCATACAACATCTTCATTGTTTCGGCGGTCGATCAGCCGGTCAACCTTGCCATGATCATCGGTTCCAAACAGTGTCCGGCCTTCCACGCCTTTGCGGAAAAAAATGTCAGCCGCTTCCGGAATCAGCTCTTCTCTATCGCGGCCTTTCCGCTGAAGATACAAATGATCATTGTCAGAAACAACAGTGAGCGTTCTTTCCGGCGAGAGCTGGTACGTGCCGGCATAATCGGCAAATTTGCTGAGATCGGCTTTGCCCGGCGCTGGGTCTTCATAGTAGCGAAGCACCTGCGCCGCCACAATCTGCCATTGTCCCGCGCGGCGCATCCATGTATCGGTTTCATGGTAGCGTGCCGATAGCTGCTGCCCGAAAATGGTTTCACTTTCATCCAGGTCATAACTCAGAATGGCGACGTCTGCTTCAATATGGCTCTTAGGATTCACCAGCTTGATGGAGCCGGAATATCCCTTTGGCAGCGGCTGGATATCTTTTACCAGGGCTATCTTGTCCATATTTCTGCCCTTCTCGTCAAAGAACATGGCATCTTCGGCAAAATATTTTTTGAATGGCGCGGGATCGCCTGCGGTCACGGCGTCAAAAAGTTCCTGCGATCTCCGCACCAGTTCTTGCTGCGTAATGCTTTTCTGTTGTGCCGGCGCGGAGGATGCGCTGAGTATCGCCGCAAAAGCCAGCAGGATTGCCGCAAGAAATCTGTAATTCATAAATCCCTCTGCTGGAAAATGTAGCATTGTGGGACGAAGCGTGGAGTTTTGCCTGAGAGGAAAGGATGTGATGCACCGATTCGAAGCGCCTGGGCAATTGCGGGCTGAAATTCAGCTCAAATGCAGCTTGTCTCGCTTGCGGCGGTCATTGCGGGCGAGCTGAATGATCTGGTCAATCATTTCCACATAAGAGCGGCCGGATTTTTTTGCCGCCATAAAAAATTCTGAATTGCTGGAAAGCCACGGATTGGGATTGGCTTCAATCACGTAAACTTCGCCTTTTTCAGTCAGCCGCATATCAATGCGGCCATAATCGCGCAGCTTGAGGATCCGGTAGGCTGTGAGCGCCGTGCTGCTGAGCAATTCCTGAATCTCTTCATCCAGATCTTCCACCGGAGCGGACTTTGTGACCTTGTACGCCTCGCTGTCTTTCTCCCATTTCACTTCCATGCCGGCAACTTTCGGCATTCCTTCTGGCAAGCGTGAAAGATCAAGCTCCACTAGCGGCAGCACCTCAGGATTTTGATTGCCCAGAATGCCGGCGTAAATTTCGCGGCCTTCAATATATTCTTCAATCAGTGCAGGCGAATGAAACTCTTCCTGGACGTAATGGATGCGCTCCATCAGCTCTTTAACGCTCGTGACCACCGCGCCGCTATCGATGCCAAGCGAGCCGTCTTCCGATACCGGCTTAATGATGAGTGGAAAAGAAATGTCCTGGGAATGATCAAGCTTGCCTTGATAGCAGGTGGCAAAGTAGGGCGTGCGAATCCCGTAAAACTGAAACAGTTTCTTGGCTACGCCTTTGTCTTGCGCCAGATAGAGGCCCTGCGGCCCTGCGCCCGTGTAAGCACGGCCCAGCAAGTCAAGGTATGCAGCTACGTGCATCTCCATGGTGTCATCGCCGTCATAAGATTCCACCAGATTGAAAAACAGGTCGGCCTCATGTTTGGCCAGCGTAGCCAGGGTTTTGTCCTCGCCATCCAGCACAAGATAATCAGGCTCATGGCCTAATTTTTTCAGCGCATCAAAAATTTCTTCACGGTCATGCTTCTCTCTTTTCTTGCGTTGCTTCTTGCCGGCCTTTTTCTCCGTCTCAAGATAAACTTCCTCTTCCGCGGAACTATCGTAGAGCACCGTGATTTTCAATTTGCTTTCCATACCATTTCCAGTTTACCCGTGTTGCCGGCCCAGAATCATGTCTGTACGAATTTGCCGCGCGCCACATAGTTCATGGCCAGCGCCGTGGCATAGACCGTGATTTCCGTAAGATATTCCTTTTCGCACTTTACGTCCGCGCGCAGATTCAGCTCTGCCACGCGGGTTTCAATCGACTCAATCAGTTTTTTCACCAAAGGGCGCTGCACGCCGCTCCAGTAGGTAAGCTTATCCACCAGCGATTTGCGGTTTTCACGCAGTAAATCTGCCGCCGGACGAACCCCCTTCTTCCGCCGGGGCCCGATCTTAAAAATATCTTCAAGATCGGTATCCAGAGGCAGATCACCGGGTGAAGGCTGCTCACTCAAAGCCGCCTCATAAAACTCGGCGACGGTTGTGTCCATCTCTTCCACGGTAATATCAGTGCGCCCGCGCGGACGCACCGGATCGGTCTTGCCCAGCTTCCTGAAAGTCCGGTCCACATAGAGCAGCTTGTCCAGGGCTTTCCATCCCTTATATTTCTGCCGCCAGCGTGAGTTGGGTGTAAGCCACACGGCAAATGTTTCAGCAAAATCTTCATCAGGATGTTTCTGCGCGTACCAGCCTTCCATGTGGCGAACAAAGCTGCGTGAAAACGGAATGGGCCGGTAGACATCGCGATACGGCTTGCGATAAGGGCCAAAAATCTGCTTCCACTCCGCTGTTTTATGCAGCGCGTAAGCATAGTTGATGGCGTGCCCGGCCTCATGGCGCAGGTACATCATGATCTGGCGGGCGTCTTCCAGATCATTCATTTCTTTTTCAAGGCGCGCCAGCTTGGGATCAGCCAGATAAAACGGTATGCCGATGACCGGCTCCCCGGAAGGGCAGCCCCACTCATCGGTGAGATAACACGGCGGACGGAATTTCTTGAGGCCTTTGCGGTCCAGTTCACGATAGAGCTGCTGGACAAAGCGCTCCAGCGGCGACCCTTCCAGCTTCAGCCCCAGGTCGCGGATGGGCTTGCCCAGGATTTCCTGGACTTCCGGCGGTGCTTTTTCAAAGGCGGCGCGCAAGCAGACTCCGCGAAAAGAGTAGCACAGGCGCGATTTCCAAGGAGTTGACTAGCCGGCATACTCCAAAATCAAAGGTGAAGGGACCTTGAGGTTTGTCCCCATGGATAAGCTTCGATTTCGGTATGGCTTGCAGGTTGAACTTGTCATCTCGAGCGGAGCAGAAGGCCGAAGGGCCGAAGCGTAGTCGAGAGATCCCGGCACTGCCTGCTCTACCATGCCGTTGTGAGGCGTTCTACCAAGGGCAGCAGCTTTATCTAACAAGCAAAAAGCTCACCACTGATTCACACGGATAACACAGATCAAGCCAAGGCGGATCGGGTGATCTGGCAATCGGGTGATCGCACGTGATCCGAAGGCCAAACCTTACCCCTTAGGCACGGAGACACAGAAAAACCAAAAATCGGCGAATAATAAAGATTGAAGGCTCCGATCACCCGATGCCCCGCTCACCGGATCACCCGATCTCCAGCAGGTTTCTCCGGTGCAAAGCCTTAGGGCTTTTCAGGTGAAAACAGGTTTGCGTGAGA
>Ga0070739_10008747_pt1 | contig 10273 bp, 9 predicted proteins | sample Coa_R1_7_FD_66445 | JGI IMG/M metagenome (GOLD analysis project Ga0070739, IMG submission 66445) | Surface soil microbial communities from Centralia Pennsylvania, which are recovering from an underground coalmine fire - Coalmine... | ecosystem: Environmental > Terrestrial > Soil > Unclassified ...
AGCGCCGGCGGCAACGCCTTCGTCACGCGGCTGCTGTCCGTCGCCGCCACCTGCAAACAGCACGACCGCTCCTTGCTGGCCTACCTGACGGCCGTGTGTACCGCCGCTCAGGTCGGCCTGCCCATCCCCTCGCTTCTGCCGACCCCACCCACTGCTCTACCGGCGGCCCCAGTCGCTCAGGCGGCGTGAACGCTTACAATTGGACTATGCTGCTTGACAAAGACGAGCCATTCTGACCTTTAATATCGACGACTTCTACCAGCAAGACGCTGAGTGGAAGAGCGACGGTCGCGCACATTATGGCATCATCGTGTCGCCCGAAATCACTGACCTCGGGACACTGCTGCGCCGCGTCCAGCAGCACCTGGACAGCTGTCCTCCATCCAGTCAATACGATACCGTGCTGTGGCTGGGGTCTGTCAGGTCGTAAATGCCCAGCGCTTGCGCGTCTTGGAGCATCGCGTCAAGGGCGGCCTTCTGCGCGCGACCGCGCCGCTCCTTGTAGGCGATGACATCCTCGACATGAACGCGGCGATGCGTGCCCGCGTAGTGGTAGGGCATCTCGCCCGCGTCCAGTAGCTTGATCAGCGATGGTCGAGAGATGTGGAGTAGGCTCGCGGCCTGCTGCGTGGTCAGCTCGGCGTGCACCGGCATCACGGTCACGGCGTTCCCGCGCGCCAGCTCGTGAACGATCCGGGCCAGCGCGTGCAAGACAGACGCGGGCACGTGCAGCGGCTGGTTGCCCGGACCGGTCAGCTCGGCCCGCGATAGCTCGCCCCGCTGCAGTACGGCGTCGAGCGTCCTGATCTCCTGGGCCTCGTCGGCCGCGGCCAGTACCGTATCACGATCCACTACCGCATCCATCGTCCTATCTCCTCGCGCCCCCTCTCAGCCTACTACGCTAAACGCAATATCCGCAAATGGTGGGGGCGGGCAGCTATTCGTCGGCGTCATGCCGACGATCTTCACCCGCGTGCGCGACGGCCTGGGAGCGTAGTATCAGCGACGCAGCGTTAGCCAGACGACGTACCCGAACAAGGCGCCGACGATCGCGATGCCGACGAGAGTAATCATCAGCTCGGGCGCAAACGGCCAGGTTATCAGCAGGGGACTCGGAGCCGCCGGCCGCGCTGGCTCTGGTCGGGCTCGCGGCTTGGGCGGGAAGAGACACCGAAAGACCCAGCATGCTCCGCCCTACAGACACCCCCAGCATATCGCCTGGGCTACCTCGTTCCGTGTGAAAGGGCGATGGTAGATCGCGGTGACGATGAGCGACACGATGGTGAAGTAGGCGGTCTCGATAACTGCACTACCGAGCGGCCGATCGGCGAATGCCCTGAGCCGCGCCTTCATGCCGCGTCTCCTGAGGCGCGGGCGCCGCCCGCGTCTCGTGCGTAGGCAGCATCGCACCGGGCCGTGCAGTCGTCATGGGCTGCTAGACCAGACCAGATGCCTCACACAGACTATACTGTGTCTTTGGAACGCACGCAGCGTTGCCAGCGTGCCGGATCCGGAATCCAGGCCTGTCACGAACAGGATTGGTTCATCGACCGGGACGACGACGAGGCATAGTAGCACCCGATGGAAGTGGCTGAGTTTGCGCGCGTAGTCGCCGTCGGGCTCGGACGCGCCGTTCTGCACCTGCAGGCCCACGACGCCGCTCCGTACCGCGACACGATCCTGCACGCCTGCTTGCACAACATGGTCTACGACACGCAGGTGGAGTACGGCCGCGAGCAGTACCTGTTCGACCTCATCAGCCTGACCGGCGAAGCCGACTTCTATCGGGAGCGTCTCTGCGCCGCGCTGCCGGCGACGCACGAGCCGCGCGACCGCGACCAGATCGCGGCTCTGCTGCGCCTGTTCGCGCAGGCCGGCGACGACGCAAGCCGCGCCGCGCTATATGGTGCGTTCACCGCCGCGAGCGGCGAGGAGGCCGCGGCCCTCGGCGACCGGATCGTCGAGCTCGACGGCGTGAGCGGGCTACTGTTCGTGGCCCGGCACCTCACGGCGAGCGACTGTAAGCCCGGGTGCGTGGGCAATCTAGTCTCGCTGGCGAAAGAGAAGGATGGGCTGGAGGTGGTAGCGCGCGCGCTGGCGGAGGCTGGCGCGACCGACGCGCGGGTGGCGGCGTTCGCGGCCGCGGCCTAGCCAGCATTCGTCCCCGACGAGGAGATGGCGGAGAGAGCCGCCGCCTGCCAGCAGCGGCGCCGCGAGGAGGCGGCCGACTACGAGCGCATCCGGCAGCGGCTGGCGACCGGCGACGGGCAGGCGGCGGCGCTGCTTCCGCTGTGGGGACGCAAGGCCAGCGAGAGCGAGTTGGTGCGCGCGGCGAACGACCTGCTGCGAGAATCCCAGCCCGGACGCCTGCGCGCCTACCTCCGCCTGTTCCACCGCCGGCGCTTCCCGCTCGATCCCGCGCCGCTCCTCGCCCTGACGCGGAGCGCGGACGAGACGACGGCTCACCTGGCGCTGTATGCGCTCGGCCCGGTCGAGCACCCTGCCGTCCGCGCCCTGGCCCTCGATCTGCTGGAGCGCGGCGACGGGCGAGGCGCGCGGCTGCTCGTGGGCAACTACGCGGACGGCGACTACGCCCGGCTCGAGCGGGCGCTCGGCTCCTGGCCGGACCGCGACCACCTGCACACCCTTGGCTTCGACCTCCGCGAGGTCGTCGCCGCCCACCCGGCGCCGTCGGCGGCGCCCGCCCTGTTGGCCCTCTACGAGCGCGGGCCCTGCTCCAACTGCCGCTACGGTGCCGTGGTGCTCCTGCAGCAGGTGGCGTCGCTTCCCGCCTGGATGGTCGCCGAATGCCGCCACGACGCCAACCCGGACCTCCGCGAGCTGGTTGGCGCGTAGCCCGGGCGCGGCCGATCGGGGCCGGCGCCGCGGCGACCGCGCCGCCTATGTATGCTGGGAGGCGGCAATCGCGGCGTGGTGGAACCGGCGCCAGCAGTTCCGAGGCTCGCCTATAATCCTGGCGTTCGCAATCCCGGCGTGCGATGGCGCCGAAGGGGACGATCGATGCGCCATCTGTGGCTCGCCGCCCTGCCGCTGCTGCTCGTCGTCGGCGCGGGCGCGGCCTGGCTCCTCGCCCGCCCGCCCGAGGGGCGCTCCCAGGGCCCCACCCCCAGCTTCCCCTACGGCATGTTCGAAGACATCTGGCTCCAGGACCCGGACAGCTTCGGCGCCACGCTCGACGACCTGCGCGCCCGCGGCCTGGACACGATCCTGTTCACCAACGGCCGCGTGGCGCACGAGGACGCGCTGCTCGCCGTGGCCGATGGCCAGCAGGACGTGGGCGTGCTCCTCGGTCCGCACGAGGAGCTGCTCGCCAACTGGTACCACAACGCCGAGGCGCCGACCGACCTCGCCACGGCGCGCGAGATCATCGGGCCGCTGGTCGACGGCCTCAAGGACCACCCCAGCTTGCGCGGCTACAACGTCATGGACGACAGCCCGAGCGACCTGGCCCAGAAGATCGCCCTGGCCGTCCAGGTCTTCCAGGAGCGCGACCCGGCGCGGCCGGCGCTGCCCGTGATCGTCGGCGCCCACGAGGCGGTCTACCGCCAGGCCCGGCCGCGCGTCCTGCTCACCTACGCCTACCCGGTCGGCGCCACCCAGGGCCCGTGCGACTTCCACTACCCCGGCTTCAAGGGAGCCGGCGCCAGCAGCTTCGTGGACTACGTGCGGCAGCTCAGCCGCTACCGCGACGCCGACGTGCCGCTCTGGCTCATCCTCCAGACCCACGGCGAGCTGAAGGGCTTCGACCCCGCGGCGGCGCCGATCACGCTGCGCGAGCCATCGGTGGAAGAGGTGCGGCTGCAGAACTGGCTCGCCGTGGGCGAGGGCGCGACGGGAATCTTCTGGTTCGTCTACTCGACGCACCCCCACGAGTGGTGGACCGGCCTGCGGGACAAGCCCACCCTCTACGCTGAGGTCACCGACCTGGCCCAGCGCATGGCTAAGGTGCGGGCGACCCTGGCCGCGCTGCACAAGACCCGCGACCTGGCGACCGTGGCCGGCGGCCCGGCCTACGCCAGCACCCTGGTCAGCGCCGACGGCCAGCATACCTACGTCGTGGTGGCCAACCAGCAGTGCTCGCCGCAGGACCTGGCGGTCCGCCTGCCGGGCTTCCAGGGCCAGCTCGCGGACCTCGAGAGCGGCGCCCGCTACGCCGCGGGCGCGCCGATCCCCTTCCGCGGCGGCGACGGCAAGCTGCTCGAGGCGGTCGGCTTCACCGCCAGCGCCCCGCCGGCCGACGCCGCGCCGCCGGCGAACGTCGTCGCCAACCCGTCGTTCGAGACGCGCGGCGGCGCCTCCCCGGAGCGCTGGCAGGAGCGGCCCGCCGCCCACTGGGACGGCGCGACCGCGCACAGCGGCAGCGCCGCGCTGCGCCTGGAAGGCCCGGGCGACGGCTACACCTTCCAGGCCGTCCCGCTCAAGCCGGCGACCTACTACTCGCTGTCGTACTGGGTCAAGCTGCAGGGCACGGGCGGGCGCGGCGTCAGCGTGCGCTACGTCGAGGAGGCGCCAGACGAGATGTTGCTCCTGCGCGGCCCCTGGACCGCCGACGGCGCCGACTGGCAGCAGGTCACGGACACCTTTTACGTGCCGGAGAGCTTCGGCCGCGGGCGGCTGGACCTCATGTGGGACCTGGCCGACGGCGAGGTGGCCTGGATCGACGACGTGGCCCTCTGCGAGGGCAAGGGCGGCTGCGAGGCGGCCAGCGCGCGCTAGCCGGCTACGGCGAGGCGCTCCATCCCGTGGGGCCGCTCAGCGCTCGCGGCTGATCCGCCCGGCCCGCAGGTCCGCGCTGACGAGCTGGACGCCCGTCCAGGCCATGATCGGGTGGGCGCCGGCCTTCGCCACCGCCAGCGGCTCGAGCGTGCGCAGCGCCTCGACCTCCGCGGCCGAGAGGCCGTACTCGGCGGCCAGCGCGTCCATGTCCTGCACGAAGCGTTGCCGCTCGGCGGGATTCATCCGCAGAGCATAGAGCAGGCGGTTCAGGTTGTACGACTCGGGCGCCGGGAAGCGGTAGTACTGGTAGCCGGTGGCCGGCGCCGCTTCCACGGCCGGCAGCGGCGGCTCGGGCGGCGGGCCCTCCAGCGGCTGGGGCAGCGGGAAGTTCACCACCCCCAGGCCGTGGTGCCAGGTCGGCTGGTAGGTGAGGATCTGGGCCGGCTGGTCGCCGATCGCCCCGAACAGCGTGTACCAGGTCAGGAGCTCCGTGTTGCCTTCCAGGTCGAGCCGCTCCGTGCTGAGCGCCAGCAGCTCCGACGCTCGCCCCCGCTCGAGCACGCCCAGCACCCAGCGGTCGCAGTCGAACTCGGGGTGCGGGTACTTCTCCGTGCCGGGGTAGTGGGACATGCCGCCGCTGGCGAGGATGGCGACGCGCCCGGGCCGCTCGGCGACGATCTCGGCCAGCGCGCGCCCCAGGCGGTAGCAGCGGCGCGGCTGCGGCAGCGGCGGGACGTAGACGTTGACGAACAGCGGCACGACGGGGATCGGCCGCTCTTCAAGAACGTACTCGAACGGCACGACGAAGGCGTGGCCCATCGGCGCGCCCTGGGAGAAGGCCACGTCGAACTCGCGGCGGATCAGCCCCTCGTGCAGCGCGCGGCCGAGCTCCTGGTCGGCGCGCACGCGGTACTCCTTCGGGCCGAACGAGCCGCGCACCTCCGGCGCCACGACGACGGTGAACGTCGGCGACACGGAGAGCGAGAACGCTTCCAGGTGGTCGAGGCCGATCAGGATCAGCGCGTCCGGCCGCGTCTCGTCGAGCACGCGGCCGAGCTGGCGCATGGCGGCGACGGTGGCGTCGAGCTGCGCCGCGTCCTCGCCCGGCTGGCGCAGGAAGAGCGCGGGCGCGTGGCAGGTCGCCATCGCCGCGACGATCTGGCCCATCTCTCTACCTCCCGGCGCGTGGCCTCAGAGCTGCCACTTGGCGCGGATCGCGTCCTTGAACGGGCGGGGGAAGGAGTTGACCTTCGGGAACTGGTCACGCCAGCGGTAGGGGCGGGTGGCGAGGATGATCGCCCGGTCGCTGACGTAGTTCTGGGCGGCGCGGTCCTCCGGGGTGAGGGCCGGGTCGGCCGGGCTGGTCCACACGTCGCGGATCAGCTCGATCGAGTCGCGCACGTTGCTGCGCGTGGCGATCGCCCAGATCACCTCCCGCGGATTGGCGATGTCCACGTCGTCGTCCACCACCACGACGTACTTGCCGCCGTAGGCGCCGCCCCGCGCGCCCGTCGCCACCAGGCCGGCCTGCTTGGCGTGGCCGGCGTAGCGCTGGCGGATGGCGATCACCGTGAACAGCCCCGCCTGGCCGCTGCCGACGTAGCTCCAGACGCCCGTCACGTCGGGGACGCCGGCCTTCTCGAGCTGCTCCCAGAGCGTCGCCGTGGCGAACGGCATCGCCAGCAGGTAGACCGCCGGCGGCGCCAGCGGCGGCATGCCGACGACGATCGGGTCGTCGCGGTGGTAGATCGCCCGCAGGTTCATCACTGGCACCTCGCCGACCGAGTCGTCGGCGTAGTAGCCGGGCCACTCCCCGAACGGCCCCTCGGCCAGCGCCGGCCACTGGTCCGGCGGCGGGATCTCGCCCTCGAGGACGACCTCGGCCGCGGCCGGAATCGGCAGGCCGCTGAGCGGCCCCCGCACGACCTCGACCGGGCGGCCGCGCAGCCAGCCGGCGTAGTCCAGCTCGCTCTGGCCCTGCGGCAGCGGCGAGACGGCGGCGACCAGCACGCTCGGGTCCTCGCCGAGGCAGACCGCGATCGGGCAGGGCTCGCCGCGGGCGTGCCACTTCTCGAGGTTGATGCGGCCAGTCTTGCCCTTGTTCAGCTTGACCGTCATCAGCCGCGGGCCCTGGACCATGCAGCGGTAGGTGCCGGCGTTGACCACCCCGCTGTCGGGATCGACGGTGATCGCCGCGCAGCCGGTGCCGACGTAGCGCCCGCCGTCCTCCTCGTGCCAGAGCGGCGCGGGGATGCGGCCGAGGTCCACGGCGTCGCCCGTGAGGCGGTTGGCGAGCACGGGCCCGTCGGGCAGCTCGACCGGCGGCACGGGCTGGTAGGTGCGCAGCTTCTGGCGCCAGGCGTTCAGCATCGCCACGCCGTCGAGGCGCGGGTCGAGCCGCAGTACCTTCGCCGAGCGGGAGAGGGTGCCGAACAGGTTGGAGACCAGGCGGTAGCCGGGGTAGCCGGGGATGTCGTCGAACAGGACGGTCGGCCCGTTCTCCGAGGCGTAGATCTCCGTCACGGCGCCGATCTCAAGGTCGGCGCTGACGCCGTGCAGGCGGCGCAGCTCGCCCTCCGCCTCTACCTCGGCGATGAAGCCGCGCAGGTCGTCGAAGGTCCCCTGCTCGCGCGTCCCTGGCCGGGTCGGCTCGCTGGCCAGCGTCATGGCAGCGCCCCCTCACGTAAGTAATGCCTATCCGTAGCGATGGCGAGCCCGCGGGCTCACCATCGCTACGCACTCATCAGTAGCTCCAGACTTGCCCGTGTCCGCGGGCCGCTCCCGCTCACGATACATCCGCGGCGCGGCCGTCGTCTACGCGGTCGGACGGCCCGACCGTCAGCGCGGCTGCCAGCCGTCGCGCTCTAGCGCGCGCTCCGCGCGCTCCAGCGGCGCGAAGTCGAACGGCTCCTCGGGGCGTGGCGCCTGGGCCGGCTTGACGACCTCGACGGCGTGCTCCACGATCTCGGCCCGGCTCTCGGGCGTGCTGCGGCCGTCGTCGGTGTAGGCGCGGACGTTGCTGTCGTAGAGCCGCTCGGCCAGCGCGCGGTCCACGTCCAGGTAGCTGGCGATCGTCGCTACCGTCCCGTCGCGGTTGCCGTGCAGGTAGCGCAGCCCCATCAGGCTGGCCGTCACCACGGCGTCGACCAGCTCGGGCCGGGCCTGGAGCAGCGCCGTGGCCGCGCCCAGCCCGCCGTTGATGCCGACGACGTAGTCGCCCATGTTCAGCAGGCGATGGTAGCCCTTGCCGACCTGCTCGAGCTGCGTGTCCATCGGCGGCGTGAGGACCACGGCGTCGATCGCGCCGCCCTCGATCGCCGCGAGCTGCGAGCCGCCGGGCAGCCCCACGACGCGCACGTCGTCGAGCGAGTACCCGAGCTTGGCCAGCGCCAGCCCCAGCTCGGTGTGCTGCGAGTCGCCGACCGCGCCGACGCCCACCGTCGTGCCCTTCAGGTCGGCCAGGCTCTTGATCTCCGGCCGGGCGTAGAGCGAGTAGGTCGACTTGTCCACGCTGACCATCAACACGACCACCGGCGCGCCGTTGAGCCGGGCGTTGAGGGTGGCGCCGGCCGAGACCGTGAAGTCGAGGCTGCCGCTGACCATGGCCTGGACCGCCGGCGTGCCGCCGATGGTCTGGAACTCGAACTCTACGCCCCGCTCGCGATCGAAGCCCTTGTCCTGGGCGACGTGGAAGGGGAGGAAGGTCATCCCGGCCACGGGCTCGCCGACCGTCACCCGCACCAGCGGCCGCGGCGTCGGGGCTGGCGCGGCCTGGACGCTGCTGCCGGCGGCGGGGTTCACCGCCTGGGCGCCACGGGCGGCCGCCGCGGGGTTCGCCGCCGCCTGGCTCGAGGCGGCCGGCGCGCCCCCGCCGCAGCCGACGGCCAGCAGGCCGGCCAGGGTCAGTGGCAGCCGCCAGGCCCCGGGCGTCACGGCCGGACCTCGGCCAGCAGGCGGCTGAGGTTCTCGCCCAGGATCAGCTCCTTGGCCCGATCGGCGATCCGCGCCTCCGCGACGAGCGCAAGCTGCAGCTTGTGGGCCGAGTGCGGGTCGTCGAACGGCGTCTCGGGGCTGGTGCGCTTCCAGTCGGTGCCGAACAGGATGCGCTCCGGGCCGATCTCGCGCACCGCCCGCTCCAGGAACTCCTGCGCCGTGTTCGAGGTCGTCAGGTAGACCTTCGGGAAGCGCCGCGCCACCATCAGCGCCGCCTCGAAGAAGGTGAAGTCCTTCTTGCCCATGTGGGCGATGATCATCGGCACGGTCGGGAACTCGAGCGCCAGGTCCTCGACCAGCGCCGGGTTGCGGAGGGCGTTGTGCGCCGGCCGCACGCGGTAGGGCGGGTCGTCCGGCCGCCGGTCCTCCCGCTCGGGGTAGAGCCAGTCCACGTGGTGGGTGTAGGCGTCGTTGCCGGTGTGGAAGAAGATCGGCAGGCCCCTGCCGGCGCAGTAGTCGAGCAGCGGGCGCGCGGCCGCGAGCACGTCGTCCGGGCGCGCGCCGAGGTCGAAGAGGGGGATCTCGCCCACGCCGAGGCAGCCGCCGCGGATGCCGCGGTCCAGCTCGTCGAGGGCGGCGCGCGTCTGGCGCGGCGAGGCGGGGTCGGGCGGGTAGAGGCCGTAGGTGGCGAAGCCAACCAGTCGATCCGGGAACCGCTCGATGGCCGCGAGGATCGTCGTGTTCGACTGGCGGAACAGGCCGCGCTGGATGACGCTCCGCGCCACGCCGAAGTGGTCCATCCACTCGATCAGGCAGGGCGAGTCGTCGGTCGGCTCGCTGCCCGGCGGGAAGCCCAGCATCTCGTCGACGTTGAACACCCGTGGCGTGAACAGCGGCTCGCGGTAAGTCTTGGGCGCGTGGTAGCCGGCCCCGGCCTTCCCCCCGGTATGGCACTCTGAATCGAAGATCATCGCCCCTCCCGCCGGCGGTTGTCGGCGCCGCCTCTGCCGCTAACTCATCGCGGCGCCACGCTCCGACGCGCCCCCACTATAATTCATCGCTCGACGGCATTACTCGACGATAAATCCGGCGCGGGGCTACAAACCCGGGCTGCACGTCGTCGGCCACCATCGTCCCGCTCGGGGGTAGCATGGCCCGCTCGCCGCTCGCGCTCGTCCTGGTCGCGGCCCTGATCGCTCTCGTCGCGTACTCGTCCCGCGCGCTCGGGCCGGCCGTGGCGGCTGCTCAGTCGCTGAGCTGTCTGACGACCCTGCCCGACGGTACGCCCAACAACAGCGCCCAGGCGCGCCATCCGGCCGACTGCACGCCGGCCGCCGAGGCCTGCACGGTGCGCTACTACCTCAGCCCGATCGTCGGGAGCGGCACGAACGACGATCCCCTGCGCGCCCGCGTGGCGGCCTACGATGCCTCCGTGGTCTCGTTGATGCCGAGCAATCCGACGACCGGCTCGCCGCGGTCCTCCTGGACCTTGAGCGTCGTCGGCGCGGCGAGCCACGCCTGGCTGCAGGCCGATCCGCAGCTCGCCGCGCTGCCCGACCTGCCGCTGGACACCCACCTCGCCGACGTGGACGCGCGCACGCTG
>Ga0070739_10008749_pt1 | contig 10271 bp, 11 predicted proteins | sample Coa_R1_7_FD_66445 | JGI IMG/M metagenome (GOLD analysis project Ga0070739, IMG submission 66445) | Surface soil microbial communities from Centralia Pennsylvania, which are recovering from an underground coalmine fire - Coalmine... | ecosystem: Environmental > Terrestrial > Soil > Unclassified ...
CGGGTGAATCATGGGAACTCGAGCATGGTCCGCGCGGTGGCCTCTCAGGCCGAAAGCGTTTGCGTTTGTTCTCCCGGCCTCTAACCGGAGAGGCCGTCAGTTTTCTTTACAATCACGACTCGGCCGTCAGCCTGGCTTAGCAAGTCATTCAATCGAGACGGGGTGCAGCGGTCCAGAGAGCCTGGGCCTCGGTATTCAGCTCCATTCGGGTCCCCAAATGGTATCGGGAAACTGAGCCTCTTTGGTTAATATCCGGTTCGCACCGGGTTAACATCGGTTCGCACCTTACGTTGCCCGACTCGCGAGGCCGACGGTGTGTGTATAGTGATCCTGGCGCGTGCAGAGCACGCAGAACGGCTTCAATCGCATGCACGACCAAGTCAACGCCAACACCCACGGCTGCTCGAACGGCTATGTCTGGAACGCCTTCCAATGGATGTGTCAGTAACGCTGTTCGGGGAAGGCACCAATCGCGGCTTTCACCGTCACCGCCACGACAGAATACCGGCAGGCGGCCCCCAAGCGGGTCGCGTGCGTGCCTGAGGGTAAGCTCAAGTGGAACAGACATGCCGCAGTTCCTCTCACTCCGACCCCCGCAGCCTGTTCGAAGCACCCCGTGCAGCCTGCACTCCACACAAGACCGTTCCTGCGCACCTGTTCATTTCTCCCCAAAAAACGCCATACGTTCTGAGCCTTCCCCCGCTGATTTCTCGCAATGAACTGGTGAAAGCAGATTTGAAAGGGAGGCCGTTATGATTATCTGGGGCTGGCAGAGACGCCTGATCGATCTGGGTGGTCATGAGACCCGTTTTTGTCCGCGGTGCGCACAGGAACACCTGTTTCGTTACGCGCTGCAATACACATGCTTCCGGCTGTACTTCATTTTTGGAGTCGTGACTTCGAAACACGACCTGCTGCTCTGTACCTTCTGCGGGCAGGGCTGGCGTCTGAAGGCGGGCGAGGGTGTGCCGAGCGTGCGTCCATCGATTCCGTTCATGCACCGCTTCGGACTGCTTGGCTTGGTAACGGCGGTCGCGATCCTTGTCGGCATCACGGTGATTTTGCGATAATTCGACCGGGAGCGAACCGCGCGCGAACACAGCTCGCATTGGTTGCCGCGGTGCGGAAAAGCTGTCCTGCCGGGTTCACGGACCTGCCCGGTTTCAGTCGTGAAGAAGCGGAAGCGAAGGTGCTCTTCTGTTTGCAAAGCAGTTCCGAGGCCTTCAGTTGCAGGCCTTCCACGATCGGATCGAAGTAAGTCGATAGCCGTCCCAGAGGCAACATCGCCGCTTGTGATGGATTGAGCGTCGGCCTCACCATCGAGTGATGAGGGAGAGATAGAACGCTTCCGGCCGACGTTGTCGGGCATCTGAGCAAGGATTCCTGAATTCGGCGCTTTCGGCCGGCCGCGCGCCTCCCGCCAGTGCTTCCGCGGTAGCATAGATGGACTAGAATGGCAGGACAACCGGGCTGTCCGGTTCAGCGGCGGTATGGGACGGGAGAATCCTTCCAGAGAAGTTACTCAGTTGCTGGCGAACTGGGGCCGGGGAGATCTTCACGCACGGGAGGAGCTGATCCCGCTGGTCTACAATGAACTGCGGGGCCTTGCCTCCTCGTACCTGCGGCGCGAGCGCAGCGATCACACCCTGCAGGCCACCGCACTTGTGCACGAAGCATACCTGCGGCTGGTGGACCAGCAGAGCGTGAACTGGGAAAATCGCCGCCATTTCTTCGGCGCGGCAGCACAGGTCATGCGCCGTATCCTCGTAGACCATGCACGCGCCCGGATCGCGACCAAGCGCGGCAGCGGAGCGGCGAAAGTGGCGCTGACCGAGGCCGTGGTCATGTGCCAGGAACAGCCCGGTCAGATGGTCGTGCTGAACGAAGCGCTGGAAAAGCTCAGCGCCCTCGACGAACAGCAGGGCCGGATCGTGGAACTACGTGTCTTTGGAGGACTAGGTGTCGAGGAAATCGCCGCCGTTCTGGGCATTTCCACTTCCACGGTCAAGCGTGACTGGGCACTGGCCAAAGCCTGGCTGTGGCGGGAGATCGGCAACAGCGGGGCTCCGTGACACAGCTCGACTGGAGCCGTGTGAAAGAGCTGTTCGGCGCCGCGCTCGAACTGCCGCCCGGCGAACGCGACGCCTGGCTGGCGCACGCCTGCGGTGACGACGAGCATCTGCGGGCTGAACTGAAATCGCTCGTGGCCGCGTATGAGTCCGAGCAGAACGTAACGAAAGCGACGCAGCCCAACGCGGCCGCGCTGGATGAGCTGGCAGCGGGGAAGCGCATCGGACCTTATCAGATCATCCGGCGGATCGGTATCGGCGGCATGGGCGCGGTCTATCTGGCCGTGCGCGCCGACGATACATTCAGAAAGAGTGTCGCCATCAAAGTTGTTCAGGCGTCCATCGGAACCGAGGAGATTCTCGAACGATTTCGCCACGAGCGTCAGATTCTGGCCACACTCGATCACCCTAACATCGCGAAGCTTCTGGACGGCGGCATCACCGGCGAAGGTCTGCCCTTCTTCGCCATGGATTTCATTGAGGGCGTACGTATCGACGATTACAGCGCGCAGCACAGGCTCTCGGTAAACGATCGCGTGCGGCTTTTCTGTCAGGTTTGCTCCGCGGTCCAGTATGTACATCAAAACCTTGTAGTCCACCGCGACCTGAAACCGAGCAATATTCTGGTAACGGCGGAGGGCGTTCCCAAACTGCTCGATTTCGGGATCGCCAAACTGCTCAAGCCGGATGTATTGGCCGATCTGACGCGGGCCGAGTCCCGGCCGCTGACGCCGGCCTATGCCAGCCCCGAGCAAGTTCGCGGCGAGCCGGTCACCACAGCCAGTGATGTCTACTCTCTGGGCGTTATTCTCTACGAGCTGCTTACGTCACACCTGCCCTGCCGTCCGAAGACCGATTCACCGCAGGAGGCGATGATCGCCATCTGCGAACAGCAGCCCGATCCGCCGAGCGCGGTTATCGGCAGCCCATCTGACGCCGAAGTTCCCGCTGCTGTAACGGCGGCGGCAATTGCCGGCGAGCGAGGCACGTCTCCGGAGAAGCTGCGCCGGCACTTGAAAGGCGACCTCGACAATATCACTCTGAAGGCGCTACGGAAGGAGCCGCACCGCCGCTACGCCTCCGTGGGGCAGTTTGCCGATGACCTGCGCCGCTATCTGGAGGGACTGCCGGTCTCGGCCCACCGTGATACGTGGACGTATCGCGCCGGGAAGTTTGTCCGTCGTCACGCCCTTTTCGTCGCCGCCGCGGTTCTGGTGGCGATTTCGCTTGCAGCAGGCATTCTGATTGCTCTGTCGCAGGCGCGAATCGCTGAAAGGGAGCGTGCCAATGCCCAACGCCAGTTTAATGACGTGCGCCGGCTGGCGACCTCGTTCCTGTTCGAGTTCGATGGGGCGATTCGCAATCTTCGGGGCTCGACGCCAGCGCGGAAGCTGCTGGTACAGCGGGCGCTCGAATATCTAAGGAGGCTGGAGAGCGAGTCACACGGAAATCTCGCGCTCGAGAGCGAACTTGCCTCCGCGTACATCAAGGTTGGCGACGTTCAGGGGAATCCCTACGGGTCCAACCTCGGCGACAACAAAGGCGCGGTGTGGAGTTACAATCAGGCGCTTCGTATTAGTCGAACTCTCGTGCAAGCCAACGCGCGCGATCCAGCCGCGCAGTTGGATCTGGCCCGCTCGCTGAAATCCCTGGGGCAGGTGCTCCCCAGCAACGGGAGTCCAACCGAAGGACTATCAGATCTGCGCACCGCGTGCGAGTTGTTCGCGAGGCTCAGCGCCTCCGACGCAGGCAATTCCGCGATCGAGGGCGAGCTGGCCAATTGTTACCAGGTTCGCGGCGACCTGCAGGGACATTCCGGTCTTCCTAATATGGACGACGCCGTTTCGGCGCTCCGCAGTTATCACCAGGCCCTGGCTATCTATGAGCGTCAGGCCTCCGCAAATCCGAAGAACCGCGATGCTCGTTATGGCGAAGCCATGTTGCGCGTCAAGATCGGGGATCTGGCGCTATCGCACGGCGATCTGAAGCAGGGCATGAGCGAGTACCATCGTGCCCTGGACTCGCTCGGCGAACTCTCCGCGGCCGATCCGGCCAATGCCGAGGCGCTGCGTCTGGTGGCTTTGGGCTACAGGAAGATCGGCGCCGCGCAGGAGGAATCCGGCGATACCAGGAATGCGCTGCGAAGCTACGAAAGGGCTGCGTCGATAAACGAAGTACTGCTGCGTTCCGATCCCGGCAACGCTCAGTTCGCCATGGCTCTGGCGATCACGCTGCGATATTCCGGGGACTTGCTCTCCCGGATGGGCGATACTGCCTCGGCCCTGTCGAACTATGAGAAGGTGCTGAATATTCTCAACCAGCTTTCCGCCGAGCAACCAGGGAACGTGCTGGTGCAGGGGCGGCGCACCGAACAATTGCTCTATATCGCCGACATCCTGCAGCGGCGCGGAAACAAACCGGAGGCGCGACAGAAAACGGCTGAGGCCCAGGCCATCACGAGAAGACTGGCGAGCCGCGAGGACGCAACGGCAGACGATCTGTACGCCTATGCCCTCACCTTTCTGGACTGCACGCCCGAAGAGATGCGGGATCCGGCGACCGCGGTTGAGTACGCCAGGCGGGCCGTCGAAAAATCGCCCAGGGACCCTGAAATCCTCGAGCTTCTCGGGCGCGCGTACTACGAAGAAGGCGACCGTCCACACGCCATCGTGGCAGCGGAACAGGCGCTCCGGGCCCTGCCGGCCGATGGCTCCGGTTCAGCGGCGCGGCGGCGGATCAATGCGCAACTGGCGAAGTTCCGGGCGGCTGGGAAACAGCGCTGATGCCGGCCGCGGCGGGAGGTGGTCCGGCGCTCCCGATGTAATCGCGCATGTGCAGGCCGGCAACAGCCTTCCAATCCCTGCCGTTCCATTTCCGGACGGACGATTCGAAGAATTGGCGCGGGCAGGTTTCGCACTTCCACAGCTTCAGCGTTGCGCTCAGGTGCATGCCTTTCTTCTCCTTCGCCTCGCCAAAACTGGATACAAGCTGCACCGCCGCAGAGCTATCGCCACTGTGCAGGGCAGCAGCCAGATCGGAGTGCATTGCCGCAAGCTGGCCGGGATCAGCGGTATAGCGCGTAGTTGATGAATACCTGCGCAGATACTTTCCGCACGCTGCGCAGTACGGCGCAGCACGCAAATACCAGTGCACGAAGAATCCACCAGCGGCAAATCCCAGAACCTGAAGGGCGGCGATGAGGTACCCGAACTGTCCCACGCCCACGGCGTCGTCGGGCCGGCTTCCCACCCAGCCAATAGACTGGTTGGTAATAGAAAGTCGCATGAACTGCCCAAAGGAAGCGAGCTGGGATATGTGCTGCCCGTTGACCTCGGTCCAGCAGTATCTTAGGAAATTCAGAACCACCCAGGTGGACAGCGCAACGCTGATGGTGTTGAAGAGCATCAGGCGGGTCGGCCGGTGATGGAAGAGTTTCGCGCCCAGGTAATACCCGCTCGAGGCAGCGAAGCCCGCGCAAAGCGCGCCGGCGGGTATAACAGACCAGCACATAAACGAATAAACGGCGATTCCGCACTTTGTTTCGAGGAGAGCCAGGGTTGTGGCTGTGAAAGCGCTCGTGGCGAGCCCAAAGGCTGTTACGGTCAGATCCTGGCCGGTCTTCGTTGCGTGCATGCTGCTTTTCATATCCGCTCCGTCAGGGCAAACGCGGCGACAGAAATGTGCCGATTACGGGCAAACCCGGGTTCGATACGGGCCGGGCGTAGTCTGGCAGCCCTGCGTAATCGCCGCGTTGGTGTCGTCGATGGCATTGGCGTTTCGTACAGCATTGACTCCTGAATTCCGGATATAAGTGGCTCCGGTGTTCTGCAGCCTGGTGTTGGCTGCGTTCAGCGGCTGCACATTCGCGCCGCCATCGACGGGCATCGGGGGCATAACCGCCGGAACCGCACCACTCGGCATGCCGATCGGTGCACCGGCGTTGACGGGCGCCTGCGCGCGAAGGCTTTCTTTCTCCAGGATCTGCACATATCGATGCGTCCGGACCGCCGCTGCGCGGGCCATGGCGTCGCCTTTTTTCTGCAACCTGGCCTCTTTACGCAGCAGCGCCTTCATGCCGGCTCCGATATTCGGAAGCGGTCGGGCGTGAGTGGTAACCATTGACATCGCCAGGGCGAGCGTGGCGACGGGTGCGAGCGTGTAGTCTTTCATAGAGTCCTCCCGTACAGTTCAGCGGGCGTCATCCGCTTTCAGTAACTCTGGCGAGAAAAACCGGCGTGAGGGATCACAGAAAACGAGCGACTGATCAGCGCGCGATTTCGGCGGCCGCCGCCACGCGCGCATCGCTGTCGCGAACCGGTAAACCGAGTTGCCGAACGGGTCGCGGATGTCAAACAGGATGTGTGCGCGCGGGCTGTTGTCTATGGTGGCCGCCGGAAGAGAACGCAACGCCTTAATGGTCCGACGGTTGTCCACCAGGAGCACCTGCTCGCCACGAGGAGCAAACAGCCGCCGGCCACCGTGGTATGGCGACCGGTCCCGTCGATCAGCAGAATGCGTGCGAGGCGCATTCAAGGGCAGAGCGCGCTCACCAAAAACAAGCCAGAAGCCGGCGATCAACGCCGCGCCGACCAGACCCAACCCGGCCAGCAGCTCGAAAGCAAAGGCTCCGTCGGAACCCGGCAGGGAGGCGTTCAGCGCAGCGCCGCCCAACAGAAACAAAGCCGTGAAACCGCCTGCGACGTAGAGATTCACGCGGCGCCGACGCGCGAGTTCACTGTGAATGAGCGCGGTCGGCTGCGGAGACATGAGCATGCTGGTTGTTTCCGCGAACCGCCGCGCTGGTTGCGAGCTGTTTGTACACCTGCGGCACCTTTTTCGTGGTGCTTTGGCAATGGTCAGAGCCTTGCACCCGCAGTCGAGAACATCGCCGCGACCCCGGAGGCGCCCGGCGAAATGGATGGACCACCGAGTCTTGCGAGGCGTTAATCGATCACATCACGCTGAAGCGCGGAGCGACTCGAAGCATGCGGGCCGCGTCAAAGTCGTGCGTCACAGGAAGGGGCACGTGAACCGCATCATCACGCTGCGCGGGAGAGACCAGCCGCGGTCGACGGCGCTGCGGGATTACGTCGGGCAGGCCTACAGCCATCGCCAGCAGCTCATGACGGTCATCGTGCATGGAAGCTGCGGGGGTTGCAGGGCGGGTGCGGCGACACGAATCTTGGCCCGGAATGTTGCGGCCCTTCAGCTCCCGATCCCGGCGCCCGGCAGAGACCGGACGCTACGAATCGCCAAAGCGGTAAACCGAATGACCGAAGGCGTCGTAAACCTGAAAGATGATATGTGCATGCGGGCTATAGTCGACAGTGGCGGCGGGCATCGAACGCAGCACCTTCATTGCCCGGTGATTGTTCGTAAGCAGGACCTGTTCGCCGACGCGCAGCAGGTATCCGCCCGGTACAGCGGCGACTGTGATCGCTCCGGCGGAGCGGCAGTAGCTCCCTGAGGAACGGTCGCGGCGCAGAGTTCTCTGGCCGAACACCATCCACAAAACGCCAATTAACGCCGCCCCAAACAGACCAATGGAGGACACCAGCTCGGAGGCGACCGCTCCATCCGGGCCGGGCAATGCAGCGTGGACGCTGACGCCACCCAGCAGAAAGACGGCCACGAAACCGCCGCCAATCCAGAGAATCACCCGCCGCTGGCGTGCGAGCTCGGCGTCGATGAGCGCAGTCATCTGCGGCGGCATGGGGATGCTGGCCCCCGTTTCGGCGGAAGCCGCCCCGGCTTCCTGAGGGCGCGATCCGGCAGCGAGCTTTGTTTGTGCCGCTTTGACAAGCGCCAAGGCCCTGACGCCAGAGATCAGGAACGCCGAGGCGATGACGAAGGCGGTTGGGGAGACGAACACGCCTCCAACCTTTGCAAGCATAAAGAGTAAATCGAAAATAGCGCCGGTTACGAGCAAGGCCGAGCCAGCGATCTTCATCTTTCGTGCACTCTGATTGTAAGTTTTCATCGGAATCTCCTTTCCGGACTGTGCCGATTCGAAAGGTCAACTCATGGCGAAAAAACATGGCCCCGGCAGATCAGGTCTCCTACAGGGACAAATTGAAAATGGACAAACACTCCCGGGCGAGCGAACCGGATGACGCCGAGGCCGTCATCACGGCGAAACGAGATCCAGAATTACCAGCCGTTACCGTGTTCTGGTCAACCGACTGATGCTTATGGCCTCCGACAACTCCGGAGGCCTGCAGCTCGTTGTTCAGCACCGACCGGGTCGCCAACTCGTAAACGCACGCGCGGCTGTTCGGTTACGGCGCGGTTTCGGCAAACGTTGCGCGGCTCGTTTCCAATCCAACCGAAAGCGTCCTAACGAAACCCAGGGAATGCAGTTTCCGCTCTCGATTCGGCGAGCAAAGAGAAACTCAAAACGGCGGCTCGTCGTCACAGCACGAAAGGGGGGGCCGGGAACCTTGGATCCCGGCCCGGGGTCGTGATCGCGGTTGTTTACGGGCACACGCGGACGCGGATATTGAGCGCGGGGTTGGGTGTCGTCTGGCAACCCCGGGTGATGGCCGCGTTGGTGTCGTCGATTGAGTTCCAGGTCTTTTGCATGTTGATTTGCGAGTTCCGCACGTAGTTGGCGCCCGCGTTTTGCAAAGCGGAGTTAGCAGCGTTCAGCGATTCTGTGGTGACGCCCGTAGGGATGTCGCCCTTGTAGCCCATGCGCCGGAGCGCCAGAGCATAGCGGTAATAGCGCATGGCTGCGGCACGAGCCATGGCGTCGCCCTGCTTCTGCATCATGATCTGGTTGCGCACCATCGCGTTGATACCGGCTCCGAAGTTCGGCATGGACTGGCCGTGGACAGGAAGCGCCGTAGCTGCGATCGCAACCAGCGCGGGAATCAGGGTAATCAGGTGGTTTTTCATATATTCTCCTTGTGGTACAGCGGCCTTCATCCGCTTTCAAAAACCCATGGCGAGAAAGCGCGTCGGCGGAGCTCACCAGAACAACATTTCTTTTCGCGCCTTTGGTGCGCCCGATGGGCGGGCAGAACGGACCGAGAGAATCCCGCGTCGCCGCCGTGATCCCTGGAGGGCTCCGTTTACGCTACTTGGCGGTCGTGATCATGTCCAGAGTCTTCTTCGACAGCCTCGCCACGACATGCACCTGTAGGTCAACTACTTCGGCAATGTCGTAGTGCATCGAGCTGCCGAGCACCATCGCGATCTCGCCGGGATTAAGCTTATAGCGGTCTTCCAGCCACTGGGACATCCCAGTGGTCGCCGCCTGCAGGGCGTCGTTCAGCGACCCAGCTACACCGGATACCATCACCCAGTCGGTGTTCTCAAACCACGGCTGCCCCAGCGATTTGCCTCGCACCAGTTCCACTGTGAACTCAAGTCCGTGGAGGTTTCCAAGGCGTTGCCGGTTAGCTCGCCATCACCCTGCGCCGCATATCCATCGCCAACGAAGAGCAGTGCTCCGGGCTGGAATACAGGTAGGTAGACTGTCGTGCCCTCGCGCAACTGGTTGTAGTCCATGTTGCCGCCAAAACCACCGAGATAGCCGGACCGAAACGATTGGTGTGCGGGAGGAGCGACGCCAATACAGCCCAACATGGGATGCAGCCGAAATGCGGCTTTGACGGGCACTCTAGCCCCTATTATCGGCGCTCCCGTTGCACTGCTGTGACTTGGAAGTCGTTGATCGCGCGGTTATGAACAGTGCCGGTGATCGACAGCTGTAAGCGTCCATACGGAACTGTCTCTGAGGTTTCAGGCGGCCGCTCGGCTTGCAGGGTGCCGGCGACGAAGGCCGAAAAAAGAGCTGCTAACGAACGTGTCTCCACGACGGCCTCAATTCGGACGGTGGCAGTACAGGATATCTTGACAGCGCTGCCGTCGGGCCTCGTGTATTCATCTGCGTCGGGCGGCGTGTAACGAGATTCGGGAAGCTCAGTCCTTACCAAAGAGATGTCATCAACAGTGACGCTCTTGATCTGCGTTATCGTCTGTATGGAACCGCCGAGATCCGCCGGGTCGCTCGCCCGGGTCGCTGGTGTAACATCCTTTCTGTAAATTCGGTTCGGGTCGATGAGGCCTTAGGCGGTCGATCCGAAGCTGTTCTGTTGCGGGCCGGAGCGAAGGCGCGCCGGGTTTGCGCGCCGCAGCGGAGGGCCGGAACAGAACAGGGCGACCTTGTTTTGGCGGGCCAGATCTGTTTTCCTTCTT
>Ga0070739_10008750_pt1 | contig 10270 bp, 8 predicted proteins | sample Coa_R1_7_FD_66445 | JGI IMG/M metagenome (GOLD analysis project Ga0070739, IMG submission 66445) | Surface soil microbial communities from Centralia Pennsylvania, which are recovering from an underground coalmine fire - Coalmine... | ecosystem: Environmental > Terrestrial > Soil > Unclassified ...
AACGGAAGATCCATGCTGATGGTGTAGATCTGTACTCCGGGCAACTTTCCCGCTTCGTCTTCGAAGCGTTTTGTTTGCGCATCGCATACAGGAGTATCCAATGACGGTACGACACTGAAGACGCGAACGCCCGTTCCGGTCTTCTGAAGATTGACGGTCTGAAGCCCGCTATCGACCACCTCGAAATCGGGCGCTTGCTCTCCCACTTTTAACTCTGGCCCTGCCAGCGCGAGTGGGTTGCCTTTCAAAGTTGTTGTGCGTTGCGTTGTCTCTGTAGTGGCCATCGGCCACAGTGTAGCAGGCGGGTGGCTTGTCGGTGATGCGTGCGCGTGAGCCAGCGTGGATTCGAAGTGCGTTTGTGACCGCTCGAACCTGACCCGCTGCCGTACCCAACACGGACTCACTCAATCACTTTCGGCAACTCGCACGCAAAATTCCGGCACTCATAAATCGTGATCCGGCCCTTTCGCTCCAAGCCTGCAATAAATGGAGCTAACCGCGATAACTGCTTCGCCAGATTGTCGGGGACAGCCAGCACCACCAGATTCGGCGCAAATTCTCGCCAGTATTGCCGGGCAAGCGCCTCCACCTGGTTATCAGGCTCGGCGCAGCGCAGAATCACCTGAGCTGGCTCCGCGAAAGAACGCGCGACCGCCACCAGCATCTGCGGCGCGATCGTAGGCTGTGCTTTGAGCTTCGGCGCAAACGATTCGAGCGACCGTTCTGCGCGGCGTTGCAGCTCCTGGTCTCCTGTGAGGTGAGCCAATCGCTCCAGAAGATCGGTCGCGACGGAATTACCCGACGGTTCCGCGCCGTCATAATCGTCTTTGATTCGCAGCAGCAGATCGTCCACCCTACCGGCAGTACTGAAAAAACCGCCATTGTCGGAATCTTCAAATTGCGCAAAGCCGCGCGTCGCAAGATTGAAGGCAATCTCCAGATACGGGAATTCGAACGTACACTCGAACAGATCGAGGAGTGCCTGCGCAAGAAACGCATAATCGTCTAAAAAGGCCGGTACGCCTGCTTCGCCGTCGCAATATCGCCGCAATAACTGGCCTGAATCGCGGTTATACATCCTGGAAAGAACGAAATTCACCGCGCGAATAGCAGCATCCCTATATTGCGCATTTCCAGTAACGGCGTATCCTTTTGCCAATGCCGAAATCATGAGCGCATTCCAGGATGTCAGGATTTTGTTGTCCAAATGCGGGCGGGGACGTTTGCTTCTCGCTTCGAACAGAATTTGCCGGGCTTCCGCCAGTGATTGCGCCGGTTCCTCTTCGGCCTTCGCTTCATAAAGAATGTTCCGCCCGGTAAACTCGCCTTGCGGATCGTGCTCCACATTGCCGTGTTCTTCCACTCCGTAACAGCGGCAGAACAAATCGCCGGTTTCGGGGCCGAGCAGTTCGATGATTTCCGCTTTGGTCCAGACATAAAATGCACCTTCGCGAGTGTGGCCGAGGCGGTCCGGATCCGGGCTGTCCGCATCTTCGGCGGAGTAAAATCCGCCATCAGGATCGGCAAGGTCGCGCAGCACATAAGAAAATATGTCCTCCGCGACACGCGCGAAACGAAGGTCGCCGCTGGCCTGATACGTTTCGAGCGCCGCAATGGCAAGCTGCGCCTGGTCGTACAGCATTTTTTCAAAATGCGGCACAAACCAGCGTTCATCCACCGAGTAGCGGTGAAAGCCGCCGCCAAGCTGATCGTGCATGCCGCCCGCGGCCATATGCCGCAGAGTTCCGGTCACCATCTCCAGCGCTTCCGGATTTCTTTCGGCCGCGTAGTAGCGCAACAAATAGTTCAGGACGACGGGTCGCGGAAACTTCGGCGCAGATCCAAAACCGCCCCAGCGTGAATCGAACGTGCGCCGGAACTGCCAGAAGGCAGACTGGAACAGCTCGCGATCCGGCGCTATCGCTTTTTGTCCCGCAGCTACGATGGCACGAAGCTGATCGAGGACGCTTGCGCCCGACGCTTCTATTTTTTCCCGCTCCTGCTGCCAGGCGCGTGCCAGATATTGAAGTAAGTCGGCAAAACCAGGGCGGCCGTAGCGCGAATCCGGCGGGAAATAGGTTCCTCCAAAAAACGGCTTCAAATCGGGCGTAAGCCAAACGGACATGGGCCAGCCGCCGCTTCCGGTGGTGGCCTGCACAAACAGCATGTAAATGCGATCGACATCCGGCCGCTCTTCCCGATCGACCTTCACCGGGACAAAGTAGCGGTTCAGAATTGCGGCGACTGCTTCGTTCTCGAAGGATTCGTGCGCCATCACGTGGCACCAATGGCAGGTGGAATACCCAATTGAAAGAAAGATCGGCTTGTCTTCTTTGCGGGCCTTCTCGAAAGCCGCCTCGCCCCACGGCAGCCAAGCTACCGGATTCGTGGCATGCTGTCGAAGATACGGGCTCTTCTCCTGGGCCAGCGCATTGGTGTGCATCGCGCTTTCAGTCTAGCGTCTGAAGCGCACGCCCTGCTTCTACTGGGGTTTTCTGGCGGATGCGGTGGTGGCTGTCCGGTGCGTATGTGTACCGGTGCCACTGCTGCCCAGCGCCAACAACTCTTCTATGTGCTGCCGGATGGTATCGGTATTCATCAGCTTGACCCAGGTGCCATCAGCGTCGGAAGCGGGCGTTTGATAGTGAATGTATCCTTTTCTATCGATCAAGACCAACTGCGGAACCACCATACGGTCCGCCATGCTGAAACCCATGAAGTTCATCATCTGGTCGCGTGGAATCCAGCCGACCGGAAAGCCGACTTGAAAATTTCGAGCGAAGTCTTGTACAACTTCGTTTGCTTGCGCATCCGTACGGCCCTCGTCCTTCGCGTTGATCGCCAAGTCAATTGCTTGAAATCCGCGCGCGCCGTATTCCTGCTGGAATTTCGTCATCTCTTTCGAAGCAGCCTGGCAATGGGGACAAGTAGTGAGAATAAATTCCAGCGCGACCACTTTCCCGCGATACTGGCTCAGAAGCCGCTGCCCCTGGCCCGGTATGGTGAACGCCAACTCCGGCGCTTTCCGAAGAGTGCTCGAATCAGCCGCAAAAGAACACAGAACTGAAATGGCCAGCAGGCCGGTAGACGTGAGGATTTTCACCGATGGAACTCCATCCATCAGTGTAACGGGAGCAAATACTTCAGTGAGGAGTTTGCTCGCGGCGATCCGGAATCGTCCTCGGTTCTAAGAGCAGCAAGAATCTGTTCCTCGCTGGACAAATCCGGATTCAGCAAGACACTATAGTTGTTCATCCGGCATCCGATCCCAAATCCAGGGCCAGCAGCCGAGGCGGTTACACGCACCACCTCGACTGCGCCCTTCAGGCACATCGCCGTTCCAGCTTGCATTGGACCGGTGGCGCCCGGTAGCAAGAGCAAGAACTTGAGGGATTCACCGGGAGGAAACAATTGCTCGGAGCGGAAGAAAAAGCTGTCCATGCTCACGTTTTCGGTCTCCGTTCGAAGAGCGCTGATCGCTTCGGAAGAAACCAGGAAGAGTTGTAAGCGCAGATTGACGCGAATGCGGCTTCGACGATCTGTATCCATTCTGGTGTATTCGGGATTATGTCCTACAAATTGGGTCGCCACACGTAAGATCTGTTAAGCAATTCGGAATCTAAGCAGCAGCCAAATAGTTTCCCGATGGGGAAAGCACTTTCAGCACCAATGCCGGACTGGAGAACGCTAAATACGGAAACACGCGACTCCGAAGCGCTTTGGTTTACTTAGACGCCGGGTAATAGCCCGCAACTCTGGGAGGAGAGTACTAGTAGTCAGCCATCTTGGTCACGCGTCATAGATACCTGTATAGTGCACTTATTCGCGTTCCCTCGCACTGAAACCTAAAATCTAGGAACCAAGGGCTTGCAAGATACAGGGGAAGTGCGTTCGACGCGATCACAGTAAGCGGAGGGTGCTGTAACAAAATGCGGGTTTTCTTATCTGCCAATTGTCCTGAATTTTCTCGTTGTCTCGATGAATTGCAATCTATTGCAATCTGCCGGACTATGCCGGATGGCTCTATTCCTCAAGCCGACCTCTATATATGGGAATACGAACCGGGTATTGACGAGAAGGTCGAATCGGCCGCGCGGCAAAGTGCGCCGCAACTCGTATTGGCGAATCCCAAGGATTTGGAACACCTCGGAACCGTACAGTCCGCCGCCTGCGTACTCCTGCGCCCGGTGAGCCCGGTGACGGCCAGGGCCTTTATCGATTTGGCCTTGAAGAGCTGGGAGGCGCGCCAGCGCGCCGAACAAATGGACGCGCTGCGCATGGACAGAGATACCTTGTTGCAATACGTTCTTGAAGTAAACCTCCGACTGCAGGAATACGACGGAGAACGCAGCAATTTTCTCGCCCGCGCTTTACACGATTTCCGCGCTCCCCTAACGGCCTTACATGGCTACTGCGGCCTATTGGCAGAAGGGAAGTTGGGCACGGTTACCCCGGCGCAGCAGGAATTGCTGGAGCGGATGCGTTATAGCAGCCGGCGCTTGACGCGCCTGGCCGGAGGCATGCTGGAACTGCTGCTCGAAGGGCGCTTCGAACAGCTTCCGGACCGCAGCGCCGGGGACATGGAAGAGACCGTAAGCCAAGCTCTCCATGATGTCTATCCCTTCATTCAGGACAAGGGAATAGACATTACAGTTCAGGTGGAACCGCCCGAGGAGGAATTTCTCTACGAGCCCGAACAGATCCAGCAGGTTCTGGTCAATTTGCTCGAGAACTCCTGCAAGTTTACTCCCCGAAACGGCTCAATTGAGGTGCGCGGTTATCCGGTGCTGTGGGACACGGGCACAAATGAAACCATATACGATCCTTCGCTCGAAGGGCAGGCGAACGGCTACCGGATCGATATCTTCGATTCCGGCTCGGGAGTTCCCGCCACATTGGCCGAGAAGATCTTCGAACAGTACGCATCGTATTCAGGGTCGGGTGACCGCTCGGGAGGCGGACTCGGCCTAGCCATCTGCCGGGCAATCGTCTCCTCGCACAAAGGAAAGATCTGGGCTACGCCCAGCCAGGAGGGGGGCCGCTTCTCTTTGGTTCTGCCGCTCGAGAGCGCTCCTGCGATGAAGCCCGGCGGGCAGGCCGCCGGCAGAGCGTTCGTAAACGCGAACGTGGCCTGCTAAGGAAAAAACAAACCACAAATGGACACGATTCTAGTAGCCGAAGACGAACCAGAAGTACGGAGTTACTTGGGCCTGGCACTCAATTGTCAGGGATATGAGGTAGAGTTCGCGCAGAATGGCGAAGAGGTCCTCAACTTTCTTGAAAAAGATGCGGCCAAGGTGTCGCTTCTGCTGTTGGACCTCATCATGCCGTACAAAGATGGATTCGAAACCCTGCGGGAAGTGCGGCGCGGCTGGCCCGCCTTACCGGTGATTACGCTCTCCGGATCATGCACGCCGGCTAATGTGGCTTCGGTCATGAAGGCCGGAGCGCTCGATTTTCTCTCCAAACCGGTGGCCCATGAGGATCTGCTGAACGCCATCGAAAGCGCGCTCGTAACCGACAAGCGCGATGCGCGGCCCAGCGTTTGCATTCGGGAAACGCATTCTGCCGGACCGGTTTCGCCGGTCGGCACCTGGACGGAAAAGGCCGATCTGCTGGTGAAGCGCGTGGCCGGTTCCGATGTTCCGGTTTTGCTGCGCGGCGAAACTGGGGTCGGCAAGGAAGTTCTCGCGCGTAAGCTGCATGAGCATTCGAGGCGCGCCGGGCGGTGCTTTCTCAAACTGAATTGTGCCGCGCTTCCGTCGGAACTCGTGGAAAGCGAGCTGTTTGGCTACGAACGCGGGGCCTTCACGGGAGCCTTTAAGAACACGCCGGGCAAGTTCGAGCTTGCCCACGGAGGTACGATCCTCCTCGACGAGATCGGGGACATGGACTTCAAGCTGCAAGCCAAGCTCTTGCAAGTCTTGCAGGATAAAGAATTCCTGCGGCTTGGGGCGAAAGACACCCAGTCTGTGGACGTGCGCGTCATGGCCGCCACTCATTGCGACCTTGAAAAAGCCATGCTGGAGGGGCGATTCCGCGAGGATCTGTATTACCGGCTTAACATCGTCGAAGTGCACGTGCCCCCGCTTCGGGAGCGCAAAGACGAGATCCTCACGCTCACGCGATTCTTCCTGGATAAGTACGCGCCGCAGGAATCCATCGAGATTTCGCCGGCCTTACGGCAGGTGCTGCTCGACCACGATTGGCCCGGTAATGTGCGGGAGTTGGAGAATGTCGTTCGCAAATTCCTGGTATTCCGGAGCGATGAGATTGTCGTTGGCGAGCTCCAGCGCCGGATGCAGCGCCGAGCCTTCACTCCCATCACCGCGGGCAAGCCCGCGCCGCTGGCGCAGGCAGCATCCGTGCCGGCGTCTGCGCCGGGAGCAGCGCCTGTTGTGCAGCCGGATGAGGACCATTGGCCGCAAGAACGATTGTTGCTCACCACCGCTCCTTCGATCCCGAGTTCTATCCCCGCTTCGGGACGAATTCTCGAAGAAGTCGATCACGCCAAGAAGAAAGCGGAGACGGAAGCGATCCTGGGGGCGCTCAACGCAACGCTATGGAACCGCAAACAAGCTGCCAGGTTGCTCGAAATCGACTATAAAGCCCTGCTCTACAAGATGAAAAAGCTGGGAATTGGCGAGAAGCCGCTGGAAATCCCGCAAGACTGAAACTCGATTACCACACGGGGCCTGTTGGGCATAGAATTGCTCCTGACTATCCACAATGAGGTACGAGAACGCGGCTCCCCGGTCCTGTGAAGAACGAGCCGGAACCGTGCGCGATTCCGTCACGTGGCAGCATCCTTTCAGGAATGTGCAAATTTCCATGCCGCACCGCGCCATGGGGATGCTGGCCAACGAAGCGCTCCGCCATCTGAAAGCGAAAGCGCCGTCCGAAATGGGCGGAATTCTGTGGGGTAGGCAGGCCCTTGACGCGGCTGAACCCGCCACTCTGATCGCGGAAGTCCAGCTTATACCGGCCGAAGGCAGTCTCTACAATGCAACTCCGCAAGATGCCGTGCGTCTGGCGCGCGCGCTGACCGGGCCCCGCAAACCGGCCGGCATGGTGCCGGTCGGGTATTTCCGAAGCCACATCCGGGACGGCCTCGCGCTCAGCGCGGAAGACCAGCGATTCATCGCCGACAATTTGCGGGACCCCAATGCCGTTTTCCTCCTGATCCGGCCGTTCGAGATCGGCATCTGCATGGGGGGATTCTTCTTTTGGCAGGACGGCCGCCTGCAAACGGACACCAGCGACTTGGAGGTTCCATTCCTGGCTACAAATGACGACGGTAGCGAGGACCCACCGCGTGCAGAAGTACACAGCAGGCCCGTCCCCGTTGCCCACATTGAGCCGCGGATGGAGCCGCCCGTTCCAGCAGCCATAATACCGGCGCCACCGCCACGATCTCAGCCCGCGCCCGCACCTCATGACGAAATCGCGAAACCGGAGCCCGTGGCCACTCCGCCGCAAGAACCGCAGGGCAGGAGGGTTAGCCCCCTAGCCGTAATTGGAATCGCTGCCTTGGCGCTTTTGATTGTTTCGGGTATCTCGGCCGGCGTCTCCCTGCTGCGGTCTCGCTCTTTGACATCGCCCAAGGCCGGAATTGGCTTACGCGTCTCCCGTTTGGATAGCGGCCAACTCGATTTGAGCTGGAACCGCGAAGCGCCCGAGCTGACGAAGGCCCACGCCGCAAAGCTCGACATTAGCGACGGCGTGCTTCGCCAGGAACTCGATATCGATTCAGCGCAGTTACACTTGGGACGGCTGATCTATTTTCCTCAAGGATCGGACGTGCAGTTCCGGCTCGTGGTGCTTCTCGACGGCCAGCGTTCGGTCACAGAATCCGTCCGGGTCATTGCTCCAGGAATTAGACTGCCGGGATCGGTCTCAACCCCCAATAGTGGTGTACCGGCCAGCGATCGGCCGGTGCAGCGTCCCGGCAACTCCGCTCCGCAGCGCCGCTTCCGCTCCCCCGAGCTTGTCGCCGGCCGAACGCAGTTTCCAGTTCCACAGAACGGGCATGTGATTCCGCGTCCGGAGATACGGCTCACGGCACAAAACGATCCTCTCCCGCCTGCGGGGTTAGGCGTACTCCCCAAGCCGCCAGAGTCGTCAGCCGCTCCCGTTCCGGTGCCGGAGCGTTCCTCCACGGCCGTGCAAAGCGCGCCAGTTTCGGCATTCGTACCACCTCATCCCGTAAGGGAAGTAATGCCGGATCTCCGGCAGCTTGGAGCCTGGGTGATTAGCGCCCCCACGGAAATCGCAGTGAGCGTGAGGATCGACGAGACAGGCACAGTTTCCGATGCTACCCCGATCGCTAGCGCCAAAAGTCCCAACCGGCTACTCGCAAGCGCGGCGGTCAGCGCTGCCCGGCAGTGGAAATTCACTCCCGGCAGGATGCACGGCAGGCCCGTCCCTACGGACCACACGATCGTTTTCGAGTTCCGCCCACAGGCTCACTGAGAAATCCGCAGCACTTCGGAAGCAATGGTGTTGAACGCGCTCGAAAGCTGCGTGGCGTTCGGTGAATAGACAAACAGCCCGGTAGGCTGCGCGGAATCGTAAATCGGGCTGGACGGATCGTTTGCCATCCGCTTAAGCAGGGTCTTATCCACACCGCCATTGCTGCCCAATCCGATCGTATAAACGTAGATTCCTAACTTGCGGAGCATGGCCGCTGCGTAGTCCGCAGCGTTTTTCGAAGCGGCATCAATGTTTGTCTCCGTAATCGCGAGATGGAGGTTGCCATCCGAACCGGTCACGCTAGGGGTTGCTCCTACATAACAGCTACTGCACCAAGCCAGATTGCCGTAAAGGTCTTGATCCGGAATATAGGCGATATCGTTCCTTAAGTTCCACGGGAATGAGCATCCCGGCAGAATCAGATATTGTTGCCTGGTAGTCGCAATCCAGGGCTGGCCTCCCATAGGGGACACACTGGGATCGAACAGGCCACTCGGGCCCTCTGACATAAAGCCCCTGACAGTGTTCGGTGGCCCTCCGTTGCAGACGCTAGACTTCGCGACCGGATAATCTGCCGTGTACCCGTTCGGTAATCCATCCGTGAAGAAGACTACCACGTTCATCGCGCCGGGTTCCAACAGTGCGTTGGGGTTACTCGGAAGAGTGAACTGCGTTTGCGCAAGGCCGAACGCGGCCGCCGATCCCGTATTGCCTCCGCAGACCAATTGATCCAGCACGGAGTTGAGACTCGGCGTATCTTTGAAATTCAGGGTCGACGGATAGTCCACATTGGCGTTGCCCATAAATGTGATCAGTCCGACCCGATCCCGTTGGTTAGTGAACTTGTCCACAAAGCTCTCGGCCGAAGCCTTGAGAGTTCCGCAAACCGGCCCCATCGAGCCGGAGCGGTCCAGCAGCAGCATGACATTCACATCGCGCCGGGATGTTTTGGCGTAGGCGTTTAAGGTCGTCGTAGAGGCTCCGAAGAGCCCGCTGAAATACAGCGATACCGTCGCCGAGACCTGTACGCTCACAACCCGCGTGCCGTTCGGGCCATCATGAGCGTCGGGCTGAACGGATAGGTTTTTGACGCCCAGATAGCCAGTCGGGAAATTGGCGTTGAAGTACTGCATCGCGATGGCCTTCGCGTTTGCGTATTGAGTGGATGGATCCAGGCCGACATTTAGAGATCGGCCACCCGCCAGCGCCGCTGCATCCGTCGCCGCAATCAGCCTGCTTCGGATGAAATACGCCATGCCCGCGTCGAAAGCAAGCCCCATAACAGGCAATAAGACAAACAGCAGTAGCAGGGTGAACAGGACAAGCGCGGCGCCGCGTTCGGACGCGCGAGAGCGGTTCCTAGAATATAGTTCGCGCATACGATCCAGTCCCGCTGAAGTCTGTCCAGCTAATTGCCTGAGAAATCAAATTCACTTCTGATACATACGCATATTGCCCGGGAGCGTAATGCCCCGTATTATTGTCGTCCTTCGCAAAGAGCGATAGCAGAGAATCACTCACCAGCAGCTTTGTATTGCTGACGTACTGAGCCGGCGGAAAGGTCATCTCCTTGTCAGCTTGCACGCCACTGAAATCCGGAGTGCCCAGCGTGGTTCGAACATCGGCCATGTTTCCGAACACCAGCATCTTCGTCCAAACCGGATGATCCAAATTGTCGCAGGAGACGGCAGGGAGAGCAGCGCAATCGGCCGGAGTTACGACCGTAATGGCGGATAGCAGGATCGCCCCGTTTCCGCCTGTGGCGGTGATGCCAACGCCGGCTCCGAGATTTGGAATG
>Ga0070739_10008752_pt1 | contig 10267 bp, 13 predicted proteins | sample Coa_R1_7_FD_66445 | JGI IMG/M metagenome (GOLD analysis project Ga0070739, IMG submission 66445) | Surface soil microbial communities from Centralia Pennsylvania, which are recovering from an underground coalmine fire - Coalmine... | ecosystem: Environmental > Terrestrial > Soil > Unclassified ...
GAGCATCAGATCCTTCGTGGATTCGCAGCATGAATAGCTTGCTGGCGGAGTGCGACCTCGTCGCCGGCAAGAGCCAGGAAGCGCTGTCTAGGCTGACACCGTTTCTCGACCAGCATGGATGGAGGCGCGATGTCGGGTTCCTTGGAACCCTGGCGCATGTACTGACCGAGTTAGACAGGGTCGAGGAGGCGCGCGAGCACGCGGCTCTCGGCGTGAAACGCGCCATCGAGCAAGGCCGGCAGGACGGTCTTGTCGAAGCGCTCGTGATCGAGGGCGCGGTGGCGACGCTCCAGGGCGTTTTCCTTGAGGCGGAGCGACTACTGAACGACGCCCTCAACCACGCGCGCGATATACCGTTTCCCTACGGCGAAGCGCGAGCCCTCGTCGAGCTCGCTCGCTGTAATGTCGCCGGGGAGAATGTGGCTGACGCGACAACTCACCTGCGTCAGGCGGCATCCATCTTTGCTGCGCTGGGGGCAATGCCCGACCGCCGGATCGCGGAAGCCCTGCTTACCACGATTGATCATCGGAGTGACGGCGAAGGAGGGGAAAATGATCGAACAAGTTGACACCCGTGCGCTCACCACTGCAATCGGGGCCAAGCCCCGGCTCCCGCTCGCCTTCCTGCCGACACCGCTCCATGAGGCTCCTCACCTCTCTAGCCGTCTCGGCATCCGCGTCCTCCTAAAGCGCGACGACCAGACGGGCCTCGCGCTCGGCGGCAACAAGGTCCGTAAGCTCGAGTTCCTCATCGCCGAGGCGCTGGAACAGGGAGCTGACGCGATCATCACCACCGGCGGCTCGCAGTCGAATCATGCGCGAATGACAGCCGCCGCGTGCCGTATCGCCAATCTTGCCTGCTACCTGGTTCTCGATCGCGGCGTCCACCCGGAGATTCAGGGGAATCTCCTCCTCGACGACCTCTTCGGCGCCGCGGTCACACTAATCAAGAGCCCCGATCCTGCCGACGCCGTCGCCGAGATGGAGCGCGTCGCCGAACGGCTGCGTTCGGAAGGCCGCACGCCCTACATCATTCCGCGCGGCGGCAGCGTCCCAACCGGCGCGACCGGCTACGCGGCGATGGTGCCGGAACTACTTGGGCAGCTAGGCGACCTGGACGTGAATCCCGACTTTCTCTATCTTGCTACCGGCTCGACCGGAACGCATGCCGGCGCCCTCGCGGGACTAACCGCCGCCGGAAGCTCGATCCCGGTTCGCGGGATAAGCGTCAGCCGCGACAGCGCGAGTCAGGAGAAGAAAGTCCTTGAACTGGCGAATGCCACGCTGCAATACCTCGGCCTACCGGAGTCCGTAACCGCCTCCCATATCTACGTCGACGACGCGTACACGGGTCCCGGGTATGGGATACCGACGACCGAGATGCTGGATGCTCTCGATGTTCTGGCCCGCGACGAGGGCATCATCCTCGATCCCGTCTACACAGGGAAAGCGATGGCGGGCATGATCGACCACGCGCAGACGGGCAAGCTGCCCCCCAACTCGACGGTCGTCTTCCTGCACACCGGCGGCGCGCCCGGTCTCTTCGCCTACAACCGGGAGATCCATGAGGCGGTCGGAGCACGCATGTGAGGTCCGCCCTCGCATTGATCCGTAACGGCCTGGCTATTATTCGCGGCGGTCAGCTCCGCTTCCGATTGGAGACGTTTGGCCTCTACTTTCCCGCGCCGCCCTACCGGCGTCCGCTATGGCGCGTCTCCCCCCGCGTCGCCCTCCTCTTCCTCCGCCAGCTGCCCGCCTATGGCCGCTGGGTCACCGAACTGCGCGACCTCGAGCGGGACGGGCCGGAAGGCTGGTGGCGAGCGCGATGGCGCGATCGGTGAGCCGCTCGGCGGAGCTCTTTAACCGCGCCCGCCAGGTGATTCCCGGCGGCGTTGACAGCCCCGTTCGCGCGTTTTCCGCTGTCGGTGGGACGCCACTCTTCGTCCGGCGCGGCTACGGCTCCCAGATCTGGGACGCCGACGGCAACGCATACGTCGACTTCGTCATGAGCTGGGGACCGCTGATCAACGGACATGCGTTCGCGCCCGTCGTGCGGGCGATCGAGGAGCAAGCCGCTTTCGGCACGACGTACGGAGCGCCGACCAAAGCTGAGACCGATCTGGCGGAAGCGATCGTGGCCGCGGTTCCCAGCGTCGAGATGGTTCGCTTCGTCAGTAGTGGCACCGAGGCGACCATGTCGGCCATCCGCCTCGCCCGCGCCGCCACGAGGCGCGATCTTATTATCAAGTTCGCCGGCAATTACCACGGCCACTCCGATGCGCTTCTCGCCCGCGCCGGCAGCGGCAGTCTCACGCTGGGCGTTCCGACCAGCCCGGGCGTTCCCCCTTCCGCCGCGGCGGCGACGATTGTCCTCCCGTACAACGACCCAGCGGCCCTCAAGGATACGTTTGCCGAGCGAGGCAGGGAGATCGCGGCGGTGATCGTCGAACCGGTTGCCGGCAACATGGGCGTCGTACCGCCTGAAGACGGTTTCGTGGCGGCGCTGCGCGATGTCCCTCGCCCGCACGGCGCGCTTCTGATTGCCGACGAGGTCATAACCGGATTCCGGGTTGCACGCGGTGGTGCCCAGAGCATCTACGACCTCCATCCCGATCTCACGACACTGGGCAAGATCATCGGCGGTGGTCTACCCGTCGGCGCCTACGGCGGCCGGCGCGACCTGATGGAGCAGCTGGCGCCGACCGGGCCCGTCTACCAGGCAGGGACGCTCTCCGGCAATCCGCTCGCGATGATTGCCGGCCTTGCAAATCTCGAACCGCTCGCCGCGGCCCCCTTCTATGCCGATCTAGCCGCCAAAACCGACTCTCTCGCGACCGGTCTTCGCCAGGCTGCCGCTCAATCGTCGGCGAATATCTCGATCAACGCCGTGACCGGCATGCTCACCGTCTTCTTCACCGCCGACCCGGTGCGTGATCTCGCCGGCGCTGAGCGCGCCGACACCGCACGGTACGCGCGGTTCTTCCACGCCATGCTCAACCGCGGCATCTACTTGCCGCCGTCCCAATTCGAGGCGTGGATGGTCTCCGCCGCGCACACTGATGAAGACATCGAGCGCACGATCGTAGCGGCAGCCGAGTCATTCACCGATTAGTAGCAGCAGCTGTCCTTGAAGCCGCAATTCCGGCAGATCGCCTCTTTGCTGCCGCGAATTGCGACCATCTCGAACCCGCACTGTGGACAGGGAGCAAGCGGGAGGCCCTCACCCCCTGCCCCCTCTCCCGTGCGCGGGCGAGGGGGAGAGACAGACGTAGCGGAGCCCACTGTGGCTACGCCGTCTTCCGAAGGGATTGTTGCTCCGTCTCTGTCCGCCCTCGTCGGCGCGCGGCCTTCGCCGCCCCAATATTCTGCGTCCGATAGCATAGTGCAGATTCGCCTCACTCGCGAGGATTCATGGCCGAGCTGAACGTCGGCGCGCATGTATCGCTCCATGGTAACCCCGCCTCTGCCGTCGAGGAGACCCGCAATCAGGGGTTCAGGAGCATGCAAATCTTCGCCTCCAGCCCCGGTGCCTGGCGTCCGCCGATCGTCGATCCACCGGTATTCGCCGCGTTTGTTGAGGCGCGGCGCGGCCTCGGCGTCGATCCGCTCTTCATCCACGCCATTTACCTGATCAACCTGGCTTCAGCCGACGAATCGCTATACCATCGCTCGATATCGTCGCTCATTCGGACACTGGAAGCGGGCCGGATGATGGAGGCACGTGGTGTCATCACGCACATCGGCAGCCATGCCGGTAACGGCTTCGAGACAGTCGCGGATCGCATTGCCGGTGGACTGACCGAGATTCTGAATCGCGCGCCGGGAGGTATCGACCTGATCCTCGAAAACAGCGCCGGAGCCGGCGGCCTCGTCGGCGCGAGCCTGGACGAGCTAGCAACACTTATCAAGCTGACCGGTCGGCCAGATCGCCTCAAGATCGCGCTCGATACCGCACATCTGACGGGAGCCGGCTGGGACTTTCGAGCCGAGGGCGGGGCCGACCGGCTGGTGGATGAGATTGAAGCGAAGGTTGGCCTGGATCGGCTTGCCGTCATCCACGCCAATGACTCGGCCCAGCCCGTCGGCAGCCGGAAGGACCGTCATGCCAACATCGGCGAGGGACACGTCGGCGAAGAAGGATTCAGAAATCTCGTCGCCCAACCGGCGCTCCGAGCCGTTCCGTGGATTCTGGAAACACCGGGACTCGAAGAGCGCGAACGAGACCAGCACCGGTTGCAGGAAATGGCAGCAGGAAGGGAGCTGATCCATGGCGCGTAAGGTCATTCTGGATGTCGACACCGGTATCGATGATGCTCTCGCCTTGCTCCTGGCGCTGGCGTCACCCGAACTCGATTTCCTCGGTATCACCTGCGTGGCCGGGAACGTCACGATCGATCAGGTCACGCGTAATACGTTGAATGTCGTCGAGATAGCCGGCCGCGACGTGCCGGTCGCCGTCGGCGCGCGCAAGCCGCTGATGAACCGCCTCCGGACGGCTACCCTCTTTCACGGCGCGAACGGACTCGCCAACATCACGCTCCCGGCTCCCGCGCTTCGCCCGATCGACGAACCGGCACCGGCCTTTCTCACCCGCATGGTTCGAGAGCAACCGGGGGAGATAACCGTCGTCGCGGTCGGCCCACTGACCAACATCGCGCTGGCAATCATCGCCGACGCCGGCTTCGCTGCAAACCTGGCCGGACTGATCGTCATGGGAGGCACGGTCGGCCAGCCGGGCAATACCAGTGGAGGAACCGAAGCCAACTTCAGCAACGATCCGGAGGCGGCACGTGGCGTCGTCGAGTCGGGTGTCCCGCTCATCCTGGTCGATCTCGGCGCAACGACCCAGGTGACGCTCCCGATGTCCCGACTCGAACCCGCTGCCGAACGGCAGCTCTCGCCGGTCGGCGATCTCGCCCTCAAGCTCCTGCAATACTACGGGCCAATGTATGTGTCGATCGGCTACCCCGGCCCGGTCCTGCACGATCCGCTCGCGGTCGGTCTGGCAGCAGTTCCGGACCTTGCAACCTACCCTGAGGTCTATCTGGAAGTGGAAACGGCCGGCCGGGAACGAGGCGCTTCGATCGGCAGCTTCTCGCCGGTGACCGGGATTATCAAACCCGTCGACGACCACCTGGACACGGTCGGCGTGGCTCCGCGCCCCTTCAACGCGCGACTGGCGCGGAACATAGCATCGGAGCGCTTCCTCTCGTTGTTCCTGATGAGGGTAGGATTGGCCGAATAGATGATCGTCGTCGTCGGTAGCGCCAACATGGACGTGGTGGCCCGCGTTGAGGACCTGCCCAAACCGGGCGAAACGGTCATGGCGACCGGATACCTGCAGGCTCCGGGCGGCAAAGGCGCCAACCAGGCCGTGGCGGCGGCGCGCCCCGGCGGGCAGGTGGCGTTCGTCGGCCGTCTCGGCAAGGACGAGCAGGGGAATCGGCTGCGGGCAAGCCTGCAGGCGGCAGGTGTGAGCACCGACCGTTCGATCGTCGACGCGGAAAATCCGACCGGCACCGCGCTCATATTCGTCGATCGACTCGGCGAGAACTCGATCGTCGTCGTACCGGGCGCGAATGCCTATCTCGAGCCGTCGGATGTGGATGCCGCGAGCGACCTCTTGCAAGCGGCACGCGTTATCGTTCTCCAATTGGAAATCCCGCTGCCGACGGTCGTTCGTGCCGCCCGCATCGGTCACGGGAGCGGCGCTACGATTATTCTCAATCCCGCTCCCGCCCGTCCCCTCCCCCCTGAATTGCTGTCCCAGGTGGATATCCTGATCCCAAACGAAGAAGAGTTGACAAACGTGAGCGGCGAGCCAACGGGTACCGAAGCAGAAGCAGCCGCGCACTCTCTGCTTCGAAATGGGGTCGGTGCCGTGATCGTGACGCGCGGCGAGCGGGGAGCGCTCGTCGTGACCGGTGACGGGTCTTTCGCCGTCTCATCGCCACAGGTCAATGCCATAGATACTGTCGGCGCCGGGGATGCCTTCGTCGGCAATCTCGCCTATTCCCTGGATAGCGGTGAGACCTTGCGAGATGGGGTGGAGTTCGCGGTCGCGGCGGCCGCGGTCAGCGTCCAGCGAGCCGGCGCCCAACCGTCGATGCCCAGTCGGGCCGAGACGATGGCGCTGCTGAGATCCAGTTCGTGATCGCGGTCACCGCGCAGCACAACCTGATCCTGTTCCTCCACCAGCGATTCGCGTTTGTCGTCGTCACGTACTGCCTGATCGTCGGCCTGTGGGGACTCGGCCTCTTTCTTATTGGCCGGCAGCCGGTCGGCGGATTCCTTGGCGCGCTCGTCCTCGCCGAGGGCGTTGGGATTCTCCAGGACATCATCGGCCTCATTCTGCTGGCCACCGGCAAGCGGCCGCACGATCTGCTCCATCTGCTCTACGGCGTGGTGATTGTCCTCACCCTGCCGTTCGTCTGGAGCATCTCCGACCGCGGCACAACCCGGCGCGATTCCCTCTACCTGGGCCTGGCGATGATCTTCCTCGTCGGCATAGCGCTGCGCGCCATTACTACGGCCGGACCCTGACCGCGCGGTTCACGGAGTCAGTGTTACACTGAAACCGTGGACAAGTCGAACCCGACAGAGCAGCAGAATGTGACGGTCAGCTTGCCGGGAGATCTCTTGCGCGAGGTCCGGCACATGGCAGTTGACGAAGGCGTCTCCCTGTCGCGTTATATTGCGCTGATTCTGGCCCGGCAGGTCGAGAAGCGGAAGTTTTACGCTGCCGCGCGAGAGCGCCAGCTCAACCTCCTACATTCTGGCCTCGCGCTCGGCACGAACGGGCGTGCCACGTGGACCCGCTCCGACCTTCATGACCGCTGAGTTCTGCGATACGAACATCCTGGTGTACGCGTACGATGTCACGGCAGGCGTGAAACGCGAACAGGCAGAAGCCCTCCTTGCGCGCCTCTGGACTTCGGACGATGGGGTGGTCAGTGTACAGGTTCTGCAAGAGCTATTCGTAGCTCTGACCAGGAAGATCCCCCGACCGCTGACGGCGGTGGACGCGCGATTAATCGTTTCCGACATGACTGCGTGGCGAGTCGTCGAGCCGAATTCGCGCGACGTACTGGACGCCATCGATGGAGCGGATCGCTGGAGAGTCTCGTTCTGGGATGCCATGATCGTGACCGCGGCCTCGCGTGCCGGGGCGCGAATAGTGTGGTCCGAGGATCTGAATGCGGGCCAGAGCTACGGGGACGTCACCGTTTACAACCCATTTTCGCTCCCCAACCACTCATCGTCAGCACCGGAGTAGGTCCTTCAATCGCTCCCACGCCCCCACCATGGCGACGTCGCCCTCGGTCATCGTTGAAAATCGCCTTACCGCGACGCTAGAGTCGTGCCCAGGCGAACAAACCCGTCGCTTCTTAGGGGACCGAACTCATCCGGGTGGAGGATCGCCGCCAGGATTTCGACACCGTCGACCAGGCGGGGCCCGGGCCGGTTGAAATACGCCGAGCCGTCGACGGCGAAGACGTTCCCTTCCCGCACCGACGCCAGCGATCGCCATACATCCGGCAGCGTCACGTCTTCGCTCTCCCGGATCGTTCGCTCTAGATCGAATCCGCACGGCATCAGGACGGCGATTTCCGGGTTCGTGCCCGCGACCTCGTCCCAGGCCACCTGGCGTGACGGCCGTCCCGCCGTGCCAAGGACATCTCGACCACCGGCCAGAGCAACCATTTCCGGCACCCAGTGCCCACCCACGAACGGCGGATCCAGCCACTCGAGAGTGAGAACCGGCACCGGCGGCCGGCCCGCCACCACCTCTCGCACCCTTGCAACGCGATCGCGCAATCGATCAACGAGCGCGATTGCCTCCCGCATCCGCCCCGCCAAGCGTCCGACGCGCAAAATAGTGTCGAATACCTCGCCGAGCGTGGTCGGTTCGAGCGACACGACCTCGGGACGGCTCGACAGCGATCCGACGACATCCTCCACCTCGTTGCTGCCCACGGCGCAGACCGCGCAGAGGTCCTGCGTCAGAACCAGGTCCGGCTGAAGCTGCTCGAGAAGGTCGCGGTCGAGATGATAGATCGTGGCGTTTTCGGCCAGGCTCTCGCGCACCGCGGCGTCAATTTCTGACTGCGAAAGAGACGGCGAGTCGATGATGCTCGAGGTAACGTGGGGCTTGGCGCGTGCCTCGGCCGGGTAGTCACACTCGTGCGTGACGCCGACCAGGCGATCGCCAAGACCAAGCGCGAACACGATCTCGGTCGCGCTCGGCAGCAGCGAACAGATACGCGGTGCATCAGTCATATGCGTCCCCATTATCCACGCGCGCCGCCTGGCCGATGCACTGTGATACCATGCCAACAGATTCGGTCCGTTACCCACGCCCGTATCGCGTCCGCGGGCCGCTGTATCCAGGAAGGATTGCCGTGAAACCGTTCTACCTCGCTGCCGGGCTGATCGCACTCATCACGGGAACCGCTCTCGCGTCGGCCGCATCCTTTCATCCGAGCGCTCCGGCCGCCCAGCGAACCGTAACTCTCCGAATATTGCCAGTGCCGGGATTCCATGCCCGGAGCATTACGATTTTGCAGACCGGCGGAACGGCAACTGCCACAGCGACGGCTACCGCAACCGGGACGGCCACGCCGACCCCGGGTACACCGACCGCCACGACGCCCCCAACGCCGACTCCAACCGCCACCCCTCCGCCGTACCCTGACGCCGTCACGCTACTACAAAACATGTCTGTCGCATTCGGCGCGGTGCGCTACGTACATTTCCTTGATGCCACCGACGTCACGCCGAGCAGCGGAGCCGGAGTTCACTTCAATGTCAAGGCGCGTGGTACCGCAACCTGCTCTGGACCGGCGTACAAGGTAAACGTGACTGCGTACGCCAAGGTGATAGGAACCAAGCGGGGACAAAACCTCAAATATCAGCTGATCCACATCAAGAAGGCGTACTACCTCAAGTCCTTCCAGACGAAGTACAAGTGGCAAAAATCGCCGGCCAGCAAGACATACGCGTTCGGTATCCCGCCGGCTGCCAATCCGCTGTATTGCACGAGTGGCTCCGGTGGGGGCTCGGGCGGAGGGGTCAAAAGGAACCCGCCGGTGGATCTTGGGCCCCAAACGTTTAACGGCACCAAGGTATGGCACGTCAGGATGACGGGCTCGGAAGCGTACAACAAGAAGCGCATTCCATTTACCCTCGATATTCTGATCACGCAGAAGGGCTATCTTCTGGCGAAGGAAGCGCTGGTAATCAACGACACCGTGGATAGCCAGGTCCTCAAGAACACGTACGTCCTCAGCAAGTTCAACAAGAAGGTTACGATCAAGGCGCCGTAGGCGAACGAACGCTGTCGGTTACATTCGAGTAGGAGACGTTGCAGTGGACGCCTACGATATGTCGCATAAGCTGGCCTTCGCCGGCCGCTTCTCCCCCGTGCCGTTTTTCACTGGTCCCGAATTCACCAATTCGGTGCCGGGCGTTCCGGTACTGTCGATGGTGCGTGTCTTCATTCGCCCCCAGGACTGGTCGCTTGAAAACGTGCTCACGATTGCCAGGGAGATTTCGCAAGCTCTAGGACCAACCGAGCAGTTCGATGTCGGCATGACGCTGGCCGCGAAACCGGTCTATGCCCCCGATCTTCCCGCCGCGTCGACGACGGCCCGCCTCACTAAGCTCGACCCGTCGGATCGCCGCGTATTTCTTCGCGTGTCCGAAGGGGACGGTGACAAAGTCTTTGTCGCGAGCTTCCCGCGTCTGAACTTCGAGCCGAGCGGCGAGGACTTCTGGCGGTCGATCTACGCTCCTGGCGCGGTCAAGTATTCCGGCCAGCAGTAGGTGCTCTCGCTCCTACCGATCAAGGGTCTACCCCTCATCCGTCCCGGCAATTCGATTGCCGATCTGATCGTTAGCGGCGCGGCTTCCACCGGCATTCAGGATAGCGATGTCGTCGTCATCGCGCAGAAGATCGTATCGAAGGCCGAGGGGCGGCAGGTCGCCCTCGACTCGGTCGAGGTTTCGCCACGGGCCGCTGCTTTAGCCAGGGAAACCGAGAAAGATCCTCGCCTCGTCGAGTTAATTCTTCGAGAGACCCGTGAAGTCATCCGGTATCGCCCCGGTGTCCTGATTGTCGAAGATCGCCGCGGCTTCATCTGCGCCAATGCCGGAATCGACCGCTCGAACGTCGAGCAGACGGATGACGGAGAGTCGGTCCTTCTGCTCCCCGTCGACCCGGACGCATCGGCCCGGTTGATTCGCGACCGGATTCGTGAGCTGACTG
>Ga0070739_10008755_pt1 | contig 10265 bp, 6 predicted proteins | sample Coa_R1_7_FD_66445 | JGI IMG/M metagenome (GOLD analysis project Ga0070739, IMG submission 66445) | Surface soil microbial communities from Centralia Pennsylvania, which are recovering from an underground coalmine fire - Coalmine... | ecosystem: Environmental > Terrestrial > Soil > Unclassified ...
CTGAGCAGCCCGCCCAGGGCGCAGAGGACCGAGGCCAGGCGGGGCACGATCACCAGGGGAATCTCCAGCTCCTGCGCCAGGGTGCCGACGTGGAGCGGGCCGGCGCCGCCGGCCGCGACGAGGACGAACTGGCGCGGGTCGTGGCCGCGGCGGATCGACACCTCGCGGATCGCGTCGACCATGTTCTCGTTGACCACCTGGTAGGCGCCGTAGGCGGCGCGGCGCAGGTCCAGGCCGAGCGGCGCGGCCACGCGCTCCTGGAACGCGCGCTCGGCGGCGACGACGTCGAGGCGCAGGCGGCCGCCCCAGAACCGCTCCGGGTCGAGGTAGCCGAGGAGCAGGTTGGCGTCGGTGACGGTCGGCTCCGTGCCGCCGCGGCCGTAGCAGGCCGGCCCGGGATAGGCGCCGGCGCTCGCCGGCCCGACGGTCAGCATCCCCCGCGCGTCGACGCCGACGATGCTGCCGCCGCCGGCGCCGATGGTGTGGATGGCGACCATCGGCAGAGCGATGCGGTAGCCGGCCAGCTCGCCCTCGGTGGTCACGTCCGGCAGGCGGTCGCGGACCAGGCAGACGTCGAAGCTGGTGCCGCCCATGTCCACGCTGATCGAGTGGTCCAGCCCGTGCAGGCCCGCGACGTGCGCCGCGGCCACCGGCGCCGCGGCCGGCCCGGACAGGACGCTGGTGGCGCCGAGCCGCTTGCCCACCTCGGGAGCGCAGACGCCGCCGTTGGACTGCATCACCAGCAGGCTGCCCCGGAAGCCGGGCTCGCGCAGACGAGCGTCCAGTCCCGCGAGGTAGCGGGCGAGCAGCGGCGAGACGACGGCGTTGACGGCGGTGGTGCTGACGCGCTCGTACAGTCGCACCTGGGGCAGCACCTCGCTGGAGAGCGACACGTGCAGGCCCGGCCGCCGCTCCTCCAGCGCGCGGCCGACCGCTAGCTCGTGGGCTGGATTGAGGAAGGAGAATAGGAAGCAGACGCCCACGCCCTCGACTTCGTCGCGCTCGAGCGCGGCGATCGCCGCCTCGACGCTGCCCTGGTCCAGCGGGACCAGCTCGATGCCGTCGCAGTCGAGCCGCTCGACGATGGGGTGGATGCGCCGGCGCGGGATCAGGGGTGGGGGTGGCGCGCTGCGCGAGTCGAGGGGCCGCTCGCGCATGCCGCGGCGCATGCTCAGCACGTCGCGGAAGCCGTCGGTCGTGAGCAGCGCCGCGCGGGCGCCGCGACCGGTCAGCAAGGCGTTGGTGGCGACGGTGCTGCCGTGGACGATCCGCTCCGTCTGGGCCAGCAGCTCGGTGAGCGGCAGCCCGCGGGCCGCGGCCGCCTCCTCCAGCCCGGCCAGCACCGCGCCGGCCAGATCGCGCGGGTCCGACGGCACCTTGGACAGCCGCAGCTCAGCGCCGTCGCTGACGAGGACGTCGACGAAGGTGCCCCCGGTGTCGATGCCGATGGTGAACGCGCCTACTTCAGCACCTCCCGCAGCTTGGCCAGCGCCCCGGGCGGGGTGGCCAGCACCTGGCGGTAGATGCGGGCCACCTCCTCGCCCGGCGTGGGCGATACGATCGCCCCGATCTTCTCCGCCTCGGCCTTGAACTCAGGGTCGTTGAAGGTGTCCATCAGCGCCTTGCGCAGCGCCGTCAGCCGGTCGGCCGGGATCTCCGGCGCCGCGGCATAGGAGTAGTACGGGTAGACCTCGGTGGAGATGGCCTGGATCAACTGCCGAGCCTCATCGGTCCGGGCCAGGGACTCGACCGTCGGCACGTCCTTCAGCCAGGGGCTATCGGTCGCCCCGCCGCCCATGACCAGGATCGCCCGTAGCGGCGGGTCGGGGCCGTCGAACAGATACGGCCGGCCGGTCATCGTGTCGAAGCCGGGGCAGGCGCCGTTCACCTCGCCGGCCTCGGCCGCCGCCAGCGCCTTGGCGCCGCTCTCGTAGCCAGAGACGACCTTGAACCGCGTGCCGATGGCGATATTGAGCACGGCGGGGATGTCGTAGTTCGGCGTGCCTGGCCCGATCGCGCCAGTGATCAGCTCCGTGCCGTCGATGAGGTCCTGGACGCTCCTGACGCCCGTGTCGGCGCGAGCCACGCAGGTGGTCGTCGCCATACCGCCGGCGGCCAGCCAGTTGAAGCGGGCCGCGTCGAACTGGATGCCTTCCTTGCCGATCGCCTGCTGCAGCGGCAGGCCGGCCCCGATCGGCGTCATCACCGTGCCGTCTTTGGCCTCGCTGGCGTAGACCAGGTTGGCCGCCAGGATGCCGCCCGCGCCCGGGCGGTTCTCGACGATGACACTGGGATTGCCGGGGATGTACTGGGACAGGTGGCGAGCGACGACACGGGCGTGGACGTCGAAGGCGCCGCCGGCGGCGTAGCCAACGACGATGCGGACCGTCTTGCGGCGGTAGAAGTCGGCCACCGCCTGCTGCTCAGAGGCGGCGGTGGTGGCGGGCGCGGCGGTGGGCCCGGCCGCGGCAGCGACTTTCGGGGGCTCCGCCGGCCGGGCCGGCGCCGCGGCGGAGGCACAGGCCATCAGGCCGACGGGCAGGAGCACGATCGGGACGAGCACAGCGGCCAAGCGCCTCATCTTCCCTCCCGGTCGGGCGACCAGCGAGGCCCACGCGCGAACCCGTGGCTGCCAATATAGCCCGGCCGTGGGGCCCGATCAAGCGACCGATCGGTCGGTGGCGATGCCAATCGTGACGCGCGGTCAGCGACTCACCAGGGCGTCGGCTCGGACCGGCTGCTCGGCGCGCAGGTAGCGGTCGAGGAAGCGGAGCGCCTCGTCCCAGCAGTCGCCGGCGGCGACCGGGTCGTAGGCGCTGCCGTCGGGCAGGGCGAAACCGTGGCCCGCGCCGCTGTACACCTTCAGCTCGAACCGCTTGCCCAGCGCCTCCAGCCGCTCGGCCATGCGGTAGGTCAGCGCCACCGGCGAGACCGTGTCGGCGGCGCCATGCAGGGCTACGATCGGCGCCTGGATCCGCTCCGGCTCGGCGAAGGCGTCGAGGCGGTTGGCGTCGACCTGCTCCTTGAGCGTCGCGTGGAAGGCGACGCCGGCACGGGCCCAGGGAAACCGCGCCAGGGCGACGTACGTCAGCGCGCCGCCGCGGCAGTAGCCGCCCACGGCGAGCCGCTCGCCGTCGACGTCGTCGCGGCCGCGCAGGTAGGCCGCCGCATCCTCGACATACTGGAGGATCGTCCGGTCGTGCGGCTCTGGCTCGACGCTCTTCCAGTCGATCGCCAGCGCCACGTAGCCGGCCTCGCCCAGCCGGTCGGCCGCGCGCCGGTTCCCGTCCAGCAGGCCGTTGATCCCGTGGATCATGATCGCCGCCGGGTAGCGGCCCGGCGCCGCGGGCCGCCCCAGGTGCCCCCGGACGGTCGCGCCACCACTGCGGAACTCCACGGTCTCGCCGCCGAGTATGCTCCAGCCCATGCCGCGGCTCCTTTCTCCGGGCGCTGTCTCGGCCCGACCCGGGTGGTCGGGAGGCGTCCCGGACGCGCCACAGTCTAGCAGCGCGGCCCCCGCCCGCGCCCACCGGCGGCGGCATGCCCGGCGGCCGATTTCGGCTACACTGGAGGCGGTGCGTGCCGCGCCCGGCCTGCGCGCCAGTCTCGTCCGTCCGGAGCACGTCTATGGAGCGCGGGAGCGCCGCCGAAGCGCCTGTACCGACCACTCCCCAGCACATCCTCGACGCCCGCCAGTTTGCGCGGCCGTGGCTCGAGGAAACGCTGTTCCCGACCACGCGCACGCTGCAGCAGACGCCGCTGTCCGCGCTGCCCCAGGCACTCCGGGGCAAGCGCCTGTTCTACCTGTTCTACGAGCCGAGCACTCGCACGCGCGTCTCGTTCGAGACGGCGGCGATGCTGCTGGGCGGGCAGGTCGTCGGGATCGACAGCGACGAGCAGCGGGCGCGCGACGAGCGCCTGGAGGACCGCATCCAGGTGCTCAACCAGTTTCCCTACGAGTTCATCCTCCTCCGCTACCATGAGGAGGGCGGCGCGCGGCGGGCGGCGGCTGTCTCGCGGGTGCCAATCATCAACGCCGGCGACGGCACCGGGCAGCACCCGACGCAGGCGCTGCTCGACGCCTACACCATCTGGCAGGAGCTCGGGCGGCTCGACGGCCTGCAGATCGCCCTCGTGGGCGACCTCTCCTACGAGCGCACGACCAACTCGCTGGCCTATCTGCTCGGCCGCTTCCGCGACCTGACGCTGTATCTCGTCTCGCCGGACCTGCTGCGGATGCGCGACGAGGTGCGCGACTACCTGGTGGCGAGCGGCGTCGACGTGCACGAGGTGCCCGACCTGCGCGAGGTGGCGAGCGGCCTGGACGTGGTCTACATGACCCGCGCCCACACCGAGCGCCTGGAGCACGCCCGCCGCTACGACCGCGGGCGCCGCTCCTACGCCGTCGACGCCGAGCTGCTGGCCGAGCTCCCGCGACACGCCATCGTCCTTCACCCGCTGCCGCGCGGCCGCGAGCTGCCGGCCGACCTCGACGCCGACCCCCGCATCGCCTGCTTCCGCCAGGCCGGCAACGGCCTCTACCTCCGCATGGCCCTGCTCTCACTCCTCGCCCAGGGGGCGCCGGAGGCGTAGGGACGCCGACCCTCCTGGACCGGCTGGTGGGCCGCGGCCGACAGCCACTACGGGCCGCGGCCCAGCCGTTTGTCAGCCCCAGCGAGGCTGCTCGCCGAGGTCGATCCCCAGCGTGGTCTTGCCGACGATCTCGTGCACGAGGGCCGAGTTGGCGGGATGGAAGCCACCGCAGCGCACGTCGCGGTACAGCCGTTCCAGCTCGTTCGCCTTGAACATGCCGGCGCCGCCGGAGATCTCCATCGCCAGGTCGACCACGCGCTTTGCCGACTCGACGGCGTGATACTTCGCCGACACGATCTTCGCCGGCCAGGCCGCGCCGTGGTCCACGCCGTCCGACCAGTCCTGCGCGATCCGATCGAGATGCGGTCCTATGGCATCGAGCTGTAGCGTCATATCGGCCACCGAGTGCTGCACCTCCGGGTGGTAGGCCATCGTTCGCGAGACGGCCAGCGAGGTCTTCCGGTGGGCGGAGGCTACGGCCAGATCCCGGGCGCGCAGGGCGATCGCGTAGTAGATGTTGCCGAAGTTCAGCAGCCCCCAGGCGAACACCGCCCCGACGAAGTGATCCATGCTGCCGGCCGGCAAGATCCGCCCGACGTACCGGTCCGGGATGAACACGCCGTTGAGGATCGTGTCGTCGCTGCGCGTAGCCCGCATCCCCAGGGTGTCCCAGGTCTCTTTGATCTCGTATCCCGGCGTCTCACGCGGCATGAAGGCATGGACCACCTTCGGGTGTTCGGGGTCCGAAGTGTCCAACGCATGCAGGCCAAGGCGCGTCCAGACCGGGCTCAGGCTGCCGAACATCTTGCGCCCGGTGATGTGGTACCCACCGTCCACACGCTCGGCCGTGCTCGTCGACAACAACAGCGGCAAGTCGTTGCCCGACTCGCCATGGCCGGCGGCGAAGATCTCGCCAGCCGCGGCCTCCCGCAGCAGCCATACCAGGGACGTGTCTCCGGCTCGGTAGAGGTCCGCGGCCACGCCGGTCCAGTAGATGTGCATATTGGTGGCGAGCGCCGTGGCCGGCGCGCGATAGGCGAGCCGACGCTGCTCGCGGCAGACCTCGGCTAGCGACAGTCCATGGCCACCGAACTCCTCCGGCACCGCCGCCAGCAGGTAGCCGGCCGCCCGCAGCTCCTCGAAGTCCTCGGTGAAGAAGCGATTGTCGCGGTCGTACCCGGCGGCGCGCTGTCCGCAGCGGTCGATGAGCTCGTCGGTCAGGATCGGTCGTGGTGGTGCGACGGCGGTCATGGTAGCTGCTCCTTGACTCTCGGCTTATCGCGGAGCCACTGCTCCGTGCCCATACCAAGCATGACCGATCCCGGTCACCGCGCCATCCCGAGAAGTCGGGATCTTGCACAGCGTCCCTCGGTGTGCCGGGAAGCTCCATCCAGATCACGGGAAGCCACTACATACTGGTGCTGCGAGCAGTGTTTGCCGCGGCAAATGCTGATCTCAGCACGTGTCTCAAGACAACCGGGGGAACTCAGACGATCCCGTTGGTGAAGGCGAAGGCAACCGCTTCGGCGCGGCCACGCACCCCGAGCTTCTGGTAGATGTGGGTGATGTGGCGCTCGACCGTGTGGATGCTGATGACCAGCCGGCCAGCGATCTCCTGGCTCGTGCAGCCGGCCGCGATCAGTCGCAAGACTTCGGCTTCGCGAGACGTCAAGCCGCCCGGCACCGCTCCGGCGCGCTCGGGCGGAGCCGGCGCCACGGCGGAGCTCACGGCGGATGGCAGCGTGACGGCGAGTGCTTCGGCGACGGCCCGCTCCAGCGACATCCGCCGGCCGTCCGCCAGGGCAGCCTCGAAGGCAACGTGACCGAGCACATGCTGCCCGGACCTCGTCACTTCGCCGAGCACCGTCGCCACCATCGGGATAGGCCGCACCCTGACCGCGTCACTGACCGCGCCCGCGGCACCGGCCAGGTGTGCCGCCCGTTCGAGCTGACCGAGCGCGGCAGCGAGCCCCGCGAAGTTAGCCAGCAGGTTGCCCATGAGCCAGTGCGAGCCCAGCGACCGCACCAGCGCCAGGCTCTCGCGGAAGTGCGACCGCGCGGAGCGATAGTCGCCCTGGCTACAATCGACCATCCCGAGCAGGATGAGAATGGTGCCTGCCCCCTCCCGGAAGTCGAGCTCGCGTCGGATCGAGAGGCTCTCTTCATACAATCGCCGCGCGGCTGGATAGTCGGATTCGATGTGGGCAGCCAGACCCAGGAGGTGGAGAGCCCAGGCCACCAGCCACCTGTCCCCAGTCGCGCGCGCGAGCTCCAGACTCTGGGAGCCCAGCGTCCGAGCGGTGCCGGCGTCGCCGTCAAAGTAGGCGACGCGGCCGAGGAGGTGCAGGGCCCACGCCGCCGACCAGTCGTCGCCACGCTGCCGGGCGAGCGCCAGGCCCTCCTCCAGGAGCCCTCGCGCGGCAGCCGCGTCGTGCTGCAGGTGAGCCAGCCAGCCGGCGCCCGTCAGCGCCGTCACACGCGCGGCAGATGGGCCGGGGTGATGGCGTAAGGTCTGCCCCAGCCAACGCCGACCTTCGTCCATGTAGCTGCGGATCTGCCAGAACGAGCTTAGTCCGCCGCTCAGCCGCAGTCCTAGCTCGGCGTCACCCTCGGTGGTCTGGCTCCACTCCAGGGCGGCGCGCAGGTTGTCGTGCTCCGCCTCCAGTCGGTCCAGCCAGGCGCCCTGGTCCGGTCCGCGCAGGCGCGACCCTGCCGCTTCGACCAATGCCAGGTAATGCTCGGCGTGCCAGGCCCTGAGCGCTGGCAGCTCGCCGGTGAGCGCCAGGCTCTCCAGCCCATACTCGCGGATCGTCTCGAGCATCGCGAATCGCGGCACGCCGTCAGTGCCACCGGTCCGCCGGACCAGGTTCTTGGCTAGCAACGCGCCCACGCCGTCCAGAGCCTCGTCGGGCAAAAGCGCGGGGCCACGGCCCAGGTCGGCGGCACAGACCGCTTCGACGGTCTCCAACGTACAGCCACCCACGAAGATCGCCAGGCGGCGGAACAGCGCCTGCTCTTCGGCATCGAGCAGGTCGTAGCTCCAGGCGATGGCGCTACGTAGCGTTCGCAGGCGGGCCGGTTGGTCGCGCGGCCCGCCCGTGAGGAGGCGAAGGGACGGTGCATGGATCGGCTCGGCCAGGCGAGTCAGCATCGCCGACGGCGGCAGGAGCCGCACCCGTGCAGCCGCCAGCTCGATGGCCAGAGGCTGCCCGTCGAGCCGTCGACAAAGCTGCGCCACGGACCTAGCGTTCGCGGGGGTGAGGGTAAATCCTGGCTCGACGGACCGCGCCCGTTCCACGAACAGCCGAATCGCCTCGTACTGCTCTAGGCTCTGGGCGGTGGCCTCAGCGTTCATCGGTCCGATTTGCTCGGGGACGCTGAGGGGTGGCACGCCCAGCTCTTGTTCGCCGGAGACACGCAGGGGGATGCGGCTGGTCACGAGCAGCTTGAGACGCTTACAGGCGGCGAGCAGCGCCGCCAGGCAAGGTCCCACGTCGAGCACCTGCTCGAGGTTGTCCAGGACTAGCAGAAGCTGGCGATCGCGCAGGTATTCTGCCAGGGCCTCGAGCGGCGGTCGGGCCCCGTCCATCCCTACCACGAGTGTATGTCCGATCGTCGTCACGACCAGGTCGGGGGCCCGGATGGAAGCCAGCCCGACGAAATGCACGCCGTCCTCGAACTCGCCGATCAAGTCGGTCGCCGCTCGCAGCGCGAGGCGAGTCTTGCCGCTCCCGCCGGGACCGGTTAGCGTGACCAGCCGCGTCCTGGCGAGGAGTTCTTTGACCGCGCAGATATCGCGCTCGCGCCCGATAAAGCTGGTGAGTTGGACGGGCAGGCTATTCCGGGGCGTCTCTGTAGTCGGCAGTCGCGAGGAGCCCATTGGCTGTTCCCGAGTAGGACGCTAAGGCGGCATTCCGGGTACCCCGGTGCACGTGCGGTCCGCCTCGAGCGCTCCAAGTGCAAGTGTACATCACGGAGCGATTCCGAGCGCGGAATAACGCCTCGCGCTGTGTATCAGCTCATGGTAATCGTTCAGCTCCTATGTCGCCTGCCATCGGAAGGCTAGTGCGCAGTCCAACCATCTCAGGCCCCGGAACGACACCGCTGGGCGGTGGATCGTCCGGCGCGAGATAGGCGCCGATGGCAGCGGCGATCGCCTGGCTGGCGTTGCCGTACTTGTAGTTGCCCTGGTCGTCGAAGCTCAGCTCGTCGTAGGTCGCGGCGACCGCCACGGCGATCCGCTGGCTCGGCAGGTAGGCCTCGACCGCGCCGTAGCCACCGAACTGTGGGTTCTGGAGGATCCACGAGCCCGCCAGGACGACGCCGAGCCCGTAGTTGTACTGCTCGTCGAGGGTGTGGCAGTTGGGGCAGCCCTCGAGAAGAGAGCCGAAACCCAGGAGGCTCGGAGCAACCTGCGCTCGGTGGGACGCCGGCGACAGCAGCGCGCCGGTGCCCACGGCCTCGGCGGTCGTCGCCAGGTCGCAGATGTTGCTCGTCTGGATCGCGCCCTCCGCAAGCGTCCAGGAAGGGTTCCAGTAGGTCGACTCCTCGTAGAAGCGCGTGGCGGGGGCGATGCCGAGCGCCTCGCGGCGCTCCGAGCTGAAGGCGTGCAGCACCGGCGCGGGGATCGCCGGCGTGGCCGAGCTGTTCGTATCCTTCAGGCCCAGGGGGTCCAGGATGTTCTGCCGCAGGAGCGTGGCCAGCGGCTTGCCCGCGATGCGCTCCAGGGCCTGGCCCAGGATCACGTAGTTGGTGTGCGAGTAGTCCCAGTTGGTGCCGGGCGCGAACAGCCGCGGCGTGGACAGCCCGATGGCGACGAGCTCTTGCGGGGTCCACTGCCGGAACGGGTCCGCGTAATTATCCCTGATGAACCCTGCGTTCTGCACATAGTCAGGGTAGCCTGCCGTCATGTTGGCCAGCATCCGCAACGTGACGCGATCGGCGTCGGGAAGCTCGGGCAGCCAGGTGGATAGCTTGTCGTCAAGCCCGACCGCCCCCTGGTCCACGAGCTGGAGCAGGAGGGTGGCCACGTAGGCGATCGCCACGGCCCCATTGCGGAAGTGCATGTCCGGCGTGGCGGGCACGCCCGCTATCGACTCGCCGAGGGCTGCGGTAACCACTTCCCGCCCGTCAACAGTTACGCGCACGATGATGGCCTTCAGGTCGTACTTCGTCATCGCCTCGCGCGCTAGCGCGACGATGGCCGCGGCCTGAGCGCTGTCGGCACTCGGAGCCTGCGCCTCCTGGCGCGGTGTCGCCGCGTAACCCGGCGCGCCGACCCCGGACACGGCGAGGGCCACGATGGAAACCGCGAGCCACCAGCGGAGCCGGGTCCTGCCGCGATCGCTTCCGCGCATCTGCTCTCCTTTCCAGCGCCAGTGCTCCCTCACCAGGGAATGGAGGCGTGTTGTGAACACACCACACCCCCTCGATTACCTGTGACGAGGGACTAGTCCTTCGTACCAGATTAGATCATAAGCGAGCCGCCGAGGAGCGCGGTTGACCGCGCCGAGCGCCTGTCCCTACACTCTTGGATAATTCGCTCGGGCGGCGCCCGGGAGTGGGGAGAACGGCAGGACGATGGTCGATTGGAGCAAGCGCGCCCGGGTGGCCGATAGCATCCTCGACGCCGCTGCGCTGACGCCGCTGGTGCGGCTCCACCGGGTGACCGA
>Ga0070739_10008756_pt1 | contig 10265 bp, 11 predicted proteins | sample Coa_R1_7_FD_66445 | JGI IMG/M metagenome (GOLD analysis project Ga0070739, IMG submission 66445) | Surface soil microbial communities from Centralia Pennsylvania, which are recovering from an underground coalmine fire - Coalmine... | ecosystem: Environmental > Terrestrial > Soil > Unclassified ...
TCATCGAAGATCTTGTAGGTGCGCACCGTGCCGCTGATCACCTTGTAGACGTAATCGGCCGGCTCTTTCTCGCCGTAGATCTCCGCATTGCGCGCGAACGTCATCGGCGATCCCATGAAATCGATCTGGTCGAGGAGGGTCTGGGCTGCGGCACTCGGACGCGACGCGCTTCGCGTTACTTGAAAAGCTGTGGAACGGTGCGGGGAGAGAGAGGTCTGCGTCAGCATGCTTAGCTCCACTGTCGGCTCGATGCTGTAGCGATACCGACGCAGCGCGGACTCGAAAATTCAGATATTGTGCCTAAGGGAAGTTCCGTAGGCGGGTTGATGATCCAATGAGTCGACCGCACAAGTCACCGCGACATCGTGTATTACGGTTGAGATATCAATGACTAAGGTGACTGCCAACTCGGCCGCAACGGGTGCACAGGCACACGCCGCCCAGCCGCGCTGGGGTGCGGGAATCTACGTAATCACGGTTGCGCTGGTTGCGATAACCTTCATCTTGCAGTCGCTGTTGGCGCCCACGGTCGGCAACCAGGCTCTCTACCTTTTTATGGTGCCGCCTGTCGTCATTGCCAGCGCTCTCGGCGGCGTCGGTCCGGGGGTCCTGGCAACGGCATTGAGCCTCGGCCTACATCTCTACGTGAACAATGCGCTCTCGAATCTGAGCGACGCAAGTTCACCGTTGTTTGCACCCGCGCTGGCGCCTGCCGTCACCTTTACGGTCTTTGGGGTTGCGTTCGCGGTATGTGGGGAAAGGCTGCAACGCATGCGCCAGCATGCGGCCGCTCGCGAAGCGCACCTGCAATCGATTCTTGACACTGTTCCGGACGCGATGATCGTCATCGACGAGCGCGGCCTCATGCAGTCGTTCAGTTCCGCGGCCGAACGCCTGTTCGGCTACAGCGCTGCTGAGGTGATCGGCAAGAACGTCAAGATGATGATGCCGGCGCCCTACCGTGAGAACCACGACGCCTATATCGAGCGTTACCGGCGGACCGGCGAGAGGCGGATCATTGGAATCGGCCGCGTGGTGGTAGGCCAGCGCAAGGACGGCTCAACCTTTCCGATGGAACTTGCGGTCGGCGAAATGACGTCAGGCAAGACGCGCTTCTTTACCGGTTTCATCCGCGACCTGACCGAGCGCCAAAAAGCCGAGGCCCGCCTCCAGGAGCTGCAATCAGAACTTGTGCACGTCTCGCGCCTCACTGCCCTCGGCGAGATGGCTTCGGCGCTCGCGCACGAGCTCAATCAGCCGCTCTCGGCGATCGCCAATTACATGAAAGGGTCCCGACGATTGCTGGAGAGCATGTCGGAGCCGCAGGCCATCATCATCCGGGAAGCCATGGATAAGGCAGCAGAGCAGTCGCTGCGGGCTGGGCAGATCATCCGCCGCCTGCGCGACTTTGTGGCGCGCGGCGAGACCGAGCGCAGGATCGAGAGCTTGCGAAAGCTGATCGAGGAAGCCAGCGCGCTCGCCCTTGTCGGCGCGAAGGATCGCGGCGTGCGCGTCACCTACGCCTTCGACCCGCGAGTCGACCAGGTCCTCGCCGACAAGGTACAAATCCAGCAGGTGGTGCTCAACCTCGTGAGAAATGCAATCGAATCAATGGAAGGTACGGAGCGCCGCGACCTTGTCATTGGCACCGAGCGTGGCGACGACGGCATGGCAACTGTCAAGGCAGCCGACACCGGCACAGGCATCGCGCCGGAGATCGCCGGCCAGCTGTTCCAGCCCTTCGTCACCACCAAATCGCAGGGGCTGGGAGTCGGCTTGTCTATCTCGCGCACGATTGTAGAATCGCACGGCGGTCGCATATGGGCGGAACCTAATCCGGGCGGCGGCACGATCTTTCGCTTCACGCTTCGCACCGTGAGCCAGGAGGACATGCACGATGCCGGCTGACGCAATCGTTCACGTGATCGACGACGACCAGGCCGTACGGCAGTCGATCGAGTTTCTGCTTCGGACCTTGGGGATGACGGCGCGCAGTTATGATTCCGCATCGGCCTTTCTCAACGCGCTCCCGGCCATCGAGTCCGGATGCATCATCACCGACGTGCGGATGCCCGGCGTGAGCGGCATCGATCTTCTGCGGCGGCTTGGCGAGATGCGGATCAAAATGCCGGTCATCGTCATTACTGGCCATGGCGATGTACCGCTTGCGGTGGAGGCTATGAAGGCCGGCGCGGTCGATTTTCTCGAAAAGCCGTTCGACGACGAGGTTCTGATCGGTTTGGTGCGGTCAGCGCTTAACCGCTCGCGGGAAGACGCCGTTCACGAGGCCGAGAGGGCGGAGCTGCTGGCGCGGCTCTCCAACCTGACAAATCGCGAGCGCCAAGTGCTTGAGGGGCTCATCGCCGGAAAGCCAAACAAGATCATCGCCTTCGATCTCGCCATCAGCCCGCGCACGGTCGAGATCTATCGCGCCAATGTCATGACCAAGATGGCGGCAGCGAGCTTGTCGGAGTTGGTGCGCATGGCCCTGATCACCGGCGTCATGAACTCCGGGACCGCCGATTGAGCTATTTCAGAGTTCTGACATAGGCAGCGATGTCTCCCGCCTCGTTACGCGTCAAATTCATGTCCGGCATCTTGGCGTGAGGATCAAGCAGAAATGTCGCCAAGCCTCCTTCGCTGAAATTCGGCCGCCTGGCAATCTCTTCAAAGGGCGGAGCATCGGCGTTGGCCTGGCGCTGGGTGAGGGCGACGACGTGACATGCCGCGCACCATCGCTCCGCGAGCCGCTTGCCGTTGACAGCGTCCGCGGCGAGCGCTGAAGGGATGCTATTGGCGGCAAGAATTGCCGACGCCAGGCCGAGTGCGGTATTTCGAAGGACAGCGGTTGCGATTCCAAAGAAAAGTTTGCTCTTGCTCATGTTGATAGTGCCCCTTTCCAAACGCGCGAAAATGCTGGGCGTGATATCTCGCCTGCTCATGACTTTATCTCCCTGCGCTGTTTCGACGGAATCAAATCACTTCAGGCTCAAAATATAGGCGATCACGTCGCGCCGCTCATCCGGCTGCAAGATGATGTTGGGCATCCTCCGATGGGAGGTCAGCAGCGCCGCCGTCAAGGCCATCACGGTCATGCCCGGCGTCGCGGCAAGCGCAGGAAACGGCGGCGCTTCGCTATTCGGCGAGACCAATTGACCCTTCGCCACGACGTGGCAGGCGGAGCAAATCGTTTGTGCAATCTCGCGGCCGTGCCCGACATCGCCGGCATCCTGAGCAAGAAGTGGGGCGGGCTCGAACAGAGTCGTCGCCGTCGTAAGCACCGGGATGATCATATGTATTCTCATGCTCAGACTCCTTTGTGCCGGTCGAGGCCCTCATTTAGCTCTCGATCCTTAGTGACCTGCGCGCCGATCATCTCCTTGATACGTTCAACTAGTGTCCTTGATTGACCGCTTTATGGAGCAGTTGGATCAAATTTTTAGGCTGCGATTTTTGCATTTTTATACCATGTGTCGATGGCGGCTTCAGCTGCGCGGATGGATTTGGCCATTGGGAGCGCTGGACTGATGGTGTCTGGCGCGATGACGGCGAGTCCGGTTCGCATCGAGCGGTTATAGAGCCTTGTATAGAAGATGGCGGTGCGCAGTCCTTTGGGGGTGATGCGGTAGCGATGGGTTTTCTCGATACGCTCGATGAGACCATGCAGGCGTAGGCGGCGCAGCTCATAGGTGATGCGTCCTGGGGTGAGTTGGCTCGGCTTGTGCCCGAGCAGTGGAGCGAGGCGCTCGCGGATATCCTTGTGAGTGAAGGTGCCTTGGACGAGGAGCAACAAGAGAAGGACGTGAAGGAGGGCCTGCACGCGGGAATCGGCAAAACGCAGCGCCGCAGCGCGTCGGTTTTCGACCATGATGGGCCTTTGCATGTCCTGGAAGGACGCTTCGCCGATAAAGCAGTCGTGACCAATACGTTGGACATCGAGCAGCCGTCGGTACGCCGCAAAGCCGATCTTGCGCAGTTCGTCGAGATTTTCGATGCGTCGGCCGATGGCGAAGTCGCGGGTGTCGTTAATGGTGGTTTCGGTTCGAACCGCCTGCCCCTCCTTGTGGTATTGCTTGATGGCGGCCGAGCGCCCACCTCGGCGAGGTCATCCATAAACTCGCAGTCGCCTGGCAAAGCGGCACCATCGAGCATATCGAGGTCCTCGACGAATACGAGGAGGACATCGCCGCATGAGCGGTGCGTGTGCCGTTCCCCGGGAGGGGAACGGCGACCACCAACACGTGCGTTACCGCTCCAGCCACTGTCGTTGCCGTTCATACCCACGCGATAGCAGCACCCGAGCGCATCCTCACTTCGGCTATGCCTCGCTATCGCACTGCAACCCAACCGGCGCCCTGGCCCACAATGGCGCTGCGCTGGGCCGCAGCCGCGATGCCTGATATGAGGCCAAGAATGGCTTCGCGGGCTCAAAGCCCACAATCACCTGGCGGCGCAGCGCATCGCCCTCAAGGCCCATTATGAGAAAGCCTCAAGCAACCGCGCCCTTGCTCCGCAAGCCGCGGCTGCGTAAGTTCACCGATGGAAGCGACCGCTTCGCCATTTTCAACAAAGCGCGGGACAATTCCCGCTTTCGCGAGGCTTCTGATATTGCGCGTCGACGTCGATCTGGCAAACGGCAGTAGACACCCGATTAGGGGAGACTCTCTCCGGCTCACCCGACGCGGTCACCACCCGTGAGGCTGTCCGTCGCAAGGCAATCAAGCCAGGGGGATCGTGATGATTGTTACAGGGGCGTTGCCAGCAGGAGCCATCATACACCGGCTTGTGTTGCGCTCGGCCGACGGCCATCGGTGCTAAGGCGCAAAACGTGGACGAACCAGTGCCTCAAGCCGTGCCTTTGTGGAGCGACATGCAGGGACGTGTCGCCAGGGCTTTCGACGCAGGCTGGTCGCTACGGCAACCCGCGCCATTCGGCGCTAGGGCACGCGTAGCCGATTCCAGCGATCTCCTCGCGCGCGCCCTCGCGATCCTCAACGAGGAGGTAAAACTGTGGCAGGCCCGTCGCACCGCGGATGCCTGGTCAGGACCGATATTAACTGAAAGCAAAGCGGACCGAAAGTTCAAGGTTGCTCGCAAGGCCAAAGCCCAGTCAGAAAGCCCCGGCGACCCAGCGCACATTGTTTCGGTTCGGGCGACCGTGAACGGCGCAGTTCTGTCGCTCTCGCTGGATCCGCGCTCCTCGCTGCTGGACGTTCTCCGCGAACAGCTTGCCCTCACCGGTACCAAGAAGGGGTGCGACCATGGTCAGTGCGGCGCCTGCACGGTGCACCTCGACGGCCGCTCCGTGGTGTCTTGCCTCACGCTGGCGGTTCAGGCCGACGGGCGTCGGGTAACAACCATCGAAGGCCTCTCGCCGCCGGGCGGTGCTCTGCATCCCATGCAGCAGGCCTTCATCGACTACGACGCCTTGCAATGTGGCTACTGCACGCCCGGCCAGATCATGGCTGCAGTGACATGCGTGAGCGAGGGACACGCCACGTCGCCCGAGCAGATCCGCAAATACATGAGTAGCAATATCTGCCGCTGCGGAGCCTACGTCGGCATCGTTGCGGCCATCCAGGACGCTGCGTCGAAGATGCATGGAGCTTGAGCGATGCGTCCTTTCACCTACACCAAGCCGGCAACCGCCGCAGAGGCCGTTCGGGCGATTACGGCCGCCGGGGCTGGAGCGCGTTTTCTTGCGGGCGGTACGGCCCTTTACGACCTGATGAAGTTGAACGTCGAGACCCCCTCCAGCATCATCGACATCAATTCGCTGGCGGAACTGAGCGGCTTCGATACCTCCGGTTCGAACGAACTGGTGTTCGGCGCCTTATCTCGGATGAGTGATGTTGCCGCTGACGATCGCCTAGTGCGCGACTACCCCGCACTCTCAGAGTCGCTGTGGAGCGCGGGGTCGCAGCAGCTTCGCAACATGGCGAGCCTCGGTGGCAATCTGCTGCAGCGCACCCGATGTCCCTATTTTCGCGGCGGTGAGCCGTTCGCCTGCAACAAGCGCAAGCCTGGAAGCGGCTGCTCCGCTAAAGAAGGCATAAACCGTGGTCACGCCTTGCTCGGCGGCAGCGAGACGTGCATGGCAGTTTATCCCGGCGATTGGGCGGTCGCCCTGTCCGCCTTCGATGCCAAGGTGGATGTCCTCGGGCCCAAGGGTCATAGAACGATAGCACTTGAACATCTGCACCGGGAGCCGGGCTCCACGCCCAACATAGAAACCGTGTTGGACTTCAACGAATTGATCCAGCGCATTCGTGTGCCGGTGACGCCGTTGGGCCGCGCGTCGACTTACCACAAGGTGATGGATCGGGAATCTTTTGCCTTCGCCCTGGCGTCGGCGGCAGTGGCCTTGCTGATGGACGGAGACACAGTACGCGACGCGCGCATCGCGCTTGGCGGTCTTGCCACCCGTCCATGGCGCGCGCGCGCGGCCGAGCGGGCATTGGTCGGGCGGCCGCTGACTGCGCAAGTTGCTCGCGCGACAGGCGCGACTGCATTGCAAGGCGCCAAGATCGGCAACGATAACCACTTCAGGATCGAACTGGGCGCTCGAACGGTCGCCGATGCCCTGATGATCGCCAAGCAAAGGGCCTTGCGACAATGAGTGACATGCCATTTCCCGATGGCCCGCGCATCGACGCCCGTGACAAGGTCCGCGGCGCGACGCCGTTCAGCGCCGACAACGTGCGGCCCGACATCCTCCACGCTGCGCTTGCTGTTGCTGCGATCGGGAAAGGGCACATTGTCAGTCTCGACATTCGGGCCGCCAGCGCTGTCCCCGGCATTCGGCTGATCCTGACCCACAAGGACCTCGGCCATGTAAAATCGACCGGCTTTTTGATGGCCGGAGGCTATGGCTTTCAAAGCCTTCAGCCAATGCTATCGCCGGCCATCGCCTATCGGGGCCAGCCGATCGCGCTGGTAGTGGCCGACAGCCTTGAAACGGCGATCGAGGCTGCTGCGATGATCCAAGTCTCCTATTCGATGGAACCCGTCAGCGTGACACTCGATGCGCCCGGGGCCGAAACCGTCAATCAAGCGGACACCGGTCTCGAGATTATCGCTGGCAACGCCGAGAAGGCGTTTGCAGCAGCTCCCCTAAAGATCGACGCGCGCTTCATCACTGCCCCCCAGCACCATAACCCCATCGAGCTGATCGCCACAGTCGCAGAGTGGCAGGACGGCAAGCTCACGGTGCACGAAGGCACTCAGAACGCCGAAGCCGTCCGCCACGGCCTGGTGGCTGCGCTTGGTCTGGCGCCGGACCGCGTGGAGGTCATCTCCCCTTTTGTCGGCGGTGGCTTCGGTCAGAAATACGCACTACAGATGCAGACGGTGTTGGTGGCCATCGCTGCCCGGCACCTGGGTCGAGCGGTCAAGTTGGTGGTTCCCCGAGCCCAGATCTTTCATGGCGCAAGCTTCCGCCCAGCCATTCGGCATCGCGTGCGGCTTGGCGCCGACCGCTCCGGCTATATGGTGGCCGCGATCCACGAGGTCGACGCGCAGACCTCGCGGCATGACCTATTTCCAGCTCATTACGCAGCGCTGTCATCACGTCTGTACGGGATCAAAAATTTCCGCGGGCGCGAACGGTTTGTGCGGACCGACGTGCAGACACCGGGTTACATGCGTGCCCCCTTTGAGCATGCCGCGTGCTTCGCGTTGGAATCCTGCGTCGACGAACTGGCTTACCGCCTCAATCAGGATCCCGTCGCCTTGCGATTGGCAAATGACACCAGGACGGACGCTATCTCAAAGCTGCCGCTCTCCTCGCGTCACGTGGGCGAGTGTCTGCGGCGAGGGGCTGCACGCTTTGGCTGGAGCAAGCGAACGATGGCTCCGCAGTCCATGCGCGCCTACGACGGATCATTCATTGGCTGGGGTGTCGCAATTGGCGCCTACCCCTGCTTCATCGTGCCCGTAATCGCGCGGCTCAGGGTCACCGCGGATGGCGGCGTATTCATCAGTACCGGCGGGCATGAGATGGGCCAAGGGATTCGCACGGCGCTCGCCGTCGCGGTCGGCCGCAAGCTCGGCGTTCCGGCAGCCAATGTGGTGGCGCTGATCGGCGACACACGCGCCTCTCCCCAGCATCTCACCGCCGCATCTTGCGGCACGGCCTCGGCCATTCCGGCCGCCTCCGACGCCGCCGATGCAATGCTCGGCGCCCTGGCGAGACTAGGCGCGAGTCCCGGTCAAACGCCGGCGCAAATCCTGAAGGCCGCGGGGCGCGCTTCCCTGGAAGTGGAAATCAGAAAAAAAGCCCCTGGGCAATCGGATGCGGTCTTTGGCCAGTTCGCTTCGGGCCATCTGTCGTTTGCGGGGCCCGTTTACCCGGAATTCGTCACTTTCAGTTACGCTGCGCACTTTGTCGAGGTGCGTGTTGAACCGACCACGCGACGTGTGCGAGTACCGCGCGTCGTCAGCGTAGTCGACTGCGGACGGGTCATAAGCCCGCGAACCGCGGCCAGCCAAGTCAGAGGCGGCGTGGTGTGGGGCATCGGGGCGACGCTGCGCGAAGCCAGCGAGGTCGATCCCCGGTACGGCGGTTTCCTCAACGCCGATCTTTCCGGTTACGTTGTCCCAGTGAACGCGGACATCGGCTCCATCGAGGTGGAGTTCATCGACAAGCCAGACCTCAAGTTCAACAGCGACGGCGTCAAGGGCTTGGGGGAAGTCTGCATGGTCGGCGTCGCGCCGGCGATCAGCAATGCGATCTATCACGCCACCGGGCGCCGCCTGCGCGATCTGCCGATCCGGATCGAACATTTGTTTTGACTGAGGGCTCTGCCGATACCTCTGGCACGCTACATAATAAGTCTAGCCAGAGAAAAGGTTTGTGGTATATTTGTAAAAATTTTTTGATAATTTCTCGTGGAGTCTATGGGCAAACGGGGTCGTGGGGAAGCAAATATTGGCTCATGTTGCGTTCGGCCAGCGGCGATCGGTGCTGACGGGCGGAACGATATCAAACCATTGCTTCGAGCCGCGCCGCGATTGTTGGGCGCCGTTCATGGACTTTCGACTTCCGACGCAGGCCGGCCGCTCGAGCAAGCGGCACCGGCGGGGCTTGGCGTGCACCTCACCGCTTCGCGCTATCTTTGCGTGCCCGCCCTTGCGATCCTCAAGGAGCAGTTTGAAGAATGGCGCGCGCGTTGGGCAGCGGATGTTCCGCCAGGGAGACTTCGGTGAACTGCCCCTCATGCGGAATTGCGAATGTCGGGGCGGCGCGATTTTGCGGAGGCTGTGGCGAAGCCATTGCCGGCCTCGCTTCCCCGGCGTTCCGAGCGATCCCGGTTTCTGGAAGCGAGGCGTCGCCCCTGCCTTCGCTGCAGCGCGCGCGCGACGGCGCGGTGTTGCGGTGGGGCGATGTGGATACGCCCTTACCTCCGGCGGTCATGTCACCGGGAGTTTCAGCCTCCGTCACCGTTGCGGTCTCTCCGGTGCGGCCAGGTCACGCCGTCTCGGTAGATTACCGTGTCAACGGAGGCCCGATCCGACAAGCCATCGGGCTCGCCGCGCCGGCTGTCCACGATGTGAACGCGCGATTATTTCGCGCGCTGCTGCCGGGGCAACCCGACGGAACGGTTGAGTACCTGCCGGTGCTACGCTTTGCCGGCCAGCCGATCTCGCCTCGTCTCGCGGAGTCGGCCGAGCGTCTTCGCTATCAGGTGGGCTGCGGCGCTCCGGTCGGGACCGCGAACCAATCGATGACGCCAAGCCCCGAACTGGCGGGCGAACCTCGCTGGGACTGGAGCACCAGGTTTCTCTGGACCGGTACGATCAGCATCCGCAAAGAGATCGTAGGCGATTTGCCGGATGGACTGAGGATCAATTGGCACTTCACGGAGGGGCATTTCGCTGGGCCGGATCACGCAGGAATCGTGCTGCCCGGCGCATGCGACTACTTGCGTATCCGCAAGGATGGCGTTGGCATCGTCAACGTGACGGAGCTTTTGCAGACGCGAAGGGGGGCGCGGCTGTACTGCTCGTACAGCGGAACGTTCGACCTTGGTGCGGACGGCTACGCGCGCGCCCTGCGCGGCGAGTTCGATCCGTTGCCCCCGTTCGTCGTTGCTCCGACCTACGTGACGGCCGACAAAGAGCTCGCGTGGCTCAACCGCGCCCAATGCATTGGGTTTGGCAGGGTGGACATGAAGGCGCTGCGGATCGACTACGACGTCTACGCCATAGAAGTGGGGGGACGCAGACATGCGGAGTAAGTGTCCTTCACTGCTGCGGCAGGAGGG
>Ga0070739_10008757_pt1 | contig 10262 bp, 7 predicted proteins | sample Coa_R1_7_FD_66445 | JGI IMG/M metagenome (GOLD analysis project Ga0070739, IMG submission 66445) | Surface soil microbial communities from Centralia Pennsylvania, which are recovering from an underground coalmine fire - Coalmine... | ecosystem: Environmental > Terrestrial > Soil > Unclassified ...
ACCGCGCCGATGCAGATTTTCTTTTTGAGATCGTTCTTGAAGGGCTCGAAGAGATCGAGGTCGCGCTGGTTGCGGTCCTTCATTTCGAGCGTCCAGACGTCGCCGCGGCAGCGTTCCAGGTAGATCTCGATCGAATTGGCGTAGCTCGTGTCCTCCATCACGCGCTGCATGTTGGGATTACCCCAGCAGGTATGGATCCAGAGCTCGACGTCGTCGAGGCCCTGAACTTCGCGGTTAAAGACATCGATCATGAATTTCACTTCGGAGTGGTCCTTGCCGAAGGTGTTGGCCATGAAATGAAAAGTCGGCTCCTCGATCTGGATGACGCGGCAGCCGGCGTCGCGCAGGGCCAGCAGTTCTTTGTTCATGGCCTCCGCCATGTCCCAGATCACCTGGCGCTTGTCGGTGTAGTGCGGCGTGTGAATGTCGAGGAACAGCGCCATCACCTGCGAGCAGCAGGTGCCGAATTTGAGGGGCTTGCGCGTTTTGCCCTGCGCGATGCGCCAGAGCTTGGGGTAATCGAGCGGGCGGTGCTCGATTTTGCCGGTGACGTGCGGCCACCGCCAGCCCGTGTAGATCTCGTTCAGCAGCGTGCCGGGCGGATAGTGCAGCCACGGCGCGGTGGTCTCCTCGGGCTGGAGGTGGTCGCCCTCGAAGCCGGCCCAGCGCTGCAGCGGATAGTGGTGCCAGGCGCGGCCGGCAAGATCCTCATCCACGTGGAAATCGCCGTGGCTGAGGATATCGAGGCCGGCGCGTTCCTGCTCGCTGATGACGACCGCCAGCGCGTCCTGGAACTTCTCACGGAAGCGGACATCGAGCATGCAGGTATCGAGCGGCCGTCCCCACATGCTGACGTCGAACCAGCGCGGCCGCGGCCAGGAGCCGGTGACGGTGCTGGGCAGAATCAAATCCCGGGTGGCAGTAAACATGAATCCTCCAGGGGAGCATTGTATGCCAGCGCCCGGGGACGCGGCCGGTTACTCCTGCCGGAGCGTGGCCATGGGGTCGAGCTTGGATGCGCGCCAGGCCGGCAGGCACACGGCGGCGAGCGCCACCACGACCAGGAGCGCCACGGCGCACGCCAGCGTGATCGGGTCCTGCGGCGCCACGCCGTAGAGCACGCTCGCGATCCAGCGCGACGCGGTGTAAGTCAACCCGGCGCCCAACGCCAGTCCCGCGGCGATCAGCCAGCCCGTCTCGCGCAGCACCATGGCCACCACTCGCTCGGGCCGGGCGCCGAGCGCGATGCGGATGGCGAACTCGCTCCGCCGGCGCGCCACAGTGTACGACAGCACGCCGAACAGGCCGATCGCGGCGAGCGCGAGCGCCACCGCGGCGAACGTGATCGCCACCTGCGCGGTGGCGCGCTCGGTCGCCGTATTGGGCGCGATCTGGTCCGGCATCGAGCGCGCGTAGAGGATTGGCAGCCCGGCATCGGCCCGCTGTACGATCTGCTGCGCCGCTGCCAGCACGGGCGTGTGCTCGCCGGCACTGCGGATGACGAAATTGGCGCGCTTCACGTGATCGCCCTGCGGCTGCGTGAACGGCACGTAGTAACGGCGTTCGACCTTGCCGCGCAGTCCATCGGTGTGCGCATCCTTGACGACGCCCACCACCTGGTAAATCGTGCGCGTGACGCCGCGAGGCGCCTCGTCCACCGCGGTCACATGCAGGCCGATCGGGTTTCGCCCGGCGAAGAAGTGCTTCGCGAACGCTTCGTTGACCACGCAGACCTTCGGCGCGGCGGCATCGTCGCTGGCCTGAATGTCGCGCCCGAGTAGAATCGGAATCCCGACCGTCGAGAAGTAATCCGGGCCGGCAATATCCCAGGCGGAATGCTTATCGTCGCCGTTCTTCGGCGCATAGCCTTCCACTTCGACCGGATCTCCGGAATTCGACCCGGTGAACAGGCCATTGTGCGAGAAACTCACGGCCTGCACGCCGGGAATGCGGCGAATCCGCTCCAGCAGGTCCCGAAACAGCGCCTGACTGCGCACCGAGTTGTAACCGGCAATGCGGGAATCGATGCCCAGTTCCCAAAGCCGGTCGACCGGGTAGCCGAGATCCACATGCTGCAGGTTGTACACCGTGCGCGCCAACAGTCCGGCACCGGCCAAGAGCGGCAGCGAGAGCGCGAGCTGCAGGCTCACCAGCGGCCGGCCCCAGCGCATGCGGCCCGTGCCGCTGCGGCCCTGCTCTTTGAGGTGCGAGGCCGCGTCCCGGCGTGTCGCCTGCCACGCCGGCAATAGCCCGAACAGCAGTCCCACCGCCAGCGCCACGCCGCCGGCGAACGCCAGTACCAGCGGATCGAGCCGAAACTCCATGTGGAAGGTATGATCCGATTGCACGATCAGCCGCGTCAGCCCGCCGTGCAGGAGCCGGGCGAGGGCCAGGCTCCCGAGGGCTCCGAGCGCGGCCAGCACCAGGCTTTCGGTGACGAGCTGGCGCACCAGCCCTCCGCGGCTCGCGCCGAGCGAGATCCGCAGGGCCATCTCCGGACGCCGCATCTCGCCGCGCGCCAGTAGCAGGTTGGCGAGATTCGCGCAGGCAATCAGCAGCAGCACGCCGACGGCCGCCAGCAGCACCGTGAGAGAGGTCGAGAAATCGCCGCGGGTTGTGGATGCGCCGTTAGCCGCCGGATGGAGCTTCAGCCATTGCCCGAGTAACTCGCGCCGCCGTTCGGGCGACCCAACGCCGCCGTAGAACGATTCCAGACCGGCCTTGAAGATCGCATTGGCCTCGGCTTCGGCGCGCGCCATCGCCACGCCGGGCTTCAGACGTCCAAAGACGTGCAGCCACATCGTCTTCGAGGGCGGCGCGTCATGCAGCCAATCCTCGCCCGGTGCGACCTGCGTCTGCATGCGGATCGGAATCCAAAGGTCGGGCTGCTGCGCCGCAGTCTCGCCGATAAAGCCGGGCGAAGCCACGCCGAGGATCGTCAGCGCGGCGCCGCGGAGCGTGAAGGTCTTGCCCACGACGTCCGGAGCGCCGCCGAAGCGCCGCTGCCAGTACGCATAGCTGAGGACGGCATGGGGCGAGTTGGCGTCCCGGGCGGCAAATACGCGGCCGAGGCGCGCGCCGACCCCGAAGAACTCGAAGTAATTCTCTGCGACGAGACGGCCGCGCACCTCCTCCAGCCCGCCGCCCGCGAAGCGGACGGGCCAACGGTCGAGCGAGCTCTCGGAGGCAGTGGCGGCGGACAGGGTCCTGGTGTGATCTCTCAGGTCTTCGAACTCTTCGTACGTGAGCAGCGACCGCTCGCCTGTCGAATTGCCGTGCCACATGCCATCGTCATCGGGGCTGCTGAGGATGACGAGCTGCTCCGGATGGCTGACGCCCGGTAGCGGCGCGTGCAGCAGCCCGTTCCAGATGCCGAAAATGGCGGTGTTCGCGCCGATGCCGAGCGCCAGCGAAATGATCGCGACGGCGGTGAAACCGGGGCGCGCGGCCATGCCGCGCAGCGCGTAGCGAATGTCCTGCATCATGACGTGCCAGTGCTCCCGCGGCGCGACTGTGACGGCGTCGTGCACCGCTTCCATCCAGATCCGGGCCCGTTCACGCAACCCGCCCGCTTCGCGCATCTGCCGGCTGAACACCAGCAGCATCTCGCCGCCGTACTCCTCCCGGAATGCCGCCGGATAGCAGCGCAGCAACGCCCGGTACAACCCCGCCTTGTACACGCCCGCCGCGCTCATCACATTCCCGGAGCAAGCCCGGTAGCGCGCGCCTGCTCGATCAGCCCGCGCAGCCGCTCCACCTCGGCTACAGCGACGCGGCGGCCCAGCCGCGTCAGCCGGTAATAGCGGCGGCGCTCGTCGGTACTGGATGGGTCGGGACTCTCGGTGAGCTCCTCAATCAACCCCTGCTCGAGCATGCGCCGGATCGAGCTGTAGAGCGTCCCCGCGCTCAGCCGGACCTTACCGCCCGTCCGCGCGGCGACGTCCTGCAGGATCGAATAACCGTGCCGGTCGCGGTCCGCCAGGGCGACCAGGATGTGGTAGACGGCGGCGGGCAGAGGCAGGAAGGAATCGGGCTTGGGCTCGCGCATGGCGTTATAGCGACTTCGACTATATCGTATGCAAATATAGTTGTCAATGAGCGAGCACGCCGAATTAGTATGGAGGAAGCCGCTCCGCGGAAGAGCCCCCGTTCCGCCGCTCCAGGTGTCCCGGCCCCTGAACAATGAGTGCCCCAAAACCATGACAAACACTTGGCTTGAATTGGAAGGTCTGCCTCTGGCCCCAGGCCTCTGGCTCAAGGAACGCCTCAGCGCGGGCGATGCCGACGCGTGGTATCTGGCGACGTTTCGCGGCCGTCCGGCGGCCGTGCGCCTCATGCCCGCCGACGACGCTTCGGCCGCCGAACAGCACGCCAACTGGTGCGCCGCGCAGCAACTCGACCACCCGAATCTGGTGCGCCTGCTCGATTGCGGCCGCGCCGAGGCCGAAGGCGCCGGCGTGATCTACGCGGTCTGCGAGTATCCCGACGACTACCTGGCGGCGACGCTCGCGGAGCGCCCGCTCTCCGCCGCGGAAGCCTCCGAGGTGCTGGCCGCGACGGTTTCCGCGCTCGCGTATCTGCATGGGCGCGGCCTGGCGCTCGGCGCGGTCGCGGCGGACCGGATCGTGGCTATCGGAGACCGCATCAAGCTGCCAGCGGACGCGATCGCCGCCGCCGGCGCGACCGCCCGCGCGAATGATCTCTGGTCGCTCGGCGTGATGCTCGTCGAGATCCTCACGCGCCAGCGGCCGCACTCGGGGAGCGCGATCCCCTACCTGCCCGAGCCCTTCGCCACCGTGGTCCAGCGGACGCTGCGGGACGACCCGGCCGAGCGCTGGCCGGCGGAGGAGATCGAAGCCTGGCTGAATCCTCCGGCGCCGGAACCGGCGCCAGTGATTGCGCCCTCCTCGGACGGGTTCGCGGAGATGCCATCCGCTGGGGCGCCTGCCCCGGCCGTCGAACCGCCCCCGCATATCCCGGAACACACAGCTCAAATCCACACGGCTCCCGAACCCGCGCCCGTGCGCCACGGCGGGGTCATGAAATGGGTGCCGCTCGCGGGTGTGGTGGCCGCCGCCGGACTGGGCCTCATCTTTCTGCCGTACATGCGCACTCCGGCCACCGCGCCCCCCGCGAAATCACCCGCCCCAGCGGTTGCGCCTCCGGCCGCAGCGCCGGCGCCGGGCCCCGCCGTCAATGCGGATATCCCGGCCCGCCCGCCGGTGCACACTGCACCGGCATGGCGGCCGGATGCCGTCTGGCGCGTGGTGGTTTACGAATACAGCCACCGCGCGGCCGCCGAGCAGCGGGCGCGAGCTCTCAACCGCCAGCACCCGGCATGGCATGCGCAAGTGTTTACTCCCAGGGGCAACCGCGCCCCGTACCTGGTGGCCCTCGGCGGTCCGATGACCCGGCCCGAGGCCGAGCGCCTGCGCAATCAGGCCCGCGCCGCCGGACTCCCCCGGGATACGTTTATTCGCAACTATCCGCGCTGAGTCCGGAGGGGATCTGCGCGCCAGAGTACGATCCGCGTGGAAGCGCGCTCTCCGCATCCGGCTGCCGGCATGCTCTCCTGCAAGCAGAAGGAGGTCGCGATGCCTCTGAGTAAGAGAGCGATGGCCGAATTCATCGGCACCTTCTGGCTGGTGTTTGGCGGCTGCGGCAGCGCGGTGCTGGCTGCGGCATTTCCGGGCCTCGGAATCGGTTTCCTGGGCGTGGCGCTTGCCTTTGGCCTCACACTGCTGACCATGGGATATGCGATCGGCCACATCTCGGGATGTCATATCAATCCGGCGGTGTCGGTCGGCCTCGCGGTAGGCCGGCGTCTGCCGCCATCGGAACTGCCGGCGTACGTGGCCGCGCAGGTCGCCGGCGCGGTGGCCGCCGCGGCGGTCCTGTTCAGCATTGCGAGCGGCAAGGCCGGGTTCGACCTGGCCGCCGGATTCGCTTCGAACGGATACGGCGCGCACTCTCCTGGCGGCTATTCGCTGCTGGCGTGCCTGATCGCCGAAATTGTCCTTACCCTTTTGTTCGTGCTGGTGATCCTCGGCGCCACGGACTCGCGCGCGCCGCAGGGGTTTGCGCCGATCGCCATCGGCCTGGCCCTCACCCTGACGAACCTGGTCGCCATCCCGGTCACGAATGCGTCGATCAACCCGGCGCGCAGCACCGGTCCGGCGGTGTTCGTGGGCGGATGGGCCGTCGGGCAGCTTTGGTTGTTCTGGGTCGCGCCGATCGTCGGCGGCATCGTGGCGGGCGTTGTCTATCCACTCGTCTTCGGTTCCGCGAGGCCGGCCGCGCGTCCGCAGCAGCCCCGCGAAAGACCGCCGATCGCCGCCTAACCTACACCGCCGGACGCTTGCGCGCGCCCGGCCGGAAACTGCGCCAGCGCGCGGCCCGCTGGACCGCGGGCGTCAGCACGATCACCGGCGAAGCCGCGGCGCCGGCCGCCGGCGCTTCCTGGGCGACGCCCCGGTGCGTCAGCTTCGTGCCGATGATCCGCTCGATGCGCGCGATCTCCGCCCGCTCGGTACACGAAGCGAACGTGGACGCCACGCCGCGCGCGCCGGCCCGTCCGGTACGGCCCACGCGATGGATGAAATCCTCCGGCGCCTGCGGTAGATCGTAGTTCACCACGTGCGAAATTCCTTCCACGTGAATGCCGCGCGCCGCCACGTCGGTCGCCACCAGCACGCGGTAGGTGCCGTCCTGGAAGCCGCGCAGCGCCCGGTTGCGCTGGCTCTGGCTGCGGTCGCCGTGGATCGCGGCGGCCTTCTCCCCGGACTGCACCAGCCGCTTGGCGAGGCGGTCCGCGCCGTGCTTGGTGCGCGCAAAGACCAGGAAAGTTCCTTCCTCGCCGCTCAGCATCGATTCGAGCAGCGCCATTTTGCGGTTCTGCTCCACTTCATAGAGGAAGAGGTCGATCTGCTCGGCCGGCCGCGTGATGGAGCCGATCGCGACGCGCACAGCGTCCCGCACGTGCGTCTCGACGAGGTGCCGGACCGAGGATTCGATGGTTGCGGAAAAGAAGAGCGTCTGGCGGTCCGCTGGTGTGGCGGCGGTGATGCGGTGGATCGCGGGCAGGAAGCCCATGTCGAGCATGCGGTCGGCTTCGTCCAGCACCAGCATGCGCACACCGGCCAGTGGCACCAGGTTGCGAGCCAGAAAGTCGCAGAGCCGTCCCGGCGTCGCGATCAAAACCTGCGCGCCCTTGCGGATGGCGTTCAACTGCGTGTTCTCGCTCAGCCCGCCCACGACCACGGCGGAACGAACGCCGGTGCCGGCGGCGATCTTGCGGAACGTTTCGTCGATCTGGATGGCGAGCTCGCGCGTGGGGCTCAGGATGAGCGCCTGCACGCCGCGGCCCGGCCGTCCGGCCAGCCGCTCCAGCATGGGGAGCACGAAGGCAAGCGTCTTACCGGTGCCGGTTTGCGCCGTGGCGACGACGTCGCGTCCTTCGAGCGCCGGCGGGATCGCCTGCGCCTGTACGGGTGTCGGCTGCGTGAAGCCGTGGCGGGCCAGGTTGCCCTTCAGCACGGCAGAGATGGAGAGTTCGGAAAATGTTGTCATTCAGATTGGAGAAGGAGATCAGCGAACCGACTACCGGTGAGGGAAGAAGGAGTTGCGGACTGACTTCAGATTTCAGTATAGCAGGAGCGGGAGAGCGCAGGGCTCCCCCCTCATTGCTTGAGCACGTCCTCGAAGAACGCAATGGTCCGGGGATCGCGCGAGCGCTCGAGAGCGGTCATGGCTTCTTTCCGCGTGTCGGGATCCTTCGAGCTCTTCGCCATCTCGATCAGAGTGGGGATGCCCTCGCCATCGGGCATCGATTGGATCGCGGAGATGGCGCGGCGGCGCACCGTCTTATCGGCGTCCGTTTCGGCGATGCCGCGAAGCGTGGCCACGGTTTCCCGCCCTGATCTCCGGCCCAACGCCGAAACCGCCTGGGCGCGCAGCCGCGGCTCTTGCCCGCTTTTCGCGATCTGCAGCAGCAGGGCCGCGGCTTCGGGCTCGCGGCTCGCGCCGAGCGAAGAGACGGCGCGCTCTCGCACCCGCAGGTCCGGGTCGTTCTCGATCACCCGCCGCAGCACTTCGACGCCATGCTTCCCGCGCGTGGACCCGAGATACCCTACCGCGCGCAGCCGCACCGTCTGCGGCTCGGAAGCCGCCAGAAACCGCTCCAGCGCCGCATCGGCCGCGGGATCGGCGTGCATGGCAATGGCGAAAACGGCGTTGCCGGTCTTGCCGGCGAGCGATTCGAGCAGCGCCACGCTCTGCGCCGGCTGTACATCATTCAGCCAATGCACCGGCACGCTGCCGGCGTCGATTTCGCAATCCGCGGAGACGGCGCGCAAACGCTCGACGGCTCCGTCTTCGATGCGCAACAGCACCAGCATGTGATCAGGCGGTTCCAGATGCACCACGCCGCTGCCGTTCGATCCACCATCGCGAACGTACTGGCAATCGAGGCCCCAGGTTCGCACGGCCGGCGCGGACCAGCCGATCCACGCCGGCTGCGGCCGCGCGGCCAGCAGCGAACGGAACGCCGGCTCCAGACCGCCCGCCGCCGAGCGCGTATCCACCTGCGCGTTGACCAGCAGCTTGGGCTGCGCCGCTAACCCGAACGCTATCGACACCAGCAGCAATGCAGGCTTCATTTGAGGATCTCCATCAGGTAATCGGTCGCCTCCGGCGAGTGCATGCCGGCCAGCCGCTCGACGATGCGCTGCTTCATCTTCGGGTCTTTTTCGGCCCGCGCGATGGCAACCATCGCCTTGGCGTTGTGCTGGCCGGAGAGCGCGTCGAGAATCGCGTTCCGTACCTCTTCGTCCTGATCGGCCGTGTACATCGCGGCGAGCGCGTCGCCGGAGGCGACATCCGCGCGCGAGCCGAGCATGCGGATGGCGTAGGAGCGCAGCTCGGGCGTTTTTTCCGAGCGCGCAATCTGCAGGATGCGGGTGTGATCGGACGCCAGCGAGTTGATAATGGCGCGGCGGATCTCCGGGTCGCTGTTGCTGTTGTATATCTCCTGCAGCAGTTGCGCGCGCGCCGGCTGGCTGCTGTGCGCCCCCAGGTACTGGATGGCAGCGAGCTGCACGTCCGGATTGCCGCGCCCGCGCGCCACCTGTTCGAGTAGCGCCTGCGCCTTCGACGAATCGCTGGCCGCCAGCACGTACACCACGCGCTTTTTGATACGCGGAGGCTGGTTGCTCTTGAGCAGATTTTCGAGTAGTGGCAACGCCCGGTCCGGGTCCGACTGCATCAGGCCATTGAGGGCGATCAGCTTCAACTCCTCATCCGATTCGCTCTCCGGGCTCACCGGCTTGCCGGCCTCCACTTCGAGCGCCTTGGCGTCATCCAGCCACCGGCTTTGCGGATGCGACTTGCGCAGTTCGGCGAGCGCCGCCAGGGCCTCGTCGCGCCGCCCGAGCTTGATCAGCGCGTACGCCTTCCAGTACAGAGCGCCATCGGCGCGGGAGCCGCCTCGCGAGGCGGCCTGGGTGAAGTCTTCGAGCGCTTCGGCGTAGCGGTGCTGGTCGAGCGCGTGCTGTCCGGCGTTGTACAGGCTGTCATCGCTCATGCGGCGGAGCCGGACCTGCATGGCGCGCTGTTCGGCCCGCAGCGCCTCCTGTTCCGCCCGTAGCGCGCGCTGTTCTGCCTGGGCCGCCTGAGGCGTCTGCTGAGCCAGTGCGGCGAGGCCCCTGAGTTGAGCGTCGAGCGCCATTCGCGGCGCCTGGACCGCGAGATCGGCCGCCCATTGTTTCGCCTCGGCGCGGATCTGATCCCCCAAACCGCGCGCATCGAGATTGAGATTGAGCCGCATGTCGTTCAGGCGATCCTGCAGATCGAGCATCTGGATGTCGAAATCCGGCGGCAGCGGCGGAACGGGCGGCACGGGCCCAAGATCGGCTATCGGCACGGGAACAGCGGGCACTGGTGGAGCGGGAGGCGTCTGAGCCGCGGGCGCGGGCCAGTCCGGTGGCAGCGGCGGCATAGGTGCTGCCGCGGGCGCAGGTTCCGGCGCGGGCGACGCGGGCATGGGCGTCGCCGGTCTCGGAGGCTCAGGCGGCGTCTGTGCCCCCGCGACGCTGGCGAACACCAGCAGGGCAATGAGCCCGGGCCGCAGCGCTCCCTTACGGTGGCGGCTCTGTTTTGGTTCGTGATTCGCTCTTAGCATGATTTCCTCACTAAAGTCTCTTTCCGGCTCCTTCTTCCCCCAAACTCCGCACATTCGACCCCAGCACCCGGATCTTGAACAGGAT
>Ga0070739_10008760_pt1 | contig 10258 bp, 8 predicted proteins | sample Coa_R1_7_FD_66445 | JGI IMG/M metagenome (GOLD analysis project Ga0070739, IMG submission 66445) | Surface soil microbial communities from Centralia Pennsylvania, which are recovering from an underground coalmine fire - Coalmine... | ecosystem: Environmental > Terrestrial > Soil > Unclassified ...
CACCGCAGGCGTTGCCGTCCTTACTGTGGCCGGCGCCCGTGCTCAGGACATCCTTCAGGGTTCGGACGCAGCGGGATTCACTGTCACCAATGCCTTGGAAAAACGTCTCGATCCAACTCTGTTCGCGGCGATCATGATCGGACTGCCGCTGTCCGCTTTTCCGGGCGCCTGCTTCTCGTCGTTCATCGCCGCCAACAGCTTCAAGACGGTCATGCCGCAGGTCAACTCTGCTCTCTCGGTTGGCCTGGGCGCCCTGGTGAGCATTCTCCTGGCCATTATTCCCGTGCCGGACGCGACCGGCAAGCTCGTCCCATTGGCCGCCAACCTGCCAGCCGTGTTCAACATCATCGGTGCCTCATTCGGTCCTATCTGCGGAGCCATGTGCGCCGATTACCTGTTGGGCGGACGCAGATGGACGGGACCGCGCGCCGGATTCAATCCGGCCGGCTGGATCGCCTGGCTGCTCGGCTTTATCGTCGGCATCCTTCCCAATCTTCAGATCAATGTGCCGGCCGCCCCCGTCGCCGCTTTCGTGGTCGGCGCCGTCGTCTACTTTGTGTTAGCCAAGGCCGGGTTGGAGAGTAAGGTTTTGCCTTACGGTCCCGCACAACAGCCGCAAGCGCCCTGATTTCGGTTGCCATCCCGACGAGCCGGAAGCGTAAGCGACGGACAAAGACCCGTGGCCTACGCTTCCGGCTCGTTGCGCCCCTTTGCCGTTGCCCGCCGTTCGTCCTTACAATAGTGAAAAGATTTTGTTGCCTGCCTTCGTCCCGGTCATCCAAGGAACCGCACGGTGTCCACCGAGCGCATTAGCGAATATCTGACTCAGTTCAGCCAGACACGCAGCCTTATGCTCGAACAGCTGCGCCGCGTCGTCGTCGGCCAAAGCGAAGTGATCGAGCAAATCCTGGCAGCCATCTTCACGCGCGGACACTGCTTGCTCATCGGCGTGCCTGGACTGGCCAAGACGCTCATGGTCAGCTCCATCAGCCAGATCCTCGATGTATCGTTCAAACGCATTCAGTTCACGCCGGACTTGATGCCGTCGGACATCACCGGAACGATGGTCCTCGACGAACGCGAGCCGGGCAAGCGCGAGTTTCGTTTCGTCAAGGGGCCGATCTTCGCCAATATCGTCTTGGCTGACGAGATCAATCGCACGCCGCCGAAAACGCAAGCGGCGCTGCTGCAAGCCATGCAGGAGCGCGAAGTCACCGCTGGACAGGATACCCACAAGCTGCCGGACCCGTTTTTCGTCATCGCCACACAGAATCCCATCGAACAGGAAGGAACGTATCCGCTGCCCGAAGCGCAGCTGGATCGCTTCATGTTCACGATTAAGGTGGACTACCCGTCGCTGGAGGAAGAAAAGAAAATCCTGGCGATGACCAGCCGGAACGAGGCGGTCGAACTGACGAAAGTGCTGTCGAGCAAGGCGATCAGCAATTTACAGAAGCTGGTCCTTGGTGTGCCGGTCGGCGATTACGTGTTGGACTACATCGCCCGGTTGGTGCGCGCGACGCGGCCCTCCGATCCGACGGCGCCGGAGTTCGTCAAGAAAATGGTCGATTACGGAGCAGGGCCGCGCGCCGGCCAGTTTTTGCGCGATGGCGGCAAAGCGCTGGCGGCAATGGACGGACGCTTTAGCGTCGCTATTGATGATGTCAAGAAAGTGGCCATCCCCGTCCTTCGCCATCGCATCAGCACGAATTTCCAGGCCCAGGCCGAGGGCAAGAAGAGCGAGGACATCATCCAACAATTGCTGGCCACCATTGGCGAAGCGGAGGTCGGCAAGTACGAGAAGCGACGAAAATAACCGAGCCGGAAGCGTACCCGGAGTTTCAAAGATCGGCGAGCGGGGCGTGTTAACGCCCCGCTCGCCCCTTTTTGAAACTACGGGTAAGCGAAGGCATCTCTTCGCTTACGCTTCAGGCTCGGATTTGTCTTCACCCCCATTAGCGGCCCAATTCCGGGAGAGGTGGAACGCGACGAGCAAGGCGCGCCAGTGAGGCTTTGGCCTCTTGCGTCAATTCGGCTTCCGCCATGCCGCTGGCGAGCGTTTGCAGGACGTTCCGGGCCTCGATGCTGCCGATGCTCTCCAGCAATTCGATGCATCGGACCTCGCGCGGTGTGGCGCGGACCACCTCAGATGCGTCTCGCACCTGCCGGAGCAGATCCTTGATGCGCTGCCGCACTTCAAGAGAAGGATTCTTGTCGAGCGCTTGCCGCAAGGGTTTTTCGACGATGCGGCCATAGCGAGCCAGTTGCTGCGATGCTTTTTCGCGCACGGGAAACTCATCGCTGTCGAGGTCGGCGATCAGTCGAGCGACATCGATTTTCACCGGCTGCATCCGGCCGCGCAGATAGGGCACGACCTGACGCGGTGCGCTTTGAAGCGTTCGCAGAGCGTCATACGCCGACGGTGCGTCACCAGCCAGTTTGGTCCACAACGCCTCGATCTGATGCTCGGACAACTCCTGCACCGGTGCTGTTTCTGTGTGAAGCAAGCCTGCTAGATCCCAGACGATTGCAGCTGTATCGCGGCTGGAACTGACCAAAGTGGAGGATTGCGCAGCGAAACTCAACATCGTGATAGGCCCGCGATGGCCGCGGAAGACGTGACGTTCCTTCCCGGTGATTGTGTCCCAGAGATGCACTGAGCCGTCGCCGCTGCCAGTGGCCAGAAAGCGGCCGTCCGGCGTGAAGACGGCGGCTGTGATTTCGGTCGCTTCGCGGGGAAACGAATGCCGAACTTGGTTGGTGCCCAGCTCCCAAAGACGGATGCGGCCATCGCAGCCGGCGGCGCATAAGGAACGACCGTCCGCAGAGAACGAAAGGGCCAGCGCTCCGGCAAAGCGACCGGTGATCGGTGTTTTCTCCTGACCCGTGGCCCGGTCCCAGATGCGGATGGCATCGGCTTCGCTGGATGTGGCCACGCGATCACCCTGCTGGTCAAATGTCAAAGAGAGATAAGCCGCCTCTTGAAGTCCCATATGTTGAAGAAGCTCGGCCTTGCGCGGATCCCAGAGGTCGATGTGATGGTCTGGCCCATAGGAGGCGAGTGTCTTGCCGTCACGACTCCAGACGAGGCGTTCCAGCCGGCGTGGCGACTCGCGCTCGGCACTGAGAACCGTTCGTGCGGCCAAATCACAGAATCGCAAGCGTCCATCGGCGCCTGCCACGGCGAGTGTCTTTCCCACAGGACGAAAAGCTGCCGCCGCCTGACCGCCGCCAAGGATGTCGGGTAAGGACTGCTTGCGACCGAGAGAGATGTCCCATACGGCAAGCCGGTCGGGTGACTCGATAAGAGCGAGCATTCGGCCATCAGGGCTGAGCGAGACACTCAAAAGCGGCATCGCCGGTTCGGTCTGGGGAGTAAGGCTGCGCCCGGTGGCCGCGTCCCAGAGCCGCACGGTATTGTCGGCGCCACCGGACACCAGCCGCTTGCCGTCAACATCGAACGCCACGGCCAGGACGTTGTCGCCATGTCCCTTGGCCTCGCTCATCTGCCGGCCTGTCTCGGCGTTCCAGACGCGTACTCTATTGTCCGTCCCCCCTGTCGCCAATCGGCGGCCATCGGCGGAATAGCAAACACTGAGAATACCATACGTCTGTGCGGAGAAGGCGAGTTCGTCTCTGCAAACGACGGGCTTCTCCGTTCCTCGTCGCGTGTCCCACAGGGTAAGCCAATCATGCTGATAGCCGGCGGCGAGAGTGCGTCCGTCGGGAGAAAAAGCCAGCGAAGCGATGACACCGGCACCGAGGCGGTGGCGTACTTCTCCCTTCACGATGTCCCAGATTACGGCACCGCTGGCGGCTTGATTGGCGGCCAACTGTTTGCCGTCTGCTGATAGCGCCAGGCAGTACACTTGCCCTTCTTGCGAGAGACGATGCCATTCTTTATCGTTTTTCAGGTCCCAGACCACGAGAACGCCATCCGCTGTGCCGGCCGCAGCGGTCGAGCCATCCGCGGAGACAGCGACCGCTTGCACTTCCTCGCGGCTGAAACGAAAACGCCGTGTTTCTTCGCCAGTCAAAAGCTGATCGGTCCACGGCGGACGCGGGACGCGCCAGAGACGCACGGTGCCATCGGCGCCGCCGGAGATCAAGCCTTCGCCGCCACGTGTGAAGGCGACTGCCAGCACCGCGCCGGTGTGGCCCAGGAAGCGAACCCGCTCTTTGCCGCTCTCGGCTTCCCAGAGGCTCACCGTGCCATCGCGGCTCGCCGTGGCGATGGTGCGTCCATCTGGAGAGAAGGCGGCCGCGGTCACCGTGTCGCCGTGGCGGAAACGCGTGGTTCCGATACGGACCTTGGCTCGTGGGGGTAAAGGGTCTCCGTAGGTATCCGAACCAGCAGCGGCTCGATACGGCTCTCTCGCCACCAACAAGGCGAGCAGGCCGAGAGAAAATATGGGAAGCCGTGATGAGGAGAGCATGAGTAAGGGTTCCTCGAACCATCGCCGCGCCAGCAGTCTACATATTGGACGCTTTCGAGCGGACGAGGTTCCCTGTTGGAGAGAGATATTCCCTGTCCGTTGAAGGAAGGATCGATGTCAGGGGCCATCATGGAACTGATCGCGTGGATGCCAATCTGCCTCGCCGTTGTGCACGACGGTTTTCGAAGCGTCATCCTGCTGCGAGGCCCAGTGGAGAACGCGGCGAGAAACCTCGGCGGCTTCGCTGCTGTGTAGGGGCGGCAACGGCCGATCGCGCGGCAAGCCGAAATCCACTCCGAGCCGACGTTGCACCACCTGAGCGACGCCCAAGGCAATCTCACGGTTGGGCATGCGCGCCAGTTCATGCAGAGCGGCGGATGCTACAGCCGATTGCCCTTTGTCCAGGAGCGCCTCCACGGCGATCAACCGCAACGGCGCCGGGTTGTGTGAATCGATCAACTGTTGCAGCAAATCGTCGTCCAACTCGCGATGCGTGTACAGCACACGCGCCAACTCCAGCCGCAACAACGCCGATGTTCGACCATCGGCCAGGTGGAGGCGCAGCTTCTCCACCAACACGGCATCCGACGACGAGGACAGCAGGCGATTATAGTGATACCCCAGTGTCAACGCGGCGCGAAGCGCCTGCACGCCCTTCTCGGTTGTCCAGGCGGTCAGGTCGGCCACCGCCTCCGCTGTCAGCGGCTCGCCTTCATGTCGGAGCGGGCCATCCTCTTGACAAGCGGGATCGGCCAGGGCGCGGCGTACCCCCAAGCGAATCCACGGCCAATTCTTTTCGGTGTTGCCAAGCAACGCCTCGGCTGCCGTTTGTCGGACCAGCTGCGACCCATCATGCAAAAGCTCAGCGATGGCTTCGATGATGTTTCGGTCCTCGCTATTGGCCAAAGCGCTGACGGCGGCGGCGCGGACCTCCGGTTCGGCTGCCCGCTGGGCCAGCTGCAAGACAATCTGCGGCTGGCCGGGACGCCAGTTCTGCCGATATTCCAGAGCAGCCAAGGCGGCGACGCGTACCTGCGGCCGCGGGTCGGCCAACAGGGTCAAGGCCGGCGCTGCTTCCCCATGCACGGCTTCGCGCAGCGCCTTAACTTCCGGCAGCAGCCGGCAATCAAGCAGCTTCACCGGCCAATCGCGGCGCTGCGCCAGTCGATTCGCCAGTCTCCGCGCCCTCCGCAGCGCCGGCGCGCCGGACTCCAACAAACTTTGCACCGCGAAGTAAACCAGCGGCACCACTAACAGTACCGCTTGCGCCAAGTGAGAGAACCAGTCATTCATGCTCGTTGTGCCGAGCACCATCCAGCTGAGAGCGGCCCCGTAGAGCATGACGATGGCCGCGCCAGTCGGCGCGTGCAAACCCTGCCGCCAGGACAGCAACAAGCCGCAGACCAGCGATTGAAACACGGTGCCCAGCCACAGCAACCGCGGGGCCGTCGTACTTCCGCGAATGTCACAAATCAGCAGCAGCGTCAGCGGCAGCAGCAGTAGACAAACGTGGCCCAAGAGCAACAGGAAGCTCGCTTGTCGAGAGCTGGCAGTGCCTGGCAAGGTTGCGTGCATGGCAGTTCAGTCGTTGCGGATAATATCGGAACCCTCTCTAGTATGGCTTATACCGGACCGGAAGGCCAAAAAACTCAACCGCCAACCTCCCGTGGGGAACACGGGCTTCCAGAAAGCATCTCTGCGTCCAGCGCATCCGTGGAAACGTGGCGGTGGTACACCCCCTCTCTCCCGCATAATCATCCCGTATGGAAAGGATTTCGCTTTATGCGGAAATGGAGGATATTCAAAGAATGAGAACCGTCCTCAGATTCAAGATCTGAACGATCGACTGAAGCTCGCTGAAAAACTGATCGATCATCGCAGTCTGAGCAGCCTGCAAGGCTAGCAGCTGGTTCTGAACATCCTGCACTTGTTGCTCTTGACTCACCGGCTGCAAGTTCAAGTCACCAAAGCCAACGCGAAAGAAAGGCTGGCCGGTGTTCGATGCGTTTATCCTCGGACCCGTGACTGGTGGATACGATGGAGGCCCTGCATTAATTACACCCGAAAAAGCGCCGCTAAGCGCCAGCCGGTCTTCTAACACTTCCAGTGTCAACAGAACTTCATTGCTGTTTTTCATTTAGAAATCCTCTCGCTTCCGAACAGACACCGTTGAAGAGGCAACCCACTCGCGGCGATACCCGCTGCCTACAGCTTTCGACCCTCGCTTCCTACAAGGACGCAACTCACCACGGCAGCGCGAGTGGATTGACTTTGAAACTTGTCTCTTCGGATGGCCCTCTCCTGGGTCTCAGCTGCGACGCCAAGAGTCTAACCCATGAAAGGACGAATGCAAGAAATGCCTGCGGAATATTTCGGCAGGATGAGGGCCGACGTGCGGAGTTTGCCGGCCGTCCCAATCGTTGCTATTGAGCAGCTAACCGAGAGGATGCAGTGCCGCCGACTGTCCGGCCAGCCAGCCGGTGCTCCAGGCGGCCTGAAAATTGTAACCGCCGATAGGTCCATCCAGGTCGAGCAGCTCGCCCGCCAGAAAAAGACGTGGAATCCGTTTGCTGCGCATACTCCGCGAATCGACTTCCTCCAACGCCACGCCGCCGGCTGTCACCTCGGCTTTGGCGAAGCCCAGCGTCCCCGTCACCGGCAGACGTAAACGCTTGATGCAGCCCACCAGGCGGGTGCGGTCCACTCGGCTGAGGGCCGCCGCCTTGCGATCAATCGGCAGTCCTGCCTCGCTCAGGAGCACCTCGGCCAATCGGCGTGGCAGCTGCGCCGAGAGCACGACGGCAAGCTGCTTCTTGCCGGATGCCGCCGACTCGACGCGTAACCAGTCCTCCAGTGCGGCCTCGACAATGATGGGCAGCAAATCAATTTCCAGGACCAAGGTCTCGGGTCGGGCATGGCCGCTGACAACTTGGCTGACATCGAGTATCACCGGCCCCGACAGGCCAAAGTGGGTAAAGAGCAGCGATCCACGCCGCGCGGCAAGGGGCTTGGTATCTTCGACGATGCGAACCGCCACATCGGGTAAGGTGATACCGCGCAGCTCAGCGACCCAGGGGACCGAAACCGTGATAGGAACCAGGGCCGGACGCGGCGGGATGATGGTATGGCCGAGTCGAGCCGCCAGGGCGTAGCCGTCGCCCGTCGTGCCGCAACCCGGATAGGATTGTCCGCCGGTTGTGAGAATGACGGCTCCGGCATGGAGGGCACGCTGCGGCGTTGTCAGCGCGAATCCCGACGAGGTCGGTTGCCAATCGCGGAGCGGTTCCTCCAACGCCAGCCGGGCGCCACTGCGCTCTAGCCGCCGCACCAGGGCGTCCAGTACATCGCGCGCCTTGTTGCTGACGGGGAAAACCTTGCCCGTCTCTTCGACCTTGGTGGCAACACCCTCCGCCTCGAAAAAAGCGATGGTATCCTCGACGCTGAAGGCCGCCAGCGCCGAATGCAAGAAGCGTCCCGGCGGGCCGAACGCCTCGACGATTCCGCGGTTGTCCGTGGCGTGCGTGAGGTTGCAGCGTGTGCCGCCGGACATGAGGATTTTGACGCCGGGCTTACGGTTCTTCTCCACGAGCAGTACGCGCCTGCCATGTTCGGCCGCACGGATCGCCGCCATCAGCCCCGCCGCTCCCGCGCCAACCACCACGATGTCCCAGGACTCCTCCGCCATGCTCATAAGCTATGCTGGCGCACGGCTGGCGTCAGCAAGTAGACGCAACCCCTATCAGCATTGTCAGCGGTGTGGGGGTAGTCATGGTGCAAAGCCCCGTTCGTTTGCGGGCCCAGTTTACCTGGAACAATTCACGATGGTCCTTTTTCATTCCGTTTGTTTAGGAAGGAAAAAGGGTCGGGACTCGCAGTTATGGATTTCTCGCCAAGACTTACGTGTCCCGATCCCTTTTCTTATCGGAAGCTTGGTTCGCCCCGTTACTCCAACTTCCTCCCCATCGTCTTACGATAGCCTCACAAACCGTTCGCGCTAACTCCCTCGAGTGCTGGTAGGCGTTACTCACTTGGAGATGAATCGCCAGCCTGGGGGAAAACCCCAACCGGGCCGTGAGTTCCGCTCGCTGCTGCTCATCGAGGTATGTGTCGAAGTACGTGCGGTAGTGTTCGTCGTAATCGAGATACACCCTTCCGTCATCAGACTCGATGACTCCGCGAGACGCTGTGACCCAGTCGCCGTCGTGAAACGAGCGAACAAAGCCCTGTATCTCCTCAAGCGAGGGATTGCGTTCCGGGTAGACAGTAATCGTGTTCATCTGGACCTCTCCGCGCTGCGTTCAGGGCAGTGCGTGCAGTGCCGCTAACAGCACTGGTATGTCTCGGTATACGCCGTGGGATCCGCTGGCTGCCAGAGCGGCTTCGGCGCCGTAGATAGCGTTCGGCATGAAATGGAGGACTGGTTTCCCGTGAGGGTTGGCCTCCCTCCCCAGCAATACCTGCATCTGGGCGATCTTGCCCGCTGCGTCCACCTGGGTCGTCACTTCGATGATGGCCTTCGTAGTCTCAACATCGACGTCAGTAATTGGGCGATACCTCACTTTGCCGGTGAATGAGGATAGAGACCGGATGAGGACTTCGACATTGAAACGCATGAGGTCTGAGCGGACGGCCAGCGCGACACGAGCTTGTAATCGTAGGCCGGGATCACCCCCCTGCGTGGCCGCATGGTTCACGCGCTCCAACGTGAGAGCCAGATCGCCAAGGAATTCCCCCACCCGGACTGCAATGTGGTCCTGACGATCGGCTTGCGACAAGCCAGCTAATAATAGCAGTTCCACTCTCCCCCACTTGCTCGCCCACAAATCGCCAACTGTGTCCGGGATGTCTGCCCGGCTCCCGGTCCTCACGATGAAAGTTCGGGCGTCAACGTCGTTGACAACCGCATCGATATCCTTTCGGAGTTGGTCTTCGACCCCAGGGGAGTACATGCAATGGCGCCCCAAGGCGAAGCCCCTCCCTGTGACCGCCCATGAAGTCTCGGTGGTACCTCGCCACCTTTAGATTATACACCGTCAGGTCATCCTGGGCAGGCTGTTCAGGCGGAGGGAAAAGGGTCGGGACTCCAAGTTATGAATTCCTCGGCAAGGCTTACGCGTCCCGGCCCCCTTCTATTCCCCATCCATTATCCCCAGCGCAACTTGTTGTTCCTAGATGAGAAAGCGTATGACGATGCACAAAGGAACGGAGCGCCCCAGCGTGGCGGTGTGGCGGGTTGGCGGAGTGACGGACAATGTCAGTAACGAGCAGATCAATGAGTCTCGACCCTTATTCTCGGTCACGGCATGAGCCACGGAGCGACCCGATGCATGAGAAAGATCGGCATGCACGCCCCATTATGCCAGCCATCGGTGCCTTGCCACAGCATGGACAGACGCCAGGGCACCTGCACGAGCCGCCGATAGAGTGTGCGGCCTTCCTCGTCGAAGTTCTCTGGTTCGCGGAACCCATCGAGTCCGGCCGCCGGGCCGTACACGCGATCGGCAGTGCCAAACAAGTTCGTGCACCAATCCAGACACAGACGATCATACGTTGAGTTGAAAGTGACCATTTCCTGCCGCGTGGCTCGGAGGGCAGGGCGCAGGTCGTAAGTGGGCGATACCGCCGGCGCCAAGAGAATCATGCGTTCGATACTAGCCGGGGGCAACTTCTCGGCGGCCAACAGGATGAGCGCTGCACCGGCACTGTGGCCAATCAGATAGATGGGGCGGTCTGGGTGCCGTGCCAGCTCTTCGAGAACCGCCTCGGCTAAACGATCCCCCTGTTTGAGCAGGTATCGTATGTCTTGCAAGTCGCGCAGAGGC
>Ga0070739_10008761_pt1 | contig 10258 bp, 10 predicted proteins | sample Coa_R1_7_FD_66445 | JGI IMG/M metagenome (GOLD analysis project Ga0070739, IMG submission 66445) | Surface soil microbial communities from Centralia Pennsylvania, which are recovering from an underground coalmine fire - Coalmine... | ecosystem: Environmental > Terrestrial > Soil > Unclassified ...
ATCGCCCCGGGCGGGAGGGGTTGGTTTTCTCGCCGGTTCGGGGACGGGTCGCCCATGGCCTCCTCGATCCACGTGCTGCCGGACCGCTACGCGAGCCCGCGCCTCGTCGGCTCCGGCGGGATGGGGCAGATCTTTCGCGCCACCGACACGCAGCTGCGGCGGGATGTGGCCGTGAAGGTCTTGGCCGACCGCTATGCCGCCGACGAGGAGATCAGGGCGCGGTTCCGTCGTGAAGCGCTGATGGCGGCACGGCTGTCGGGGAACCCGAACATCGTCACGCTCTTCGACGTCCAGGAGTTCCGGGGGCGCCCGATGATCGTGATGGAGTACCTCGAGGGCGGCTCGCTGGAGGCGCGCCTGCATGGGCATCCCGGCTGTCCGCCCGGACAGGTGCTCGACTGGCTGGAGCAGGCGGCGAACGCCCTGGACGACGCCCATGCCGCGGGGGTCGTGCACCGCGACGTGAAGCCGGCGAACCTCCTGCTCGACCGGCGAGACCAGGTGCACGTGGCCGACTTCGGCATCGCGCGGGCCGTCGGCCTCGACAGCTCCACCAAGACCGGGACGGTCCTGGGCACGGCGGGCTACCTCTCGCCGGAGCAGGCGCGCGGCGAGCGAGCGACCGCCGCGAGCGATCGCTACAGCCTCGCGGTGGTGGCCTTCGAGCTGCTCGCAGGCACGCGGCCGTTCGCGTCCGACTCACAGACGGTCGAAGCCGCCCGACACGTCACCGAGCCGGTGCCGTCGATCCACGAGCTGAAGCCGGAACTGCCGTCGACGCTCGACGGGGTCTTCGAGCGCGCACTCGCGAAGTCGCCCGCCGCGCGGCACGCGTCGGCCGCGGAGTTCGTCGCCGAGCTGCGCGCTGCCCTCCACTCGGACGCCGGTCGAACCGAGTCGATCGCGCCGGTGTGGCCGTCGGCGCTGACATCGGTGATCGCACCGGCGCCGAGTGTGTCCCCACCGCGCGACCCCGCGCCGACCCCGAGGCGGGGGCCACGGCGCCCTGTCGTCATGCTGCTGCTGCTCGTCGCCCTCGCCGCAGGCGGGCTCGCGGCCGCCCTCGCCTCCTCGCGCGGCGGCTCGCCGCGCAGCGTGACCTCGAACCGCCGGCCGAGGCCCGTGACCGTCGTGCGCACGATCACCGAGCCGGGGCGGACGGTCGAGCAGACGGTGACCGCGCCTGCGCCGCCGCCGGCGACGACGACGACCTCCGTCTCGACACCCGCGACCACGGCGCCGACGACGACGGCCGTGTCGGGCACCGTCCTGAACGACGAGGGCTACGCGAGGATGCGCGCCGGGGACTACGCCGCCGCACTGCCGCTGCTCGAGCAGGCCGTGCAGCAACTATCCGGCACGGGATCACTGTCCGAGGCCTATGCCGACTACAACCTCGCCTACACCCGCTACGAGCTCGGTCAGTGCAGCGACGTCCTCTCGCTGCTCGACCACTCCCAGGCGATCCAGGGCCGGCGAACGCAGATCGACGCACTCCGCCGGGACGCTCGGAAGGCGTGCCACTAGAGACGATTCACTCGGTCGAGGGAGACTGACCCGGACCGTCCCCGTCAATAACTGCACACATGGACAGCACTGAACGCACGACCGATCCGGCGTCGCTCGTCGGCCTCGACCGGGCCGACGCGTGGTACGCGGCGCTCACGCTCGCGGTGCCGCTGCTCGTCACGATCCTCGCCTACGGCGTCCTGGCCCTGGCCGCGTAGCCGGTCCCGCCTGACGGCCGGATCGTGCCGTCGCGCGGGGGAAGCGGCTACCTTCTCAGGGTTCGCCGCCGCCCTCGACGGCGGGCCGAAGCCCATGTCCAAGCGGTACTACGTCACGACGTTCGGCTGCCAGATGAACGCTCACGACAGCGAGCGCATCAAGGGCATGCTCGAGGAGCTCGGGCTGGGGGAGGCTCCGAGCGCGGACGACGCGGACGTCGTCGTCTTCAACACGTGCACGATCCGCGAGAAGCCCGACGCGAAGCTCGCCGCCTACCTGGGCCAGGCGGCGGCGCGCAAGCGTGAGGACCCGGACCGGGTGATCGCGGTCGGCGGCTGTTACGCCGAGGCCCAGCGGGAGCGGATCTTCGAGCGCTACCCGTTCGTCGACGTCGCGTTCGGCCCCGGCTCGATCGCGCATCTCGGCGAGTGGCTCGGCGCGGGCGGCGCCGGCGTCGCGCGTAGCCGCTTCGGCCTCGACGAGCGCGACTTCGCAGCCGAGCTCCCGATGCACCGCGAGCGCGCGTGGCAGGCGTGGGTGCAGGTGTCGATGGGCTGCAACTCGAAATGCTCGTACTGCATCGTCCCGTCGGTGCGCGGCCGGGAGCAGAGCCGCCGCCCCGGCGACATCCTCGCGGAGGTGACGCGGCTCGCCTCGCAGGGAGTCAGGGAGGTCACGCTCCTCGGGCAGAACGTCAACTCGTGGGGCCGCGACCTGCTGCCCGGGCTCCGCACCGAGTTCGGCGAGCTGCTGCGCGCCTGTGACGCCGTCGAGGGGATCGAGCGCATCCGCTTCACGAGCCCGCACCCGAAGGACTTCCGCGAGCCGGTGATCGCGGCCATCGCCGAGTGCGACGCCGTGTGCGAGCAGGTGCACCTGCCGCTGCAATCCGGCTCGACCCGGATCCTGAAGGCGATGCGCCGCACCTACTCGCGCGAGCGCTACCTGGCGCTCGTCGAGAGGCTCCGCGCCGCGATCCCGGACCTTGCGATCGGCACCGACATCATCGTCGGCTTCCCCGGAGAGACCGAGGACGACTTCCAGCAGACGCTCGAGGTCGTGGCAGAGGCCCGCTACGACAGCGCGTTCACGTTCGTCTACTCGCCGCGGGCCGGAACCGAGGCGGCTGCGATGGCCGACCAGGTGCCGCACGAGGTGAAGATCGAGCGGATGGAGCGGCTCGTGGAGCTGACCCAGTCGATCGCGCGCGAGCGGAACCTCGCCCGCGTGGGCGGCGTCGAGGAGGTGCTCGTCGAGGGCTCGTCGCGCACCGACTCGAGTCTCCTCCGCGGCCGCACCCGCCGCAACACGACCGTGAACTTCAGCGGCAGCGCCGTTCCCGGCGACCTTGTCGACGTGCGGATCGACGGCGCCACCTCGACGACCCTCCGCGGCGTCGAAACGAGTCCGTCACCTCCCCTCGTCAAACTGGGGGCCGCATGCGCGTCCTGATCACCGGCTCGTCCGGCCAGATCGGCACGAACCTCGGGCTGCGGCTGCTCGCCGACGGCCACGAGGTCTTCGGGGTCGACAAGCGCCGGAACGGCTGGACGAACGAGTTCCCGACGCTCCTCCAGGACCTGGCCGGGCACTATCCGGCCTTCCCCGGCGGCATCGGCGGCGTCGAGTACGAGCAGGTCGACCTCGTCGTCCACCTCGCCGCGCACGCGAAGGTGCACCAGCTCGTGCGCGAGCCCCACCGCGCGCTCGAGAACGCGATCATGACGTTCAACGTCCTCGAATACGCGCGCCAGCTCGGCCTGCCGCTCGTGTTCTCCTCGACGCGCGAGGTGTACGGCGACGTGCACCGCTTCGAGGAGTACGCGGAGGAGGCCGCCGACTTCGCCTACACCGAAAGCCCCTACTCGGCGTCGAAGATCACGAGCGAGGCGTTCATCTACTCGTACGCGCGCTGCTACGGGCTCGACTACCTGGTCTTCCGCTTCTCGAACGTCTACGGGCGCTTCGACAACGACCTCTGGCGCATGGAGCGAGTGCTGCCGCTCTTCATGCACCAGCTGTCGCGAGGCGAGCCGATCACGATCTTCGGCGGCGAGGACAAGGTGCTCGACTTCACCTTCGTCGACGACTGCGTCGACGGCATCGCCCGCGGCGTGTACGCGCTCGGCGAGGGCAGGGTCGCCAACGAGACCATCAACCTCGCCTACGGGCAGGGGAACACGCTCGTCCGCGCTGCCGAGCTGATCGCCGCCGAGCTCGCCGTCGAGCCGCGGGTGACGATCGCACCGTCGCTGCTCGGCGAGGTGACGCACTACGTCGCCGACGTCCGGAAGGCCCGGCAGCTCCTCGGGTGGGAGCCGCGCACGCCGCTCGACGACGGGATCCCGCGGGCCGTCTCGTGGTTCAGGGAGTGGCGCGCCGCCCACCCCGAGGAGAACAGGCCGTTCGAGCGTCCGCGCTCGGCCCGCGAGATCGAGCATGGCTTCAAGCAGCCGGCAGGCGCCGGCGCGTAAGCACGTCCTCGCGCTCTTCGGGCCGACCGCAGCGGGCAAGACCGCCGTCGCAGGGATCCTGCGCGAGCGCCTCGGCGCCGAGGTCGTCTCCGCCGACTCCGCCGCCCTCTACGCCGGCGTGCCGATCGTCACCGCGGCGCCCGACTATCCCGCGCGCCTCGTCGGCGTCGTCCCGCTCGACGAGGAGGTCTCCGTCGGCCGCTACCAGCGACTCGCGCACGAGGCGATCGACACGGCGGCCGTCCCGCTCGTCGTCGGCGGGACCGGGCTCTACTTCCGGGCGGCGCTCTCGACGATGACGATCCCGCCGCGCGGCCGCAGGGCGCACTGGCAGGCCGAGGTCGACCGCCTCGGGCCGGAGGCCGCGCATGCGCTCCTCGCCGCGCGCGACCCCGCGGCGGCGCGCCGGGTGCACCCGAACGACCGGCGGCGGGTCGTCCGCGCCCTCGAGCTCGCCGAGAGCGGCCACTCCCTCGCGCCCGCCGACGACCGCCTGTGGACGGAGGACACACGGCTGCCGACGACGATCGTCGCGCTCGACGTGCCGCTGCCGGAGCTCGACCGCCGCATCGAGGAGCGCACCCGCGCGATGGCCGCGGCGGGCGCGGTCGAGGAGGCCCGGCGCGCGTGGGCAGGCCCGCTCTCGGCGACCGCGCGGAAGATCCTCGGCCTCGAGGAGCTGGCGACGCTGCCCGAGGAGGAGGCCGTCGAGGCGGTCGCCGCCGCGACGAAGCGCCTCGCCCGCTACCAGCGCAAGTGGCTGCGGCGCCTGCGCGGCGTGACTACGCTCGATGCCAACCGGCCGCCGGAGGAGATCGCGGATGCAGTCGTCGCGTTGGGACGCGCAGGGAAACGTCTACCTCGTCACGACCGAGCCGCTCGCACCTGAGCGCGTCCGCGCCGAGGTCGGCAACGCGGACGGCATCATCGAGGTGCTCGGCTCAGGCGACGACTGGGTCGAGATCGCGATCTGGAACCCGGACGGCTCGCGCGCCGAGATGTCGGGGAACGGGACGCGCATCGCGGCGCGCTGGCACGGCGGGGACGACGTGCTCGTCCGCGTGGGCCCGCGCGAGGTGCGGGCCCTGCTGCGCTCGGACGGCCTGGTCGAGCAGGACCTCGGCGAGGTGACCGTCGGCGAGCCCGACGAGCTCGACGGCATCCGCTTCACGCCGGTGGACGTCGGCAACCCGCACGCGGTCGTCGAGGGCGACCCCGCCGAGCTCCCGCGCATCGGACCGCTGCTCGAAACACACGACCGCTTCCCGAACCGCACGAACGTGCAGGTCGCACGCCGTGCGAACGACGGCGAGATCGAGGCACGCGTGTGGGAACGCGGCGCGGGGGAGACGGCTGCGTCCGGATCGAGCGCGGTCGCCGTCGCCGCCGCGTTCGGCTTCGAGCCCGCGACGGTGCGCTTCCCCGGCGGCCCGCTGGACGTTCGCTTCGACGGCCGGCGCGCGTTCCTGACCGGCCCCGCGGTGCGCCTCGGTTAGCTCCCGATCCCGTACTCGCGGAGCGCGTCGTTGAGCGACGTCCGCAGGTCGGTCGATTCCGACCTCGTCCCGATGATGAGCGCGCAGGAGAGGTGGTAGGTGCCGGCAGGGAACTCGCGCGGCCGCGTCCCGGGCACGACGACGGAGCGCGGCGGCACGTAGCCGCGATGCTCGACCGGCTCCGGCCCGGTCACGTCGATGATCGGCACGCTCGCCGTCAGCGAGACGTTCGGGGCGAGCACCGCCTCGCGGCCGATGCGGACTCCCTCGACGACGATGCAGCGCGAGCCGAGGAAGGCGCCGTCCTCGACGATCACCGGGCGCGCACCGGGCGGCTCGAGCACACCGCCGATCCCGACTCCGCCCGCCAGGTGGACGTTCGCGCCGATCTGCGCGCCGGACCCGACCGTCGCCCACGTGTCAACCATCGTCCCGGGGCCGACCCACGCCCCGATGTTCACGTACGACGGCATCAGCACGACCCCGGGCGACAGGTACGCGCCGTAGCGCGCCGCCGCCGGCGGGACGACGCGTACGCCGAGCTCGTCGTAGCCGGTCTTCAGCGGGATCTTGTCGTGGTACTCGAACGGCCCGACCTCGCGCGGCTCCATCTGCCGCAGCCGAAAGTAGTCGAGGATCGACGCCTGCACGTCGGGGTTGACGCGCCACTCGTCGCCGTCGGGCTCGGCGACGCGCACCTCGCCGCGGTCGAGCGCCGCGATCACGGACTCGGTGTCGCTCAAAGGGCCTCCCCGATGATCGCCGCCGCGCGCTCGCACTGCTCCTGCGTCGGCACGAGCGCGAAGCGTGCGTACCCCTCGCCGGCCGGCCCGAAGAACGCGCCCGGCGCGCAGACGACGCCGTGCTCGAGCAATCCCTGCGCGAAGGGGATCGACGGGCCGCCGACGTCGACCCACAGGTAGAAGGTCGCCTCCGACCCCGCGAGACGGAGCCCCTTCGCCTCGAGCGCGGGCAGGACGACGTCGCGTTTCCGCCGGTAGACCTCCCGAACGTGCTCGACGTGCCGGTCGTCGGTCCAGGCGGCGATCGACGCGCGCTGCACGAACTCCTGAGGTGCCGTGCCGACGGTCGGCCGGAACGCGCGCAGCGCGTCGGCGATCTCGCGCGGCGCGCGGACGAAGCCGGAGCGGTAGCCCGTCATCGACGAGCGCTTCGAAAGCGTGTTGAAGACGACGACGTTCGTGCGGTCGGCGAGCTCGAGCGCCGAGACCGGCGGCTCGTCGAACCACAGCTCCGAGTAGGCCTCGTCGGAGCAGAGCAGGAAGCCGTGCTCGCGCGCCCGCTCCGCAAGCTCCTCGTAGAACGAGAGCGGCGCGACGGCGCCCGTCGGGTTGTTCGGGTAGCACGTCCAGAACAATGCGAGCTCGTCCCACGCGTCGAAGGCGTCGAGGTCGGGCAGCCAGCCCGCCCGCTCCGAGAGCGGCACGGTGACGACCGAAGCACCGGCGAACAGAGCGCCGCGCTCGTAGACGGGGTAGGCGGGCTCGGGGATCGCGACGAGGCGCTTCTCGCCGACCGCGAGCTGCGCGAAGGAGTAGATCGCCTCCTTCGAGCCGAGTGTCGGCACGACCTCCCAGGGGTCGATCGATGCGCCGAAGCGCCGCTCGACCCACGCCGCGATCGCCGTCCGGAGCTCGGGGAGCCCGGTCGCGCGCGGGTACGAGGAGACCTCGTCGACCGAGGCAACCAGAGCCTCGCGAATGAAGGCGGGCGTCGGCTCGCGCGGGTCGCCCATCCCGAAGTCGATCAGCTCGATGCCGCGGGCCGCGGCCTCGGCCTTCCAGTCGTCGAGCCGCGCGAACGGGTACTGCGCGAGCTCCGCGAGCACGGGTGAGAGCTGCATGGCTAGACGCTACCGAGCAGGAAGCGCTGCAGCGCCTCGTACGTCCGCTCGAGCTCGGCGACCTCCACCCGCTCGTCGGCGGCGTGCGCGTAGCGCGTCCCCCCGGGACCGAGGTTGACGGCGTCGAGGCCGCGTGCGGCGAAGTCGGCGACGTTCGTCCACGCCTGCTTCGGCTGCACCTCGAAGTCTCCCGCCGCGCGCAGGCGCTGGACGAGCTCGGACTTCTCGGCGACGTGCGCCGCCGGCGAGTTCGAGACGATCTCGCAGCCGGGGAAGAGCTCGCGGACGCGCTCTTCGGCCGACTCGGCCGTCCGGTCGGGCGCGTAGCGGAAGTTGACGTTCGCGTCGGCGCGCGCAGGGATCACGTTCGACGCAACGCCGGCGTTGAGCTGCGTGACCGACATCACCTCGCGGAAGACGAGGCCCCCGACCTCCACGTCGCGCGGCTCGCTCTCGAGCACCGGTCGCAGGCCCTCGAGGGCGAGCGCGATCGCGTTGACTCCCAGCCACGGCCGCGCCGAGTGCGCCGCCCGGCCCTCGAACACGACGCGCGCGTTCAGGTTGCCGAGGCACCCGAGCTGGAGGGTGTTGTCGGTCGGCTCGAGGCACACCACGAGCGCGACCTCGTCGAGGAAGTCCGCGCGGTCGAAGAAGTGCGGCAGCGGGTTGTCGGCCGGTCCGAGCTCCTCGCGCGGGAAGAAAAGGAACGCGGGGTCGTAGCGGAGGCGGGCTTCGACCGACCACGCCGCGAGCTCCAGCATGACGGCGAGCCCGCCCTTCATGTCACTCGCGCCGAGCCCCACGACGGCGCCCCCCTCGATCCGCCCCTCCAGGTTCCCCTGCGCGGGAACCGTGTCGAGGTGCCCCGCGAAGAGGACGATCTCGCGCCCTGTCCGCTTCCCGAGCACCACCGTCTCCCCGTCGTCGTGCCAGGTCCGGAGAGGAGTGTTCCGGATCACGTACTCGCGAATTGCGGCCTCGTCACGAGACTCCGACGGGATGTTGACGAGGTCGAGGGTGCGCTCCGCCAGTGGCATGATTCGCCGGATGATCCCACGTACCCCGAGACGTAGGCTGGACGGAGTCTCGCAAGGAGCGACGGCGCCGGCTTTGCCGGCGCCGGGAGCGGATGACTGAGCCGGAGCGCGGCTTCGTCCTCGCCGTGCTGGCTCAGGGAGCGGATCCCGTCGAGGAGCTCGCGGAGGTGCAGGAGCTCGCCCGCACGGCCGGCGTCGAGCCGGTCGGCTCCGTCGTGCAGCACCGCGGACGGCCGGCGCAGCGAACGTATGTCGGCAAAGGCAAGCTCGAGGAGCTCAAGCAGCGGTTCAAGGAGGCAGGCGCGGAGAGCCTGCTCGTCGACGACGAGCTCGACCCCGCGCAGCAGCGCTTCCTCGAGAACGCGCTCGACACGCGCGTCGTCGACCGGACGCAGCTGATCCTCGACATCTTCGCGCAGCACGCGACCACCGCCGAAGGGAAGCTCCAGGTCGAGCTGGCGCAGCTCGAGTACAACCTGCCGCGCATGCGAGGCATGTGGCAGCACCTCGAGCGCCTCGGCGGCGGCGTCGGCACGCGCGGCCCGGGCGAGTCGCAGCTCGAGAGCGACCGCCGCACGGCGCGGCGGCGCATCGCGCTGCTCCGGCGGCGGCTGAAGGAGCTCGAGCAGCAGCGCGCGACGCGCCGGCAGGAGCGCCGGCGGAACGAGACGCCGACGATCGCGCTCGCGGGCTACACGAACGTCGGCAAGTCGACGCTCCTGAACGCCCTCACCGGGGCGGAGGTGTCCGTCGAGAACCAGCTCTTCCACACGCTCGACCCGACGACGCGTGGCTTCGAGCACGAGGGCCGGCGCCACCTCGTCACCGACACGGTCGGCTTCATCAGCCGTCTGCCGCACCACCTCGTCGAGGGCTTCGCCTCGACGCTCGAGGAGACGCTCGTCGCCGACGTCGTCCTCCACGTCGTCGACGCGTCCGCGCCGGATGAAGAGCAGGACCGCCAACGGGAAGCGGTCGACGACGTGCTGCACGAGATCGGAGCGGGGGAGCTGCCCGTCGTGGTCGTGCTGAACAAGATCGACCGTGTCGACCCGCTCGGCCGCCGGCGGCTCGCGAACCGGTTCCCGGACGCGCCGCAGGTCTCCGCGCTCTCGGGCGAGGGCCTCGAGGAGCTGAAGGCGGAGCTCGCGCGGCGCTTCGAGGACCGGTGGGAGCGCGTGCGCCTGCTCGTGCCGTACGCGGAGGGCGGGAGGCTCGCCGAGCTCTACGCGCTCGGTACCCCGGTCGAGGAGCGCGAGGACGGGCCCGACGGCGTGCTCGTGATCGCCCGGCTGCCGCGGCGCGAGCTGCCACGGTTCGCGGCCTTCCTGGTCGCGGAGTCGCGCTCGCAGCGCGAGTCGGCGTGATCACCCTCCCCGTGAAGCGCATGCGCGAGGGCGCGGTCGTGCCGGCGCGCGCGTACGCCGGTGACGCGGGCATGGATCTCGCCGCGTGCGAGCGTGTTGAGCTCGCCCCGGGCGAGCGGGCCCTCGTCCCCACGGGGCTCGCCGTCGCGATCCCCGACGGCTACGCCGGCTACGTGCAGCCGCGCTCCGGGCTCGCCGCGAGACACGGCATCTCGATCGTCAACACTCCGGGCCTCGTCGACTCCGGCTACCGGGGCGAGCTGCTCGTGAACCTCGTCAACCACGACGAGGC
>Ga0070739_10008762_pt1 | contig 10258 bp, 8 predicted proteins | sample Coa_R1_7_FD_66445 | JGI IMG/M metagenome (GOLD analysis project Ga0070739, IMG submission 66445) | Surface soil microbial communities from Centralia Pennsylvania, which are recovering from an underground coalmine fire - Coalmine... | ecosystem: Environmental > Terrestrial > Soil > Unclassified ...
CTGCCGGTGATCGCCGAGGCCGCGCAGGAGGTGATCACGGGCTCGGGCAGCGCGGACACGCTCGTGGTCGCCGGAGGCCGTGGAGCGCGCGCGGCGGCTCGCGACGACCGCCACGTCGCATGGGTCGCGCAGGCCGCCGAGAAGGTACGGCGTACCACTTCCGTCTGCACCGGCGCGTTTCTACTCGCCCAAGCGGGGTTGCTGGACGGGCGGCGGGCCACGACGCACTGGCAGGCGTGCACCGAGCTGGCCGAGCGGTTTCCCGCCGTGACGGTGGACCCGGAGCCGATCTTCGTGCACGACGGCCCGATCTGGACCTCGGCCGGGGTCACCGCGGGCATCGATCTCGCCCTGGGCCTTGTGGAGGCGGATCACGGCGGCACGCTGGCCCGCGCGATCGCCCGCCAACTGGTGGTGTTCGTGCAGCGGCCGGGCGGGCAGACCCAGTTCTCGGCCCAGCTCGCGGCGCAGCGCCCCTCCCGCGAGCCGCTGCGGCGATTGCAGTCGTTCATCGCCGAGCATCCGGACGCCGACCTGTCGGTGCCCGCGCTGGCCTCGCGCGTCGGCATGAGCGAACGGCATTTCGCGCGGGTGTTTCGCGCGGAGACCGGCAGCAGTCCGGCGGCTCATGTGGAGGCGGTGCGGGTGGAGGCGGCGCGGCGGCTGCTGGAGACGACGGCGGACGGGCTCGACCGGATCGCGCGGGCATCCGGGTTCGGCACGATCGCGACGATGCATCGCGCTTTTCGGCGAACCGTGCGGGTCACTCCGGGCGAGTACCGGGCACGTTTCCGCTCATCGTAACTGAAACAGAAGCCTGATAAGCGATGGCGTCGGCGACGGCAACGCGGTCGATGGCGGGATTCGTCATAAGCGTGTCCTTGCCGCCATACCGCGCGATCGACCAGGCTGGATGCAGGAGGTGGGACGCATGCCCTTGAGTCCACTAAGAGTGATCATTCCGATCTTCCCCGAGTTCACCGCGCTCGACGCGATCGGCCCGTACGAAGTGCTGCGAATGCTGCCCGACGCGGAAGTCACCTTCGTCGCCAAGACCGGCGGGGTGATGCGCACGGACAGCGGCATGGTCGGCCTGCACGCCGACGCGACCCTCGGCGAGGTCGGCTCGGCGGACATCCTGCTTGTGCCGGGCGGCTGGGGAACCCGAGCGCTGACCCGCGACGAGGAGATGCTCACCTGGGTGCGGGCCATCCACGAGACGACGCAGTGGACGACCTCGGTGTGCACCGGTTCGCTCGTGCTCGCCGCTGCCGGACTGCTCGATGAGCTGGATGCGACGACACACTGGGCCGCCGTCGAGACGCTGGAGAAGCTGGGCGCGCGATACACGGCCGAACGCGTCGTACGGCAAGGCAAGATCGTTACGGCGGCCGGCGTCTCGTCAGGCATCGACATGGCCCTGACACTCGCCGGGCTGATCGCCGGCGACGACGTGGCCAAGGCGATCCAGCTCGCGATCGAGTACGACCCGCAGCCGCCGTTCGACGCCGGCTCTCCTGCGAAGGCCGGGGAGCAGATCATCGCCCTGAACGCGACGCTGCGTGACCGTAGGACGGTCGCCGTCTCGCGTTGAGCCGTTACGCAACGGATGCCGGTGTGGGCGGGCAGTGGCACAGTGGGCCGAAGACAGCGCTTTCCGAAAACAGCGCTGTCCGAAGACAGCGTTTCTGAGTGGAGACCGGCTTACTGGGTTACTGGCTGAAGACTGGGTTCCCGAGCAAAGGAGGTCGGCAGCTATGGCCGACGCCCAACGTCCTTACCCGCAAGGCACGCCGTGCTGGCTCGACATGTACGCGGACGACCAGCACGCCGCGCTCAGCTTCTACCGCGAGCTGTTCGGCTGGACCGGTGAGCCGGACCCACGCAATGGGGGCTACGCCGTGCTCTCGATCGAGGGCAAGGCGGTGGCCGGGATCGGCCCGCGGATGCCCAACATGCCGGCCAGGGCGGTCACCTGGAACACCTATTTCGCCGTGGACGACATCGAGGCGACCGCCGAACGGATCGACAAGCTCGGCGGCACGCTGTACTTCGGCCCGGCCGAGGTGCCCGGCGTGGGCAGGCAGCTGCTGGCCGCCGACCCGGCCACCGCGCCGTTCGGACTGTGGCAGGCCGATCCCTTCCCCGGCTTCGAGGCCAGGATGCAGCCGGGCACGCCGGTCTGGTTCGAGCTGGAGACGCCGCAGGGTCCGCACAGTGCCGACTTCTACGGGGCGCTGCTCGGCCTCGAGGTGCCGAAGACGCCGATGGAGCCGGATTCCTACTGGGTGCTGACCGTGAACGGCGAGCAGGTCGCCGGGATCTGGCAGGCCGGGCACACGGCGGTCTCCCCGCAGCGGGCCGCGCGCTGGGGCCCGTACTTCCTGGTCACCGAGACGGACGCGGCGGCGCACCAGGCGATCGCCGCGGGCGCGCGGCTGGTGACCGAACCGAAGGATTCGCCGTACGGGCGGTTCTGCACGCTGTGTGACCCGCAGGGCGCCGAGTTCTCGGTTATTACCGCGCCGGCGAGTGCTTAACGCCGTTCCGAGCCGCTGCGGGGTCGGGCAGCGGCTCGGAACGGCATCGCGATGACGCCCCACGCGAGAAGGGCGCCACCGTTCAGGGGATCGCCGGCCCACACCCAAAACACCGGCGATCGGAACGTGGATCACGTCCACGGCAGGCGACCGGTCCCCAATGTCCGGTCGAGGCATCCATTACCCTGCCGGTCGCCAACGCGAAACGACAGGTTTTGAACCTGGCGGGAACCTGCCGTGGCGTAACCGCGCCAACCCGGCGCCCGGCCGCCAGCCGCGCCCACTCATGCGCAGAGGTCTATGTCAAATTCCTGTCTGGCACTACCGGTCAACTCACCGCCTCGACCAGCTGTCGGCGACGCGCCAACACGGCGTCGTAGTGACCGAACAGTTGATCGCAGACCGAGGCCCATGACCGGGATAGGACCGTCTCCCGCGCGTTCGCGCCGTACTGGGCGCGCAGCGCGGGATTCGTGACGAGTTGGGCGACGCGACGCCTGAGGTCGTCGGTGTCGTCGGGGTCGTACAACAGCCCGGTGTGGCCCGGGCGCACCAGATCCAGCGGTCCGCCGACAGCCGGCGCCACCACCGGCACCCCTGAAGCCATCGCCTCCTGCACGCATTGGCCGAAGGTGTCGTCGGCGCCCGTATGTACGAACACGTCGAGCGATGCGTACGCGGCGGAAAGCGCCTGTCCGCTGAGGAACCCGGGCAGCGCGGCGCTCGGTATCAGGGCTCGCAGGCTGGGCGCCGCGGGTCCGTCGCCGACCGCGACGATGCGCACCTTCGGCAGGTCCGCGAGATGCGCCAGCAGGTGTACCCGCTTGTCCCCGGCGAGCCTGCCGACGTAGCCGACCAGGATCTCGCGGTCGCCGAGCAGCCATTCGCGCAGCGTCTCGTCGCGGTGCGCCGGGTTGAACCGGGCCGCGTCCACGCCGCGGGCCCACAGCGCGAGCCGGGGCACGCCTTGCGCCTGCAGTTGTTCGAGGCTGGCCCGCGACGGCGCCAGGGTGATGTCGGCCTGCCGGTGGATGTGCCGGATCCAGCTCCAGATCACCGCGTCGGTGCCGCGGAAGCCGTACTGCCGGGCGAAGCCGGCCACGTCGGTCTGGAAGACCGCGACGCAGGGCACGCCGATCCGGCGCGCGGCCCGGGCCCCGGCGGCGCCGAGCGCGATCGGGGAGGCCAGGTGCACCACGTCGGGCCGGAAGTCGCGCAGGACCTTCTCGACCCGCCGGGTCGGCAGGCCGAGCTTGAACTCCCGGTATCCGGGCAGTCCGACACCGGGAACGGCCACCACGGGGAAGCCCGCGTAGGCCGCCGGACCGGGGCGCGGCGCGACGACCAGCGCCTCGTGACCATGCGCGGCGAGGTGCTCGAGGATCCGGATCACCGTGTTGGTGACCCCGTTCACCTGCGGCAGGAAGGATTCGGTTACTACTGCGACCCGCATACCAGGCAGGGTGCTCGGCCGGGATTGCGGCTCGGTGACCGCAGCACTGTCGGTGGACGAACAGTGCCCGCAGTATCGGTGCGCGGTGCGGCTCGGCCGGCGTGTCCAGAAGGTTAAGAACAGCTGGGAACCGGCTCGACGGGGCGTCAGCCGGGGCGTCCGGGGGAATGACGAATACAGTGATCACGGTTTGCACCTAAGGCGGAGGTTGACGGCCGGATCACGGGTTCGCTGATTCGGTGATCCGCCCAGTTTTGGTGATCGGCCCAGGGCCGCGGCGCGCGAGAGGGGTGGAGCGTGACGGAGGAGACGACCCTTTCCCCCGCGATGCAGCCCCGGCCGGCGCCGCCGCTGCCGGTGCAAAACAGGGTCACCGTGTTCGGCGAGCTGACCCGGGTGCTGCGAACCCGTCCGGACTGGCTCTACGGCATGCTGGCCAGCTGGCTGCTCGGCTTCGGCACCTTCGCTTTCCTGGTGGTGTGCACCAAGCCCAACCTGGCCAATCCGATGAACCCGGTGGTCGTGCCGGTGATCCTGACCGCGGTCGCGGACGGCTCGCTGACCAACCAGCTGGCCGCGGAGCCGCGCTGGGCCGCAGACCTGCTGCGCTCGGGGGCCGATCCGGGCCGGATCCTGCTGGCGCGCAATCTGCTGCTCGCGGTGTGGGAGCTGATGTTCGTCGCGCTCGTGGTGGCGCTGACGGTGTGGGTCGGGCACAGCTCGGCCTGGGTGCGTCCCGCGCTCCCGCAGCTCGCGGTGCTGCCGATCGCCTCGATCGCGATCGGCAACCTCGCCTCGGTGCTGGTGCCCAGTCCGTTCATGCGGATGAGCAAGCGGTTCCAGGCGAAGGGCACTTGGGCGCGCTGGACGATATACATCGCGATCCCGTGGGGGCTCAGCTCGGTCGCGTTGGCGATGTGGGCGCTGCCGGTGTACCTGGAGCGCCGCTGGGAGCCGCACGTCGTCACGCATGTGCTGGATCTGCAGCACTACGCGCCGACCGTGCAGCGGGTGACGCACACCTACTTCATCATCTGGCTGGTCATCATCCCGCTGTGGCATCTGACGGTCTGGCTGATGTCGCTGCGGCTCGCGCAGACGCTGGCCCGCATGCGCAGGCAGGGGTTGATCCGGCTGATGGAGCGGCACCTGGAGCTGACGCAGCGGCTGCCCGATCTCTCCCTGCGCGCGGCCGCACGGCAGCTGCCGAGCCGGATCCGGGAGATCCCGAAGGACCTGCGCGGGGAGCTCGCGCTGCTCAGCTCGGGGCTGCTGGAGGCGACCGCGACTGCCGCCCGCCTCTGGGTTCCTTGACCGGCGCGCCCGCGCATTGGCCCTTTCCCGGCGCAGCAATACGTTCTTCGCGCCCAAGATCCGGACTTTCGCGTTCTCTGCTGCGATAAATGCGTCAATCCGCGCAAAATCGTCGCTGTGCTGACATGAGCCGCACCGGTATGCCAGGCTGGCGTCCGAACAGCGGCGGCATGGAGAGACCGGACGGGTGACTCAAAGCGGGAGCGACGATCGGCGGCGTAGCGTCCGGTCCGGCGGGCTGCTCGCGGCAGCGGTGGCTTTAGGGCTGGTCATTGCCGCGGTCGCGATTCGGGCAGCCGCGGGTGCGGCGCTGCGCAATGCGGGACTGGCGACCGGGGCCGACGTCGGCCTCGCTCTGCTCTTCGCCGTCGCCGCGCTCGTCACCGCCGCGAAGTACCGCGGTCACGTGCGCACCACCGAGGTGCCCACGACCGCGCTGGACCGGCTGCGGCAGGCCACTGTCGCGGTGCTGTTCGTCAGCGTCGTGCTCGTGCCGGGCGCGTTGATCGCGCTGCACCGACCGGATTCCGGCCAGGCCGAGTACCCCAACCAGGTCGTGCCGACCGACATCCTGGGCTCCTACCAACCGATCCCGACGCCGCAGCAGACCACGCATCACAAGCCGCACAGCTTCTCGTTCGACCTGACCACGTTCCTGTGGGTTCTGCTGGCCACGCTCGGCGCCGCGCTGATCGTCGTGATCGTGCTGGTGGCGCTGCGGCTGCTGCGCAAGGTCCCGCAGCTCGGTCCGGTGGAGTCGGCGCCGCCGACCGCTGATTCCGGCGCCGAGGACGAGGCGCTGGCCGACGCGCTGATCGCCGGGCGGTCGGCGCTCGGCGGGGACGACGCGCGGGCCGCGATCATCGCCTGCTACGCCGCGATGGAGACCTCGCTGGCGCAGGCCGGGATCTCCCGCGAACGCTCCGACAGTCCGTCGGACCTGCTGCACCGCGCGACCGCTCGCGACCTGCCGACCGCTGGCACGCGGGACGCGCAGGTGCTGACAGATCTGTTCCGTGAAGCCAGGTTCTCGTCACACCCGATGACGGCGCAGCATCTCGAAGCCGCACGACGTGCGCTGGACTCCGTCACGGGCGCGCTGGCCGAACGCATCCGGGCGCGCGAAGACGAGGCACGGCGAGGGCGTAAGGCAGGCGAGCGGGACGAAGCGGCAGCGCAGGGCGCGTCCGGTCAGGTGGTCGGCTCGTGACCGTGCTGCGTCAAGACTCCCGCTCCCCGCGCCTCGGTCCCGCCGCGCAGGCGCTGGCGTTGCTCGCCGGTTTGGCCGTGACCGCCGAGATCGTGCTGGCGGTCGCGGGCGGACCGGGTGCCGCCGCCGCGGGCGCGGCCGCGATCGTCATCATCGGATTGCTCATCGCGCGGTACGTCGCCGGAGCCGAAGCGATCGACGGTTTGTATCGCCGCGCGGTGCGGCTCGTCCACCAGCGCGAGCCGAGCCTGCAGGGCTGGGCGGCGGCGGTGGAGGCAGCGCGGGAGTCGGCGGCGGGTTTCGAGCGGGTGCTGCGGCCGGAGCTCGAGCGGCTTTACGCGGTGCGGCTGGCCGATCGGCACGGGGTCTCGCTCTACCGCGAGCCGGACCGCGCGGCGGCGATCGTAGGCGAGGATGTGTTCGCGTGGATCGACCCGCGCCGTCCCGGCTACACAGGTCCGCTGCCGCCACGCCGTACGCTGGACCGGCGCGCACAGTCGGCCAACCATCCCCCACCGATTCCGGACGTGGTCCTTCGGGCGCTTGTCCAGCGCCTCGAAACGCTGTGAACCCTCCCCACGGGGAGCAGTTGACCGATGAGGAGCGCTAAGTCTTGGAGAACGCAGTGAGTACTGCCGCAGAGGACACCGGCACCCAGCCGGCCGACGCGGCGCCGACGGAGCGGGGCGAGGCGGTAATGCACGCAGCGGCAGGTGCAGGGCGCGGTACGACGACGGGGGCGGCGTCGGCCGCATCGAGTTCGGCGGGAGCGGGAGTGGCGACTGCGGCGGCGGCCGCCTCCACAGCAGCTGTCACCTTCACGCCGAAGCAGACCGGCGAGCGCGCGCACGCGGTGCTCGACGAGGTCGAGCGGGCCGTCGTCGGCAAGCGGCCGGCGTTGGAACTGGTGATGCTCGGCGTGCTGGCCGGCGGGCACGTGCTGATCGAGGATCTGCCCGGCCTCGGCAAGACGCTGCTGGCCCGGTCCTTCGCGACGGCGCTGGGCCTGGAGTTCACCCGAATACAGTTCACCCCGGACCTGCTGCCCTCGGACGTGACCGGCGCGCCGTTCTACGACCAGCGTTCCGGCGAGATGGTTTTCCGGCCCGGGCCGGTGTTCACCAACCTGCTGCTGGCCGACGAGATCAACCGGACCCCGCCGAAGACGCAGGCCGCGCTGCTGGAAGCGATGGCCGAAGGCCAGGTCTCGGTGGACGGCGCGACCCGGCCGCTGCCCAAGCCGTTCGTGGTGATCGCCACGGACAACCCGATCGAGTACGAGGGCACGTACCAGCTGCCCGAGGCGCAGCTGGACCGGTTCCAGCTGCGGGTGCGCATGGGTTACCTGCCGCCGGTGGACGAGGCGGCGATGCTGCGCAGGCGGCTTGACCGGGCCGCGCCCGAGGCGGTGCTGACCGCGTTGACGAATCCGGCTGAGGTGCTGGCGATGCGGGCCAGCCTGGAATCGGTCGAGGTGGACGACGATCTGCTCGGCTACATCATCGGCCTGGTCAACGCGACGCGGAAGCACGCTCAGATCCAGGTCGGCGCCTCCCCGCGCGGCGGCTTGGCGCTGGTGCAGCTGGCCAGGGGCCGGGCGGTGCTGGACGGGCGCGATTACGTGACGCCCGAGGACGTCAAGGCGGTTGCCGTCCCGGCGCTCGCGCATCGCGTCACGCTGCGGCCGGAGCTTTGGGTGCGCCGCATCAGCGCGGACGACGTGGTGCAGGGCATCGTCAACTCGGTCGCGACACCGCGCACGGTCCCGCAGCCGTGAGCGAAGAGGGCGGCGCGGCGCGTGACGCCCGGACGTCGCCGGGCCCTGCAGACCGGCCAATGCAACGCCAGAACGATCAGGCCGCATCGGGTCGGGCATTGCGGGATCCGGGCGTAGCCGCGCCGGGCGGCGATGCGGTACGCCGTGCGCTCGGCGGCCCGCAGTCTGTGGACGCGCCGGCGGAGCCGCCTCAGGCCCCGACCCAGGCGTGGCGGCTGACTGAGCGAGCGCTGCGGTTGAGCAGTGTGGCGCTCGCGGCAGCCGCCGTCGCGCTCATCAGCGGCCGCGCGTGGATGCTGGCGCTGGCGGCGGGACCGGCGGTGCTGCTCGCGCTCGGCGCTCCTCGCTCGACCCGGCCAACGCGCGTCGGCGCACGGGCAGTGGTGCCCGTACGTCGCTGCTTCGAGGGCGAGCCGATCATGGCGCGGGTCGACCTGGCCTTCGACGGGCTGGTCGGCTGGATCGATCCGGGGGTAGCTCCGGGACCGGGCGTGGAGCTGGCGGCGGTGGACGTGTCCGGTCCTGTCGTCACCTTCTCGTTCGTCGCGCGCCGCTGGGGCCGCTGGACGCTCGGCGTGGCGGATATCGACTTGCATGACGCGGGCGGCCTGGGACGGCGCACGGTGCGCGCGGAGCTCGGCGACGTGGACATCTATCCGATGCCGGCGGACAGCACCCTGACGCCTATCCCGACCCGGCTGCCAGACCGGCTCGGCGAGCACACCGCGCGGCGGGCCGGCGACGGCTTCGAGTTCGCCGGCGTGCGCCCATACACGTGGGGCGACCGGCAGCGCCGGATCCACTGGCCGTCCACGACCCGGCGCGGCGAGATCCAGATCACGCAGTTCGCGGCCGAACGCGCGGCGGACACGGTCGTGCTGCTCGACGCGTTCGGCGATGTGCGCGACCCGGCGACCGGACGATCGACGCTCGACGACTCGGTGCGCGCCGCAGCCGGCATCGCGCGTACCTATCTGCGCAGCCATGACCGGGTCGGAGTGGTTTCAGTCGGCGGTCGGCTCCGGTGGCTCCAGCCGGGAACTGGCGGCGGGTATCTGTATCGCATCGTGGAGACGGTGCTCGAAGTACGCCGCGACCTCGGCTACCACACGCCGGACATCGATCACGTGCCCGCCCCCGCACTGCCTAACGGAGCGCTGGTTTACGCGATCACGCCGTTGGCCGACGACCGGATCCTGGACGTGTTGCGAGACTTGGCGGAGCGGGGCAACCCGGTGGTGGTCGTGGAGATCCCGACCGGCGACCCGAGGGTCGAGCCCGGCGACGAGGCGGCGGAGTTCGCGCTGCGGCTGTGGCGGATGGACCGCGAGGCGCTGCGCTTCAGCCTCGTCGAGCGGGGCATTCCGGTGGTCGCCTGGGACGGTTCGGGCGAGCTGGATCTCGCGCTGGCCCCGCTGCTGCGCACCGGCGTGCGAGGGAGGGCTCGATGAGTGAACACGGCAGCGACACCGTCCACCAGCACGAGCACGCTCAACCAGCACCTGCATCTGAACCCAACAACGAGCCAGCCCAATCCCGCATCAGCGATCAGCACCCCCTCGTTCACGACCGAGCGCAGCCCCACGGCGTCGACGTCCACGCTCATCGGGCACAAGCCGACAACGACGCCGCACCACTCCCCTCCCCAGCCGCCTTGCCGCCGAACGTACACGCCTTCCTCACCCGCGCGTTCCCCGGACGTGTCAATACCCTGCCGAATGACGCGGTCCTGCTGCTCGGCATCGCGTTGGCGCTGGCCGCAGTGGACCCCACGAAGCTGGGCAGCCGCGGACCGGTCGGCTGGCTGTTCGCGCTGGCGGCGCTGGTGGCGACGATCTGGGCCGCCCCGGTGGTGTCCCGGCGTCCGGCCGCGCAGTCGGTCCGGCTCACCAGCCAGGTTGCCCGCCATCGCAACACCGTGTTCGCCGTGGGCTGCACGATCGTGGCTGGCTTCAGTGATCCGC
>Ga0070739_10008764_pt1 | contig 10257 bp, 9 predicted proteins | sample Coa_R1_7_FD_66445 | JGI IMG/M metagenome (GOLD analysis project Ga0070739, IMG submission 66445) | Surface soil microbial communities from Centralia Pennsylvania, which are recovering from an underground coalmine fire - Coalmine... | ecosystem: Environmental > Terrestrial > Soil > Unclassified ...
TCCGGATCACCGACCGCGCAGAGGTCGTCCCGATCGCCGAGCCACGCGCGCAGGAGACGGAACTGAGCGGGTGTCACGTCCTGGAGCTCGTCGACGAACAGGTGCCGGAACCGGAACCGTTGCGCCGCCGCGAAGTCGCCGTCGGTCTCCAGCGCGCGCACGCACCACCAGACGAGGTCGTCGAAGTCGACGAGACGGCGACGGTGCTTCTCGCGCTCGTACGCGTCGTAGAGCGAGGCGAGCCGGGACGGCGCGATCGCGGGCTGGCGTCCCGCGTCGCGCGCTGCCTGCTCGTACCCGTCGGGCGAGACGAGACGGGCCTTGGCCCACTCGATCTCGCTCGCCACGTCGGCGGCGCGCTCGGTCGCGGCCTCGCCCGTCCACCCGTCCGCGACGAGCAGCGGGACCACGATCCGCGCCTTGCGTTCGAGGAGTGCGGGCGGGACCCGTCCTCGTTCCTGCCATCGCCGCCGCAGCTGGGTGAGCGCGAGCGCGTGGAACGTCCCGGCGGTCACGCGCCCGCCGATCGGGAGACGGGCGAGCCGGTGCACGAGCTCGCGCGCGGCCTTGCGTGTGAAGGTCACCGCCAGGACGCGTTCCGCGTCGATGCGCCCGGTCGCGGCGTGCCACGCGATGCGCCGGGTCAGGACGCGCGTCTTGCCCGAGCCGGCGCCCGCGAGGATCGCGAGCGGCCGCGCCGGTTCGACGACGGCGGCGCGCTGCGACGGGTCGAGGCCCTGCAGCAGCGAGTCGGCGGCGGACGCGACCACCGGCCGACCGTACCGACGCGCGCGGTGACGGCGGTGGACCCTCGCGGTCAGGCGTCCGGGACGCGAAGAGGCCCCGAGTAGTCTTCGCTGCGTCGCAGCTCCGATCTCCTCGGGGCTCCCCTTCGCGACCGCTGCCTCGGCCCGGCACGCCGCCCGACTGGACGTCGCACCTTCGGCCACGCCGACCGGGTCGAGACCCGATCGTCGTACGGCAGTGGCTCCACCGGGACCACTCGCCCGATCGCATCGCCGCTCCCGAACGGCCGCCACAGCGACCGACCAGAGCGTTCGACCGAACGGACCAGCCGAACCGGTAGGGCGATGGTACGGACGAGCGCGCAGAGGGTCAAGAGCCTTTTCTCGCAGCTTCGTCGTACGCTTCGACGATGGCGAAGGGCGCGACGTTCTGGCAGAACTGGGGCCGCAACCAACGCTGCGAGCCGGTCGCGGTGACCGATCCCGAGAGCGAGCTCGAGGTCGTCGAGGCGGTGCGCGCCGCGAAGCACGCGGGGCAGACCGTGCACGCGGTCGGGTCGGGCCACTCCTTCACCGACACCGCGTGCACCGACGGCCGCATGTTGCGGCTCGGCCATCTCGATCGCGTGGTCGCGGTCGACGGCGACGCGCACACGGTCACGGTCGAGGCGGGCATCCCGCTGTGGAAGCTGAACCAGCAGCTCGCGATCAGGAACCTCGCGCTCACCAACCTGGGTGACATCGACCGGCAGACGATCTCGGGTGCGCTCTCGACCGGGACGCACGGCACCGCGTTGAAGCTCGGTGGGCTCGCGACGATGCTGCGCGAGATCGAGATGGTGACGGCCGACGGCGAGCTCCTGCGTTGCTCCGAGCGCGAGGAGCCCGAGGTGTTCGCGTGCGCGCGCATCGGCCTCGGTGCGCTCGGCATCGTGACGAAGATGACGCTGCAGTGCGAGCCCGCCTTCCGGCTGCACTCGCTCGAGGTCCCGATGCCGCTCTCGGAGATGCTCGAGCGGTTCGACACGATCGTCGAGACGAACGACCACGTCGACGCGTACTGGTTCCCGCACACCGACGTCGCGACCGTCAAGTGCAACAACCGCACCGACGACCCCGTCCACGCGAAGGAGGGGTTCAAGAAGTGGCGTGACGAGATCCTGATGACGAACTACCTGTTCGGTGCGGTGTGCCGGGCCGGACAGATCGCGCCCGGCCTCGTCCCGCGACTCGCGCAGTTCGTCGTCGCGAACGTCGGCCGGAGCGAGAAGGTCGACCGCAGCGACCGGGTGTTCTGCACGCCGCGGCTCGTGCGCTTCGTCGAGATGGAGTACGAGGTGCCGCGCCACGAAGCGGGTGCGTGCCTGCTCGCGATCCGCGACCTGATCGAGCGCGAGGACCTGAAGGTCGCCTTCCCGGTCGAGGTGCGCGTCACCGGACCGGACGACATCCCGCTCAGCACCGGCTACGGGCGCGAGAACGCGTACCTCGCGTGCCACCTGCCGACGGGGACGCCGTTCGAGCGCTACTTCCGCGGCGTCGAGGACATCATGGACCGCGTCGGCGGCCGGCCGCACTGGGGGAAGATGCACTACCAGACGGCAGCGACGCTCGCGCCGCGCTATCCGGAGTGGGCACGCTTCCAGGCGGTGCGGGCGAAGCTCGATCCCGACGGGCGGTTCCGCAACGCCTACCTCGACCGTGTGCTCGGGCCGCCGTCGTAGGCGCTTTACTGTTTGGCGCCATGCCGTACCCGAAGAACCTCGTCAACCAGGGCGAGACGGTCGTGCTCGACCTGCGGCCGCACTGGTGGTACTTCTCGAAGCACATCTTCACCGGGATCCCGCTGTTCGTGCTGTTGATCCTGCTGTTCCAGGTGCACGGGACGGTCCGCAAGTACAGCGCGTACGTCTACATCGTCCTGTTGCTCGCGTGGGCGGTCTGGCTCGCGCTCAAGTACCTGCAGTGGCGCTTCACGTACTTCGTCGTCACCGACCAGCGCGTCGTGTTCCGCACGGGTGTCCTCGCGAAGCACGGCGTCGAGATCCCGCTCGAGCGGATCAACAACATCAACTTCAACCAGAACATCTGGAACCGGATGATCGGCGCGGGCGACCTCGCGATCGAGTCTGCCGGCCGGGAGGGCCAGACGACGTTCGACAACGTTCGCCATCCCGACGGCGTGCAGCAGGAGATCTACCGGCAGATGGAGGTCAACGCGCGGCGGCAGGCGTCGTGGGCCGCGCCGCGCGTCGACGCCCCCGCGGCCGGGCCATCCATCCCCGAGCAGATCCAGCAGCTCGCCCAGCTGCGCGACGCCGGCCACATCACCCCGGCCGAGTTCGAGGCGAAGAAGGCCGAGCTGCTGCAGCGGATGTGAACCGCGCCCGCGGGCGCATGCGCGTCGTCTCGCTCGTGCCGTCCGCCACCGAGACGCTGCTCGCGCTCGGCGTCGTCCCCGTCGCGTGCACGCGCTTCTGCCTGCAACCGGGGATCCCGACCGTCGGCGGTACGAAGAACCCGCACGTCGACGACATCGTCGCGCTCGGGCCGGACCTCGTCGTCGTCAACGACGAGGAGAACCGTCGTGAGGACGCGGATGCGCTCGCGCGCGCGGGGTTGCGTCTCCACGACATGTCGCCGCGCTCGGTGGAGGACGTCGGTCCCGCCGTGCGCGCGTTGGCGCGCGCCGTCGAGGTCGCCGTGCCGGAGGCGTACGTGGAAGGCGCGTGGGAGACGTGGCTCGCCGAGACGTCGCCCGCCGCGCCCGGTCGCCGTGCCGTGGTGTTGATCTGGCGACGCCCGTGGATGGCGATCAACGCCGACACCTACGGCTCGTCGGTGCTGGGGGGCGCGGGCGTGGCGAACGCGTTCGCCGGGGTACCCGACCGGTACCCCGAGCTGTCGCTGGGCGACGTCGCAGCCGCCGCGCCCGACCTCGTCCTGCTCCCGAGCGAGCCGTACCGGTTCCGTGAGCGTCATGTCGACGAGGTGGCGCGGGCGGTGCCGGGCGCGCGCGTCGTGCTCGTCGACGGCCAGGACCTGTTCTGGTGGGGCGTTCGCACGCGCGACGCGGTGACGCGCGTCCGCCGGTCGCTCGACGTATGAGGGCAGCGCCGTTCAAGCAGCGCCGGCGGCCGCCTCGCGTGCGGGCGTCGCGACGACGGTGACGAGGTCGCCGAGCCGGTACCGGAACGATCGCTCGCGCAGCGGGCTGCGGCGGATCGCGCGCCCGATCGGTCCGAACGCGCCGCCGTGGTCGTCGAGGAGCGACGCGACGAACCGCATGCTCACCCGCTTCGCGGTGTGGTGCATCTCGCCCGCGCCGAAGCCCGCCGTGCCGAGCAGCAGGCCGAGGCTGTGGCGGTCGAACAGCCAGATGACCGACGGCGGCGCGACGTCCTGCCAGTGCGACCGCAGGGCGCGCGCGACCAGGCTCGAGCGGTCCCACGTCTCGATCACGAGCGTCCCCGACGGCCGGAGGCAACGCCGCGCCAGACCGAGCATCTCCGCCGGCGACCCGACGTGCTCGAGCACCTGGAAGATCGTGACGACGTCGAAGGCGCCGGGCTGGTGGGCGGCGACGCCGGCGAGATCGTCGGTCACGTCGAGACCGAGGCGCGTCCGTGCGAATTCCGCGGCACCTGCGGACACCTCGACGCCCTCGCCGCGCCAGCCCGCGCGGCATGCCTCGTCGAGGAAGAACCCGTGCGCGCACCCGACGTCGAGCAACCGGCCCGGCGCGCGGGCGCCGCGCTGCTCGAGCAGGGCGAGACGCTCACGGGCGTTCGCCCGGTGCAACATCTCGTCGGCCAGGTAGTCGTCGTAACCACCGGGGATCGCGCCCGCGAAGTACCCGTCGGGGAAGTTCGCGCGCGCCTCGTCGTCGGTCGGCAGCGGATCGAGGTGCGCCAGCCCGCAGCCCGGGCACTCGACGTACCGATAGCCGCCCGGCGCGAACAGCGGATGGCGTACTCGGCACCCGCACGCCGGGCACGCGCTCGCCCGTCGCCCATACGACGGGTGGCTTGCCGACCGGGGCGTCGCGGCGCGCGCCCCGGGTACCTCGATCCGCGTCATCGCCCTTGCCTCGCCGCGCCCGTCGCCCGACCCCTCGGGCCCCTCACCGGCGCGCCGCGAAGGGTACGCAGGCGCGGCGCGGCTCGTCACGACGCGGGCGCGTCAGAGCGCGACGGGTCCCGCGCCTCCGGCCGCACGGACGACGAACGCCGTCGCGTCGCGACCCGTCTCCTTGCGGTACGCGAGCACCGTCTTCGCGGCGACGTCGTCGGCATGGTTCCGCTGGACGAGCGCGACGACACACCCGCCGAACCCCGCACCGGTCAGCCGCGCGCCCACCGCGCCCGTCGCCAGCAGCAGCTCGACGAGCAGGTCGAGCTCGCGGGTGGACACCCGGAAGTCGTCCCGGAGGCTCGTGTGGCTCGCGACCATCAGCGCGCCGACACGCCCGATGTCGCCGCAGCGCAACGCGGACGCGGCGTCGAGCACGCGAGCGTTCTCCGAGACGACGTGGCGGGCGCACGGGTCGTCGCCCACGTCCGCGAGTGTCGCGTCGCGCAGCGCACGCACACCGATCCGCGACGCGGCGCGTTCGCACGAGGCGCGCCGCTGCGCGTACGCGCTGTTCCCGAGCGTCCGCTCGACGCCCGAGTGCACGACGAGCACCGCGTGCGTCTCGGGGAGCGGAACGGGTTCGACGTCGAGCGTGCGGCAGTCGATCAGCAACGCGTGACCGGCCCGTCCGAACAGCGACGCGAGCTGGTCCATCAGGCCACCGGGGACGGCCGTCGCGAGGACCTCGGCTTCGAGCGCGGCGCGTGCGAGGTCTCGGCGGTCGAGATCGAGCTTCCCCGCCGCGCCGGCCGCCATCGTCAGCGCGACGGTGAGCGCCGAGCTGGACGACAGCCCGGCCCCGGGCGGCACCGACGACGCGACGACCGCGTCGAGCCCGACGGGCGCGCGCCCCGCGCGGCCGAGCGTGCGCACGACGCCGGCGACGAAGCGAGCCCAGCCGGGTTCGACCGCGGCGGGGTCGTCGGCCCCGTCCGCCGCGACCGCGGCGACGCCGTCCCGGTCGAGCGACCGGACCGCGACCCGTCCGTCGCCGCGCTCGCGCCACGCGACGACGCACGCACGGTCGATCGCGAGCGGCAGGACGAAGCCCTCGCAGTAGTCGGTGTGGTCGCCGATCAGGTTCACCCGGCCGGGTGCCGCCAGGCATCGCACGCCGGCGCCGGGACCGAGGGTCGCGGCCGCCCGGCGGGCGAGGTCGTCGATCGACGGCATGCGCGGCGAGCCTACGGCAGGACCCGCGCCGTCAACTTCTCGCCCCGATCGCCGATAATGCTCGTCATGAGTCGTTTGCAGCGGTCCCTCGAGATCGCCAAGGCGTCGTGGGCGGTCCTGAAGTCGGACAAGCAGCTCGTGTGGCTGCCCGTCATCTCGTTCCTCGCGACGCTCGCCGTCATGGGCGCGGCCGCCGGCCTGGTCTACGTCGGTGGCAGCAAGGACGTGAACGGTCACTTCCAGCTCGGCCCGATGAGCTACGTCTTCATCGTCGTCGGCTACGTCGCGGTCGCGTTCGTCGGCGTCTACTTCCTCGGCGCGCTCGTCGCCGCGGCCGACGAGGTCCTGCGCGGCGGGCACCCCAGCGTGGGCAACGCGCTCCAGGCCGCGAACCAGCGGCTGCACCGGTTGCTGCCGTGGGCCGTCGTGACCGCGACCGTCACGATCATCCTCAACGCGCTCGAGCGCCAGGGTTGGATCGGACGCGTGGTCGGTTCGATCCTCGGCGTCGCGTGGAACGTGCTGACGTTCCTGACCGTCCCGATCATCATGCTCGAGGACCTCGGTCCGGGGAACGCGCTGAAGCGCTCGAAGGACCTGTTCGTGCGGACGTGGGGCGAGAACCTCGCGCTGCAGTTCGGGCTCGGCGCGTTGGGGTTCGTCGCGATGCTCCCCGCGGTCGCAATCGGCGCCATCGGCGCGGCGACGGGCGTGGGCGCGATCGTCGTCATCACGATCGCGATCGCGATCGCGTGGTTCGCGGTCGCGATGGCGGTCGTCAACGCGCTGAGCGGCATCTTCCGCACCGCGCTGTACCGCTACGCCGCGGACGGCGAGGTTCCCGCACCGTTCCAGGGCACGTCGCTCCCGCAGGCGTTCGCGCCCCGGCGTGACACGGGTACGAGCCGCGGCTTCGGTGGCGGGTTCGGAGGCTTCGGCGGTCCGGGCGGCTTCAGCGGCGGCGGGATGCGCTGAGCGAGCCCGGCCGAAGGCCGGGCGGGAGCAGTGGCCCGAGCGACCCGGCAGCGCGCAGCGCTGCCAAGAGCGGGATGCGCTAACCGGCTTGACCACGCCACACCAGTGGCGCTTCATCGAGCGCACAGTCGGTCCAGAACCGACTGGTGCTTCACTGAAGCGTCAGTGATCGAACGCAGGGAAGACCTCGGTCGCGAACTGCTCGATCGCGTCCGGGTCGAAGGGCGCGCGGACCGCGAGGATGACCCACGACGCGCCCGCGTCGTGGTATGCCCCGACCCGGTCGACGATCGCCTGCGTGCTCCCCGTGAGCACGCCCGGACGGACGAACTCGGCCATCGTCGAGAACTGCGCGCGCAGGTCGTCGTCGGTGAACGCGAGGCCCACGTTGACCGACTTCGTCAGCGTCGCGGGGTCCCGTCCCACCCGCTCGCAGTGCGCGTCGAGTACGCGCACCTTGTGCGCGTACGTCTCCGGCGCGACGAACGGGATGTTCCAACCGTCGGCATGACGCGCGACGAGACGCAGCGTCACCTTCTCGCCGCCGCCACCGACCCAGATCGGCAGGCGTGACTGCACGGGCTTCGGCTCGCAGCGCGCGTCACGCAACGTGAAGAACTCACCGTCGAAGCTGGTGGCGTCCTGGGTGAGCAGCCCGCGCACGCACGTCAGTGCTTCATCGAGCTGACGGAGCCGGACGGGCGCGGGCGGGAAGGGCATCCCGTACGCCTCGTACTCCGTCTGGTGCCATCCCGCGCCGAGGCCGAGCGTGACGCGCCCGCCGGCGAGCTGGTCGAGCGTCGCCATCGCGTTCGCGAGGACGGCCGGGTGCCGGTACCCGACCGAGTAGACCAGGCTCCCGCACCGCACGTGCCTGGTCGTGGCGGCGAGCGCGGCGTGCGTCGCAATCGCCTCGAGACACACCGCGCTGCCGCTCGCGTCGGCTGCGTAGAAGTGGTCCCACACCGAGATCCAGTCGAAGCCGGCCGACTCCACGCGCCGCCAGAGGGCCTGGAGGTCGGCGAGCGTCGTGTTCTGCAGGCCGGCGTGCACGCCGAAGCGGACACGCGGCTCCGCTCGCTCACTCATGAGATTCGCGGCATGACCTCGGAGGCGAGGAGCCGCACGTGATCGAGGTCGCGGATGTCGAGCACCTGGAGGTAGACGGACTCCGCGCCCGCCTCTTCGTAGATGCGGAGCTTGTCGACGACCTCGGCCGGCGTTCCGGCCGCGCCGTTCGCTCGCAGCTCGTCGACGTCGCGGCCGATCGCCGCGGCCCGTCGCGCGATCTCACGGTCGTCGGCGCCGCAGCACACGACCAGCGCGACGGTCGTCCGGAGCGTTCGCGGATCACGACCCTCGCGCTCACACGCCGCGCGCACGCGTTCGACGGCATCGCGGTAGACGTCCAGCGGCGGGAAGGGCAGGTTGAATTCGGAGGCGAACCTCGCCGCGAGGCGCGGCGTCCGTCGCTGCCCGTACCCGCCGACGACGACCGGCGGGTGCGGTTCCTGGACGGGCTTCGGGAGCGCGGGGGAGCTCTCGACGGTGTAGTGCTCGCCCGAGAACGAGAACTTCTCGCCCTTCGGTGTGCGCCACATCCCGGTGACGATCTCGAGCTGCTCCTCGAGCATGTCGAAGCGCTCCGGTGTCGGCGGGAACGGGATGCCGTACGCGCGGTGCTCCTCGTCGAACCAGCCGCTCCCGATCCCGAGCTCGACACGGCCGTCGCTCATCGCGTCGACCTGCGCGACCGTGACCGCCAGCGGTCCCGGGAGCCGGAACGTCACCGGCGACACGAGCGTGCCGAGGCGGATCGTCGTCGTGTCACGCGCGAGGCCTGCGAGCGTCGTCCACGCGTCGGTCGGACCGGAACCGGGGTCGCCGGGACCCATGCGGAGGTAGTGGTCGGACCGGAAGAACGCGTCGAACCCGAGCTCCTCGGCGAGCGTCGCGAGCGTCAGCAGCTCGTCGTAGGACGCGCCCTGCTGGGGCTCGGTGAAGATCCGCAGGAGCACGGAGGCGCAACCTATCGGTCCGCCACCGACGCCGTACAGTGACCGTGTGCTGCACGTCGAGCGACGCCCCGATCTGCGCGACCCGGTCATGGTCGTCGCGCTCACCGGTTGGGTCGACGCGGGCTTCGCCGGGGCGGGCGCGATCGCGTACCTCGCGGAGCAGATGCAGCAGACGGCACGGCCCTTCGCGCGCCTCGAGCTCGCGGACCTCATGGACCTCCAACAGGTCCGACCGACGGTGCGGCTCGTCGACGGCGTCAGCCGGGCGATCGACTGGCCCGCGATCCAGTTCCTCGCGGGCAGCGCGGGCCGCGACGTCGTCGTGTGCTTCGGTCCCGAGCCGTCCATCCGCTGGCGCGCGGTGACGGAGCAGATCGTCGGGCTCGCGCGCGAGCTGCGCGTCTCGATGGCCGTCATGCTCGGGGGCATCCCCGCACCGGTGTCCCACCGGCGGCCCGTCGGCGTGCTCGCGACCGCGACGCGCCACTCGGTGCTCCAGGAGGTCGGCGAGAGCCGCCCCGACTACGCCGGCCCGACCGGGTTGCAGACGGTCCTGCAGGTCGCGCTGGGTGAGGCCGGCATCCCGGCCGTCGGATTGTGGGCGCAGGTCCCGCACTACGTGGGGACGACCGCGTCACCGGCCGCGGTGCGCGCGTTGCTCGAGCGCGTGCGCGACATCGCCCGCGTCGACGTGGACCTCGCACCGCTCGACCAGCAGGTCGACGGGTACGTCGCGTTGCTCGAGCAGAACCTCTCGGAGCGACCGGACGTCGCCGAGATCGTGCGCCAGCTCGACGCCGCCCAGGCGGACCAGGTGCCCGACGGGGACCAGCTGGTCTCCGAGATCGAGCGCTTCCTGCGCGACGAGCAGTAGCGCGTCTCTGGCGGACGGGCGCCCGCGCTTCGAGCGGTCTGTCCCTTTCGCCGTGCCTGCTCGGCTCTGTGGGGATTCGGGACCGAGGTAACTACGCAAGCGGCCCCCTTCGCTCAATGCATCCGCCGAGCCGCCGATGACTACGGAGCGTCGGGGACGCCCTGGGAAGTCGACGGAAAGGGTCATTGCGCACATGGACACCACCCGGGTCTGCGCGGGGCGGAGAGCTCGCCGCGGCGCGGTGTCGAAGAAGGTCGTGTTGTCGGTCGCGTTGTTGGTGGTTGCGGCGACGGTTGTGGGTGTGGGCGCGTTCGCGTTGTTCACGGATACGCAGTCG
>Ga0070739_10008765_pt1 | contig 10256 bp, 6 predicted proteins | sample Coa_R1_7_FD_66445 | JGI IMG/M metagenome (GOLD analysis project Ga0070739, IMG submission 66445) | Surface soil microbial communities from Centralia Pennsylvania, which are recovering from an underground coalmine fire - Coalmine... | ecosystem: Environmental > Terrestrial > Soil > Unclassified ...
GCAAGTTTCGCTATCGCGAGCGGAACCGCGATCAAAGATTACGAAAATCTGCCAGCGGAGACCGCCGAGCTCAACTACGCGGAACTTCGCAAGCGGGCTCGCCCGTTCGTCCTCCCGCTCAATCCGCTCGACCCTGAACCCGTCGAGCGCGCCGCTTATGATGCGGCGTACAAGGGCGTCAGTGATGCACTGACCTTGTTTCTATGGCGCAGGCCCGCTTTCTATCTGACACGGTGGGCGGCGCGTGCACGCCTTGCCCCCAACTTTGTTACGCTCGTTGGCGCGATCCTGTGCATTGCCGCCTTCTTTCTTTTCTGGCGCGGCGATTATTGGCTTGGAACGCTTTCGGGCTTCGTTTTCATGGTCCTCGACACGGTCGATGGGAAGCTTGCACGCTGCACCGGTGCTTCTTCCAAGTGGGGGAACATCTTCGACCACGGGATTGACGTCGTGCACCCGCCGTTCTGGTGGTGGGCGTGGCTTCATGGCCTTCGTGCCTATGGCCGTCCGCTCGAGCCTTTTTCGGCAACGATGGTGCTGTGGGTGATCATCGGCGGGTATCTCGCGCAGCGGCTCATCGAGGGCGTGTCGATCAAACGCTTTGCCGGCATGGAGATTCACGTCTGGCGGCCACTCGACAGCAAGTTCCGGCTAATCACGGCACGGCGGAACCCGAACATGGTGTTGCTTGTCGTGGGCCTTCTGTTCGGAAGGCCCGATGTTGGCCTTGAGGCCGTGGCCTGGTGGACGCTGGTCAGTCTCATCTTCCACGCAGTCCGGCTGGCGCAGCTGACCGAGCTGCAGGCGCGTGGGGAAAAGGTGACGTCCTGGCTCGCCGGATGACCTGCACGGCGATCGTTCTTGCGGGCTCACGACCTGGCCCGGACGCGTTCGCGGCAAGTTTCGGGACAGATCTAAAGGCGCTCATTCCGGTTGCGGCGAGACCGATGGTCGCCTGGCCCGTTGCCGCGCTCCTGCAAAGTTCCAGCATTGGCCAGGTCGTTGTTCTTGCGCAGCAGCCGCATCGTATCGCACCGGTCCTTCCCGATGACGATCGGATCGTCACGCGCCGTTCGAAGGACACGATCGCCGAAACCATTCTAGCACTGGTTGATGAGCCCGATCTTAAGTGGCCATTGCTCGTAACAACCGCCGACCATGTTCTCCTGACGTCCTCAACCATTGACGATTTTTGCAAGCAAGCGAGTGCCTCTCAAGTCGCAATTGGAGTGGTCGTTCGCCGAGCGCTGTTGAACCGACTTCCAGCAACGAGGCGAACCTGGCTCAAGTTTCGCGGAGACGCCTACACGGGCGCCAATCTCTTTTTCTTGGCGTCGCCTGCCGTCCGACCGGCAATCGAGGTCTGGCGCTCGGTCGAGCAGGATCGCAAGAAAGCCTGGCGCGTCGTCTCGCTCACGGGTCCGTTCGTGCTGCTGATGGCAGCGCTACGCTTGATCACTCTCGACCAGTTGTTGTCGCGCCTCAGTGATCGCTTGGCCCTGAAGATCCGCGCAATTCGTCTGACGGATCCGCTCGCGGGAGTCGACGTCGACAAGCCCGCCGACCATGAACTTGTCGAAGCCATCATTGCGGGGAAAGCATGAGCGCGCTTGCGGTCTATGACATGGACCGAACCGTCACTCGACGAGCAACCTACACCCCCTTCCTGCTGCACTGCGCGGTTCACCGCGCGCCATGGAGGCTCATGCTGCTCCCGTTCGTCATGGCCTCGATGGTGGCTTATGTGGCGCGCCTCATCGACCGCGCTCGCCTCAAGGAAATCAACCACCGATTGCTGATTGGAGGCAAGGTTCACCCGCGCGAACTGGAGCCTCTCGTCGAAAGCTTCGCGGACCGGCAAGTCGCCACCAACATTCGGCCAGGTGCCATTGCCGCAATCGCACGCGACCGCGCTGAAGGCCGAAGGCTGGTGTTGGCTACGGCATCCTACAGGCTTTATGCGACGGCCATTGCCCGCCGCCTCGGCTTTGACGACGTGATTGGCACAGGGTCGGTCATTGGCCTTGATGAACGCGTGCATGCGAAGATCGCCGGCGAGAATTGCTATGGGCCAGCCAAGATGCGGATGATCGTCGATTGGCTGGAACGATCGGACCTCAGCGATCATGGACATGTTCGTTTCTATTCAGACCATGTGTCCGATCGCCCGGCGTTTGAGTGGGCGGACGAACCGGTGGCGGTCAATCCACACCGTAAACTCCGTGTGCTTGCAGAGGTTAATGGGTGGGCGATCGAGGACTGGGGCTAGGCGAGCGGCTTGGCGTTCAGCCCCTAGCGCCAGCGATACGAAGAAAATTGCGGCAGGGAAGCGTCGGCTCTTCCTGGTGGATCATCCACATTCCGGTGACGGCAAGCGGATCGAGGATGGGACGATAGATGAGGTTTGCCGATTGAAGAGCGCAGAGCGATTCCGCAAGGACCGTCACGCCGAGGCCGGCCGCGGCGAGCCCAAACATGGTTGAAATCTCGCCGACGGTCTGCGCGACCTTGGGCGTGACTTGCGCATCGCGCAGCATCGCCATGAATTCCTGCGTGAAGCCGCCGCTCCTCGTCTGTGCGTAGACGAGCATCGGTTCGTTCTCGAGATCCGTCAGCTGAATTCCGTCGAGTTTTGCGAAACGATGATCCCGACGCATGGCGACGAACAGCCGCTCGGTGACGAGTGACACAGCCACGACACCAGCCGGCAGTTGCGGGCGGTGCGAGCGGCGAAGGAAGCCAATGTCGAGTGCCCGATCGGCAACTGCTTCGATCTGCGCGGGTCCGCCTTTTTCAGAGAGACTGAGCTTGATGTCGGGATAGGCCTGGCGGAAATCATGAATGGCTCTTGCAATGCGAGGGATGAATGGAGCCGAGGCGTTGAAGCCGATGGCCAGGTCGCCGAGTTCTCCTCCAGCAGCGCGCCTTGCAATGGTAATCGCATGATCCGCCTGGGCGAGTGTCGCACGGGCTTCGACCAGGAACAGCTCGCCCGCCGGGGTCAAGGCAACATGGCGGCTGGTCCGCTCGAACAGTCGAACGCCAAGCTCCTCCTCAAGCGCGCGGATCTGCTGGCTAAGTGGCGGCTGCGAAATACCGAGGTGCTGCGCCGCACGCGCAAAATGCAGATCTTCCGCCACCTGCACGAAATAACGTAAGTGTCTGAGCTCCATTGATATGTATTAACTATCGATCATACCATAAACAATATTAGACAAGCCCCGCCTATGCGCTAGAAATGCTGCGGTGCAGCGCCGCTTCGCGGGGTGCTGAATCCATTCGACCACGGCCACCAGTTCGCGTTGCGGCGGGGCAACCTGGAGCGATCGATCTTGATCGGAATTGTACGTATCGCGCTCGCGCGGCCGCTCACGTTCATCGTGATGGCGATCCTCATCGGGATCGTCGGGATCCTTGCCGCCATACGGACGCCCGTCGACATCTTCCCGAACATCGGCGTTCCCGTGATTGCCACCGCCTGGCAGTATCAGGGCCTATCGCCCGATCAAATGTCGGGACGAATGATTACGCCGTTCGAGCGCATACTGACGACGACCGTCAACGACATCGACCACATCGAAAGCACGTCCCTTCCCGGCATGGGAGTCGTAAAGATCTATTTCCAGCCGGGCGCCGATATCCGCACGGCGACGGCACAGGTAACGAGCGTCAGCCAGACGGTGCTGAAGCAGCTGCCGCAGGGCGTAAATCCACCCCTCATCCTCAACTATAATGCGTCGACCGTGCCGATTCTTCAGTTGGCGCTCTCGGGCAAGGGCATCTCCGAAGGCCAGATGTTTGACACGGCGATCAACCAGATCCGGCCGGGCCTGGTCACCGTCCCTGGCGCAGCAATTCCTTATCCCTCGGGCGGCAAGCAACGGCAGATTCAGATCGATCTTGACCCGCAGGCCCTACAGTCCAAAGGCCTGTCGGCCCAGGATGTCGGCAACGCAATCGCCGCGCAAAACCAGATCACCCCGGTCGGCTTCGTCAAGATCGGCGACTTCCAATATAATGTTGCGCTCAACAATGCGCCCACTTCGGTCGAGGCGCTGAACGACCTGCCAATCAAGGCGGTGAACGGTGCCGAGATCTACATGCGCGACGTCGCGCACGTACGAGACGGTTCCGCGCCGCAAACCAACGTCGTCCATGTCGATGGCTCGCGCTCGGTGGTCATGACCATCCTCAAGAATGGCGCAACCTCGACGCTTGCCATTGTTCAGGGCGTGAAAGACGCGCTTCCAAAGATCCAGCAAACGCTCCCCTCGAACCTGAAGGTCGTACCGATCGGCGACCAGTCACTGTTCGTGAAGGCTGCCGTCCAGGGAGTCGTCAAGGAAGGCGCGATCGCTGCCGCCCTGACGAGCCTCATGATCCTGCTCTTTCTCGGCTCATGGCGCTCAACGGTGATCATCGCCATCTCGATTCCGCTCGCGGTGCTTACGGCGATCATCGCGCTTGCGGTGACCGGAAACACGCTCAATATCATGACGCTGGGCGGCCTAAGCCTCGCCGTTGGCATTCTCGTCGACGACGCAACGGTTACGATCGAGAACATCAACTGGCATCTTGAGCACGGCAAGCCCGTCAAGGAAGCCATTCTCGACGGTGCGGCGCAGATTGTCACTCCGGCGTTCGTATCCTTGCTGTGCATCTGCATCGTCTTCGTGCCGATGTTCTTCCTCCCAGGAGTTGCCGGCTTCCTGTTCGTGCCGCTCGCCCTTGCGGTCGTGTTTGCAATGATTGCCTCGTTCATACTCTCGCGCACGCTCGTGCCGACGATGGCGATGTACCTCCTGAAGCCCCACTCGAATGGCGATGACCACGAGCTGCACAGCGCCGGAACAGCAAAGTCGCGCAATCCGCTCGTCCGGTTCCAGCGCGGATTTGAATCACGCTTCGAAGCGGTACGCAGCCGCTACGGTCATTTGCTCGAGCAGGCGCTGCGCGCGCCCAAGCCATTCATTGTCGGCTTCCTTGGGGTAGTTCTTCTCTCGTTTCTGCTCGTCCCCTTGCTTGGGCAGAACTTTTTCCCGTCGGTCGACGCCGGGCAGATCGCAATGCACGTGCGAGCACCAATTGGAAGTCGCATCGAGAGCACGTCCGCCGAGTTCGATCGCATTGAACGATCAATCCGAGCGATCATACCGCCGTCCGAACTCGTGTCCGTCGTTGACAACATCGGCCTTCCCGTGAGCTCGATCAACACGACCTACAATAATTCAGGAACGATCGGCCCGCAGGATGGCGACATCCTCATTCAGCTCAGCGAACGTCACCGACCAACGAATGATTATATTCGCAAGCTGCGCGAAACTTTGCCCCGTGAATTCACCGGTTCGACCTTCTCGTTCCTGCCCGCCGACATAACCAGCCAGATCCTGAACTTTGGCGCTCCAGCGCCGATCGATATCCAGGTCGCTGGTGGCTCGGACCCATCCAAGAGCGAGGCGTACGCCAAGCTCATTTTGCGCAAGATCGCCCTCATCCCAGGCGTTGCCGACGCGCGGATCCAGCAGAGTTCGCATTATCCGCAACTCGACGTGAACGTTGATCGAAGCCGAGCCGTCCAGGTCGGCCTTACCGAACGCGACGTGACCACCAGCCTCGGCGCAAGCCTAGCAGGCACTCAGCAGACGGCACCGACCTTCTTCCTCAACCCTGAGAGCGGCGTCTCCTATGCGGTGGTCGCGCAGACCCCCGAGCGGCAAATCGCCTCGATCAGCGATCTTGCGAACGTGCCGATTACCGGCAGCAATGCGCAGGGTTCGCAGGTTCTCGGCGGTGTCGCGACAATCGAGCGGGGAACGTCGCCGGCGGTCGTTTCGCACTACAATATTGCGCCCACCGTCGATGTTTACGCAACTCCAAACGGCCGCGACCTTGGTGCGGTGGCCGGTGACATCAAGGGCGTATTGAAATCCCTTAAGGCCCAGGCGCCGAAGGGCGTGACGGTTACTCTTCGCGGGCAATATGCGACGATGCAAACCGCCTTCTCGGGCTTGGCGATGGGCCTTATCGGAGCCATCCTCCTCATCTACCTCCTGATCGTCGTCAATTTTCAAAGCTGGCTCGATCCCTTCGTCATCATTACCGCTTTGCCAGGGGCGCTTGCCGGGATCATCTGGATGCTCTTCACGACGGGGACGACGCTGTCGGTACCCGCGCTTACCGGCGCAATCATGTGCATGGGTGTTGCGACCGCCAACTCGATCCTCGTCGTCAGCTTTGCGCGCGAGCGCCTTGCGGAACATGGTGAAGCCGTGCGTGCCGCTCTCGAAGCGGGTATCACGCGCTTCCGCCCGGTATTGATGACCGCGCTTGCAATGATCATCGGGATGCTGCCGATGGCAATGGGCCTCGGCGAAGGCGGCGAGCAGAATGCGCCGCTCGGCCGCGCGGTGATCGGCGGTCTTCTCGTTGCAACTTTCGCGACGCTGATGTTCGTTCCCGTCATTTTCAGCTTGGTCCATCGCCGCCGCACCGCCGCAGCGCCGAGCGCGACCATTCGTTTGGAGGAAGTGCATGCCTGAGGGCAGCAATAACCGTTCACTCAAGCTGTGGGGCATCGGCGCCGCGGTCTGCGCCCTAGGCGTCGTTGCTACCGGCGTTGCTGCGCGCCGGCATAACGAGCACGAACTTGCGAAATGGACGGCGGCGCAATCGACGCCCGTCGTGACGGTCATTCACCCGAAGCCCGCAACGGCAAGTGGCAACCTCGTCCTCCCGGCAACGCTACAGGCGTTGAACAGCGCGCCAATCTACGCGCGCACCAGCGGCTACGTTCGAAAATGGTTCGCCGATATTGGCCAACCCGTACGCGCCGGCCAGGTGCTCGCCGTGCTTGATGCGCCGGAAGTCGATCAGCAATTGGCCGCGGCCAAGGCTGACCTCCAGACAGCTCGCGCGAACCAGCAGCTTGCCGCGACAACGGCCGTTCGCTGGAAAAACATGCTCGCGCAGGACGCCGTTTCGAAACAGGAGACCGACGAAAAAGTTGGCGATCTTGCCGCAAAGGCAGCGGTCACGCGTGCTGCCGCCGCCAACGTGAACCGCTTGCGATTCACGCAAGGCTTCACGCGACTTGTCGCGCCCTTCAGCGGCATCGTCACGACGCGCGCGACCGAAATCGGCCAATTGGTGACCGCCGGGAATGCGAACGCTGCTCCGTTGTTCACGGTGGCGGACGTCAGCACGATGCGCGTGTTCGTTCGCGTTCCGCAGAGTTATTCCGCACAGGTGCACCCAGGGATGCACGTCGCGCTCACGCTTCCCGAATATCCAGCGCGGACGTTCGATGCGACGTTGGTTCGGAGCGCGGGCGCGGTCGATCCAAGCTCGGGCACCGTTCTCGTCGAATTGCAGGCGCCCAATGCCGACCGGTCGCTGAAGCCCGGCGCTTATGCGCAAGCGAGCTTTCCACTAAGCGGTGCCGGCGGCACCGTGACGCTCCCGGCGAGCGCACTCATCACCGGCGACAAGGGAACCCAGGTTGCCGTGATTGGTCCCAATGGCCGAGCGCTCCTCAAGAACGTCAAGCTTGGCCGCGACCTTGGCAGCACGGTCGAGGTGAGTGCCGGGCTCTCGATGAACGACCGCGTGATCGACAGCCCACCGGATTCGCTCCAGAACGGCGACCCAGTCCAGGTTCACTCGGATAGTGGCAATGCCGCGCGTTAAGTCAGCGCTCTTTTGTGGCGCGCTGCTGATGACGGCTGCATGCGCTACGGCTCCAGAGTACAGGCGACCAGCGGTACCGGTACCTGCAGAATATAAAGAAGCTAGTGGCTGGCAGGCCGCCGGCACCAATGTCGCGCCGCCCGGGCATTGGTGGGAAATTTTCGGCGACCCGGTGCTGAACGGGCTCGAGGCGCGGATTGAACAGGGCAATCCGAGCCTTTTCGCGGCGATTGCTCGGTATGAGCAGGCGCGCGGTTTGCTGGGGCAAGCGCGCGCTGACCAATTTCCAGAGGTCGATGCGGGAGCGGATGCCGAGCGTACCCGATTGTCCGCCGGTCGCCCGCTGTCGGGAGGCAATGCCGCCACCTACAATCTCGTGACCGTCGGACCGTCGCTTACCTACGAACTCGATCTGTTTGGGCGCGTACGAAATTCCGTGCGCGCGGCGACGGCCGAAACGGAGGCAAGCGCCGCGGATGTTGCCGCACTTCGTCTTGGCCTCGAGGCGCAGCTTGCGACCGCCTACTTCCAGATGCGCGGCCTCGACGCAAGGACCGTCCTTCTTCAGCAGACGGTAGCGGCCTACAGCCATGTCTATGCGCTGATTGCGACGAGGCACCAGGGCGGCATTGCTTCGGGCGTCGACCTCAGTCGCGCCGAGAACCAACTCGCAAGCGCGCGCGCGGAACTCTCGGCCGTCGCGATCGATCGCCAGCGGGACGAGCATGCCATTGCCGTGCTGGTCGGTGACCCGCCGGCGGCGCTTTCGCTACCACTAGTGAACCAGTCGATCACGGCGCCCGCTGTCCCGGCAGGACTCCCGTCGACATTGCTTGAGCGCCGTCCCGATATCGCCGCTGCCGAACGGCGGGTCGCCGAAGCGAATTCGCGGATAGGCGTCGCTCGCGCCGCGCTCTTCCCGTCGATAACCCTTGGACTTTCGGGAGGGTTTGAGTCGACCGCCGGCACACTTCTAAGCGCCGCGAACAGCTTCTGGACGCTCGGGCCACTTTCGGCGGCAATGGCAATCTTCGACGGTGGCCGAAGGCGCGCTGGAGTAAGGATCGCGCGTGCTCAGTATGAGGAAGCCGCAGCCAACTACCGGCAAACGGTTCTCACCGCCTTCCGCGAAGTCGAGGACGATCTTGCAAGCCAGCGGCTGCTCGGAACGCAAGAGCGTGACCAGCAGGAAGCCGCTGCCGCGGCTGACCACACCCGCGACCTCGCCCTCATTCGTTATCGCGACGGCGCAGCGGACTATCTCGAAGTCGCGACGGCTCAGACTGCCGCGCTCGACGCCGAGCGCGCGCTTCTCGAAGTGAGGACCCTCCAGCTCACGACCGCCGTCGACACGGTTCGGGCGACCGGCGGACTATATTCGAGCCGTGGAGCCGCGGCCTAGATCCGGCTCCCGCGTGAATGTTTGCCTTGCTCGCGCGAACGCCGGCCGCGGCGATCATCGCTAAAATACTGGTCACGACGCGGGTGAAACGAGGAACTGCTCGATGCGGCCATTGGCGCCCGGTTCGTAGAAGGTGGAGACCGAGAGCTTCGTCGCCGGATACGTAACGGTGTACCCCTGGATGACGAAACCGCCCCGCAGCACTGGGTTGCCCGACGGCTCAAATGCCAAGGGCGCGCCCAATCGAGCAACGCTCGAGTGGAAGTCGGCAATGGCTTCCGGCGTGAAGTAGAAACTGGCGTTCTTGGTGAGCAGCGACCGGTCGACCCTTCCTGCCCGCAGTTCGTCGAACAAGGTGCGTGCACGTCGAGCCTGGGCGGCGCTAACCGGATCCTGTGTTGCCGAGGGCAGAATGACATCGGCAATGTCCGCCGCGATGCGCGTGAACGCGCTGCCGGTATTCCAGCTGTTGGTGAGTACGACGACTGCGGAACGCTGATCGGGGTAGACGGTGTTTACCGAAAGGAACCCGACCGCCTCGCCGGTATGGGTGACCTCCCGGCGCGGAGCCGAACGCAGCGCAACGCCAAGCCCATAGTTGGTGCCCTTGCCATTGTTGAGCTTGACCTCGGTCTCCTGCTCCTCCCAGTCTTTTGGCGGGAGAACGGCTCTATTGATGCGCGCGATGTCCCACGTCGCGAGGTCCCGCGCCGTCATCGACAGCTCGCCTGCGGCATAGAGCCATCCTCGAGCAGCCGGCCGCTGTAATCGAACCGGCCCAAGCGCGTAGCGCGTATAGGGCGCTGGAAATGCCGGGGTGTTCGTCATGTCCTGGTCAAGGACGCTGGTCATTCCGAGGGGCCGAAAGATCTTCTCTCGAAGGAAGGTCATCAGCGGCTCGCCACTGACTTTCTCGATGATAAGGCCAGCAACCACATAGCCGGTGTTCGAATATTGCCACTGATCCCCTGGCTGGAAGTCCAGTGGTTTCTTGGCCCACTTGTCCACGATGTGCTGCGGGCTCGTCGGCACCGTCATGTCGGCGAACATGTAGTCTTGCGGCCAATAATCCTCGAGCCCCGACGTGTGGCTGAGCAGCTGCCGGATGGTGATACGGTCACCTTCCGATATTCCAGGAAGGTACTTCGAGACATGGTCGTCGAGGCTA
>Ga0070739_10008767_pt1 | contig 10253 bp, 8 predicted proteins | sample Coa_R1_7_FD_66445 | JGI IMG/M metagenome (GOLD analysis project Ga0070739, IMG submission 66445) | Surface soil microbial communities from Centralia Pennsylvania, which are recovering from an underground coalmine fire - Coalmine... | ecosystem: Environmental > Terrestrial > Soil > Unclassified ...
CCTTGACCTTGACGATCAGCTCGGCCTCGGCGAATACGGCGGTGGCATCGGGCACGACCTCCGCGCCCTGTGCAACGTAGTCGCTGTCAGGGATCGCCGAGCCTTCACCGGCGCTGCTCTGTACGAGGACCGTATGGCCGCGCGCCACGAGCTCGCGTACGCCGGCGGGGGTGAGGCCCACCCGGTACTCGTCGGTCTTGATCTCCGTCGGCACTCCAATGCGCATCACGTTCCTCCTCGGTAGCGCGCCCGTGGCAACCCAGTTGGCTGAATCACGCGGCCAGCCATCCCTCGTGGTAGCGATAGACGGCGTTGTTGCCGGCGGCGGTCGTCTCGACCCCGCGGACCCGCGGCGCGTAGGCGTCGACGAAGTTCATGTTGGCCGGCACGATGTAGCCGCCCTGCCGCACCTGTTGCTCCTGCACATCCAGCCACTTCCGGGCCGCCTTCGCGGGGTCGGTCTCGGCGAGCGCGGGACCGAGCAGCTGCCCGCCTCCGGGCCGATCCGCCCAGCCGGTCTCGTCGAACTCGGCTCCGGGCGCGAGCGCGCTCAGGTAGAAGCCGCCGAGTGAGGGCGGGATCGTGACCCAGTAGGACATCGAGAAGACCCGTGCCTTGGTCCCGTAGGCCGGCGCGGCGGAGAAGTATGCGGTTGGCGGCAGGACCTTGAGCGGCGCCTGCACGCCGATCCCGGCGAGCTGGTTGCTGATCACGGTCGCCATCTCGTTGATGCCCGACAGCACCTCTCCGGTGTAGAGCGGCATCGTCAGGTTCTCGTGGCCTGCGGCCTTCAGCAGCGACCTGGCCTTCTCGGGGTCGTGTTCGGGCGTGATCTCCGATGCCCAGTACTGGAACGTTTTGCACGGCGCGTCGTTGCCGATGGTCGCGTACCCGTCGAAGACACTCTCGACGACGGCGCTGCGGTCCATGGCCAGCTTGAACGCCTGCACGACGCGGGGGTCATTGAACGGCGCGACATCGACGCGCATGCATGCGCAGAGGAATCCGGGGCCCGCGGCGTTGCCGATGACGACCCTCGACGAGGATGCATTTGCCTTGGCGAGGGCCGGGGGGACCGCCGGGGCGATGTCGATCTCGCCGCCCAGGAGCGCGTTCATCCGTGAGCCGTCGTCGGTGAAGGTGGTGTCGATGACGAGCTGATCGAGGTTCGGCCGGCCCTGCCAGTAATGCTCGTAGGCGGTGAACACGCTGCGCGAGCCGGGAGTGAAGCTCTGGTACTGAAACGGTCCCGTCCCTATCGGCTTCTGCGTCGTCAACGCCCCCTCCTTGACCACCAGCGCGTTGTAGAAGGCAAGGAACGAGGGCAGGGCCGCAAACGGTCGCCGGAGCGGGACCTCGACGGTCAGCCGATCGATCTTCCGCACGTTCTTCAGATCGATGAGCGCGAGAGCCTGTCCTCGGTAGTTGGACTGCTTCGATCCATACGCCCTGATCGTGTACACGACATCGTCGGCAGTGAGGGGCGTGCCGTCATGCCACGTGACCCCGTCGCGGAGCTTGAGTTTCCACAGCCGTGCGTCCTTGCTGAAGCTCGCCCCCGTTGCCAGGGCCGGCTCGGTACCGCCAGGAACCGGATAGAACAGCGGGTCGTAGAGGTTATAGACGCGCGTGGCGTCGTTTGCCTGTCCGGCCTTCCACGGGAAGATCGTCTCGCCGGTGCCGTTCGAGATGCGCCCCACGGTCAGCGTGCCGCCGCGGACCGGCGCGCCGCCGGCGGGAGGCCCCGGAGTGAGCGCGGTGGCCCCGTTCGTGCCACCCACCGACGCGCGCGACGTTGTTCGCGACGCGCCACCACAGGCGGCCAGAACCGGACCGGCCGATAACAGTGCCGCGGCGCGGGCAGAGTGCCTGAGCAGTTCACGGCGATTTAACCTGCTGCGGGAATCGTCCATCGGGGCGGTCTCCTCGAAGTGAAGTTGCGGGATGTCGTGCTGGCGCGGCGGCACCGGCGACACCGTAGGCGGCGGAAGCCGCCTTTCACCTTGGAAGTTCCAAAAACGGCCCTGACAGCGTTGTGCGAGGTGAGACTGGAACTGCGGCAACGGCGTCGCCCAGCCGCACAGCAGTGTCAGCACCGGCATGATCAGTGAGATCGTGCGGTCGGCTTGCTACGTGGCCCGCTGAGCATCCCGGTCACCCACTGCCAGTACCGAGCCGCGACCGAAGAATCGAGATGGAGTCGGGTGTCGATCCGGGCCCGTCAGGCGTCGCGTTCCGGTTGAACGCCCAAGCATGGCGGGCACGGCTGGGCAAATTCCAAAGGCCCTGGGAGGACGCGCGCCGTCACACTCGAAGCGCTTCGTAGACCCGGCCATCCAGCGCAGAGAGCCCAATGCCTCGTCCGACCATCGCATTTATCACTTCGCCAGCCACCGGGGAGCCGGCTGAGCTCGACGCCCTTCGCGCCGTCGCGGACGTCGTGAGCGTCACGACCGCGCAGGCGTTGCGTGTGGCTGCGGAATCCGCCGAGATCGCGCTCGTGTGGGACTTCCAGACGGAGATCCTGCGTGAGGCCGGTCCCGGCGGGCTGCGCTGGATCCACACGAACAGCATCGGCGTCGACGCGGTTGTCACCGCCGAGATCGCTCGCTCGTCAGTCCTTGTGACGAACACGCGCGGCGTCTATGAGCGGCCGATGGCCGAGTATGTGCTGGCCCTGATTCTCGACTTCACCAAAGGCCTAGGCCACACGCGCGAAAAGCAGCGCACCCGTGAGTGGAGTCACCGTCCGAGCGAGCCGATCCATGGCCGCAGAGCCTTGGTGCTCGGGCCGGGTGCGGTCGGACGTGAGATCACGCAGATGCTCCGTGCGGTCGGGATGGCAGTCGACGTCGTCGGCCGCCGAGAGCGCGACGACGAGCCCGGGATCGGCCGTGTGCACGCGCTCGATGACCTCGCGCAGTTGCTGCCCCAGGCCCAGGACGTCATCGTCGCATTGCCGCTGACGGCCGAGACACACGGCATCGTCGACGCCGATTTGCTCGCGCGGATGCAGCCGGGCGCGGTCCTCATCAACGTTGGCCGCGGTTCGCTGGTCGACGAGCCGGCCCTCCTGAAGTCGCTGCGCAGCGGGCGCCTCGCGGCCGCGCTGCTCGACGTCTTCGAGGTCGAGCCGCTGCCCGCAGACCATCCCTTCTGGGGCATGGAGAACGTCTTCGTCTCGCCTCACATGTCTGGCGATGTCCATGGCTGGCAGCAGGGGGTCGTTGATCTCTTTCTGGAGAACCTCGAGCGGTGGAGGACCGGCACGCCGTTGTTGAACGTCGTCGACAAGCAGCGATTCGCGGTCGCCGATGTCGTTTGACGGCCTACAGCCGCTGAGGCTGGCAACCGCTCCTGAGCGGATCGCCGATCAGATCCGCGCCTCGATCATCGACGGGAGTCTGGCTCCGGGCACGCAGCTCACCGAGGCACAGCTCGCAGAACGCCTTCTCGTCAGTCGCGGGCCAGTGCGAGAGGCGATGCAGCGGCTCATCCAGGAAGGGCTGTTACGCGCAGAACGCCATCGGGGGGTGTTCGTGACGGAGCTCGAGCTCGAAGATGCCGCCGACATCTACCTGGCCAGAGGGGCAGTCGAGCGAAGCGCTGCAAGCCTCCTCGTGCACCACGGGTCGAATGCGGCGCTCGATGCGCTGCGAGCGGTCGTCACAGACCTCGAACGTGCCGTCGAGAGTGGCAGCTGGCGTGATGTCGTTGAGGCCGACCTCCGCTTTCACGAGGCTCTCGTCTCCGGCTCGGGCAGCAGACGGCTGATGCGGATGTTTCGGACGCTCGTCGCCGAGACGCGGATGCTGATCGCCGCGACGATGCCGAGCACGTCCGGGAACTGGCAGAGCATTGTCCACGACCACCGAGCGCTGCTCGACGCGCTCGAGCGACGTGACGAGACCGCCATGCTCGCGCTGTTGAACGCGCATCTCTCGGGCGCACTGAGACGCACCGGGGCCGCAGCTGAGGCGGCCGGCGCGTGAGGGGATCGGTCACAGGCGCGGCCCATCCGCGAACTCGCCGCGGCGAGTCTGCGAGCGCAACGCCGCCCGACCCAGTGACGCATGGCGGTGCCGTCTTCTGGCTCGAGGAGGCGATGGCGCTTGATCCGGGGCGTGCCTGTCCCCCACTGGCCGGTCACGTGCACGCTGACGTGTGCATCGTCGGTGGGGGGTACCTCGGGCTGTGGACAGCGATCGAGCTGCTCGAGACGGCGCCGGACACGCGGGTCGTCCTCATCGAGGCTCAGGGCTGCGGGTTCGGCGCGAGCGGACGAAACGGCGGCTGGGCGACGGGATGGCACGACGAGCTGGACGCGATCATCCATCGGTTCGGCACCGAGGAGGGCCTGCGTTTGGCCGAGCGCTCCTCGTGGGCGATCGGCCGGGTGGCCGAGTTCTGCGAAGCGCGCGGGATCGACTGCCGGATGCGACGGCGCGGCGCCCTGAAAGCAGCGGTGACGTCGGCGCAGATCGGGAAGTGGCGCCCGGTCGTCGAACTCTGCCGCGCCCATGGCCGTGGCTCGCTGTACGAGGAGGTCGACGGGGCGGAGCTGCGCCGTCTCACCGGCTCGCCACTGCCTCTGGCGGGCGTCTCCCAGACTGATGGTGGCACCCTGCACCCGGCCTTGCTCGTGCGGGGCCTGCGTCGGGTGGCGCTCGAGGTCGGAACGAGGATCTACGAGGCTACGCCGATGCTCGCGCTCGAGCGTGGCGCGCCCTGTCGTGTGCGGACGCCGGCCGGAATCATCACCGCCGATCAGGTCGTCCTCGCCACCGGTGCGTGGATGGCGAGCATCCGCGAGCTCCGTCGCGCGATCGTCCCGGTGGGCAGCACGATCGTCGTCACCGAACCGCTCGGAGAGCGGCTACTGGCACGCGGGTTCGCCGACGGCTACGGCATCGGCGACGGCCGTCTGACCGTCCACTACATGCAGGTCACCCGTGAGGGCCGGCTGATCTTCGGGCGCGGCGGTGGGCCGCTTGGAGCTGCTGGGCGCGTCGTGCCGGCCCACATGCACGATCCGCGTACCGTGCGCTCGGTCATCGGCGATCTGCGGCGGTGGTATCCCGATCTCGCCGACGCCCGCATCACGCACGCGTGGGGAGGACCGGTCGACCGAGCGCCAGGCCATCTGCCGTTCATCGGCAGTCTCGGCGACCACGGCACGGTCCACTACGCCTCCGGCCTGTCGGGCAACGGCGTCGCGCCCTCGGCGTACCTGGGCCGGGTGCTCGCAAAGGCGGTGCTGGGGGTCGACGACGCCGACACCCGCTCATCGCTGACGTGGGGACCGCCGGCCTACCTACCGCCGGAGCCTGTTCGGTCAGTCGGCGGCATGCTGGTGCGGGGGGCGGTGGAGCTGGTCGAGGCGGCCGAGGAGCGCGGCCACCAGATGCACGCCAATCGGCTGCTGAAGAAGCTGATAGCGGTCACTGTCCCGCTGCGCCTCGAGCCGCGGCCGACCGCTGGGCGGCCCGCGGTGGATCGCCGCGCTCCGGTTGGAGATGGCGAGAACCCACCTGTCGCGTCTGTGGATCGTCTACATCGCGGACAGAAAGGCCGAATGTAGGGTGAGAGCCATGGAAGTAGTCGCCCCACATGCCGCTCTCCCGATCGTCGAGGGGAAGGTCTATGCCCTCGGAGGGACCGTCGACCACAGAGACCAGATCAGCTGGGTTCCGGCCGGCGCGCCCGGCTTTGCGCCTCTCAACGCCTATGTGCTCACGGAGGGCACCAAGGGTCTGATGATCGACACTTCGCTGCCGATCGTCGAAGACGCGATCGTGACACAGCTCCAAGGCCTCGGACTCGACGAGCTGACGATCGTGCTCTCGCGCGCGGTCGAGTTCGACAGCATGGGCAACGCCGAGGTGATCGCGGCAAAGCTGCCCGTCAAGACGATCTGGGCTCAGATGCAATATCCGCCCACGGAGTGGTGCTACATGCGCACGGATGCGCCGGAGCACGCGCCGCGCCCCACGTTCGAGGAGAAGATGTACGGCTCGACGGACACGATCGAGCTCACCCCCCGCCGGACGGTCTCGCTGATGGACGCCAAGCTCAAGCTCCTGGCCTGCGCATGGGTGTTCGACGCCGAGACCGGCACGCTCTTCACCTCGGATTCGTTCTCCCACGTCCTCGCTCCCGACCGTCATACCCGTGTCATCACGGAGGAGAACGACCACACTACGCTCGAAGACGTCGAACGCCACCTGCTCACGAAGTTCGAGTGGCTGGTCGGCGCTCGCACCGAGCCGGCGCGGGCCTTTTTGGACAGGGTCTTCACCGAGTTCGACGTGCAGACAATCGCCCCTCTGCTCGGCTGCATCCTCGAGGGACGCGGGGTTGTGGCCCGGCACCGAGCGCTCGTTGACGAGGCGCTCATGCGCATCAGCGAGCGCGAAGGAGTGGTGGCATGACCGACTTCTACGTCCCGGGCGATAGCGGCGTCACCGGGGTCACCATCGCGGATCCAGAGAACACGTCGGGCCGTCTGCTGCCGCGTGAGCTTGCCCCCGGGGTCACCTGGCTCGGTGACTGCATGCTGTTCCCCACGCCTCAGGGGCTCAAGCTCGGCAAGCTCGAGCACTCCTACACCGCGGTTTTCCTCGTCTCCGGTGAAGACAGCAGCCTCTTGGTCGACACCGGGCACCCGAAGGACTGGGTCGTGGTACGCACCCAACTGGACGCGCTGTTCGAGGCCAGCGTGCCGCCGCTCAAGTACATCTTCCCCACCCATTTCGAGGTCACGCACTCCGGGAATCTCGGACGCCTGCTGCGGCGCTTCCCGGAGGCCCGGGCGGTCGGCAACATCCGGGATTTCGAACTGATCTTCCCCGACCTCGCCGGTCGGATGGATCACAAGGAGGTCGGCGACTCTGTGGATCTCGGGGCCCGGCGCTTCGTGTTCGTCGACGCGGTCTTCAAGGACCTCGTGAGCACGCTCTGGGGCTACGACGAGAAGGAGCAGGTGCTGTTCTCCTCAGACGGCTTGGGCTTCGGCCACTACCACGGCGATGAGCACTGCGGCAAGTTCGCCGAAGAGCTTCCCGAGCTGCCGATTCCCGAGCTGACCGGCATCTTCCTGGAGTACGCGCTGTACTGGACGCGTCTGAAGGACGTGGAGCCCCATATCGAGCGGCTGCGCAAGCTCGTCTTCGAGGACTACCCCGTCCGGTTGATCGCGAGTGCGCATGGCAGCCCGGTCTCCGATCCGAGCACCACGATGGAGCGGATCGAAGGCGGGATGCGAGAGCTCGCCGAGCGTTACGCGATCCGCTGATCGAGAGCGATAGGGACCCGCGGACGTTCCCGCGGCGCGGCTATCGGCCCCGCCGACGAGCGTCGGCGGCCAGGACATCATCGATGAAGGAGTAGATCAAGGCATGTACGCAGTGGTGGATCCGGCGACTGGCGAGACGGTCAGGCAGTTCGAGACGATCACAGACGAAGAACTCGACGCCGCCATCGGCCGGGCCGACAGCGCATGGCGCACCTGGGCCGGATCGCTCGGGGAGCGGGCCGCGGCCATCCGGCGGGTTGGCGAGCTGCACCGAAGCGGCGCCGAGCGCCTCACGCGCATCCTGATGCGCGAAATGGGCAAGCCGATCAGCCAGGCGCTCGGGGAGATCAAGTTCACCGCCTCGATCTACGACTACTACGCCGACACCGCTGATGAGCTCGTCGCCGACGAGGCCATCACGTTGCGTGGCGGCAGCGGGACGGCGGTCGTGCGCCGCTGCCCGCTTGGCGTGATCCTCGGGATCATGCCTTGGAACTATCCCTTCTACCAAGTGGCCCGGTTCGCGGCCCCCAACCTGATCATCGGCAACGCCGTCCTGCTCAAGCCGGCTCCGCAATGCCCGGAGTCGGCGCTCGCCCTGGCTGAGATCTTTGAGGAGGCCGGGCTTGATGGCGGCCAGTACCTGAACATCCTGGCGAGCAATGATCAGATCGCCCGCACCATCGCTGACCCGCGGATCCGAGGCGTCTCTCTGACGGGATCCGAGCGTGCGGGTGCCGCCGTGGCCGAGATCGCCGGGCGCCACCTGAAGAAGGTCGTGCTCGAGCTCGGCGGGTCGGATCCGTTCATCGTCCTCGGCACCGACGACCTCGACGAGCTCGTCAGGTCCGCAGCCTCCGCCCGGCTCGCCAACGCCGGCCAGGCGTGCAACGCCGCGAAGCGCTTCGTCGTCGTCGACGAACTGTACGAGCCGTTCGTGGAGAAGTTCGCGGCAGAGATGAGCGCTCGCACCCCTGGCGATCCCGCCTTGCCGGAGACGGCGATGGGGCCGCTATCGTCCGCCGCCGCCGCCGCGCGGCTCGAGGAGCAGGTTCGCAGAGCGGTTGAACAGGGCGCGACACTGGTGACCGGCGGCAGGCGTGAGGGGTGCTTCTTCGAGCCGACAGTGCTGACAGATATCGCCCCTGAGAGCGAGGTGGCGCGCGAGGAGTTCTTCGGACCTGTCGCGCAGGTGTATCGCGCTCGCGACGAGCAGCACGCCGTCCGACTCGCCAACGACATCCCATTCGGGCTCGGCTCGTACGTGATGACTCCCGACGTAGACCAGGCGGCCAGGGTCGCCGATCAGATCGAAGCCGGGATGGTGTTCGTCAATACGATCGACGGCGAGGGTGTCGAGCTGCCGTTCGGGGGGGTCAAGAACTCGGGCTTTGGCCGCGAGCTCGGCCGCTTCGGGGCCGACGAGTTCGTCAACAAGAAGCTCATCCGCGTCGGCTAGGTTCGGCGGCCGGTGGAGCTCGTCGCCTGATCGCGGTTCACTCGCTCGCCACTGGAGGGGGAATCGCTCTTCAGAGCGCCGAGCCCGAGGAGGAGGTGGTCATCGATCGCTGCCAGCGCACGATCGGCATCGCGCGCCCTGAGCGCCTCGACGATCGCCCGGTGCTCGTCGACAAGCTCGCCCGGGTTCGCATAGGCGCTCTCGAGCCGCATCAGGCACATGCGCGTCTCCGTGAGCAGGGTCGCGTAGAGACGGCGCAAGCGGTCGTTCTGGGTCGATGCGACGAGCGCCTCGTGGAAGCCCATGTCGCCCTGGGCGATCGCGCGCCAATCACCGGCCTGAGCCGCTCGGTCCATCTGCTCGACGATCGTGGCCAGGCGAACGACGTCCTCCTCGAGACCCGGGCTTGCCACGAGCCGCCGCACGGCGGCGCGCTCGATCGCCGCACGTGCCTCGTAGATCTCCTCGATGTCCTTCGGTCCGAGGTCGACCACGAATACCCCGCGATTGCGCTCGTCGCGCAGGAGCCCCTCCTGGATCAGGCGTTGCAGCGCCTCGCGGACCGGGCCGCGGCTGACACCCAGCGCCCGGCTGAGTTGGGCCTCGCCCAGGCGGGTACCGGGCGGGAAGCTCCCGTCCGCGATCGCCTCGCGGATCCGCGAGGCGACGATGCTCGCCGTGGTCGACGTTTCCAGCGGTTGGAGCCCGTCCACACCGGTCATCTGCGTCAGTACCCTTGACAGCGTCGTATGATTGTCAACAATCATCGCGTGATGATGTAGACAATCCACATCATTGCACATGGCCCGTAATCCAGCTGATCGAGGAGAGCTGCGATGTCAATCACGGTGGCCGCGCCGAACCATCTCGACGGTCTCCAGCCCGCCGCGACCACGCGAACAGGCGAGTACGTGCTTGCGGACCTGATTGCGGAGAGCGAGCTCGGTCTCGAGCTCGTCGCGGGCGGAGCGTCATGGCGGACCCGCCCGCTGGCGGGGGCACAGACGAGCGAGATCGCGCAGCCGACGCGGTTCCTCGACCGCGACTGGGTGCTGCTGATCACCGGAATCGGGCTTAGCGAGGACCCACAGCAGCAGCGCGACTTGATCGTCGAGCTCGAGGCAGCGGGCATCGCGGCCCTCGGGTTCGCGGTCGGCATGGTGCACCCGGACGTCCCCGCGCCATTGCTCGACGAGGCCCGCCGGCGCGGCTTCCCGCTGTTCACCGTTCCCCGCGAGGTCTGCTTCCGTGACGTCGTCTCGACCGTCTACCGCAACGTCCTCAGCCACGAGATCAGGGCCGCACACCGGCTGAGCGCGATGCAGCGATACCTCATGGATGCCCTTGCAGAGCCCGATCCGGCCGCCGCCGTTGTCGACCGGCTCGAGACCCTGGTCAGCGCCCGCGTCGGCATCCTCCGCCGCAACGGCCGGTTCGCGCTGAGCTCGGGTGCGCTTCCGGGTGAGGCGATCGTGGGGGAGATCGCACAGCGGCGCGGAG
>Ga0070739_10008771_pt1 | contig 10250 bp, 8 predicted proteins | sample Coa_R1_7_FD_66445 | JGI IMG/M metagenome (GOLD analysis project Ga0070739, IMG submission 66445) | Surface soil microbial communities from Centralia Pennsylvania, which are recovering from an underground coalmine fire - Coalmine... | ecosystem: Environmental > Terrestrial > Soil > Unclassified ...
GCCGGTGGGGCAGACGTCGAGGCAGCCCGCGTGCGTGCAGTGCTTGCAGACGTCGGACTCCATCAGCCACCGCAGCGGCTCCGGTGCGACGGCGGCGTCCGTCTCGACGGTCGCGGTCTCGCCTTCGAGCTTGAGCGGCTTGCGCTGCTCGATGAACGCGACGTGCCGCCACGTCTCGGCGCCGAGATGCGACGTGTTGTCGTAGCTCTCACCGGTCCAGAGGAGGCCGTCCTCCGGGATCAGGTTCCACTCCTTGCACGCGACCTCGCACGCCTTGCAGCCGATGCAGATCGACGTGTCGGTGAAGAAGCCGACGCGCGGCTTCGCGTCCTCGCCGTACGTGTCGGGCCAGGCCGCCGGCGCGCCCGTGGGCTGCATCGGCGTCGTCATGTCTCCCGTGCCTCTTCCGGCTCCCGGCGCGGCGCGCGGCCCCGCTCCGCCTCGACGCGCTCGCGGAGCTCGTTCATGAACGCGGCCAGCTTCGGCCCGCGCGGCCGCCGACCCGGACGGATGTCGCAGGTGAATGCCTTCACCTCCTGGATGTGGACGTTCGGGTCGAGCGCCATGTGCGCGAGGTCGTTCGCGGCGCCGCCCGTCGTATACCCCCGCTGGCCCCAGTGGTACGGCAGGCCGACCTGGTGGACGACGCGCCCGTTCATCCGCAGCGGCCGCATCCGGTCGGTGACGAGGACACGCGCCTCGATCGCCGAGCGCATCGACACGATCGTCGCCCAGCCGCCGTGCTCGAGCCCGCGCTCGCGCGCGAGGTCCGGATGCACCTCGACGAACATCTGCGGCTGCAGCTCGGCGAGGTACGGCGTGAAGCGGGTCATGCCCCCGGCCGTGTGGTGCTCCGTCAGCCGGTAGGTGGTGACGACGTACGGGAACAGCTCGCTCCCGGGCTCGCCGTCGACGGGGTTGTACGGGTCCTCGTCGAGATCCTTGTTCTGCTGGCGGCGCGGATTCGCGCGCTGCGAGTAGAGCGGGTTGTCGAACGGCGACTCGTGCGGCTCGTAGTGCGTGGGCAGCGGTCCGTCTTCGAGCCCCTGCGGCACGTACAGCCAGCCGAGTCCGTCCGCCTGCATGATGAACGGGTGGTCGCCGGCGACCGCGTCGGGCCCCTTCGCGCCGCTCGAGGGTACGTAATTCGGCGGCTTCTCCTCGTCGAAGTCCGGCGTGTCGATGCCGGTCCACTGCTCCTGCTCGGGATCCCACCAGACGTACTGCTTCCGCTCCGACCAAGGGTTGCCGTACGGGTCGGCGGACGCGCGGTTGTAGAGGAGGCGACGGTTTGCCGGCCAGGCCCAAGCCCATTCGAGCGCTGCGTCGCTCTGCTCCCAGTGCGGCTTCTTGCGCGCCGTCTTGTTCTCGCCGTCGGCGAACGAGCCGCAGTAGATCCAGCAGCCGCAGCTCGTCGAGCCGTCGGCCTTCAGCAGCTTGTAGCCGGCGAGCATCTGGCCCTTGTCGTCCCAGCCGCTGATCTCGCGCAGCACGTCCTCCGCGCTCGGCTCGTGCGTCTCGCCGTGCGTCCCGTACTCCCACGTGAGGTCGTTGATCGGCCGGTTCTTCGGGTCCTTCGACCCCTTCAGCCGCGCCTTGATCATCCTCCCGAGGTGGTAGTAGAACCAGAGCTCCGAGCGGCAGTCGTCCTTCGGCTCGACCGCCTTGTAGTGCCACTGCAGCAGCCGCTGCGTGTTCGTAAACGAGCCGTCCTTCTCGAGGTGCGACGCCGCGGGCAGGAAGAAGACCTCGGTCGGGATCTGCTCCGTCACGAGCTCCCCCGACTCGATCTCCGGGCTGTCGTACCAGAAGGCCGCGGTCTCGATCTCGACCAAGTCGCGCACGACGAGCCAGTCGAGCTTCGCGAGGGCGAGCCGCTGCGCGCGCCCGTTCGCCGAGCCGACCGCCGGGTTCTCGCCGACGACGATGTACCCCGTCACCTTCCCCTTCAGCATCTGCTGGACGGTCCAGTAGTTCGAGTTGTCGTCGTCGATCCGCGGCAGGTACTCGAAGCAGAACTCGTTCTCCTCCGTCGCGGCCGAGCCCCACCACGCCTTGAGCAGCGAGACGATGTACGCGTCCGCGTTCCCCCACCAGCCGGCCGGCGCGGTCGTCCGTTCGACGTAGCCCCCGAGGCCGCCGTAGTCCTCCGTGTGCGGCATCGTCAGGTAGCCGGGGAGGATGTTGTAGAGCGTCGGGATGTCGGTCGAGCCCTGGATCGAGGCGTGACCGCGCAGCGCCATCACGCCGCCGCCGGGGCGGCCGACGTTGCCGAGCAGGAGCTGGATGATCGCCGCCGTCCGGATCAGCTGGACGCCGACGGTGTGCTGCGTCCAGCCGACGGCGTAGACGAACGCGCCGGTGCGTTCGCGGCCGGAGTTGCGGCAGAGCGTCTCGGCGTACCAGAGGAAGTCCTCGACGCTGCAGCCGCACGCGTCGGCCACGAACTCCGGCGTGTAGCGCCGGTAGTGGCGCTTCAGGATCTGGAAGACGCAGCGCGGGTCCTCGAGGTCCCAGTCCTCCTCGGGCGGGTCGCCGTGCTCGAGGCCGCCGCCGTGGCCGCCGTGGCCGGACTGCTCGCCCTTCGTCCCCTTGAAGCCCTCCTCGCGCTGACCGGCGGCGCCGTGCACCGTCATCCCCTTGTACTGCCAGGTCGTGACGTCGTACCGACCCTTCTCGGGATCCCAGCCTGAGAAGAGGCCATCCCCGTCCTCCGTGTCGACGAACTCGTCGGCGACGATCACGCGCGCGTTCGTGTAGCAGCGGACGTACTCGTGGAACCAGCGGTCGTTCGCGAGGATGTAGTTGACGACGCCGCCGAGGAAGGCGATGTCGCTGCCCGCGCGAATGCCGATGTGCTTCGTCGCCATCGCGCTCGTCCGCGTGAAGCGCGGGTCGATGTGGATGACCTCGGCGCCGCGCTCACGGGCCTCGAGCACCCACTGGAAGCCCACCGGGTGGTTCTCGGCCATGTTCGACCCCATGATCGTGATGCAGTCCGCGTTCATCAGGTCCTGCTGGAACGTCGTGGCGCCGCCTCGTCCGAACGTGGTGCCCAAACTGGGCACCGTCGAGCTGTGTCATATGCGGGCCTGGTTCTCGACCTGCACGATCCCGAGCGCCGTGCAGAGCTTCTTGATCAGGTAATTCTCCTCGTTGTCGAGCGTCGCCCCGCCCAGGTTCGCGATCGCCATCGTGCGCCGCGCCGGGTTGCCCTCGGGTGTCTCGTCCTCCCACGTCTCGTCGCGCGTGCGGAGGATGCGGTCGACGATCATGTCCATTGCCTGCTCGAGCGGGAGCTCCTCCCACTCGGTGCCGTACGGGCGCCTGTACTTCACCTTGTACTCGCGCAGCGGCCCCGCGTGCATGTTCTTCGTCGCCGCGCCCTTCGGACAGAGCCGGCCGCGCGAGATCGGGCTGGCCGGGTCGCCCTCGACCTGCGTCACCTGGCCGTCCTCGACGTAGACGAGCTGCGCGCACCCGACGGCGCAGAAGGGGCAGATCGAACGAGCGACGTGGTCGGCGTCGGCGACGCGCGGCCTCAGCGTCCGCGACCGTTCCGACTGTGCGGCCTTCCCGAGCCCGAGCGGATCGCCGTCCAGCTGCTTGAGGACCGGCCACGACCGAACGAGCTCGAGGAATCCCATCGCGCCTCCGGGGAGAAAGGAACGCAGTACGATCGAGTCTTGTCTCCGCTCGCCGGGTAGGTAAAACACGTGATCGACTCGAAAGCCGCCGAGGTCGACACCGCGGCCGTCGTCCGGGTCGCCGCCTTCCGCGCGGCGCTCCGTTCGTTCCTGCGGACGAGCGAGCAGACGGCGCGCGCCTCCGGCCTGACGCCGCAGCGCTACCTGCTCCTGCTGATGGTCAAGGGCGCGCCCGACGGCAGCGAGCAGACGACGGTGACCGAGCTCGCCACGCGGCTGCGGCTCGGGCAGAGCACCGTCACCGAGCTCGTCAAGCGCGCCGAGCAGGCGGGACTGATCGAGCGTGTGCGGTCGGACGTCGACGCGCGCGTCGCGCACGTCCGGCTGACACCCGAGGGCGAGCGCCGGCTCGCGCGCTCGTTCACCGCGCTCGCCGAGGAACGGCGGGCGCTGCGGCGGATCTTCGCCGAGCTCGAGCGGTCGTAGAGGTGCCGAAGGTGGGACTCGAACCCACACGGCCCGAAGGCCACCGGCTTTTGAGGCCGGCGTGTCTGACCAATTCCACCACTTCGGCGCTGGCGGACTGATCGTAGCCCGCACCAGGTCTATGCTGGATGCGTGGCCAGGTGGCTGTTCCCCGGTCTCGCTCTCGCCGCAGCCGCCCTTGCGACCAGCGCCTGCGGCGGCGGCCACGTCGCGAAGGCGGGCACGAGGCAGGCGCACGCCGCGGCGGGCTGCCCGGCGGCGTGGGCCGCGGGCTGGCGTGCGCTCGCGAAGCGCGTCGACGCGCCGGTCTTCTGCCCGCGCTGGCTGCCGCAGCCGCTCACCGGCCAAGTGCGCGGCGACTACTCGACCCAGCCGTACGTCGCGAAGGACCGCTCGTACCTCGTCTCGTTCCTCTGGTTCGAGAAGATGCCGACGGCGCCCTACGAGGTGCACGTGAACCTCCGCGGCTGGCCGGGACGGACGTCGATTCCCACCTGCGAGGACACGCTGACGGCGGGCGGAGAGACGGTCCGGCCGAACGTCCCCTGCTTCGCCGACCCGCACGGTCGGGTGCACGTCGGGCACCTGACGGCGACCGTCTACACCGCCAACCAGGGGATCGACACCTGGCACGTGCTCTACGCGTGGCGCTACCACGGCTCGCTCTACACCGTGAGCCAGCACGTCGCGCCGCCGTTTACCTACGAGACGGTCATCCGCAGCCTCGACCGGATCCTGCGCGGGCTCGTGCTCGTCCGCCCATGACATCGGTTGAATCTGCTGACGACCCTGGGAGATACTCGTCCCAAGCGAGAAAATCCATTGATCCTTCGAAGCGGAGGCTCGGATGAAGAAGCAAGTCCTGCTCGGAGTGCTCGTCGCCGGCGCCCTCTCTGTGCTCGCGGCGACGGCGCTCGCGAGCTCGAGCAACCAGGCTGTCCAGGTCCTTCCCTCGTCCTCGTGCGGCTCCTTGCAGTACAAGGGCGGCGGGAGCCCGCAATTCATCATCGCGTCCGATCTGCCGCTCCAGGGGGCCAACCGCGCCCTGACGACGGAGATGACGCGGGCGATCGCGTTCATCCTCGGTCAGCACGGGTGGAAGGCCGGGAAGTACACGATCGGCTACCAGTCTTGCGACGACTCGACTGCGCAGGCGGGCGGCTACGACACCGCCAAGTGCACGGCGAATGCGAATGCGTACGCTCGCGACCCGTCGGTGATCGGCATCGTCGGCACGTTCAACTCAGGGTGCGCGAAGCTCGTCATCCCGGTCGTCAATCGCGCCCCGGGCGGCCCGATCGCAATGGTGAGCCCGGCGAACACCTATCCCGGCCTGACGTTGAGCGGGCCGGGGACGGCACCCGGCGAGCCGAACGTCTACTACCCGACCGGCAAGCGGAACTACGCGCGCGTCGTGTGGACCGACCGGTTCCAGGGGGCCGCAGATGCCCTCTTCGCGAAGAACACCATGCACGTGAAGAACGTCTACGTCCTCACCGACAAGACGACGTACGGCCAGGGCATCGCGACGCTGTTCAAGGAGGACGCGCCCAAGGTCGGCCTGAAGATCGCCGGCTTCGCGGCGTGGAACCCGCAAGGCACGACCTTCCAGTCGCTCGCGACCACGGTCAAGCAGTCGAAGGCCGACGCGGTGTTCCTCGGCGGCAACGTCTGCTTCCAGGGCGGCAAGGTGATCAAGGACCTGCGCTCCGTCCTCGGCGCGAACTTCCCGATTCTCGTCCCGGACGGCTTCACGCCGACCTCGGCGACGTGGACGACCTCCGGCGGCGCCGCGAACGGCGTCTACATCAGCCACCCGGGCGTGCCGGTGAACCAGCTGAAGGGAGCGGGCGCCGCGTTCGTGAAGGCGTTCACGAAGGTGAACGGCGGCAAGGCTCCGGATCCGTACACGGCCTACGCGGCGCAGGCGACCGACGTGCTGCTCGGCGCGATCGCGGCTTCCGACGGGACGCGCTCGGGCGTCGTCTCGCACCTCACGGGCCTGACGATCAAGAACGGCATCCTCGGCAGCTTCCAGATCAACAAGAACGGCGACACGACGCTCGGCATCGTCACGTTCGGGAAGATCGTCAACAACAAGGCGCACGAGCAGTTCGTCAAGCTGGTCACGCCGCCGGTGAGCTTGACTGCCTAGAGACGTAAGCGGGATGATCGATCCGCTCGCCGGGGGAGGGCGTTCGTCCTCCCCCGGCGAATAGCAAGGCTCACCAAGCGATGGCCTCCGGCGTGTCCACAGCGGTTCCGGTCCTGCGGCGAGCGCTCAGGCGCCCCAGCCTGACGACACCGCTGGCGGTCGCGCTCGTCGGCCTCGTCCTCTTCTGGCTGGTCGAGAACCTGGCGAGGACCCCGGCCGACTTCTACCAGAACCTGATCTTCGGGGCGACGAACGGCTTTCTGTACGGCCTGATCGCGATCGGTTATTCGCTGGTCTACGGCATCCTCGAGCTGATCAACTTCGCGCACGGCGACGTCTTCATGCTCGGCTCGATGATGGCGACGACGATCGTCGGCGCCACCGTGCTCGGGCTGACGGCCGGCCGGGCCTGGTACGTCCTCTGGCCCGGGATCATGCTCGCGCTCCTGATCGCGATGGTGTTCTGCGGCACGCTGAACGCGAGCATCGAGCGCGTCGCCTACCGTCGGCTGCGCAACGCGCCGCGGCTGGCGCCGCTGATCACGGCGATCGGGATGTCGTTCATCCTCCAGAATGCCGGCCTGATCTGGAAGGGGGCGCGTCCGATCTCGACCGTCGACATCCTTCCCCACGGCGCGCTCTTCACGATCGGCGGCGTCGCCTATACCTGGAACGAGTTCTTCGTCCTCGCGGTGACGCTTCCGGTCCTCGCGCTCCTCGTCTGGCTCGTGCAGCGGACGCGGCAGGGCAAGGCGATGCGCGCCACCGCCCAGGACCGCGAGGCGGCGGCGATGATGGGCATCGACGTCGACCGGACGATCTCGTTTACGTTCGCGCTCGCCGGCGCCCTGGCGGGGGTGGCGGGCCTCGTCTACGCGCTCTACAACACGAACACCTCGTACCTGACGGGTTTCCGCACCGGCCTGATCGCGTTCACGGCTGCTGTCCTCGGCGGGATCGGCAACCTGCCCGGCGCGGTGCTCGGAGCGATGCTGATCGGCCTGCTGGAAGGCTTCTCGGACGGCCTGCCCTGGCACGCGCTCGGAAGCCAGTGGACCGAGGCGGTGATCTTCGCCGTCCTGATCCTGATCCTCGTCTTCCGGCCCGAGGGGCTGCTCGGCGAGCGGACGCCGGAGGGCGGCTGATGCGCGCAGCTCGCCTCCGGCTCGCTGGCGGCGGGGAACCTTCGGTTTCCCGCCGGATCCCCCCTGCCGGCACGTGGCCGACCGTTGTCCGCGAGCGAGGGCCGAGCCCGCGCACGCGGCCCCCCGTCGCGCGCTCGCGATCCGGGAGGCGACCGCGCAGTGAGTGAGAGGTTCTGGGCTGCGCTCGCGCGCGTCGGCTGGACGGAGGTGCGCTGGCAGGGATTGCCGTCCTGGCAGCGGCGCGCGGTCAAGATGGGCGTCGTCGGCCTCGTCGCCGTGGTCGTGCTGGCTCCGCTGTACGGCTTCGACGCGGCGGCGTACCTCGCGTTCCTGACCGTCGCGGCGATCTACGTTCCGGACTGGGGCAGGTTCCGCTTCGGCCGGCTCGTGCTCCCGGCTGCGGTGCTCGCGCTCTGCGTCGCCTATCCCTACTACCTCGGCAGCATGCCGAAGCTCCCGATCTTCAAGGCGTTCCCGACGATGACGACGGCTTTCACGATGACGATCTTCGTGATGATGGCGCTCGGCCTCAACATCGTGGTCGGCTATGCGGGACTGCTCGACCTCGGCTACGTCGCGTTCTACGCGATCGGCGCCTACACGGTAGCCTGGCTCGCCTCGCCGCAGGCCGAACGGTACAACTGGAGCGTCAACATCGGCGGCGTCGGCGTGCCGCCGGGACTCGGCGGCATCCATATCTCGATCTGGCTCGTGCTGATCGGCGCAGCGTGCCTGGCTGCGCTTGCGGGCGTGGTCATCGGCCTGCCGACGCTGCGCTTGCGCGGCGACTATCTCGCAATCGTCACGCTCGGGTTCGGCGAGATCGTCGGCGTGGTCGCGACCAACGGCGACTGCCTCTTCCCCAAGCTCGTCGGCCACTGCGTCAACCTGACGAACGGCTCGCAGGGAATCAATCCGATCGATCCGCCCGGCTTCGGGCACTGGCTGCACGACCACCTCGGCCTGCCGGTCGACTTCCTCTCGGCCTCGAACTCGCTCAACCTCTTCCTGTGGGCCGGGATCGCCCTCTGTCTGTTCGTGATCTACTGCTCCCTGCGCCTGCGCGACTCGAAGCTCGGCCGCGCCTGGGTCGCGATCCGCGAGGACGAGACCGCCGCGGCGGCGATGGGGGTACCGCTGATGCGCACGAAGACCTGGGCCTACGCGATCGGCGCGTTCATGGGCGGGATCGCCGGCGCGTTCCTGAAGAGCGAGCAGGGCGGCGCGTTCAACACCGACTTCGCGTTCTCGTTCTCGATCTTCGTCCTCTGCATGGTGATCCTCGGCGGCATGGGCTCGATCTGGGGCGTGATCCTCGGGGGCGCCTTCCTCGCCTACCTGAACATCGAGGGGATCGCGAACTTCGGCGGCTGGTACAACGCCACCTTCCACCAGAACAAGGACTTCACCGCGTATTCGTACGGCGTCTACGGCCTCATCCTCGTCCTCGTGATGTTGTTCCGGCCGGCGGGTCTCGTGCCGAGCGCGCGGGCGAAAGCCGAGTTCGAGCTCGGCGTCGAAGACCAACCCCTGATGGACGCTCGCACGACGTGAGCGCCGACGGCGTCCTCCTGCAGACCGACGCGCTCCGCAAGGAGTTCGGCGGCCTCGTCGCGGTCAACGACGTCGACTTCACGATCCCGCGCGGCGCGATCGTCTCGCTGATCGGTCCGAACGGCGCCGGCAAGACGACCTTCTTCAACATGATCACCGGCGTCTACAAGCCGACCTCGGGTCGCGTCGTCTTCGACGGCACGGACGTCACCGGCAAGCCTCCGCACTACGTCACCGAGCGCGGGATCGGGCGCACGTTCCAGAACATCCGCCTGTTCAAGGAGATGACCGCGCTCGAGAACGTCCTCGTCGGCATGCACGCCAGGCTCAAAGGCGGGATCGTGCGCAGCATCGCGCGCACGCCCGGTCTGCGCCGCGAGGAGCGTGAGGCGAAGGAGCGCGCTCGCGAGCTGCTCGCCCTCTGCGCGCTCACCGGCCGCGCGAACCGCTACGCGCACAGCTTGCCGTACGGCGACCAGCGCCGGCTCGAGGTGGCGCGCGCGCTCGCGACGGCGCCCAAGCTGCTCCTGCTCGACGAGCCGACGGCGGGGATGAACCCGCAGGAGACCGCGGAGTTCACGGGCTTCGTGCAGCGGCTGCGAACGGAGCAGGAGCTCACGGTGCTGCTGATCGAGCACGACATGAAGGTGGTCATGGGCGTCTCCGACCGCGTCACGGTCCTCGACTACGGCGAGAAGATCGCCGAGGGAACGCCGAAGGACGTGCAGGGCAACGCGCGCGTCGTCGAGGCGTACCTGGGGAAGGCCGCGGCCGCGGCGATGGCGGGAACGTGAGCGCCGCGGCTGCCTCTGCCCGCCCGGCCGTGCTCGAGGTCGAGGCGATCGACGCTTTCTACGGGACGATCCAGGCTCTGCGAGCAGTCTCGCTCGACGTCCGCGAAGGCGAGGTCGTAACGCTGATCGGGGCGAACGGCGCCGGCAAGTCGTCGACGCTGCGCGCGATCAACGGCATCCTTCGCCCGCGCCGCGGCAAGATCCGCTTCCAGGGCAAGGACATCACCCGCGCCTCGCCGCACGGCATCGTCAAGTCGGGTATCGCGCAGTCGCCCGAAGGGCGACGCCTCTTCCCGCGCATGACCGTGGTCGAGAACCTCGAGATGGGCGCGTTCCAACGCAACGACAAGGCCGGCATCCGCGAGGACATGGAGCGCGTGTTCGAGCTCTTCCCGCGTCTGGAGGAGCGGCGGAACCAGAAGGCGGGGACGATGTCCGGCGGCGAGCAGCAGATGTGCGCGATCGGCCG
>Ga0070739_10008774_pt1 | contig 10246 bp, 8 predicted proteins | sample Coa_R1_7_FD_66445 | JGI IMG/M metagenome (GOLD analysis project Ga0070739, IMG submission 66445) | Surface soil microbial communities from Centralia Pennsylvania, which are recovering from an underground coalmine fire - Coalmine... | ecosystem: Environmental > Terrestrial > Soil > Unclassified ...
CATCACCACCAGCACCGCCGCCAGCAGGTAGCCCGGCAGGAACACCGCCGCGCGCCACCAGCGGCGCAGCTCGGCAGGCTCGAAGTACACGCGGGCGTAGGTCGCGGCGAAGTGGGCCTGGCCCGTGCTGAGGGCGTAGAGCGGCCAGGCGACCGGGGCGATGACCGGGAACGCGATCAGAGCCAGGGCCGCGCCGAGCGCGGGCATCCCCACCAGCCAGGACAGGTCGAAGCCGGGGCTACGCAGCCAGATGTTCCGCGCGGGCAGGATCGCCGTCGGTGCGAAGCTCGCGAGCAAGCCGCCCTCCGTTCGCGACGCCCGCGCCGCGCTGGCGCGAGCCGACCGCCTACCGAGGGCAATGGTACCGTGCGACCGGAGGGGGCGCAATTTTCCGGGCGGTCGGCCGCCGAGCGGGAGGCGCTCTCCGGCCGACCCTCACTGATCGTTAACCGACGGCCGAGGCGCGCGGCGCGTCATCGGCCCAGCCCTGCCGCTGCAGGAGCGCGCCCAGCTCGCGCTGCACGTATTCCAACTGGCGCGCGGCCAGGCGCAGCCGCACCGCGGCGTCGGGCTCGCGGCTGGCGGCCTGGGCCAGGTCGCCCTCCTGGAGGCAGCGGGCGAGGCGGTCCACCTCGTCGGCGAAGGCGCCGACGGTGCGGATGCGGAAGCGGCGGTTGCCGTCGGCGGTCGTCGGCGCGGTCGGGAGCGGCGGCCCGCCGTCAGCCGGGCAGTCGTCCGCACTGTCGTCGTCCCAGAGATCGGCGTCGTCGTCCGCCTCGGCCCGCGGCGGGCGGGGCAGACGCGCCGGCCCGTCGCTCCGGGGCGTGATGGCCGGCTCGGGCACTGCGTCGCGCTCGCCCAGCTCGACCGCCTCCGCGACCGGCAGCCCCGGTCGCGCCTGCGCGGCGCGGCAAATGCGGGCGATGGCGGCCGCGGACAGGTCCCGCTCGACGGCGAGCTGCGCCAGGGCGACCTGGCGGTCGGGATCGGCGACCGCGCCCAGGTGCTGGGCTTGTGTGACCGTGAGCTGCCCCTCGGCGAGCAAGTCCCGCACGCCGGGCGCCAGGTCGCGCAGGCCGAGGTACCGCCGTACGGTCGTGGTCGACAGCCCAACCGTGCGGCCCACCTCGTCGTCCAGGGCGCGGCCTTCCAGGCCGGGCTGGTGGCGGGCCAGGTAGCGGCGCAGGCGGGCCAGGCCCTCGGCCTGGTCCAGGTCGTTCAGGTCCTGGCGCTGGAGATTCTCCAGGAGCTGGCGGACCAGCCGGTCCTCGGCCGTGCCCTCGACGAGGATACAGGGGACCGTGGCCAGGCCGGCCCGGATGGCCGCTTCGCGCCGGCGGTTGCCGTACACGACGCGGTAACCTTTGCCGTCGCGGGCCACGCCGATCGGCTGCAGCAGCCCGTGGGCGCGGATGCTCGCGGCGAGGGCGTCGAGGTCGCCCGGCCCGTCGCGGCGCACGTTGTCGGGGTCGGGGGCGATCGCGGTGGGGTCGAGGTAGAGGAGGCGCGCCTCGTCAACCAAGGAACAGCTCCCGGCGCAGGTTAGAGCTCCCAACGCAGCCCGCAAGACCTGGTGGGCGCTAGCAGCGCACGCCAGGTCTTGCCAGAAATTCTTAGCGCGCCGGCGAGGCGTTGGGGCTAGGCTGGAGGGCTACGGATGCATCTCGGCTGCGGCGGCGCTCCGGCCGCGCCGGCGGCCGGGAGCGCGGCGTGGCGGGTGCCCACCGCTCGACGGCGCCGCCACGGCATCGCCCAGGTAGGCGCCCTGCGCGCGTAGCGCCGCCTGCAGCCAGGCCACGTCGAGGTCGGCCGGCCGCGTGCTGGTCGCGGCCGCGCGGGCGGCGGCCGTGCCGGCCGCCTGGCCCATGGCGAAGCAGGGGCCGGATACGCGCGCCGAGGCCTGCGCCTCCGGCGTCGCGGACAGGCAGCCGCCGGCCACGAGCAGGTTGTGGACCCCCAGCGGCAGCAGGGCGCGGTAGGGCAGCCCGTAGTAGCCGCGCCCCGGGATGAACTCGAAGCGGACCGTGCCGGGCAGGTGCAGCTCCAGCGGCCAGCCGCCGACGCCGATTGCATCGACGAAGTCGCGGCTGGCCAGCACGTCTTCGGCCGTCAGCTCGTAGGGCGCGCGGATTCGCCGCGTCTCGCGGATGCCGACCTGGGCGGCGATCTCCTGAACGTAGCTCCGCTCGAAGCCGGGCACCTCGGCGCGCAGGAAGCGGCTGGACAGGCGGACCTGGCGGCGGCCCTCGATACTCGGCGTAGGTCAGGTCGTCGACGTCGGTGCCGTCGATCGGGGCGCCGTCGCGGCTGATCTGGGTCATGTTCGCGCGCCACTCGCCGGGGTGGGACTGCGGGCGCACGATCGGCAGCAGCCGCGGGAACGAGTAGTCCCCACGTGCCTGCGCCTCGGCCATAAGCTGCTGCAGCCGCGGCAGCCCCTCGGCGCTGGCCCGCGCGTCGTCGACGTTGCCGAGACGAAACATCATCGTCGGCAACTGGAGGAAGCCGGCGGCGTTGCCCTTGGCATACGGCGCGCCGGCCCAGGCCGCCAGGTCGGCGTCACCCGAGCAGTCGACGAACCCGCCGCCGCGCACGGCCCCGCGGCCGGACTTGCTCTCCACGAGCAGCGCCTCGATGGCGCCGTCGGCCACAACGGCGCCCACGGCCAGGGCATGGAACAGCAGCTCGACGCCAGCGCTGAGCGTCAGCTCGTCGGCGGCGCACTTGTAGGCCCCGACGTCATAGCTCTGGACGTCGATGCGGCCGGCGAAGGTCTGCGGCTCGTTCAGGCCGCCGGCGGCCGCGATGCGCTCGAGCAGCTCGTCGGCGATGCCGCGCACCACCCGCCGCGACTAGCCGTGGACGTTCGCGAATAGGCCGCAGAAGTTCGTTACCAGCGCGGCCGTGCCCATGCCGCCGAGGAAGCCGTAGCGCTCGACGAGCAGCGTGCGGGCGCCGCCTCGCGCCGCGGCGACGGCAGCGGCGATCCCGGCCGGGCCGCCGCCGACGATGACGACATCGGCCTCGCGAATGACCAGGGTGCGCCTGGCTGGCTCCAGGATCACGGAAGCGATCAATGCCCGTTCCCCCCTCGCCCTGGCGTCCCAGATCGGCGCCGTCTCTCCAGGGTAAGTGTACGCGAAGCGCGCGATCAGGCGTGCAGCGTCGAGTCTTGCGGTCTTGACAAATTCAGGGGGGCCGCTGACAATTGTGAGGTCCCCGCCGTTGGCGCCTGGTTGGCGGTGGGCCTAGCGCTGCCGCGCAACAACCGTCAAGGTGTCCGAGGAGGGAGACTGATGGCTTACGTGATCTGCGAGCCGTGCATCGGCACAAAGGATGCATCTTGCGTCGAGGCCTGCCCGGTTGACTGCATCCACTCCACCGATGCGGACCCGCAATACTACATCGACCCCGATACCTGCATCGACTGCGGCGCCTGCGAGCCCGTTTGCCCCGTGACCGCGATCTACGCCGAGAGCGACGTGCCGGCGGAGTACCAGAGCTACATCCAGATCAACGCCGACTACTTCAAGAAGTAAGCGTCTGTCATACATAAGGGGTCTGTTGTGCGCGCACAACAGACCCCTTATCTATGACGAACTAGTAGGAGTTGTTGGCGTTACAGGCCGAGCGCGCGGGTCACCGCGGTCACCACTGCCGTGGGACCGAGCGCGGTCAGGCAGGCGCGGTGCGGACAGGCCCACATCGCCTCCCAGGTGCACGGCTGGCAGGCCACCGGTCGCCGGACGACGACGACCCGCGGCCCGCGGGGCGCCCAGCGGGCCGGGTCGGTTGGCCCGAACACGGCCACGACCGGGATACCCACGGCGGCAGCGAGGTGGGTGATGCCCGAGTCGGCGCCAACGTAGCCCGCACAGAGCGACAGCAGCGCCGCCAGGCGCGGCAGCGGCCACTCCCGGGCGACCGGCGGGCGCAGGGGCGCCAGCCCGTCTAGCATCCCCTCGACGAGCTCGGCCTCGGCCGGCCCAGCCACGAGTAGCGGCCGCAGGCCCCGCGCGGCGAGGACCCGCGCCACCGCCGCGAACTGCGCGCTCGCCCAGTTCTTGCGCGGACTGCCGCTGCCGGCGTGCACGGCCAGCCAGGCGCCGCCTGGCCCGCCCTCGGTGGCCAGGAACGCGGCCACGTCGGCGACCAGCGCGCGATCGAGAGGCAGGCGAGGCACGGCCGGCAGGCGGGCGGCGACGCCGATAGCTTCCAGCGACCGCGCCAGGTAGTCCGCGACGTGCTGGCGGCACTCCGCCGCCGGCTGCGCCGGCACGCGCAGGACCTCGCGGGTGCCGAGCGCGCGCAGGCTCGCCGCGAGCGGCTGGGCGGCGGGGCCGGCCCACAGCACGGCGACGTCGGGCACCGGAAGCGGGGCCGGGATGGGCGGCGTAGGTGCGAACAGCGGAGTGAGGACGGCCGAGTCGGCGTCGAGGACGGTGTCGGCCAGGCCGGCAGCGCGGGCCAGCACGACCGCGCCGGGATGTCCGGCCACGGTTAGGTGGGCCTGGGGGTGGGCCGCCCGCAGCGCTTCCAGCGCTGGCAGGGCGAGGACCAAGTCGCCGATGGCGCCGGGACGATAGACCAGCAGGCGCGCCGGCGGAGGGGCGAGCGAGCCGCCCTCCGCCGAGCGCGGCCCGCTCACGCTACCAGGTTGCGCTGGAAGAACTGGATCGTCTTCGGCCAGGCGTCCTCGGACGCCTCCTTGTTGTAGTGGGCCGGGCGGTGGTCGCAGAAGAAGCCATGGCCGGCCTGGGGGTAGACGACCAGCTCGTAGTCCTTGTTCAGGTCCTCGAGCGTCTTGTTGATCTTGTTCACCTGCTCCATCGGGATCGACTGGTCCTTTTCCCCGAAGAACAGGAGGATCGGCGCCTTGATGTTCGCGCTGGCGTTGATTGGGGCGTCCGGCTGGTCGGCGGCGATGCCGCCACCGTAGTACGACGCGACGGCCTTGAGGTTCGGGTTCCGCGTGGCAGCCAGGTAGGCGACGCGCCCGCCGTAGCAGTAGCCGACGATGCCGATCTGTCCCTTGTGGACGTCCGGGCGGCTGTTCAGCAGGTCGTACGTCGCGTTGACGTCCGCCATTACCATGTCGTCGGTAAGACGCCCGCGCAGGGCAAACGCCTCCTGCATGTTCTCGTAGGGGACCTCTTTCGTCTCGAAGCGGTGGTACACCTCGGGCGCCGCGGCGACGAAGCCCTCGCCGGCAAAGCGGCGAGTAACGTCCTGGATGTGCTCGTTGACGCCGAAGATCTCCATGATCACGATGATCGCGGGGAACGGTCCGTTGCCCTCCGGCCGCGCCACGTAGACCCGCATGTCGCCGTCGGGCGTCTTGGTGGTGACCCACTCGGTTTTCACGGCCATGGGAACCTTCCTCCTCTGCGTTGGCTGTGCTGCGTTGGCTCTGGGCCGGGTCGATCGTCGGCGGGCCGGGCGGGCGCGGCAGACGCAGCACGCCCAGGAACTCGCGTCGTGATCCCCACATTTTTGCACAGCCCGCGGCCTCGGGCAACGGTCGAGCCCTTTCGTCACGTCTGGCCGGTCGGCTCGGCGCGCGGCCAGGCGCCCATCACTTTGAGGAAGACGCAGTGGGCCTCCACGGCGCGCAGCACCGCCTGGATCTTCGGTTCGGCGGCATGGCCCTGCAGCTCGACGAAGAACAGGTAGTCCCAGGCCCGCCGCCGCGACGGGCGCGACTGGATGCTGTTCAGGTTCACCCCGGCCTCGGCGAAGCACTGCACGACGTCGCGCAGGGCCCCGACGCGGTCACGGATACTGAACAGGAGCGCCGTCTTGTCGTCGCCGGTCGGCTTGCTGGTCAGCGTCCGCGACAGGACGTAGAAGCGGGTGTAGTTCTGGGCAAAGTCTTCGATGTCGGCGGCGACGATCTGCAGGCCGTACACGTCGGCCGCCAGCCGCGGCGCGATCGCCGCGCCGTCTTTGGTGTCGGCAGCGGTCGCCGCGGCGCGGGCCGTGCTGACGACCTGGACGACCTCGCGGCCGGGCAGGTTGGCCGCCAGCCACTTCCGACACTGCCCGAGCGCGACCGGGTTGGTGTACACGGTGCGGATCGCATCCCGCGCGCAACGCGCCAGGAGCTGGTGGTGGATCGGCAGGGTGATCTCGGAGATCACCTTCAGGTCGGAGTCCACGAAGGCGTCGAGAGTCTCGTGGACCGGTCCCTCGGTCGAGTTCTCGACCGGCACCACCCCGTAGTGACAGCGGCCGCGCGCCGTCTCGAGGAAGGTATCGGGGATGCTGGGCAGGGCGATGTACTCGGTGGCCGAGCCGAAGCACTCGAGGGCGGCCTGATGGGTGAAGGTAGCCGCGGGACCCATGTAGCCGACCCGCTCGCGGCCCTCGAGGCTGCGCATCGCCGACATCACCTCGCGGTAGATCGCCCGCAGGTGCTGCTCGGTGAGCGGGCCGGCGTTGGCCGCAGCCAGGTTGGCGGCGACGGCCCGCTCGCGGTCGGGTGCGAACACGCCCTGACCGCGCTCGGCCTTGGCCGCGCCAATGGCCTGGGCCAGGCGGGCGCGCTCGTTCAGGAGCTGCACGACCTGGCGATCGAGGGCGTCGATGGCTGCCCGCGCCTCTGCCAGCTCGTCTCGGGCCACGGTCGCCTCCTTCGTGCCGGATTCCCGGCCAGTGTAATCCATCCAGCGCTCAGCCGAGGCTGACTTGCCGGGGGCTGGCCACCGCCAGCGGCCGGCAACCTATCCGTGACGGAGCACGGGCGGGCTCACAGCGCGCTCACAAGCCGCACCGCCCGCCCTGGCCGCTCGATCCGCCTCGCTATACTCTGGAGGAAGGCCGTGCCAGCCGGGGAGGGTGCGCGTGCAGGACCTGCTGACCGCGCGCGAGCGCGCGGAGGAGCTGCGCCAGCAGATAAATTACCATAACTACCGCTACTATGTGCTCGACGCGCCGGAGATCTCCGACGCCGAGTACGACCGGCTGATGGAGGAGCTGCGCCACCTCGAGGCGGAGTATCCGTCCCTCGCCTCGCCCGACTCCCCCACCCAGCGCGTCGGTGCCGCGCCCGTCGAGGCGTTCGGTATCGTCGAGCACCGCCTTCCCCTGCTCAGCCTGGCCAACGCCTTCAGCCCAGAGGCGCTGCGCGCCTGGTATGGCCGCGTCACGCGTCTGATCGGCGAGCGCGATTTGACCTTTGTCCTCGAGCCGAAGATCGACGGTCTGGCGATCTCGCTAGTCTACGAGGACGGCCGGCTGACGATCGGCGCGACGCGCGGCGATGGCCTGCGCGGCGAGAACGTGACGCAGAACGTCCGCACCATCCGCAGCATTCCGATGGCCCTGCGCGGCCCGGCGCCGCCGTACCTGGAGGTACGTGGCGAGGTGTACCTGTCGCGGGCGGCGTTCGAGAAGATCAACGCCGACCGCGCCGCCGAGGGGCAGCCGCTGTTCGCCAACCCGCGCAACGCCGCGGCCGGCTCGCTGCGGCAGCTCGACCCGCGGGTAACGGCCAGTCGTCCGCTCGACGCCTTCATCTACCAGGTCGGCTACCACGAGGACGGCCACCTGCCCCGGAGCCACTGGGAGCTGCTGACGTGGCTGCGCGAGCTGGGCTTCCGGACGAACCCGCACAACAGGCGTGTGCAGGGGATCGAGGCGGTGGTCGCCGAGTGCGAGAGCTGGGAGACGCGCCGGGAGACCCTGCCGTACGACGTCGACGGCGTGGTGGTGAAGATCGACGACCTGGACGTGCAGGCCGAGCTGGGAGCGGTGGGGCGCGAGCCGCGCTGGGCGATCGCCTACAAGTTCCCGCCCACCCAGGTCACCACGAAGCTGCTAGGCATCGAGGTCAATGTCGGGCGCACCGGCAGCATCAACCCGTTTGCCGTGCTCGAGCCGGTCCAGATTGGCGGCGTCACGGTCAAGCTCGCCAGCCTGCACAACGTCGAGGACATCCACCGCAAGGACCTGCGCGTCGGCGACACGGTGATCGTCCAGCGGGCCGGCGAGGTCATTCCCCAGGTCATCGGGCCGGTCCTGAGCAAGCGACCGCCCGACGCGGTGCCCTACGTCCTGCCGACGACCTGTCCCCGCTGCGGCGCCGCGATCGTGAAGCCGGACGGCGAGGCGATGGCCCGCTGCACCGGCGGCGTCCAGTGCCCAGCGCAGCTCTATGAGCTGCTGAAGCACTTCGCCTCGCGGCCGGCGATGGAGATCGACGGGCTGGGCGAGAAGCTGGCCGCGGCGCTGATGGCCGCCGGCCTGGTCCACGACGTTGCAGACCTCTACTACCTGCGCAAAGAGCAGCTCGTCCACCTCGACCGGCTGGGCGACAAAAGCGCCGAGAACTTGCTGCGGAGCCTAGAGGCGAGCAAGAGCCGCTCCTCGGCCCGCTTGCTGTTCGCGCTGGGCATCCGCCACGTCGGCGCCCAGACTGCCGAGCTGCTCATCGGCGCCTTCGGCAGCCTCGACGCCCTGCGCGACGCCAGCGAGGCGGAGATCAACGCCGTCGAGGGAGTCGGCCCCAAGATCGCGGCCAGCGTGCGGGCCTGGTTCGACGAGCCGCGCAACCTGGCCGTGCTCGAGAAGCTGCGGCGGGCGGGCCTGCGCTTCGGCGACGAGCCACGGCAGGCGGCCGAAGACTTGCCGCTGGCGGGCCAGTCGTTCGTCATCACCGGCCGGCTGGACGGCATGACGCGCCTCGCGGCGGAGGCGCGGATCAAGGAACTGGGCGGTACTGTGGCCGACGCCGTGACGCGCAAGACGACCTACCTGGTGGTCGGCGCCGACCCGGGCTCGAAGCTCCGCAAGGCGCAGCAGCTCGGCACGACGATCCTCGACGAAGCGGCCTTCGAGGCGCTGCTGGAGGAGAGGGCGCGGCGAACCCGCTAGTGTTCTGGGACATCTGATTTGAGTAGCGTGTGCGGTTGCACACACTACTCAAATCACCGGTGACGGAGCACTAGGGCGAGGCGCGTCGCGCGGGGAAGCCAGTCGGGAAGTCGGCCGCGGATTGCCCAGCGCGGAGCGCTAGCGTAGATCTCACAGTAGCGGTGGCGGAGCAAGAAAGGATCGGGCATCCTGGAGGTTGCTGAGACCTTGGCCGGGAGACCGATCCTCATGGTCAGTGTACTCCGCCCGGCTACGCCGCCGCAGCCGACCAACGTCGCCCCGCTCCCGCCGCTGTTCGCCTACGCTCAGGGACTCGGCCTGGACCACTACCTGGCGCGCCGCAAACGGCGGCTCTCGACGCTCGCGCTCAGCTTGGTGTGGCTTGCGCTGGCCTGGCGGGGGAGCGGGCGGCCGCACCATCTGGGGATGCTGGCCGACCCGCTGCTCGCGGCGCTGGTGGGGGTGGAGCGCCTGCCCACGCCGCAGACCTTGCATCGGAGCCTGGCCTATTTCGCGGCCCACGACGTGCGGGCGGCGCGCGAAGCGGCCTATCGCGCCGAACTCGCGCGGCGCCCCGGGCGCATCTGGGCGGCGCTCGATGCCCACCAGTTGCCCTACTGGGGCCGCACCCACCGCGACCGCCTCCGCAAGGGGTGGTCGGGCGAACATAACCGCGCGCTGCGCGGCTACCGGCTCTACCTGGCGGTCGATACGGACACCGGCCCAGTGATCACCTTCGTCTTGCTCTGCGGCGATGCCCGCGCCCATCGCTTGACCGCCGTGCTCGCGCAGCCTCTGCGCCGGCTGCTCGGGCGCCGCCTCGCCGGGATCGTGGCCGATAGCGGGTGCACCAGTCACGCGGCGGTCGCGGCCCTGCTCCAGGCCCGCATCCCGTTCATCCTGGGCTTCGCCCGCACCGCGCGGGTCCGCGCCCGCTTGGCGGCCCTCACCGGCCAGCAACAGCGCTGGCTCCGCGAGATCGGCGCCATTCGCCTGGGCTGGTGTGCGTGGGACACCCGCCTGCAACTGCTCGCGCTGAGCGCCCGCTCGCCCATCGACGGACGCGGCCCGTGGGTGTACGTCACCAGCATCCAGGGGCTCGGACCCCGGCGCCTCGCCACGCTCTACCGCCAGCGGTGGCGGGTGGAGCAGGTCATCGACGAGCTGGTCCACGGGCACGATCTCGATCATTTGCTGACCACCCGCCTCCATCCGAATCGGATCGCGGTCGGCTTCCGCCTGCTGGCCCGCACGCTGGCTATTGGGCTCCAACTGCACGAGGCTGAGGGGCGCCCGCCGATCATCCGTGAGCCCCGGGCCTTTCGCGCCACCTGGGTCGAAGGCCTCGGCCTCTTCCACCGGCACGGCGACG
>Ga0070739_10008777_pt1 | contig 10242 bp, 6 predicted proteins | sample Coa_R1_7_FD_66445 | JGI IMG/M metagenome (GOLD analysis project Ga0070739, IMG submission 66445) | Surface soil microbial communities from Centralia Pennsylvania, which are recovering from an underground coalmine fire - Coalmine... | ecosystem: Environmental > Terrestrial > Soil > Unclassified ...
GCCGCCTTATTGGAATGACCGGGGCGTGTTTGCGATCAGCGGCAACAGACTCATCGTCAACCCCAAGGGACCGGGCGTCGCCGCCACCAGAGGAACGATCCGTGTCACCATCGTCGCGACCCAATGAAGAGGGAATCAAGATCGTCCTACCGGGACGCACTCTATGAGTTGACCGAGCCCTAACAAGAAAACAAGTGGCTTGCCGTGCGAGACCCTACATTACCCAGCTCTGGATAAGTCTCCGGACGGCCGCCCGCTAAGGGCGGGCGTTCCGGGGGTGCGCTTCGCCAATCCTTCTCAACCCTCTCCCCCATTGGGGGAGAGGGAAGGGTGAGGGGGGCGTTCGGAGTGGAGATCTTCTTCGATCCCGATGCCCCACAAAGTTTTTCATCCAGGGCGGGACGGGTCAAGGTTGTATAAAAGGCGTCCCGGCGTCGTACCGCGCCTTGGCCGGCAGCGTGTAGACCTGCCCGTTTATCGGATCCACCCACGGCCAGGTATACCCGCGCCCGGCGTTGAAGAACGCCGGCTTCTGGGCCAGGTACAGCGAGTTAGGCAAGGTGTGGGCGGTGTCGTTTGATGCCCAATGCGTAGAATTAGTCAGATAGTCATAGTTGCCGTCCTGGATCGCCGTACCAGCTACATTCGGGTCATATCCCTGTGGACTGATATCCACCCAGCCCAGATCCCAGATGCATTGGCTGGGAATGGTGTTGGGGCCGCCGATGCAGTTATAAGTCCATCCGCCGGTATGCCCGGATGTCCCGAGCACGTTGGCGATGAACGAGAACCAGTAGGCATAAGCATGGGCGGCGGCGGCGCGTAAGGGGCTGCAACAGCCGCTCGTGTCATCGATCACCGTGTTGTTGAGATAGTCAGTGAACTTCTGCCTATAGCCGGTCAGCCAGTTGCGGAAATAGGTCATATAGACGGAATTTCCGTGCGTCTGGTCGCTGTCGGCGTTGAACCCCCAGTTGCCCTCGAAGAGCACATGGTGCGGCCCGACGAGATGGCTGGCGTTGAGGCCGATTTCCACCCAGCCGTCTGAACCGGAGATAAACCCGTCATCCATGTAGTTGTAGGCAATGACCGACCCTGCACCCGAGGCGCGCGCCACCATGACCTTGTTGGCTCTGACCGAAATGCTATTCTCTATCAGAACCTCAGATGTTCCATATGCAAGACTGATATTATAACCAGCGCCGCCGTTTACCGGCCAGACCGCATCGTGGACATAAACGCCTTCAAGCTGAAGCCGGAACCCTCCTTCGATTCTAAAGCCGTCATTGAGATACCAACCATCGTCAACGTCCTTAGCCCAGGCGTACGCTGCCGTGCTAAAGTGAATATTGCTGTCGTCGCCGCCTTTCACCGCCAATTCCTCAACACCGGCGTTGGTCGGCCCGCTGATCATAGGTGTTATCTGTGCGCCATGACTCACCCGATAGGAGATCGTGACCGGCGAGTCGAAGGTGATCGTGTTGTCGGAGATCGCCGAGATCTGGTGCATCTCATTGGTGGGATGATCTGCGTGGATTTGAAAATAGCCGAAGATAGTGCTCGGGTCGCCCAAGCAACAGTCATCACCGCTCATCGAGGGATTATGAATGTTCCACACCACCCGATAGTCCGGCGATGCCCAAATCTGCTCGTTGCTGTTCACATGGTCGGGCTGCCACCCAGAACTTGATGCTTCGTCCAGCAATACAATCTCCCCCACCGAGTATCCGGCTGTGCTCGACACCTGCACAGAGTACGAGCCTTGTGCAGCATCGGCAGTCAAGGGTACGCTGCTGCCCGATGCGCCGCTGCCTTGGATAAGGATTACCGCTGATGGGCTGCTGCCCGGGAAATAGCTCCCCACCTTGGCGCCGTTAGGTCTGTTCAGAATCGTCGCGGTCGGTCCGGCGCCGCGCAGGGTTACCGCCTTGTTCAGGTGAATGGTACTGCCCTCGGCGATGGTGAAGGTTCCCGCCGAGAGCTGCACGACTTGTCCTGCGGGACACGCGTTGATAGCGGCTTGGATATTCGCCGTGTCGTCTTGGCCGCCCCCACGAGGGGTGATCGTCGCGCCACATTGAGTAGTCCGGTTTGGAATGCCGCCAACAGACAAGAGACCTGCCATCTGCCAGTTCGCGCTGGCGTCCCGGTCGGGCGGCAGCAGGCTGCCGGCACCGCCGCCGCCGCCTTGACTCGACGGCGACGTAACCGTGATCGCGAGATTGCTCTGAACCGTGGCGGCCAAGGCTATTGCCGGCGGCAGCGCAATTGACAGCGGGGCAGCAAGAAGAAAAGTGCGTTTCATTGTCTCCCACTCCCTGTGCAGTTCGGGTCGGGTCATTGGATGAGGGGCGTGCGGAGGGCCAGATTGGCCGCGTAGCAGCCCGTTGCTGAAGTCCCCCTAACAGGCAGGAACGTCCCAGGGCACCAAAGCGGCGCCGGCCGAGACCTCACTGCGTCGCGACGATCGTGACGGACTGGGTCGTGCCGGCGTCGGAAGATAGCCCGGGCCCGTTGGGATTGATGATCAGATTGTTGCCGGAAATCGCGAAGATCCCGTTGTCGTTGGAATAGGGCGACCCGAACGACAGGGTTCCGGTGAACGGGCTACCGTCGGACCAGCTCGCAGTGATCGTCGCCACCACCGTACCGCCCGGGGCGTTGCTGGCAACGCTGGGATTGGCGGGGTTGAAGCTCAGCTTCAGGTATGGCGTCGTCGCCGTCGGCGTGAACAGCACATCGACGAAGTAGTTGCTGTCCTCCCATGTCTGGTTCGGAAAGGCGCGCGCGTACACATAGACGCCGTTGCCGCCGACGGTCGCGCTCGCCGGGGCGTGCAACGGACCCGTCGTGACGCCGTTGCTCAGCCCGTAATAGACGTCGACATACTGGCCGGAAGGCGCGTAATAGGCGGCTACATAAGTCTTGTTCGCCGAGATCGGGATGGGCGAGGCGAACTTGGCCACCTGCCAACCCGGCACCGGGCTCGATTCATGCGCCATTTTCACCGAGCCCAACAGGCTGCCGCTCGCCGAGTAGAGGCTCGCGACATAGCCGTACGGGCTGACGGCGCCGCGATAGAAGCGGATCCCCGAGATCGTGCCCGATTGGGAACTCCAGAATTTGACGCCGAGCGTTACGGCGTTCGGGTCGTTTTCGACCGGGTTGTTCGGCGTGGCGTTGCCGAACAGGGTGACTGTTTGCGCCGCCGCCGCCGCGGCACCGCCGAGCCACGCCCCACACATGACGGCAAGAAGGAGTCCCAACCGGCGAAGTGTGTGCCGCAGGGCCGGGGCCACCCCGGTGGGCAAGTCCCACAGGACCGTCCCAAAGGCCCCGCCGGTGGTCGCTGAGGGAGTGCGGAGCGCGTCGCGAGCGCCGCTCCCGAAACCTGCCATATGCCGCGCGTTTTCTAAATGTTTCATGTGCTTTCTCCAGAACTCGCCTCGTTCTTTTAAGATTTTTGAAGGATGCACCACAGATTTTTGAATTATGCGTCGAGCATCCTTAAACGAATTCTACTATATCGCTGGTGATGGCCAAGATTTTTCAAATCTAATAAAGATAAATGTATCGGTTTCTTTGTTATTAAAGCAACAGTTAGTGATGAATCTCATTGAGTCCTGAGATCTTCTGGGGACGGGACGGAAAGGCCCGCCGTCGCGCCCGCATCGACGACGGGCCGAGCCTCCATCTCCCGCCGATCGTCGTGACGGAGCGGGCATTCCCACCGCGGCGCGCGCCGCGCCGCCATCGGTGCCGGTTACTCGTTCTCTTTAAAAGAGAATTTGATTTTCGTTAAATTTTTGACAAAAGCGCGCTTCTATGGCAAAATCTAAGGTTAACGAGAGCGGACGGGCCGCAAACCGCCAAAGGTCGGCAGGAAACGGCTTGGGAACGCTCACGAGGCAATCGCGGCTACGCCAGGATCGGCAGGGGACCAAATATGTCGGAGCAAAAATGGCAAGTCGATAGGCCGGGGATCTTGCCTGGTCATGCGCGGGCTCCGCAGCCGGCACGCCGGTCTCTGTTGTCGGCGCGCGAGCATGATCGGATCGTCGAGACCGGCGCTGTCGTGAGACGGCGGAGCAAGGCCGCGGCATGTCGGACGACCGCGATCGCCTTCATCGACAAATATGCCTTCACCCGCGAATGCATCGCCCTGTCGCTGCAAGCCGCAGGCGCCGATTTCCATATCGTGCCCCATGCCAGCTGCGCCGACGTCCTGAACGGCGAGATGCGGTACGATCTGTTTCTGTTTCATTGGCACGGCAGGCATGGAGAGTTCGAGAGCAGCGAATTGGCCGCCGCGGAATTCCGATCGGTGGCGGCGCTGGGACCGGTCGTCGTTTTGGGGGCGATCGAACAGGGCGAGTTCATATCCTCCGCTTTCGAGAAGGGCGTGCGCGGGTATATCCCGATCGGCAGCACGCCGGCCGGGTTGGCGGTCGAGATCATTCGCCTGGTCAAGGCCGGGGGAACCTTCGTGCCGTTGAGCAGTCTCTCTTCGCGCGGCGCCCGCATTCCCGATGTCGCCGTCGCGCCCGGCGCCGGTCGCGCCTTGACGCCGCGGGAGGGGGCCGTTCTCAAACTCTTGAAGCAGGGCAAGGCCAACAAGACCATTGCCTATGAGCTGCACCTCAGCGAGAGCACGGTCAAAGCCCATATCCGCCACATCATGAGAAAGATGAAGGTCAAAAACCGCACCGAAGCGGTCTGCTGCGCCTACGCCGCGACGGAGGCGGCGGCCGGCGACTGACCGGCGCGGCACATCGATTAAACAATGAGGCGGTGAGAGAGGATTAGAGTGCGCCGGGGGCGCGCAGAAACCAATTCTCATTGTCTCACCGCCTCATTGAGAAACGACCTTCCTTATGCAAAGCCCCGGGAAGGGATCAGCGCCGCTGGCGCAACGGCACGACGTTGGCGGCGCCGTCGCCGCGGCCGCCCAGCGCATGCTCCACCGCATCGGCCAATTCGGCCAGGCGGAACGGCTTTTTGATGACCGGACCGGAAGCGGCGAGTTCCGCGTGCATGGCGGTGTCGGTGTAGCCGGTCATGAACAGGGCTCTGATGCCGGGCCGGCGCATGCGGGCATGGCGCACCGTGTCGAGCCCGTTGAGACCGGGCATGATCATGTCGATCAGGATCAGATCGCAGCTCTCGCCGCGCGCCAGCATCTCCAGCGCGACGTGGCCGTTTTCCGCCTCGTCGACGCCGTAACCGGCCTGCCGCAGCATCTGCACCGCGATTTCGCGCACATCCGCATCGTCGTCGACGACGAGGATATGGCCGCGCTGTTCCGCCTTGTCGCCCGCGCGCGCGCTCGCCGCGGCGTTCGCCGGCAGGCCGACCGCGCGCGGCAGATAGAGCCGCACCGTCGTGCCGCGGCCCGGCGCGCTGTCGATCGCGAGCGTGCCGCCGGACTGCCTGGCCACGCCATAGACCTGACTGAGCCCGAGCCCGCTGCCGCGGCCCACCTCCTTGGTCGTGAAGAAGGGTTCGATGGCGCGCGCCCGCACCTCTTCGCTCATCCCGGTGCCGGTATCGCGGACCGCCAGCATCAGGCAGTCGTGTCCGGCGATCTCGACCGGCAGCGGATCGACGCCGCTCTCGAGGTTGCGCGTCTCGATCAGGACCGAGCCGCCCACCGGCATCGCGTCGCGGGCATTGATCACGAGGTTCAAAAGGGCGATTTCGATCTGCGTCGCATCGACGAGCGCCGGCCACAGATCGGCGGCGAGCGCGGTATTGACGCTGAGGTTCGGACCGATCGTACGCTGCAGCAGATCGCTCATGCCGCGGACCACGGCGTTGATGTCGACGGGCTGCGGGCGCAGATGCTGCCGGCGCGAAAAGGCGAGCAACTGCTCGGTCAATTTGGCGCCGCGCTCGGCCGCGCGCTGGGCGGCGTGCACCAGCTTGGCGCTTTTGAGGTCGGTTTCGACCCGCCCTTCGAGCAGTTCGAGATTGCCGGTGATCGCCGTCAGCAGATTGTTGAAATCGTGCGCGACGCCGCCGGTCAATTGCCCCAGGACCTCCATCTTCTGCGCCTGGTGCAATTGCGCCTCGAGTTCCTGGCGCTCGGTGATGTCGCGCGCCGTGGTGATGATGAACCGCTCGCCGTTTTCGCCGCGGCCGGGAACGGGCACGAACACGACGTCGATGGTGCGCGTTCTGCCGGCCATCGTCCGCTCTGCGATATAGCGCTGCGGCTCGCCGGTGCGCAGGCATTCGCGCAGATGATGGAGCGGGAGCCGGGCCGCCTCGGGTCCCAACACCTCCTCGACGGTGCGACCGATGACCTGATCGCGCGTCAATCCGTAGGCCGCCTCGCAGGTCGGGTTGAGATCGGCATAGACGAATTTCCCGTCGAGGGTGGCGCGCTGCAGAGTCAGCCAGTCCGGCGAGACGTCGAAGAACGCCTGCAATTGGGCGCGGCTCGCGGCGAGTTGCCGGGCTCTTTCCTCGGCCTGCTGTTCGAGGCTCTCGTTCAGCTCGCGCAACCGGCGCTCGCTGTCGCGCAAGGCCGCTTCCGCCCGCTTGGCGGCGCCGAGATCGACCAGCATGTTGACCCCGCCGACGAGCGCGCCGGAGGCGTCGCGCAGCGGCGTCGGGAACGGCATGATCGGGACGCGCGTGCCGTCGGGCCGCTCGGCCACGGCTTCCATGCCGCGGATCGGCCGGTTCTCTTTGAGCGCGATCGCCATCGGGCATTCCGCGTGCGGCATCGGCGCGCCGTTCGGATGGTAGAGGCGCCAGGTCACGCACCACTCTTGGCCCAATTCCGGTCGCCGGCCGGCGAGATCGGTCGCCGCCTGATTGTAGAAAGTGACCCGCCCGGCGGCGTCGGTCGTATAGACCGCGACCGGCAGCGCGTCCAACAATGCGCGCAGGCGTCGCGCTTCCTCGTTGCGCGCCGCTTCGATCCGCTGTTCGGTCTCGCGCAGCGCAGTGATGTCCTGAAAGCAGTTGAGCGCGCCGACAATCGCACCCGACGCGGCGCGGATCGGCTCGATATTGGCGAGCACCCGGCGGCGCTCGCCGTCGGGCCTCTCGATCAGGATCTCGACGTCGCGGGCCGGGACGCCGGTGCGCAGGACTTCGGCGATCGGCGCCTCGGCGTGGGGGAGGGGACGGCCGTCCGGCCAGAACAGGCGGGGCGCTCCGGAATAGCGCTCGGCCGGATCGCCGGGCTGCGGCGTGCGGCCCCACAACAGGGCGGCCTTGCGATTGAAACGCAGGATGACGCCGTCCGCATCGCACAGATAGACGGCGGCCGGCAGCAGCTCCAGCAACGTGCTGTCCGGTCCGGGCACAGATTGCGGCCGTGCATCGCGCTGTCCCTGTGCCGCCGAGGCCATTCTTTCCTCCCGAACGCGCCAGTCGGCATGGGCGCCCGCATCGACTCTCCGGACCCCCGGGAACGCCGGCGCCGCAGAAAGGTTCAACGCGAACCGGCACGGCGCCGTTGCGGCGCCTCCGTGCGTCGTAAAGATTAAAATTTAAGATGCATTATATCTTATTCTGGGCCGATCGCAAGGCGAATGTGCTCGGACGCTTCCGCGGGGAAGGAGGGGAGCGGACCCACCGGGCTCCTTCAGCTCCGCGGCGCGTGCTTCGACAGGATGCGCTGCAAGGTGCGGCGGTGCATTTTGAGACGGCGGGCGGTTTCCGAGACATTGCGCTCGCACAATTCGAAGACGCGCTGGATATGCTCCCAGCGTACGCGGTCGGCCGACATCGGGTCTTCGGGCGGCTCGGGAGTGCCGTCCTCCTGCACCAACAGGGCGCGCTCGACGGCGTCGGCGTCGGCCGGTTTGGGCAGGTAATCGATCGCCCCCGCCTTGACCGCGGCGACCGCGGTCGCGATGTTGCCGTAGCCGGTCAGCATGACGATGCGGGCGCCGGGCCGCGCTTTGCGCAGGGCGCTGACCACGTCGAAGCCGCGCCCGTCGCCGAGCCGCATATCGACGACCGCAAAAGCCGAGGGATGGTCGGTCGCCGCCGCCACGCCGGCGGCGACGCTGTCCGCGGTCTCGACGATGAAGCCGCGCCGCTCCATCGCCCGCGCCAAGCGCTGGCATAAGGGCGCATCGTCGTCGACGATCAACAGGGTCCGTTCCGCTTCGGGGAGATCGCGCAGCGCCGCGGCGCGGCCCTCGGCGCCGGCGGCGGGATTGGTTTTGTCGCTCGCATTCATGGCAGTCGCCCTTTGACGTCGCCCGGGCCCAGCCTCCTAGCGCTGCTCGTGAACTTTTGCCGCAGGCGGACGGATTCTCTCGACAGCTTCCAGATTGGCACGATGCCAGGAAATCGCAACATGGGCGCCGCCTTCCGCCAGGTTGGCGAAAGCGAGACGGGCGCCGCTGCGCTCCAACAGGCTCTGCGCGATGAAGATGCCGAGACCCATGTGGTTGGCCTCGCCGGCGCGGGTCGACAGGTAAGGCTCGCCGAGGCGGCCCAGCAAGTGCAGCGGAAAACCCGGCCCGTCGTCGGCGATCTCGACGGTGACGGTGTGCGCGTCCCAGGAGGTGGTGACGCTGACCTCGCGCCGGGCGAACTGGACGGCGTTCTGGATCAAATTGTTGAGGCCGTGCAGGATTTCCGGGCTGCGCCGCACCAGCGGCTCGTTCTCGGCCGAGGCGCTGGTCGTCGCGAAGATCAATCGGACGCCTTGATCGTGATGCGGCGCCACGGCGGCCTCGACCAGGGACGAGATCGGCAGGCGCGCATAGGGCGAGCCGCCGTCCTCGTCGTGTTGCTGCGCCAGTTGGGCGAGGATCTTGCGGCAGCGTTCGGATTGGCTGACGAGCAGTGCGGCGTCCTCGGCGTAAGGGCTGTCCTCCGGCAATTCGCGCGCCAGTTCCTTGGCGACGACGGCGATCGTCGCGAGCGGGCTGCCGAGTTCGTGCGCCGCCGCGGCGGCCAGGCTGCCGACTGCCGAGATCTGCTGTTCGCGGGCGAGCGCCAGTTGCGTCGCCGTCACCGCGTCGCGCAACCGGCGCGCCTCCTGCGCGACGCTCCAAGTATAGAGGGCGATGAACAGGGTCGCCATGACGAGCGCGGCCCAGATCCCGAGCACGAGCGGCAGCGGGAAGACCGGCGGCCGGCCCGGCCAAGGCAACGGCATGTGCCACAGGGCGAGGACGGTGATCGCCGCCACGGCGAGCCCCGACAGACCGACGACCGGCCGTTGCGACAGGATCGTCGCGGCCACCGTGATCGGCGCCAGGATCAGGATCGCAAACGGGTTCTGCAGGCCGCCGGTCAGATAGAGCAGGGCGGCGAGCTGCAGAATGTCGTAGCCGAGATAGAGCGCCGCATCGCGCTCGCCGAGCCGGGTCGCCGCCTGACGATGCAGGATCAGAAAGATGTTGAGCAGCGCCGAACACGCCACGATGCCGAAGGCCGGCAGGAGCGGCAGACGATAGCCGAGCCCGAAATGAACGATGACGAGCGTCAAGGCCTGGCCGGCGATCGCGACCCAGCGGATCGGCACCAGGGTGCGCAGGCTGATCCGGCCGAAGCCCGGCCAGGCCGGGGCGATGTCTGTGCTGTCGGTCACGTCACGAAAGAAGCTTGTCCGATGGTTCGGCGGCGATACGAATCTGGCGATTCGGCGGGCGGATCGCCAGATCCGAACCGTCAGCCGGGGCCGCTGACCCCGGCCTCGGCAAAGGTCGCCATCCCGGCATGACAGGCCGCCGCCGCCTTCAGGATGGCGAAGGCGAGCGTCGCCCCCGAGCCCTCGCCGAGGCGCATGCCGAGATCGAGGAGCGGCCGCTTGCCGATTTGGTCGAGCAACAGGCGGTGGCCGGGCTCGGGCGACAGATGGGCGGCGAGGCAATGGTCGAGCGCGTGCGGATCGGCGGCGAACAGCGCGGCCGCGGCGGCGGTCGCGGCAAAGCCGTCGAGCACGACCGGCACGCGCCCCAGACGCGCCGCCATGACCGCGCCCGTAATTGCGGCGAGTTCGAGCCCGCCCAGGCGCCGCAACAGATCGAACGGATCGCCGGCTTCGCCCTTGTGGCGCGCGACGGCGGCGGCGACGACGCGGCGCTTCCCCTCGAGCGCGGCGCCCGCAACCCCGGTGCCGGGGCCGGTCCATTCGGCCGCGTCGCCGCCGAACAGGGCGAGCGCCAGCGCCGCCGCGGCGGTCGTGTTGCCGATTCCCATCTCGCCGACGGCGAGCGCGTCGATGCCCGGCTCGACCGCCATCATGCCGTAGGCCATCGCCTT
>Ga0070739_10008779_pt1 | contig 10240 bp, 7 predicted proteins | sample Coa_R1_7_FD_66445 | JGI IMG/M metagenome (GOLD analysis project Ga0070739, IMG submission 66445) | Surface soil microbial communities from Centralia Pennsylvania, which are recovering from an underground coalmine fire - Coalmine... | ecosystem: Environmental > Terrestrial > Soil > Unclassified ...
GTTTCGGTAGATTTCGATCTTGCCACCGATTTCGGCCGGGGCGCGTTGTTTGGCGATTCGCAGGCCGCGGTCGACGATCTGGACCGGGCGCTCGGCACGCCGGCGGCGCATCCCGCGGTGGCGCGGGCCACGGAGCATTCATGACGCCGAAGGAGAGCGCGGCCCCGCCGCTGCCGGGATGGGCGCGGGAATTGATCGACGCCTATGAGAGCGGAGCCTCCAATCAGTTTCTGGTTTGCGGCAACGTGAACGACCGCATGCTCGTGCCCGGCGAGGGCCGCGCGCGGCTGGCGGATCTGAAGAGCTTCCTGCTGAATGTGCTGCTGCCGCGGTTCGACGTGGTGCTGAGCTACGACCTGGGCACGGGCATTCGCGTGGAGAAGGGTGGCCAGATCTTCGCTTCGTGGCCGAACCAGAAAGACAGCCCGCCCCTGCCCCGTGCGCCGCGCCAGGCGATCGAGTTACTGACGCACTACTTCCGCTACTGCGCGAATCTTTCGCGACTGCAGCGGCAGGGGATTCAGGTGGCCTGCATCGTGCTCGGCGCGGAGTTGATCGCGCCGGCGCAGCAGGGCGGGACCGATTACGATCTCGGCGCCATGGCCACGCTCATGCGCGACTGGGCCAGCGAGGACCTGCTCAGCGGGCACACGCTCGCCACCTTCATCGTTTGCGATAACCTGCACGACCTGCATCCGCTGGTGGCGAATAATCTGCGGAGCACGCCGGTGCGCATCCCGCTGCCGGCTGTCGAGGAGATCGGGGCCGCGTTTGGGGTGCTTGCTGCGGAGAGCCCTGGAGTGGTTCCCGGCGATGCCGCCGCAATCGACGCTCTGGCCCGGCAGTTATCCGGGGCGACACTCGGCGCGGTGGAGCGCACGTTCCGCATGAAGGCGCACGCGAAACAGCCGCTGGGGACGGACGACATTGTCGAGTTAAAGAAGGCGATCGTCGAGAACGACTCGGCCGGGCTGATCGAGTTCCTCGAGCCGCATCGCACGCTCGACAATCTCTACGGCCTCGAGCATGTGAAGGAGTGGGTGCGGCAGGATATCGCGCTGTGGCGGAAGAACGACATCGATGCGCTGCCGAAAGGGTATCTGGTTTGCGGGCCGGTGGGCACGGGCAAGACGTTTCTGGTGGAGTGCCTGGCGGGCGAGGCCGGCGTTCCCATCATCAAGATGAAGAATTTCCGCGACAAATGGGTGGGAAGCACGGAAGGCAACCTGGAGAAGATTTTCCGGCTGATTCGGGCGCTGGGCCGCTGCTACGTGTTCGTCGATGAAGCGGACCAGGCGCTCGGCCGGCGCGATGCTTCGTCCAACGATTCGGGGCTGTCGGGCCGCGTGTACTCGATGATCGCGGAGGAGATGGGGAACAGTTCCAGCCGCGGGCGCGTGATCTGGATTCTGGCGTCCAGCCGGCCCGATCTGATCGAGGTGGATCTCAAGCGGCCGGGGCGCATCGACGTGCGCATCCCGCTGTTTCCGACGGCCACGCCGCGGGAGAGCTTCGATCTGGTCCGGACGCTTTGCCGGGTACGGGGGCTGGAGATTCCTCAGGCGGCATTCGCGGAACTCGAGACGGCGCTGCCGCTGTTACTGACGCCCGGCGCGGCGGAGAACCTGGCGGTGCGCGTGTATCGCGTGTCGCGCACGTCCGGTCAGAGCGCGGTGGATGCGCTCAGGGCGTCGCTGAAGGATTACCGCAACCCGGTGCCGAGGGATGTCATGGAGACGCAGATCCGGCTGGCGGTGCGGGAGGCGAGCGATGTGTCGTTTGTGCCGGCGTGTTTTCTGGACCCGGCGTGAGGAGCGTATGCACAACCAGCCCATTCCAGGCGACAAGACTCCGGTGAAAGAACAAATCCGCGTACTACTGCCGGAAACGGCGTGAGCCAGCGCTGGCCGGCGCTGAAGCCGAGAGAGGTTCTCCCGGCACTCAGCCGTGGCGGCTTCGACGTGCATCATGTCACCGGCAGCCATTACGTGCTGAAGCATCCCCAGAAACTGATGCTGCGCGTTGCGCTTCCCTGGCACAATCGCGATCTCAAGCGCGGCACTCTGGCGTCGCCGCGTGGTGTCATCGCCGACCAGATGCCGAGCGGGCCAAAGGCCCACTCGCGTGCAAGCCCAAGGCTTGCACTACAATCGGCATTCGGGAGAATGTCCAAACTGGACGAGCGGGCCAAAGGCCCACTCTACGATCCTTTTGGGTTCACGTTTTACGGTAGCGTGCTATACTCGATTGTGCCGACCAGAATCCTGGGCGTCATCCCTGCCAGATTTGCTTCCTCCCGCTTTCCTGGAAAAGCCCTCGCCGTTATCGCCGGAAAACCGATGCTCCAGCACGTGTACGAGCGAGCATCGCAGGCGCGCTATCTGAGCAGGCTCGTGGTCGCCACCGATGACGAGCGGATCGAGGAGGCCGCACGCTCGTTCGGCGCGCCGGTGCGCATGACCCGCGCCGATCACGCCTCCGGCACGGACCGCGTGGCCGAGGTGGCTTCGGCCGATTCGGCCGAGATTGTGGTCAATATTCAGGGCGACGAACCGCTCATCGACCCCGCCGCGATCGACGCCGCCGCGCTGGCGCTCGTTCATAACAACGAAGTGCAGATGAGCACGCTGAGGCGCCGCATCAGCGATCCCGCCGAGGTCGACAACCCCAACGTGGTGAAGGTGGTCACCGATCTGGCCGGCAACGCGATCTATTTCTCGCGGCACGGCATTCCCTTTACTCGCGGAACCGCGGCGGCGCACTACAAACATATCGGCCTCTACGTGTATCGGCGAAATTTTCTGCTCGGCTACTCGAGTCTGCCCGTGGGACCGCTGGAACAGGCCGAGAAACTGGAACAGCTGCGAGCACTGGAGAATGGATTCTCCATTCGCGTGGAAGAAACCGACTACGATTCCCTCGGGGTGGACACGCCCGAGGACCTGGAACGAGTGTCCAGCCTTTTTGAAGCGAGTGTACTGAGGTGAGCGGGTAATGGCCAAATACATCTTCGTAACCGGCGGCGTGGTTTCGTCCCTGGGCAAGGGCATCGCCGCCGCTTCCATCGGCTGTCTGCTGGAGAGCCGCGGGCTGAAGGTGACGCTGCAGAAATTCGATCCTTATCTCAACGTCGATCCCGGAACGATGAGCCCGTTCCAGCACGGGGAAGTGTTCGTCACCGACGACGGCGCCGAGACGGACCTCGACCTCGGCCACTACGAGCGCTTCACCCACGCCCCGCTCACGCAAACCAACAACCTCACCTCCGGCCGCATTTACGAACGCATCATCTCCCGCGAGCGCCGCGGAGATTATCTGGGCAAAACGGTGCAGGTGATTCCGCACGTCACCAATGAAATCAAGGACGCGGCGCGCAAGGTGGCCGCGGATGTGGACGTGGTGATCATCGAGATCGGCGGCACGGTGGGCGATATCGAGTCGCTGCCGTTCCTCGAAGCCATCCGCCAGCTCCGGCATGAAGTGGGCCGCGACAACGCCGCTTTCGTTCACGTCACGCTCGTCCCCTGGATCAATGCCGCGCAGGAGCTCAAAACCAAGCCCACGCAGCACAGTGTCAAGGAACTGCGCGCTATCGGTATTCAGCCGGATATGCTGATGTGCCGCTCCGACCATCCGCTTTCCCAGGACCTCAAAGAGAAGATCGCCTTATTCTGTGACGTCAACGTGGACGCCGTGATCACCGCCGCCGACGTGGATTCCGTCTACGAAGTGCCGCTGGTCTTCGCCGAGCAGCGGGTGGATGAGATCCTGCTCGATCTGCTGCGGATCCAGGCCGCGCCGCGCAACCTCGGCCGCTGGACGGGCATGATCGAGCGCATGCAGAACCCGGCTGACAAGGTGACTATCGGCCTGGTCGGGAAATACGTCGAGTACGAGGATTCCTACAAGAGCCTGAAGGAGGCGCTGCTGCACGGCGGTCTGGCGCACCGCGTAAAGGTGGACATCGACTGGATCGAGTCCGAGCAGCTCACGTGGCCGGACTGCGCCGAACAGCTGCGGCACTTCGATGGCATTCTGGTTCCCGGCGGCTTCGGCAAGCGGGGCATCGAAGGCATGATCAACGCCATACGCTTCGCGCGCGAGAACCGTACGCCCTATTTCGGCATCTGTCTCGGGATGCAAACGATGGTGATTGAGTTCGCGCGCAATGTGTGCGGCATGGAGCGCGCCAACTCCACAGAGTTCGACGCCGGCTCGCCGTTCCGGGTCATTTACAAGCTGCGCGAGTTAAAGGGCGTGGATGAGCTGGGCGGCACCATGCGGCTCGGCGCATATCCGTGCTGCCTGGCCGAGGGCAGTTTCGCGCGCCAGGCGTACGGGGCGCCGCAGATCAGCGAGCGCCACCGCCACCGCTACGAATTCAATCGCGAGTTCGAGGAACGGCTCACCAGCAACGGGCTGCGGATCACCGGCCAGACGCCCGACGGTATTTACGTGGAGATCTGCGAGATCGAGGATCACCCCTGGTATCTCGGCTGCCAGTTCCACCCAGAGTTCAAATCCAAGCCGCTGGAGCCGCATCCGCTGTTCGCTTCGTTCATCGGCGCCGCGTATCGGCACAAACGGCAGCGGCGGAGAATGGCCGAGCAGGAGCCCGCGGGCGAACTCACTCACGCCGAATGAGCGTGCGTGTCGGCGAGCTGGTTTTCGGCAGGCGTTGTCCTCTGGTGGCCATCGCCGGGCCCTGCGTCATCGAGAACGAGGACCACGTCCATTTCCTGGCCGGCGAGCTGAAGCGGATCCTCGGCGCGTTCGTTTTCAAAGCATCCTTCGACAAAGCCAATCGCAGCAGCCTGACCTCATACCGCGGGCCAGGGCTCGCCGAGGGCGTGCGCATTCTCGCCGGCGTCCGGCAGGCGCACGGCGTTCCCGTGCTCACCGACGTTCACGAACCCGCGCAGGTGGACGCGGTGGCCGAAGCAGTGGACGTGATCCAAATCCCCGCGTTTCTGTGCCGCCAGACGGACCTGCTGCTCGCAGCCGGCCGCAGTGGCCGCGCAGTGAATATCAAGAAGGGCCAGTTCGTCGCGCCGCACGATTTCCGGAACGCGGCCGATAAGGTCGCCTCCACCGGCAACGATCGAATTCTTCTCACGGAGCGTGGGACGACCTTCGGGTACAACAACCTGGTGGTGGATATGCGCGGCCTTGCGACAATGCGCGGGTTCGGCTGGCCGGTAGTGTTCGACGCCACGCACAGCGTGCAAACGCCGGGGTCCACGGGCACGGCCTCGGGCGGTCAGCCGGAATTCATCGCGCCGCTTTCACGGGCGGCAGTGGCGGCGGGTGTCGACGGCGTGTTCTTTGAAGTGCATGAAGCCCCGGAGCGCGCACTGTCCGACGGGCCAAACGCGCTGCGCCTGGACGGCGTCGCGGAGCTGTGGCAAAAGCTACAGCAGATCCACACGCTCGTGGACGGCTGACCAGAGCCGCCTCGCGAAAATCAGCATCAGCCCCAGCGCGAGCAGCGTCCATGTCCCTGGCTCGGGTATGCTGCTGACGTCGAGAAACAGAGGGGCGGCCAAGCTCGATGACTGCAGCAGCGTACCCGTAAAGCTGCCCGTGGCTGCATTGAACTGGAGCACCTGGCCGTTGAAATCGTCCTCCACCAGAAGTTGGCCATTCAGCAGCCCGAGGTCCGCGGGACCGCCGAGGCCGTCCTGGCCGGAGGACACGATGGTCTTCACCAGCGCGCGCGTGGTCTCGTTGTAGAGCAGCACCGAACCGGTACCGTCATTCGGATTGATAACCGAGGCGTAGACGTCGTTTCCCGTCACTGCCACGCCGACGAATGCCGTATCGGCGCCCGCGGGCGGTGAGAAGGTATCCACGACAGCGCCGTTCTGCTCGTTCAGGCGCAGAATTTTGCTACCGTCGAACGCCGTCACGTAGAGGAAGCCGTCGGGCGCGAACAGGAGATCGATCGGGCCGTTGTGCGACGGCTTGTTCAGCGTCGCGAAGACGCTTATGAAAGCGCCGGTCGCGCCGTTATATTTCAGGATCTGGTCGTTCGCCGAGCTGACCACATACAGATTGCCGTCCGGCCCGAACTTCACGTCCTGTGCCGAGCTCAGCCCTCCGCTGCCGGGCGCGACAAAGTTGTTCAGGAACGTGCCGGACGGCGTGTACCGGGCCACGTTGTTCGTGTTCTGCCCGGTGACGTAGATATCGCCATCGCCGCCGATGGTCACGCCGCTGGCCCCGCTCACATTGGCTGACACATCGATGGGGTTGCCAATGGGACTGCCCGCGGGCGTGAAGAGGCTGACCGTATTATTCGCGAAGTCGCTGATGGCGATTTCGCCTCCGTGCAGGACCGCGGCGGTTACCGCGAGACTCAGGGTTAGACGCGTTAGATACATCGCCGTTCAGTTTCGCCGTCCCTGGCGCGTGGCGTGAAGTCAGATGCGGTGGTTAACCGGTTGTTGACCTGCCTCGCGCCGGTTGTTAACGTAGCAGGATCAGCGGGATGGACAGGAACGGGCCGGCTACGGCGTCAACGCACGAACAGCGGATTCGCGCCCATCTGGAGCAAGTTTTGGCGAGTACGGCGCTGGCCGGATCGGAGCGCCTGCGCCGGCTCCTGCAGTTCCTGGTTGAGAGCGCGCTTTCCGGGCGCAGCATCGACGTCAAAGAGTACACCATCGGGATCGAGGTGTTCGATCGGCGGCCGGCTTACGACACCCGCACCGATTCCACGGTTCGCGTGCACATTGGCAAGCTGCGCGACCGCCTCGATCATTACTACCTGACGGAAGGCCGCGAGAGCGCGGTACGAATCGAGCTGCCGCGCGGCACCTACATCCCGGAGTTCCGGTTTATCCATGAGTCACCGCCCCCGCCGCGCCGTACGCGACGTTCGGCGTACGGGTGGGTGGCCGCGGGCGTGGTCGTGGCGGCCGCGATGCTCGTTTTCGGCCTGCGATCACGGCCGGCGCAGCCACGGTTCCAGCAGCTCACGTTCCGGCGCGGCCCCGTGACTGCAGCGCGGTTTCTGGCGGACGGGTCGGTGCTTTATTCCGCCGCCTGGGAAGGGCAGCCGTCGGCCATCTATGTCGCGCGGCCGGACCAGCCCGACAGCCGGCCCTTCGGCGCTCCGCCGGGCTCACACCTGCTCGCGGTTTCGGCTTCCACAGGTCAGGTTGCGGTGGCCCTGCGCGCGACGGTGCGCGAGATGCCGTGGGTGGGAACTCTGGCGATTACGAATCTGGCCGGCGCGGCGCCCCGCGAAGTGCTCGATGAAGTTTCCGACGCGGATTTTTCGGCTGACGGCCGAAGCCTGGCGGTGATCCACTGGGTCGGCGGCCACACGCGCATCGAATTTCCCATCGGTCACGTCATTTACGATCCCGCGCCGCCGGTCTGGCTGAGTCACCTGCGCATCGCGCCCGGCGGCGATCGCATCGCTTTCCTGGAACATCGCACCACGCTCGGCGATGATGAGGGCTGGGTCAGCATGGTCGATCTGCACGGCCGCAAAACCGATCTCGCGGGCCGCTGGATCTCCGCTTCCGGTCTCGCCTGGGCGCCTTCGGGACGGGAGATGTGGTTCACGGCCTCGGAAAGCGGAATGAACGCCGTTCCTCGCGCGGTCACGCTGAGCGGCAAATCGCGCGTGCTCCGGTCCATGCCGGGGCGTTATACGCTGCACGACGCCGCGGCGGACGGACGGGTTCTGCTCACGCAGGATACGGGCCGCGTGCGCCTCATGTACGGGGCCCGCGGCGCAGGCGAGCGCGAGCTTTCCTGGTTCGACGGCACGTTCTTCCGCGGCATGTCGAGTGACGGAAGCACGCTGCTGTTCGACGAAGAGGGCGAAGCGGGGCGAACCGCCGCCGGAATCTACACGCGATCGAGCGATGGGTCGGCAGCAGTGCGTTTGGGAGACGGATGGGCGATCGCGCTCTCGCCCGATGCGAAATGGGTTCTGGGCCGGTGGCGGCAGGCGGACCCGCCGCGCCTGGTTGTCTTCCCGGTTGGGCCGGGCGAATCGCGTCAGCTCGAACCGGGGGGAATCGACTTCCGGGAGGAAGGAACCTGGTTCCCGGATAATCGGCACTTCCTCGCGGTCGGGAACACCAGGGGCCGTCCTGTGCGCTGCTGGCGCGTGGATCGCCTGGGAGGGGCTCCCGAACCGGTCACGCCGGAGGGCATTGCGGGCCAGGTGCTGAGTCCGGATGGCGCGTACGTGCTGGCGCATGATGCCGCCATGCAGTGGAGTTACTGGCCCGTTTCGGGAGGCGCGGCACGGCCGATGACCGTGCTGCGGCCCGGAGATGCTCCTCTGCGCTGGGGCGGCGATGGCGCATACCTGTTCGTGCGCCGCGGCGCAGGGCCGGTGCAGATCGACCGCATTCGCATCCGGGACGGCTATCGCGAAACATGGCAGCTTCTGCGCCCGTCCGATCCCGCCGGCATCACGGAGATGTACGGCGCCGGCGTTTCGGCCGATGGCGAGCGCTACGCGTACTGTTTCATGCGGGTGTTTTCCGACCTGTTCGTCGCCGATCGGCTGGAGTAAGCCGCCCTGCTCGTGCAGGGCTAAGGGTCGCACGAGGCGGGCTGAGAGCCCGCCGTGCAAGCCAAAGGCTCGCACCACAAGGGTCGGGCCGGCGCTTGACATCATGTGTGGGAGTGCCGTATATATGGGACCAGCATATATATGGACCCCGAAGCTCCCGACCGCGAATGGAAGAAAGGCAGCGCCGAGCTGCTGATCCTCTCGCTGCTTGAAGATCAGGCCCGCCACGGGTACGACATCTGCAAGCTGATCGACGCGCGGTCCCATGGCGCGCTGCGGTTCCACGTAACTTCGCTTTATCCGCTGCTGTACCGGCTGGAGGAGCGCGGCTGGATCCAGGGCCGCTGGGTGGAAAAGGCGGGACAGCGGCGCAGACGTTATTACAGCCTGACGCGCGATGGACAGAAGGTGCTCGCGGCACAGCGGCGCAGCTGGCGCGAGTTCGTGGCGGCGATTGGCCGGGTAACGGGGATCGATTATGCCTGACTGGAAAGAGGAGGTCCTGCGCCGGCTGGCGCCGCTGAAGCTCGCGCCCGCGCGGGAACTCGAGCTGGCGGAAGAGCTGGCGGCTCATCTCGGCGACCGCTACGACGAACTCCGGTCGGCGGGGATCGCCGAGAACGAGGCGCGCGAGGAAGTACTCCGCGAGCTTCACAATGCGGACATCGTCACGGCAGAGTCGTTCCAGCGCGCGGGCGAGCCTCGGCGGACGGCGACTGAGCCCGGGGCCCCGAAGACGGCCAATCCGCTGCTGGACCTGATGCGCGATCTCCGTTACGGCGCCCGCGCGGTGCGCCGCAGCCCCGCCATTACGGCATTCATTGTCGCAACCGTCGCGGTGGGGATCGGCGCGAACACCACGGTGTTCACCATCATCAATACGTTTCTGTTGAATCCACTTCCGGTGCGCAACGCCTCGGAACTCGTCGCCGTGGCTTCGGCGGAAACGAAAACGGGCGCGCCCAGCGCCGATCTGCTGCCTGTCTCATTCCTGAACCTGCGCGACCTGCAGCGCAGGAACGCGGTATTCAGCGGTGTCGCGGGATACACCTCGCCCACCACCATGACCCTCGCCGATGGCGCCGGTTCGCGGCGGCTCTTCGCCGAAGTGGTCACGGCGAATTACTTCGACACGCTTGGGCTTTCCCCGGCGGCGGGGCGTTTTTTCAGTCCCGGCGCGAGCGGTCCGCCGGAAATCGTTGTGAGCTACGCGGCATGGAAGGTGAAGTTCGGCGGCGCCGCGGACCTGCTGCGCCGCACGCTGCGCATCAATAACGTGAACTTCGCGGTGATCGGCATCGCGCCGAAAGGGTTCATGGGCGTGAACGCGATTTTCGGGCCCGATGTCTGGATTCCCGCGGGAACTGCTCGTGAGCTGCTGGACAGTGAGCTTCGCGCTTCACTCAACAGTCGTGGCGCGGCGTTGTTCCACGGCGTGGGCCGGCTCAGGCCCGGGGTTACCGAAGCGCAGGCCGACGGCAATCTGAAAGCAGTCGGGGCCGCGCTGGAGAGCGAGTATCCGGACGTGAACGCCGGGCGAACGCTGGAGGTCCGGCCGATCCGGGAAGCGCTGTTCGGCGGCTCGCAGGCGCCCATGCTGTTCGGCAGCATCGGGCTGATGGTGGTGGTCGCCGTGGTGCTGCTGATGGCCTGCTGCAACGTCGCCAATCTGCTGCTGGCGCGTGCGGCATCGCGGCG